>Ga0207695_10010897_pt1 | contig 11064 bp, 9 predicted proteins | sample KBSC54metaG_FD_184354 | JGI IMG/M metagenome (GOLD analysis project Ga0207695, IMG submission 184354) | Corn rhizosphere microbial communities from Kellogg Biological Station, Michigan, USA - KBS C5-4 metaG (SPAdes) (version 2) | ecosystem: Host-associated > Plants > Roots > Rhizosphere > Soil... | reverse complement strand
GGGTACCGCCAAACGTCGCTGCCGCCGCCAATTTTTATCAGCGTGACCTCGGCCCGATCAGAGGCGCATCGAAAATCGCTGCTGAAGATCCCCGGCAAACGCGAATTCTTGGGAATTGGCGCTACAGGTATACAGGCAAAGACGTGGCCATGCCGGGAGAGCCGTTTATTCGGCGATGGTTTATGGGGTCACATCTCAAAATGGAATATGACCCCGAGCCGTGGAGGCGTATCCGGGACCTGCTTGTGTCGGCTGTGAACAATTCCGGATGGGACGGGACTTGATCGTTTGCGCGGCGGATAGGTTCTTGTGCCGGATAGTGATGAACCTATGCTGCCCACCGAGCAGCGATGGTGGCTCGCAAAGTAGCAGGCACTTTCACGGGTCGGTAAGGACCGGCCAACATCTGTTTGCACTTTGATTTTCCGGTAAGCGCATGCACCCGCAATTCACAGACTGGTTTTATGTATGCGTGCGTGGGCATCACGATGGCATGGATAAAGCGACGGTTGCGCCGCGGCTTCAAGGGCCTTTGCCTTCCCCTGTTCATCGGCGGGGAGCTGCGCGCCGCGAAATATTTCCAGCAGCATATCCTCGAGGCTGGCGAAGTTTCCGGCCTTGAGCTGCTGCTGGAGTATGGACTCCAGTTCGGGGTTGTGGATCTCGATGGTCATAGGCGGCTCCTTGCCTCCTTTTCAGCGTAAGGGTATAGACAGTTCTCTCACGTTTTTCAATTGGCAGACTCTTGGCTCAAGCTGTTTTGAGGGAAGCCCGCGCGCGATCACGGATCCTTCCTTCGGAGGTGTCGGGCCGATCTTTGGCGCGATTCAGCCTCGCTCAGTATGTCAGCGCCCGCAAAACGAGCCTGGGCCGCGGACTTGCACGGCCGTTTGGCACGGCTCGGCATCCTCCGGTGCTGAGGGCGATTTTCCTGGCGGTTTGAGGTTGTTGTTACCGGGTTTTGGCGTGAAATACAAAAAAAGTTTCGATAGCCTATTCCATTCGGCTTGAGGCCGGCACAGAATTCGTCTGCCAGGAGCTAACCGCGGTGGCAACAGCGATGACCACGAAGCACCCGATCACGTTGTACCAGAGGAACGAAATACTCGTGAATTGGTTTGCCGCGAAGATGGCCACTTCTCCGGCGATGACGCCCATGAATGCGCCGTTGGCGGTCACCCTCGGGAAGAAAAACGCCACCACGAAGACGCCGAGCAGCCCTCCGTAGAACAGCGAGCCGATGATGTTGACCGCCTCGATCAACGCGCCGAAACCTCCGCTGCGGCTGGCGAAGACGATCGCATAGCATCCCCAGAATGCGGTTGCGTACCGCGAGGCCCAGAGATAGTGATGGTCCGTCGCGTCTTTTCGAATGTGACGCCGGTAGAAATCGACGATGGTCACGGTTGCCAGTGAATTGATCTCGCCGGATATGGACGACATCGCCGCGGAGAAGATGACGGCGATCACGAGGCCGACAACTCCGACGGGTAGGTAATGCGTGACGAAATTGAGAAAAATGTAATTCGTATCGTTTTCGCCGCCCAGTTTCAGCGCATCCTGATGCACCTGATCCAGCTGGTTTTCGGCGGCCTGCAGTTTTCGTGCGTCTCCCTTATCTCCGCGGTGCCTGGCCTCCACGAATTCTTCCGCGGCCTGACGCCGGGCGTCGAAGGCGTTGTCATAACGCGATTGAATTGCGCCGAATCGGGCGTCCGCTTGGATGCGCTTCAGCTCTACCGGATGGAACAGAACAGGCTGCTTGTCGAAGAGGAACAGGACGAATACCATGGCTCCGATGAACAGGATGAAAAACTGCATCGGAACCTTCGCCATCGCGTTAAACAACAGGCTGAGGCGGCTCTGGGCGACCGATTTACCGGTCAGATACCGCTGCACCTGCGATTGATCGCATCCGAAGTACGCGAGCGCGAGAAACGTGCCTCCAATCAGTCCGCTCCAAAGGTTGTAACGGTTATTCGGATCGAAGTGAAGATCGACAGCGCGAAGCTTTCCGGATGCACCTGCTAACGCGATTGCATCGGCGATACTGACGTGGGCCGGCATCAATCGAAACGCGACGATGAGCGCCAGAATCAGCGCGGCGAAAATCACCGACATCTGCTGAACGTCGGCCCAAGTGACCGCTTTGATGCCGCCGGTCGTCGTATAGAGAACCACCAGGCTGCCCATGACGATGGTCGTCCACTGATTCGACCAGCCAAGGATGGCGGATAGCACGACTGCCGGCGCATAGAGTGAGATGCCGGCTGCGAGACCGCGTTGAATGAGGAAAATGAGGCTCACCAGCGCGCGCGTCTTCGCATCGAAGCGCTTCTCCAGATATTCGTAGGCGGTGTAGACGTTCGTATGATGGAAAATCGGCACGGCGGTGGCTGAGAGAATCACCATGGCGATGGGCAGTCCGAAATAAAACTGCACGAAGCGCATGCCGTCGATATAAGCCTGACCGGTGGTGGAGATGAAGGTGATGGCGCTGGCCTGCGTGGCCATGATGGAGAGTCCCATGGCGTACCAGGGCATGGATCGCCCGGCGAGCAGATACTCATTGACCGTACCGCTCCTGCGGCCGCGCCACAGGCCGTAGGAGACGATGGAGCCGAGCCAAAGGAACATGGCCACCCAATCGAGCGGCCTCATGGTGCGGTCACAACCGAGAATACATACATAACTGTGATCAGCAGCGCCAGGTAGATGAGCACGGTGATGTAGACACGCTTCCAGGCGCCGAGAAATGGAGGCGGTTCGTTGTCGTCCGGGATCATTTCTGGGTTTTTCCAGCGCTTAGTAGATTGGCGAAAATCCGGAATGCGCCGGGTACCCCCGCGGGCAATTGCCGGAACCAGGAATAGGCTGTAAACACGTATGCTCCGCGGCCGTAGCGCGTATAGAGAGTTCCCCCGGGGAGCGGCTTCTGGCCGGCGTCGTGCGATTCCAATAGAGATTGATAATGCTGATCCCACTGGCCGGCAAAATAAAGACCGCGCTCCTGCACCCAGCCGGCGAAATCGATCTCCGTGATACGGTTCGGCGATTGCAGCAGCGGACTGGCGGTCATATTCACGGGTACATTTTCCTGCGTGACACGATCGTGAGTGATCTTCATCGGGTACGGGCCAATCCGGTCTCCCACAGTCTCATCGGTGAGCGTATTGTACTGAACCACCAACGTCCCTCCGTTCTTCACATAGTCGAATAGACGATCTCGATTCGCGTTGAGATCCGCCCTCACGTTGAATGCGCGGGCGCCGGTGACGATTGCGTCGAACTTGCTCAAATCGCCCGTGGCGAGTGCGCGGGCGTCGAGGAGCGCCACCTCACAGCCGATCTGCCGCAGTGCGTCCGGGACCTGGTCGCCCGTTCCCATGACGTATCCGACCAGGTGGGCTAGTGTCCGGATATCGGCTCGTACCAGTTCGGTTTTCGCGGGCGCGAATACGCGTTCGAGGGGGATATGCGGATAGTCGATTGCGGTCATAGCTGATTCGCTGACTGTGAGTTCGGCGCGGGCATCGACCTTTGGGGGCGTTACGCGGAAGCTCACGACTGTCTGCTCGAGAGCCTGCCGCAGACGGAACGGTGCGGACTTCGGTTCCACAGTCCAGCCCGGCGGCGCGTGCGGCACGACCTCTCCGGAGGCGTTTGGTTGCTGCGCCTGTACCTCGATGTCGATGTTCTTCGCTTGCTCGTTGGGGAACATGGAGGCTGTGTTCGAGAGGTGCAACGTCACCGGGGGTACGATACCGAAAGGCCGCGTTCGCTCTCCCAGGATGTGATCGACGTATCGATTGAGCACCGGGCGAGTGATTTCGATTTCCTGATCCCTGATCTTGAGATGGAAGGCAATTTGCACAAGAGGCGGGGAATCGGCGAGACCGATCAGTTCTTGCTTGCTGACGGAATAGAGGCTGCCGCGTGGTGGTTCCTGCAACCAGTAAGGTTGAGAAGGTGGTTGCGACGGAGGAAAATTTCGTCCAAATACTTGTTTGACCGGATGATTGTAGGGCAGGTCGACGCTACGGGCGGTCGCGGGAAAACCAACCATCTCCGCTTTTAGGAGAACAACCGGTAGATGCGAGCGATTGACTGCCACGGCGTTGATTTTTACAGCACTCCCGGCAACCACCGCGTCGCGATCGGCTTCGGCATCCAACCATAGTCCGGCGCACATTGCTACGGTCTCGTCTAAGTCGTTTAGCGGCCTGTGGAGCGCGGCGATCAGCGGACGAGCTTTTATCAGCGCGGGAATGCTCTTTTCCGGATGAACGGGATCGAACGCGGCGGCTGCCTCGTCGAGGAATCGAGCGATCTCATCGCCACCTTTCATGCGCCGCCAACTAGTGTCGATATCTTCGAAGAGATCCTTCGTAGCGGGTGGACCGCTGTCGGGGATTAGATAGACGACGTCGGTTCCTCGGGATTCGGCGGTGCCTTGGCCTTGACTGCGGTGCATGCTCCGGCTCATTCCGGCGATCTCGTTGTAGGAGTGACCGAGCACCGGATCGAATTCTCCCACGTCGATGGAGAGAGCATTCTTCTGCGGCTTACCAGCGTGGTAGACAACGACGCGGCGGGTCTGCCAGGGCTCTACGAATTTCAGCTGCTCAGGGAAACGGGCGGGGTCCGCCGCGGCCTTCACGGCTTCACGCGAAAGGATGGCGGATGCCTGATGCTGGCCGTGGCCATCCTGCGGCGTACCGGTCCATCGCAGGACGACGGCATCGGGTTGAACTTTACGGATCACCCAGGTAATATCGGAGATAACGTCATTGCGGCCCCACGTGTCGACGGCTTCCTCTGCGGTCCGTGTAAATCCGAAGTCGATCGCACGGCTGAAGTATTGTTCGGTGCCGTCGATTCGGCGGGCAGCCAGCAGTTCCTGGGTACGGATTACGCCCAGAAGCGGCCCCTGTTCAGCACCGATGAGATTCTGCCCGCCCTCGCCGCGCGTCAAAGAGAGATATCCTGTTCGCAGGTGCCTACCTCGCGCAAAGTAAGCGAGCAGGGCGGTGCTTTCGTCGTCGGGATGGGCGGCGATCATGAGTATGGAACCTGTATCGCGCAGACGGTTCAGAGATGTCAGGATTTGGGGCGCGCCGGCGAGATCGCGTTGGGCGGTTAGAGGCTGGGGAAGGAAGACTGCCGCAGAGAAGACGGCCAGCAGCAATTTGGTGTAATCCCGCGTCCGCGCTATCGTATGAATGGTCACTAGTTTTGTTACAACGATGCTAGGTGGGGCGTAAGTTGAATTCTATCATCGAGAAGGATAGGCGAAGCACAATGTCTGCTGTGAACAACGTATCTGGCGCAGCTACCGTAAAGGTGCTGATCGTCGATGATGAGCAAAGCCAGCGCGATGGTTTGGCGAATATGGTTTCGTCCTGGAATTTCGAGGTGGAAACCGCCGCCGATGGCCAGGAAGCGCTCGATAAATTGAACCAGGGAACGGTCCAGGTTTTGGTAACCGACCTGATGATGCCGCGGATGGATGGGTTCGAGTTGTTGAAGCGGCTCACCAGCCAGGGCAATATGCCGCCGGCGATTGTGCTGACTGCGTTTGGGAATCTCGAGACGGCAATTGCAACTATTCACGACCTTGGCGCTTTCTGGTTTTTAGAAAAGCCGATTCAGCCTTCGGCGCTGAGAATTCTGCTGGAACGCGCCGCTTCTCAGAGCCGCTTGGCGGAAGAGGCGGAGCGACTGCAGCGCCAGTTGAGCTATCAGGGCGTGCTGGTGGATTTGGTTGGGGCATCGCCGGCGATGCAGCAGGTCTTTTCTATTACCCGCCAAGTGGCCCCCAGCAAGGCGGCTGTTCTGATTACGGGTGAAAGCGGTACCGGGAAGGAACTGGTCGCCCGCGCGCTACATCATCTGAGCCCGCGTCGCGGCGGCCCGTTCGTTGCCATCAATTGCGCCGCTATGCCGGAAACGTTGATGGAGAGCGAGCTATTCGGCCACGAGAAAGGCGCATTCACAGGGGCCGTCGAGCGGCGTGCAGGGTGTTTTGAGCTGGCGCAGCACGGGACTCTGCTGCTTGACGAATTGGCGGAAATGCCCGTTAGCACGCAAGCAAAGCTACTCCGCGTTCTGGAAGATTCGCGGGTCCGCCGGCTTGGCGGAAAGCAGGAAATCGTAGTGGACGTCCGCGTGATCGCCTCCACGAACAAGGTGCTCGAAGAGGCGCTGCGAAAGAACGAATTGCGCGAGGATCTGTATTACCGGTTGAACGTTTTTCAGATTGACCTCCCGCCGCTTCGGCAGCGCGATGGCGACATCCCTCTGCTGTGTGAGGCTTTGATCCGTAATCTTAACGCGAAGCATGGGTGCCGCGTTACCGAAGTGAGCCGCGATCTAATGGAGCAGCTCATCCGGTATTCGTGGCCGGGGAATGTCCGTGAGCTGCGTAACGTGATGGAGCGCGCGGTGATTATTGCCGGCGAGGGCCAGTTAACCACCAACCATCTTCCGCGCGACTTCGGATTGTCTCTAGGCAATCGTCCTGCGATCGAGAATAAGGAGCTTGACGCGGTGCGGCTTCCGGTTGGCACTACGGTGGCCGAAGCCGAGAAGGCTTTGATCCAGCTCACGCTTCAGCACACCAAGAACAATAAGACTCGCGCCGCGGAAATTCTTTGCATCAGCCTGAAGACTTTGTTCAACAAGCTGAAGGAATATGGGGCTTCGGAAACGGAAGCTTCCACCACGGGCGCTTAATACTACTCCAAAAGTGGGGTTTGCAACCCGCGCAGATTGCCAGTCTGCCCCACGCAGTCCTAAAAACGAAACGGCGGCGTCCCTTGTGGGGAACGCCGCCGTCACGTCCAGTCTATTCAGTGGAACTTATTTCGCGGTGTTGTCTCCCGGAGCGGGCGTGGTGGACGCCGTGGTCCGATTTGCGGCGCTCGCCAGGTCCAGAGCATAGAGTTTCAACTCAACCCTGCGATTTTCCTTCCGGCCTTCGCGAGTCTTGTTGTCTGCCACCGGCTGTTCGGCACCGACGCCGAGCACGTGGATTCGACGAATGGGAATATTGTTTTCAACGGTCAGGAAGCGGACTACAGCATCAGCGCGCTGTTCGCTGAGGGTTAGATTGACGTTCGGGCTTCCAGTCTTGTCGGTGAACCCTTGTACTTCCAGTACATAGTGCTTTGTGTTACCGATTTGGGACACCGCCTGCGTCAACTGTTCCTTCGCGTCCTTGGTTAGAGTTGCTTTGCCGAACGGGAACAACACCCGCTCGGTGGTTACGAGCTTGTAGTTGTCGATGTTTTCTGCAAACGTATCCAAGCGAGTTCCGGCTTTGTCTGCGAGATCCTTGGCGCCATCAGCCTTGGAGGCAGCCAACGCAGCTGCATCGTTCGCTTTTGCTGCTGCATCATTCGCTTTCGCAGCAGATTCACCCGCTGCTGCAGCTTTCTTGTCGGCCTCTGTGGCCTTCTCATCGGTGCGGGAAAGATTATTCTCGATTTCCCCAATGGCTGAAGAGTGGTCGGCGATCTTTTTTTCATTCGCCGTTGTGCGCTCGGCAACCGGTGCAACCTGGTTGCGCGCATATTTTCTTGTAGCGCAGCCGGTAGGGCCAAATCCCATAATAAGAATCGCCCCTAAGGCTACAGATGCATTCCCAATGCTGATGGCTTTCATGTCTAGCCCTCCGGCATTCATCTATGCAAGCCCAAGGCCAATCCGAATTTTCAATGTCTTACGGGTTTTGGCCTCGCGCGTGACGAGGCAGAAATTACACATCTGGGAAAAACTTAGCTGGTATAGGCCCGCAAATTGAGCAAATTTGACGGGGCCGGAACTGCCTGCTAGATTGGGGTTTTCATGAACGAAACCCAAGCGCTGAAGGTCACGCCCCTGAACTCTGTCCATCGGCGCATGAAAGCGAGGATGGTGGACTTCGGGGGTTGGGACATGCCCGTGCAGTATTCGGGAATCATCGAAGAGCACAACGCGGTACGTAATGCCGTTGGATTGTTTGATGTCAGTCACATGGGAGAGATTGAGATCCGTGGTCCGGAGGCTCTTCGCCTTGCGAACAGCGTCACTACCAATAACGCCGCGAAGCTCCGCGCGGGCCAGGCGCAATACACCGGGTTGCTCTACGAGCATGGCGGATTTGTCGATGACATCCTGGTGCACAAGGTGAACGATGAAGAGTTCTTCATCTGCGTGAATGCTTCGAATCAGGAGAAAGACTACGAGTACATCGCCGCGCAGAACAAGACTTCCGCGCAGGTCGAATTTGCCAGCGAACGCTATGCGCAGATTGCCGTTCAGGGGCCGAAGGCGCTCGTTACGCTGCAGAAGCTGACCAAGACGCCGCTTGCGCCGATTCAGTATTACCACTTCACGGATGGCGAGGTGGCTGGGGTTGCGGCTCGCATCGCGCGCACGGGTTATACGGGCGAGGACGGTTTTGAAATTTACATCGCACCGGAGCAGGCCGAGGCGATTTGGGACAAGCTGCTTGACGCAGGGGCGGAATTCGGGATCAAGCCATGCGGGCTGGGAGCGCGTAACACTTTGCGTCTGGAATCAAAAATGGCGCTCTACGGCCACGAGATCGGCCCAACGCTGACGCCGCTCGAAGCGGATCTTGGATGGATCGTCAAGTTCGACAAAGCGGATTTTATCGGCAAGAGTGCGCTGGCGAAACAGCGTTCCGCCGGTATAACGCGTAAGCTGATTGGTTTCGAGATGACCGGCCGCGGGATTGGCCGGGATGGATACGAAGTCTATCTGGATGGACGGCCGGCAGGCTGGGTAACGAGCGGCGGTCCTTCTCCCACATTAAACAAAAACATTGGACTTTGTTATTTGCCGGTGGAAGCTGCCTCGCCCGGCCGCACGATTGAGATTATGATTCGGAACCAGCCTGTGGAGGCGGTGACGGTCGCAACTCCGTTCTACAAGAGAGCCAAATGACTATGTATCCAGACAATTTCCGGTACACGAAAGAACACGAGTGGGTTTCGGTGGAGGCTGACACGGCCACTGTGGGCATCACGGATCATGCGCAAGCGGAACTCGGCGACATCGTTTACGTCGATCTGCCGCGTGTTGGCACAACGATGACGCAGGGGAAGACGCTGGGGTCGGTGGAATCCGTGAAAGCCGTGTCGGACATTTATTCGCCGGTTTCCGGAGAGGTTATCGAAGTGAACGAACTGCTGGCGACCAAGCCGGAGCGGCTGAACGAAGCGCCGCACGGCGACGCATGGCTGGTGAAGATCCGCCTGAGTGCCGCTGACGAAATTAAAAGTCTGATGAGCGCGGCGGACTATCAAAGTTACTTGGGAGAACATAGCTAATTGCGTTACCTACCGAAGTCTGATTCGGAGCGCCGGGAAATGCTGGACGTCTGCGGGCTCGAATCGTTGGAACAGCTTTTTTCGCATCTTCCAGCCGAAGTAAAATTCAATCGATCGCTCGATATTCCTAACGGCAAATCGGAATACGAAATCGTTGATTACTTTCGCGCCCGGGGCTTAGAAAACGGTTCCATCGCCTCCTCATTTCTGGGTGCGGGAGTGTATTCGCACTACCGGCCTGTGCTGGTGGACGTGGTGGTCTCGCGCGGCGAATTCCTGACATCGTACACGCCTTATCAGGCTGAGATGGCGCAGGGCACTCTGACTTCGATTTTTGAATTTCAGACCATGATCTGCCAGTTGACCGGGATGGAGGTTGCCAATGCTTCCATGTACGACGGATCGTCGGCTGTTCCGGAAGCGGCGATGATGGCGGCCCGCATCACGAAGCGGCACCATATGTTGGTGGCGAAGTCGGTGCATCCGGAATATCGGACTGTGTTCCGCACGTACGCCAAGCATCAGGAGATGCCAATCACGGAATTCGGTTATGACGCTGTCACCGGCGCTCTCGATCTGGTGGATCTGGAATCGAAATTGAACGATCAAGTGGCGGCGGTGATCATTCAATCACCCAATTTTTTCGGCATTGTGGAAGACGTAAAAGCCGCGGCGGCGCTCGCACATAAGCACGGCGCGCTGCTGGTGGTGACGTTTACCGAGGCGGTGTCGCTAGGGCTTGTCGAGCCACCGCGCGACGCCGATATTGTCGCCGGAGAATTGCAGTCATTTGCAATTTCGCCGTGCTATGGCGGCCCGTTCGCCGGCATTCTTGCGACGAAGGAAAAGTTCATTCGCCAGATACCAGGGCGGCTGGTGGGAGAGACTACGGACACGCACGGCAACCGTGCTTTTTGTCTTACGCTCTCCACGCGCGAGCAGCACATCCGCCGCGAGAAGGCGACATCGAACATCTGTACGAATCAGGCGCTGATTGCTCTGATGGCGACGGTCTTCATGACTGTTTACGGCAAGGAAGGACTTCGCGAACTCGCCGGGCAGAACTTATCCAAGGCCCACTATTTGGCGGAGGGGCTGAAGAAACGATTTTCTGGTGGATTTTTCAACGAGTTTGTGGTCAGTACCAATGGAAACGCGGCGGAGGCGGTCAACGATCGGTTGCTCGAAAAGAACATCGTCGGTGGACTTCCGCTGGGGCGGTTCTATCCGGAGTTGAACGATTGCATGCTCCTCTGCGCCACTGAAATGAATAAGCGCGAGCACATGGACGAAGTAAAGAAGGCATTTCTCGCATGATTCGTAAAACGCGTTCCAATATTTCGCAGAATGAACCGCTTCTTTTTGAGAGCAGTTCTCCGGGTAAGAAAGGGTACCAACTGCCGCCTCTGGATGTCCCGGCGGTGGATGCTAAGCAAGCGCTTGGTCACCAGAATGTGAGAGATTCCATCGCGGATTTTCCGGAGGTGAGCGAGGTGGAAGCGATTCGCCACTTTACCCGGCTTTCTACCTGGAACTATGCGATTGATTTGGGGCTGTATCCGCTCGGCTCTTGCACGATGAAGTACAACCCTCGTGTGAATGAACTTGTGGCTCGCACCGAGGCTCTGGCTTGGGCGCACCCGTATCAACCGGAGTCGCTTTCGCAGGGGTGCCTGGCAATTATTGCGGAAGTCGAGCGAGCGTTGGCGGAGATCACCGGCATGGA
>Ga0207695_10010896_pt1 | contig 11064 bp, 5 predicted proteins | sample KBSC54metaG_FD_184354 | JGI IMG/M metagenome (GOLD analysis project Ga0207695, IMG submission 184354) | Corn rhizosphere microbial communities from Kellogg Biological Station, Michigan, USA - KBS C5-4 metaG (SPAdes) (version 2) | ecosystem: Host-associated > Plants > Roots > Rhizosphere > Soil... | reverse complement strand
TACTGGTCGGCATTGACCGGCACGATCACTGGGTCCCGGCTGGGCGTGGTCAAACGCTCAACAAGGCGCAGTCATCTCCAATGCCCGAGGACTTCGGCTGGATGGATGACGTCGCCCTGAGCGGCTATCTCCAGCCCCACTTCGGCGACGCGACTGAAGAGGTTGTCGAGGCGTATCGGCGCGCAAGTTCAGGCGCCAGTCCATCGAGCTTACTGGCGGAGATCATGACCGACTTCGACTGGCGGATACCCACCATTCGTTTGGCGGAGGGCAAGGCGAAAGGCGGCGGCAGCCACGCGTTCCAGTACTTCAACAACTGGACTAGCGGCGCCGGATCGACGCAGACGCTGGTCTTCGACCAGCTTCAACAAAACCCAGGCGGTCCGCGCGCTCTGGTGAGCCCCTACGACGCGGGCAGGGCCCTCGTGGGACAGGTGGCGCCAGCATTCGTCGCGCTGGCTCGTGCGGGAGACCCAAATCATCCGGGTATCCCCAGCTGGCGCAGAAGTTCGCCGGAAAGCCGGGAAACCATGATTTTCGACTTCAATTCGCGGCTGGAGTGCGATCCCTGGAGTATTCAGCGGGAATCCCTCAGCCAGTTCCGATAATGGCCTCGTCACGCGCCATTGCCCTTCGAGGCCTAATTCCGCATCTGCGCGGGCAGCGCGGCCAGCGCCAGGCCGCGCACCTCTTCGCACGCATTACCTCGTGCAGGGATCGTTGTGCTCGGCCGTGCGGATCGCTGCTGCGCAATGGGACGCCCGCCAGGGCAGCTCCCAAGACCCGGCGCACTTGGTCAAGTTTGGTGGTGCTAATTGACGCTCACAAACCCAGGAATGAGAGCTCACAACGGCGCGAGTTGTCGATAGTAGAGCTCAAAGACCTGTATCGATCCTACTCGACGAGCAGTTTAAATCATTCTCGTACGCATTGCGCTTTGGCATAGTCGGATTGATACATTGAGGCCACAACCTTTTGTAGGCGTTGATTGCTTGCAATTATTCCGGGAGAACCATGCATGACCCTTTCAGTCGACGCGTTTTCACTCAAGGGTAAAGTCGCTATCGTCACCGGCGCCGGCGGACGGGGCAACAGCATCGGCCGGGCTTACGCCCGGGCCCTTGCGGCCTATGGCGCATCGGTGATCGCCGCCGACATCAATGGTGACGGGGCCGACTACGTAGCGGACGAGATCGGCGGCAATGCGCTGGGCGTGCAGGTCGACATTACGGACCGGGCCTCGGTGGCCCGGCTGGTGGAGACCACCCGCGACGCTTTCGGCGGGGTCGACATTCTGGTCAACAACGCTGCGCTGATGGTGGAAATGCGCGACACCACTCTGGGTATCAGCCTGGAGAGCTGGAACCGAGCCCTGGCGGTGAACCTGACCGGCGCCCTGCTCTGCGCCCAGGCCTGCGTGCCGCTGATGAAGGCGCGCGGCGGCGGCAAGATCGTCAACCAGATGTCGGGCGGGGCCTATCCGGCCGGCGGGGTCTACGGCATCACCAAGATCGCGGTGGGGGGCCTGACCACCGCGCTGGCCAAGGAGCTGGGACCGCACAACATCAACGTCAACGCCATCGCGCCGGGCATGGTGAAGAGCGATGCGGGCCTCTCGCTGACGCCGGACGACTCGCCCTTCGTGAAGCTGGTGGCGATGCAGGCGACGCTGCGGCCGCGCGGCGAGCCGGACGACCTGTGCGGGCCGTTGCTGATGCTGGTGTCCCCGGCCGGCGCGTGGATGACCGGTCAGATCCTGAACGTCGATGGCGGCTGGATCATGCGGGCTTAGGCCAGGGCCGCACCGTTTTTTGGGCATGGCAGGTCGCCCATTATGCAGCGACGTCCCCGACTGGGTGGAAAGCCCACCCATGTTTCGTTCGGCAGGACGTTCCTAAGCCTCACTCAACGCAATTCGAAGGGACCAAATAGTGGCTAGGACAGGGACGAACGAACGTCCGGATCTGCCGATCGCGCTGGTAATCGGCGGGGGCGGCATGGGGATGTCGACGGCTCGGCGGTTAGGCGAGTCTTGTCGGATCGTGCTCGCGAGCAAGTCAGCGTCCAAGAACGCCGAGCGCCAACAGTTGTTATTCGAGGACGGTATCGACGCAGTAGCCGTGCAGTGCGACATCACAGACCCTCAGTCGGTAGAGAAACTCGCTGGGTTTGTGGCGAGCCGAGGCCCTTTGCGCACGCTGGCGCACGTGGCCGGCTTTTCACCAAGCATGGGCTCCTGGCGCGAAATCCTAGCCCTTAATCTCGTCGGCGCGGCGCTAATGGAACAGGCCGCGCTGCGCCTGGCGCAACAAGGTACGGCGGCAATCTTTGTTTCCTCCTTGGCCGGCCATCCTGTCGAACCACCATCACCCGATGTGGTGGCGGTTTTAGACGACCCGCTCGCCGCCGACTTCTTCGAGCGAATTGAGGCGCTGGTTCCAGAGCGAACGTCATACGCCGCATATTCTCTGTCGAAGTTCGCCTTGAACCGGCTTTGCCGCAGGCGGGCCGTGGCTTGGGGACGTCAAGGGGCGCGGATCGTTTCAATGTCGCCCGGGATGATCGCGACGCCGATGGGGGCCCTGGAGTTCGCGGGCGCCAGCCGCGATGTGAAGCTCAAGCTGTTGGAGTTGTCGCCGCTGGGGCGCGAAGGGACCATGGTCGAAACGGCAGACGCTATTGAGTTCCTGGCGTCAGCGCGAGCATCGTTCATAACGGGTACGGACTTGTTGGTGGACGGAGGTGTCGCGGCCGCAATGCGATTCCCCGGTCTCGGCTAAGCTTTGCGAGCGCCAGAATGCTCAATCACGGATTCTGACTCCAGAGGGCCAGCACCCCGGATCGCTGTCACGAGCGCCAACGGCTGGTCGATCATCAGGTGATGATGTCCTTCTCGGATGTCGAACTCGATAGCCTGCGGTGGCAGAACCTTGGGCGCGTCACTTTCCTGCCTCAAGAAACTCGACTGGCCGTGAATGTGGGCGATGGGGAGAGCTAATCGCGGGGCCGCCGCTGGCCTGGCCGGAGCAGCGGCGGCTGGTCGCTTCGTTCGGCTGAAGCGTCTCCACGGAATTCCCTGTTTCGGGCGGCGCGAAATCCCTGTTCCGCAGGACAATTTCCCTGTTCCGATTTCCCTGTTCTGGTGAATCCGTCGGCAAGATGTAACGCCGTAAAGTCCTGTTATTCCATGGACTTGGAGACAGCGGTTCACGTCGCCGAAAATGCCTCCAAGTGAGGTCGAGGGCCATTATCAGGGAAATCGGAGACGGGCCGCAAACCGAAAGTGGACTTCGTTCGGGGGGCCTGGAGAAAGTGCCGGGAACAGGGGCCCACAGCGGCCGGAATATCGGCCCTGGAGACGTCTCCAGTCGTGGCCGCAGGCGCTAAGGCGCGGAATTTCCGGCCCATTATCAGGGATTGAGGGGGCGGGGTGTCGAGGGAGCGACTGGGTGGTGGTGCTGGCAGTCTAACGCTAACTTATCTCCACCCTTGGGCTTTTGGGCCCGCAACGGGGCAGGGGACTGATGCAGGGGATCTCGTTCAAGCGCCACCGGTTCCCACCGGACGTGATCCGATATGCGGTGTGGCTCTATTTCCGATTCACGCTCAGCATCCGGGACGTCGAGGAGCTGCTCGCCCAGCGCGGCATTGAGGTCAGCCGCGAGGCGATCCGATGCTGGGTGATCAAGTTCGGCCCACTGATCGCGGCCAACCTGCGCAGGCGCCGGTCGTCGCCGTCGGGCCGCTGGCATCTGGACGAGATGGTGGTGAAGATCCGCGGACGCCGGATGTGGATGTGGCGGGCAGTCGACGACGAGGGCGAGGTGCTAGACATGCTCGTCCAGAGGCGCCGGAATAAGGTGGCGGCGCTGAAGCTGCTGCGACGACTGTTGAAGAACCAAGGTATCCACCCCGAGACGATCACGACGGACAAGCTGGCGTCCTACCGCGCCGCTCTTCGTGAACTTGGTCTCACCAATCGCCACCGGCCTGGCGGCATGCGCGCCAACAACCGGGCGGAGAATAGCCACCTCCCGATCCGCCGACGGGAACGCAAGATGCAGCGGTTCAAATCCCAGGGCCAAGCCCAGAGGTTCGTCGCCAACCATTCCGCCATTTACAACTGCTTCAACCCAAACCCACCTGATCGGCAGATCAACCCTCCGCCTGTTCCGGGCCGCGGCCCACGAGGCGTGGACGGCTGCGACCCAAGCTGCCTGATCTGAGGGAGGGGAGGGGGTGTTTCGCTGCCGCAGCCAGTTAAGTTGTCAAAGCCCTCGTAGCAGATGTCGATCCCGCGCTCGAACAGCAGGTCCTCGACGTTGCGCAAGGACAGAGGGAAGCGAACATACATCAGGACCACGAGGTGGATTACCTCGGGTGAGGAATCGAACCATCGGAACGGGTCCGGTGGGGGCTTGGACTTGCTCATCCGGCCGCGCTAAACGATCCGCGGTTACCGGCGCGTGAGTTTGGTCTGACACCTCCCTACTGGGTCATCCTGCTCATCTCGTCGATCGCGCCCGCCAGATGATAGAATGAACTGGCTGGCGTGATTGATCAACCCCGGATTGTCACGGCCTTACCTGTAAGGAGTGACGACCTCGCCGATCCCGTAGACGCGAAGGCCGCTCAAGCTTTCTTTCCGGTAGGTCAGAGAAGCCGGTTGCCATGCGCGTTGGTGCGTCGCTAAGGTTGATTTAGTGCGGATGAGTTCCGCCTGCTGAGGGGGGCGGCGGTGGCTCAGGGCGCGCGCGTATCCGGACTGTCTCGAGATGGTGGCCGTCTGTTCTGGTCGGCGTCTGCCGCCCTGGCCTTGATGATGGCGGCAGGTCCGACGCTGGCGGCCCCGGCGCTGCCGACGGGCGGCCAGGTGACGGCCGGCGCAGCGAACATCGGCGCGGTCTCGGGGTCCAGCCTGACGGTGACCCAGGCCTCCGATCGCGCGATCATCGACTGGCAGGGCTTCTCCGTCGGCGAGGGCGGGGCGGTGCGGTTCGAGAACGGCTCGGGCGCGACCCTGAACCGGGTGACCGGAAGCTCCGTCTCGGCCCTCGATGGGTTGCTCAGCGCCAGCGGCAGCGTCTACCTGATCAACCCCAACGGGGTGATCGTCGGCCCTTCTGGCGAGGTCCAGGTCGGCGGGACCTTCGCGGCCTCGACCCTGGACCTCAGTGACAGCGCCTTCCTGGCCGGCGGGCCGCTGACCTTCTCCGGGAGCAGCGCAGCGTCGGTGATCAACTACGGCCGCATCGGCGCCCTGGGCGGCGACGTGGCGCTGATCGCCGCGCGGGTGGAGAACCACGGCGCGATCGACGCGCCGGGCGGCGACGTCGGCTTGGCGGCCGGCTACCGGGTCGTCCTCAGGGACGCCATCCTGGACGACGGTCGCTTCCAGGTGCTGGCCGGCGGCGCCGACACCTCGGCCACGAACGACGGGTCGATCGCGGCGGCCGAGGCGGAGCTGAGGGCCAACGGCGGCAACGTCTATGCCCTGGCCGGCAACACCGGCTCCGTCATCAAAGCCGCCGGCGTCGCCACGAACGACGGCAAGGTGTTCCTCGTCGCCGAGGGCGGCTCCACCACCGCGGCGGGCCAGATCGAGGCCACCGGCCAGGTCGAGACCTCGGGCTCGAGCGTCGACTTCACCGGCCTGCGGGTCGCCGCGCCCAACTGGCTGGTGGATCCCTACGACCTGACCGTCGACGCGGCCGCAGCCAGCACCATCAGCGCCAACCTCGCCACCACCTCGGTCACCCTGAAGACCACTGCCGTGGGCGCAACCGGTCCCGGGGTCCAGAACCCGGCGGGCCTTGGCGACATCGACGTCGCCGCCCCGATCTCCTGGGCCAGCGCCAACACCCTCACCCTCGACGCCTACCACTCGATCAGCATCACCGCCCCGATCACCGTCTCCGGCCCCGGCAAGGTCGCCCTCATCACCAACGACGGCGGCACCGGCGGCGACTACGGATTTGGGCTTACCGAGTCAGGCTTCCAGGGAAGCATTGCCTTCACCGGTGCGGCGAACAACGGGCAGGGCCTCAAGGTCAATGGGCAAGCCTATGTGCTGCTCTTTTCTCTGACCGATGTCGCCGGCATCAGCAATGCTCCGGGCGGCGACGACGCCCTTGCCAAGTCGCTGAATGCCGCCGGGACGACCTACACCAACGCAGTCGTGGCAAACTTCATATTTGCGGGCGCGTTCACCGGTCTCGGCAACACGATCTCCAATCTGACGATCAACGCCCCCTCGGCTGGGCCGGTGGGACTGTTTGCCGAGACCACGGGCGTCGTGCGCGACATCGGTCTGGTCGGCGGCGCAGTCACAGGACTTAGCGACGTTGGCGACCTAGTGGGCTACGAGAAGGGAGGTTCCATCCTCGACGCCTACGCGAGCGGCTCTGTGAGCGGCAGCGGCTCGAGCAGCGCCAACCTAGGAGGGCTTGTCGGATACTCGACTGGCTCGATCGCCAACGCCTTCGCAACCGGCGCCGTGACCGGTCCGGGCGGCAGCTCCGTTATTGGCGGGCTTGTGGGCTACACCAATGGCTCCGTTACCGGCGCAGAGGCCGATGGCGCGGTCAACGGCGGTGCGGGAAGCTTCGCCATCGGCGGATTGGCCGGCGAAGCGGACGTCAAGGCCTCGATCACCGGGTCTGACGCTACCGGAGATGTCTCGGCGGGGACGGGCAGCTTCGATTTGGGTGGTCTGGTGGGCTACAACCTGGGCCAGATAACTGACGCTGGCGGTCTGGGTTCGGTGACCGGCGGATCGGCTGTTGGCGGCTTGGCCGGCTACAACAACGGAACCATTAGCGAGTCGGATGCCGCAGTCGGAACGATAAGGGGGACTAACAACATTGGCGGCTTTGTCGGCTATAACGATGTGCAGGGAACGGTCTCATCGTCGTCGTCCAGTCTGGCAAGCGTCAGTGGAACCAACAGTGTCGGTGGCCTGATTGGCGACAATCTTGGAACCGTAAACAGCGAATCATTCTCCTCCGACGCGACCACCGGGACTCAGTTCGTTGGCGGATTGGCCGGGTACAACGACGGGTCGATCAGCGATTCGATCGCGACGGGCGGCGCCGTCACCGGGTCCGGGATGACCGTGCAGTACGTCGGCGGGCTGGTCGGCTACAACGACACGCTCGGTTCCATAACCTCTTCCGCTTCCGGCGAGGCGACGGTGACCGCGACCTCTGGCGCCGATGTCGGCGGCCTCGTCGGGGTGAACCTTGGCGCGATCAGCGAAGACAGCTCCACCGACACAACCTTCGCCGTCGGAGGGTCCGCCACCGGCGGTCTGGTCGGTTTCAACACCGCGGTAGGCACGATCGCCGATAGCATCGCGACTGGCGCAACAGGCGGGGCGGCGGATGTCGGCGGTCTGGTGGGCTACAATCTGGGCGAGGTCTCCACCAGCACCGGCTGGGGTGAGGTGAGCGGAAGTTCATCCGTGGGAGGCCTGGCTGGGTACAACAATGGCTCGATCGTCGACTCGGAAGCCGGATTTGGAGATGTCGCGGGGACCAATCTTGTCGGCGGACTTGTGGGCTTCAATGATATCAAGGGAACCATCAGCGGCGCGGAGACAACCGGAGCCAGCGTCACCGGCGCCCAGGGCGTCGGCGGGTTGGTGGGGCAGAACCTGGGCGGCGTGAGCCTGACGTCGTCCTGGGACGCGGCGGGCGGTACCAGCTACGTCGGCGGATTGGTGGGCTACAACGACGGTTCGATTTCGAATTCGAACGCGGAACTCGGCGCCGTTAAGGGCTTCGGGACGGGCGCTACATATATCGGCGGGCTCGCCGGCTATAACGACAGTTCCGGAACGATCTCTTCTGCCAACTCCAGCGCCGCGACCGTGTTGGCCGGGAGCGGCGTCGCCGTTGGCGGTCTGGTAGGCTTGAACGCCGGACAGATCGATCAATCGTTCTCGACCGATATCGAGGTCGCTGGTTCTTCGGGAACCGCTACAGGCGGCCTAGTCGGATACAATCATACGACGGGGACAATCACCGATACCTATGCGAGCGGCCCTGTGGCTGGCGGCGCAGACGTCGGCGGTCTGGTCGGCGAGAATCTGGGCCAAGTCGCCACAAGCTGGAGTTCGGGGGCTATCAGCGGAGTATCCTCGCTGGGCGGTTTGGTCGGAGCGAACGCCTCGTCGGGAGCGATAAAGGACGGGTATTTTGACGCTGATACGTCGGGAGAGGGCCTGGGCCTCCAGTCCGACGGTTCCACAGGCTTGACGACGTCGCAGCTGCAGACCGCATTGCCCGCAGGTTTCAATGCCGGCGTGTGGGCCCCCGGTCCCGGCATCTACCCCTATCTGACGATCTTCTTCCCCGACGGCGTGCAGGTGATCAGGGGGACCGCCGACGGGGGCGTGGGTGACGCCGTGTCAGGCGCGATGGTCGAAGTGTTCGCTGATGGCGCATTGCTCGCGGGCGGACCTCAGACCAGTCTTTCCGACGGTTCGTTCTACGCGTTGGCTCCGTCGGGGACGCTGACGGCGTCGAGCAAAATCGGCGAGACGGTGACGCTGGGCGGCGCGTCGGCGGTCAGCGGATTGACCTACACCGACCAGCCGGTGCTGACGTCGGGCAACCTTTTGAACTTCAACGTGCGGTCGGGGACGGTTTCCGAGATCACGGGCGAAGCCAGCCTTTCTCTGCTGAGCGCCGATGTGGCCTCGACGTTTGGAGCCGAGTATCCCGTCGTCACCGATCAGATCGCCAGCCCGATCCAGACGATCCGGGCGACGAACGCGACGGGCTTCTCGGTCAACAGCGCGCTGGCCGTGAGCGGACTGACGCTGGACTCCTTCCGCAGCCTCACCTTCACGTCGGCGGTGACGGTGGGGGGCGCGGGTCAGGTCGTGCTGACGACCAACGACGGCGGGACGGGCGGGACGCTGGGCTTCGGCCTCGGGGCGTCGGGGTTCTCGGGCGGCCTCGCGTTCACGGGCGCGCCGAACAGCGGCCAGGGGCTGAGCATCAACGGCCAGGCCTACACGCTGCTCTTCAGCGCCGCGGATGTGGCTGGGATCGGCGGGACGGGATTCTACGCCCTGGCGGCGCCGCTCGACGCGTCGGGCTCGACCTACTCGGCCGCGGTGGTGGGCGGGATCTTCAATGGGACCTTCAACGGCCTTGGCAACGCGATCTCGAACCTCTCGATCAGCGCCCCCTCGACGACGGGCGTGGGGCTGTTCCACGCGATCGGGGCGAGCGGGGTGGTTTCCAACCTGGCGGTGACGAGCGCCTCGGTGAGCGGCGGCTCGGACGTGGGCGCGCTGACTGGCGACAACGCCGGCCTGGTCCAGGCCTCGTTCTCGTCCGGAGCCGTGAGCGGGAGCAACTGGCGGGATACAACACGGGCCATCTCTCGGCCGACGTCTCGAAGGCGTCGGCGAGCGGCAACGCCTGGGTCGGCGGCCTGGCGGGCGGCAACGCCGGAACGATCGACGCCGCGTCCGCGGCCACCGGTGCGGTGAGCGGTTCGATCGGGGCCGGGGGCCTGGTGGGCGACAACGGCGGGACGCTGAACAACGTCAGCGCCGGGACCGGGGCGGTGTCGGCGCCGACCTTTGCCGGCGGCGTCGTGGGGGTCAACGAGAGCGGCGGCGTGATCACGGCGGCGGCGAGCAGCGGGGCGAGCGTGACCTCGTCCTACGGCGGAGGCGGGCTTGCGGGCCTGAACCTGGGATCGGCGACGGGCTCGACATCGTCGGACACGGTGAACGCCACGGAGAAGGCGGGCGGCCTTGTGGGGATGAACGTCGGGATGCTGAGCAACGACAGCGCGTCGGGATCGGTAACGGGGCCCAACCAGACCGGCGGGCTGGCGGGCTTCAACGGCGGGACGATCAGCAGCTCGAGCGCCTCGGGGACGGTGAGCGGGGCCGCCTCGGGCGGCTACATCGGTGGCCTGGTGGGCTACAACGTGGCCCACCTGAGCGGAGTGCACGCCACCGGCGCGGTGAGCGGACTTGCCTGGGTCGGCGGCCTGGCGGGTTACAACTCCGCCACCATCGACGGCATCTCTTCGGCCTCGGGCGCGGTGAGCGGCACGACCGGGATCGGCGGGCTGGTGGGCGACAACGTCGGCGCGCTGAGCAGCGTCAGCGCCGGAACGGGCGCGGTCTCGGCCTCCAGCTTCGCCGGCGGCCTGGTGGGCTACAACGAGAGCGCCGGCACGATCGCCAACGCCGGCGCCACGGGGGCGAACGTGACCGCGCCCTATGCCGCTGGCGGCCTGGTGGGGCTGAACGCGGGTTCGGTCACCGGTTCAAGCTCGTCGGACACGGTCAGCGCCACGGAGAAGGCCGGCGGCCTTGTGGGGATGAACCTGGGGACACTGGCCGCCGACACTGGGACGGGCTCGGTGAGCGGACCGAACCAGACGGGGGGGCTGGTGGGCTTCAACGCCGGGACGATCGGCGCGTCCAGTGCTTCTGGGACCGTCAGTGGGGGCGTCTCGGGCGGCTACATCGGGGGCGTTGCGGGCTACAACGTGGGGCACCTGATCGGCGACAGTTCGTCGGCGACGGTGAGTGGGCTGGCCTGGGTCGGCGGCTTGGCGGGCTACAACTCCGCCACGATCGAAGGCGTCTTCGCCACAGGCGCGGTCAGCGGCACGACCGGGATCGGCGGTCTTGTGGGCGACAACGCCGGCTCCTTGAGCGGCGTCAACACCGGCTCGGGGACCGTCGCCGGCTCCAGCTTCGTGGGCGGCCTGGTGGGCTACAACGAGAGCGCCGGCACGATCACCACCGCCAACGCCACGGGCGGGGTCACGGCGGCCTATGGAGGCGGCGGCCTGGTAGGATTGAACAGCGGGTCCGTCAGCCAGTCGTTCGCCACCGGCGCGGTGAACGCCGCCGAGAAGGGCGGCGGGGTGGTGGGGCTGAACCTGGGCTCCATCGCCGATACCTACGCCACCGGCTCGGTGGCGGCGGGAACCCAGGTGGGAGGCCTGGTCGGGTTCAACGCCGGTACGCTCCAGACCAGTTGGACCAGGTCCGCGGTCGCCGCAGGCGGGTCTCCGGTGGTC
>Ga0207695_10010893_pt1 | contig 11068 bp, 10 predicted proteins | sample KBSC54metaG_FD_184354 | JGI IMG/M metagenome (GOLD analysis project Ga0207695, IMG submission 184354) | Corn rhizosphere microbial communities from Kellogg Biological Station, Michigan, USA - KBS C5-4 metaG (SPAdes) (version 2) | ecosystem: Host-associated > Plants > Roots > Rhizosphere > Soil... | reverse complement strand
CGAGCGTCCAGATCATGATCATCTGGGCGATGCGGTCGTGGAGGGAGAGCGTCGCAAGCGTGCTATCGACCCAGCGTCGCTGGTGGGCGCTGAGCGGATCACTCGGCGCCAGTGGACTGGGGGAGCCCAGGAGCCGGTCCGACGGGATGGACGGCGTTGGCGAGGCAGCTACATTGCAGCCGGCGGTCGTCGTGGCAATGACGAACGCGAGAGCCGTGCAGAATTGGCGAGCAGTCATGCTCGAATATACCGTCGCGAATTTCCGGAATTGCTCTGCGCGTTGGAGAATATCGATCCGCGATTGCGCCGGAAAAGTCTGTAGTTTCCTTGACGACACATGGCGGTGCGCGATCAACGCAATCATCCGCGAGGATAGCGAGCCAATCAGGTATAAGCGTTCTCTCGACAGGATTATCTATCGCGTTGGCGGGGAATAAATGAGTACACCCCATGTCGTCATTCAGGCTGACAGGAAAGCACTGAATCCGATTTCGGTGACGGCGCCGCGGACAGCTTGGCGGCTCCTTGGTTGGTTCGGCCTGTTGCTGGCGCTCGTGGGCTTCCTGGACGTCGCGCTGCAGTGGTATCCGACATCGTTCAAGTCGCCCGAATGGGAGTTCGGTACGATCACGAACAGTTTTTCAACACTTCCGCTGTTGTCGATCGGGCTGATGTTGATGCTAGCATCGTACTTGACGCGCGCGGAACGAGCTGGGGTCGTTGCGATGGCGATCGTGCTCAGCATCTTGCTCGTGTTGATCGTCGGTGCATTCTTGTTGTTTCTGAGTGATGTACCGCTGGCGTTGAATGCTTCCAATCAGGCGGTCGTGGTCCTCACGATGAAGAAGTCGATTGTCCGAACCAGCGTCATGGGACTTGGATTCGGAGCCGCATATTTGGTCGCAGTTGTTGTTTCGTGTCGCTACCTCTTTAGGAGAATCAAAGATGCTTAAGCGGATCCTGCAGTCTGCCGCCGTTGGAAGCGTGCTCGCTCTGAGTCCGATGGCAGCGGCGCACGCCGTCCAAGTGTGTGGGGGCACCACGCTCACATTCTGCGTCGATTTCTCGCTGGTGAACACGACTGGAAGCAACTGGACGCTCGCCGTCACCTACACCAGCTCAAACGCCGGCGGTTTCCTCACGGATTTCGGCGTGACCGAGGCCGGAGCCGACTTCATCGGAGTCAACGTTAATCCGGGAACTTGGACGATCTCAGGGTTGCCTGGGGGCTGCACGCTCCAAGACGACATCTGCGCGACCTCGGGCGACCCAGCGACGAAGGGTCTCGTGCCGACTCAGACAGCAACGCTGTTCTTCTCCGCGTCGAATTTCACGGCTTCCACTGCCCTATTGAACGCGCACATTCAGTCGTTCGGAGCGCAGAGTTGCTCGATCAAGATTGGAACTGGCGCATCCGAATTCAGCGTCCCAGGCAACAACGGCGGCAGCTATCAAACGGGTGGCCAGACGGGCACGACCGCGGACTGCGGCACCCCGACGAGTTCCACGCCGGAGCCAGCGAGCATTCTTCTAGTTGGGACAGGCCTCGCTGGCTTGGTCGGCATGATCCGTCGTCGTCGCGCTGTCTAGATCGGGACGCTGAGCGGAACTTCGACTCGAGCGAATCGAACGCCCAAATTCTTCTGAAGACCCCCATCGTCTAGATCCGAGCGCCTCTCGACTGGCCGCGGCCGCCGAGTCGATTGAGTTCGGGCGGGTGTGGCAGAGTGGGCTGGGCTTGGGACATGCACAGGGCGATGGACGTGGAGAGGCGACCGCAAGGTCTCGCGAGGTCTGAGGAAAGTCTGTAGTCAGTCGGCGACAAAGTGTGGTGCACGATCAACACAATCGTCAGCGCAGGTAGCGCTCCGATAGATTGTTGAGAGTCTCTTAACACGATGACCTATCACGTCTTATGAGTTCTGGCGGCGCAAAATCGTCTATCCGTAATGGCGGCATACGGTCTGCAAACACCGTGTTGCGAAAAACGCGTCTGTTGGCGGAATGCTCTTCCGGCGCTCCCGAGGTCGGGTCCTTCAAACGCGTTGACGGAGAGTGAATGAGCGCGCCGCACGTCGTTATTCAGGCGGACAAGAAGGCTCTGAATCCGATTACGGTGGTGGCGCCGCAGACAGCTTGGCGGCTCGTTGGTTGGTTCGGTTTGCTGTTGGCGGTTGTGGGCTTCGTGGACGTGGCACTTCAGTGGTATCCCACTGCGTTCAGGTCGCCCGAGTGGGAGTTCGGCACGGTTACCGGGAGTTTGGCAACCTTACCGTTGCTCTCCATAGGATTGATGTCCATGCTCGCATCGTATTTGGCGCGGGCCGAACGAGCCGGCATAGTTGCGATGGCTGTTGTGTTTGGCATACTGCTGGCTCTGCTCATCGGTGCGTACTTATTGTTTCTGAGTGATGTGCCACTGGCATTGAAGGCCTCGAGTACGACGCCAGTGCTGATTACCATGAAGAAATCGATTATCCGAACCAGTGTCATGGCAGTTGGATTCGGAACCGCATACTTGGTCGCCGTAGTAGTTTCGTTCCGGTATCTCTCCAGGAGAATCAAAGATGTTTAGGCGTCTCATGCAGTCAGCGGCTGTTGGAAGTCTGCTCGCCCTCACGCCAATGGCGGCGGCTCACGCCGTCCAGGTATGCGGGGGCACGACACTGACCTTCTGTGTCAGCTTCTCACTAACGAGCACGGGCACCAACACCTATGCACTCGCAGTCTCGTACGACAACGCGAACGCGGTACCTAGCGGCACCCTGACAGATTTCGGTGTCATCGAGTCTGGCGCCGTGTTCTCGAACCTCAGCATTGCGAGCGGCAGCACGGGCAGCTGGAGCACGGGAACGAACTGCAGTCTCCAGGACGACGCGTGCGCTTCGGCAACCGCGCCCCCGACTTCGAACGGTTTGACTGTCGGAACCACCGCGACTCTGAACTTCACAGCGACCAACTTCACGATCGCCAATGCCTTGCTGAACGCCCACATTCAGGGCTACGGAACCCAGAGTTGCTCCATCAAGGTCGGGACTGGGAACCAGTTCGCCAACACGGCTACGAACGGCAGCTACCAGACTGGCAGTGCGTCGACCACAACTTCTGATTGCGGCACGCCCACGAGCTCCACGCCCGAACCCGCGAGCCTCGTCCTTGTCGGCACCGGACTCGCCGGCTTGGGTGGCATGATTCGCCGTCGCCGTCGCACCGCGTAAGTTCAACACTGGGCTGGACCTGCAACAACCAGCCAGTCGGAACGAAGATTCTCCTGAGTGATTGGGCCGAGCGGCTTATCCGCTCGGCCCAATCGTCATAAAGAGGCCGGAAATTGCGGGCTATTTACCCGCCCGCGGACTATATTTGGCAGCGGCATTTCTGTCGAGACACCCCTGCTTTTGCCGTCGCCGTTCGCGCCCGGATTCACTAGAGGTTGACGCATGGAGATTCAGACCGGCGCTAGCGCAACACCTGGATTCTCTCCGGAAGTCCAAGCACCCATTCGTACGCGCCCAACCGCTGCGTTCGCAGCGTCGGTGCGGTCGCTGACAGCTCCGCAGTTGCTCCCCTTGGCCGCCACCGCCATCGCGTTCGGCATCCTCTTCGCTCGGCCATTTCAACTCCTGGTGCGCGACTGGTGGACCATGCCCGAGGCCGGGCACGGACTCCTCCTCGCCCCCGTCGCGATCTGGCTCGCCTGGCGCTCAGGAATCGCCGCCGACTCCAAGCCCAACCCGGTCGCTGGGATTACTCTCCTCGTTCTCGCGGTGCTCGTTCGCTACGCATCGGGGTTGGCGGCCGAACTGTTCACCATGCGCGGTTCCATGGTGATGGCTCTCGTCGGTCTGACCCTGTACCAGTTCGGGCTCCGTCAGGTGATTCGCTGGTGGCTTCCCTTCGCCCTGATTTGCCTCTCGATTCCGCTCCCGGAGCTCGTCACCCAGGCGCTGGCGCTTCCGCTCCAGTTCAAAGCGTCGCAGATGGGCGCCGCTCTGCTAGAGATGCGCAACGTCCCCGTGCGTCTCGCCGGAAACGTCATTCATCTGCCGGGCCGAGATCTCTTCGTTACCGAAGCGTGCAGCGGGCTGCGCTCGCTCACGGCCCTTCTCAGCATGTCCGTCCTCGTTGGCGCGCTCGTGCTGCGAACGCCCGTGGCTCGCGTGCTGCTGGTGCTCGTTGCCGTTCCAGTCGCGATCGCGATCAACGGAATTCGGGTCTTCCTCACCGGCTTCCTGGTCTTCTTCGTGAGCCCTTCGTTCGGCGAAGGGTTCATGCACCTCACCGAGGGCTGGCTGCTGTTCCTCGTCTCCATGAGCATTCTCGCATTGGTCGCCTGGGTAAGCGCCGGCCTCGAGAAGCTCGCGGCGCGGCGCACCGACCCCGTGGCTCAGGTCGAGGTGGCGCATGCTTAAGCTCCGGGCCTACGCTCCCGCGCTGATTCTGCTCGTCGGGTGCGCGCTCATCTGGCAGGCGCACTCACAGCGTAAGGTGCCGCTCGCGCAACCGCTGACCACGGTGCTCCCCTCGCTGCCTGGATTCACCGTTCGCGATCAACGCATCGGCGACGAGGAGCGCCGTGTTGCCGGCATGACCGACTACGTCGCCCGGATCTACGCGCGCGACAGCATCGTCGCGTTGACCACCCTCGTCTCCTACTACGATCGCCAGTCGCAAGGCAAAACGATCCACTCGCCGCGGAATTGTCTCCCTGGGGCGGGCTGGGAGATTCTCAGCGGCGATACGCGCGCGGTGGAGGCCGATGGCGTTCCGCACGTCGTCAATCACTACATCCTAAAGAATGGATTGGCGACGGCGGTCGTGTACTACTGGTATCAGGGCCGTGGGAGAGTCGTCGCGAGCGAATATCGCGTCAAGTGGAATCTGCTCCGTGACGCCGCGTTGCTCGGCCACACCGAAGAGGCGCTGGTCCGCGTCGTCTCTTTTGTGAACACGCCCGCGGGCGTGCGTGACTCGACCGCGATGGCCCGGGCGCTCACCGACGCTGACACGTTGGGTGCGCGCGTCGCGTCACGCCTCATCGACGAAGTGACGCGCGTGCTGCCGGCTACGCCGGCGGCAGCTCAATCTCGAACGAGAACCGCGTCCCTTGTTCGATCTCCGTCTTGACGTGTAGCGAGCTCGCCATCTTCTCGAGCAGGTTTCGGCAGATGGCGAGTCCGAGTCCGGCGCTCGAGAATCGCATCCCGGCCGCGGCGGGACGGAATCCGTCGAAGAGCATCGCCAGCACGCTGTCCGGAATTCCTCGGCCCGTATCCTCGATCCAGAACTCCACGCGTGTCTGCGTCAGCTCCGTGCAGCCCACCGAAACGGAGCCGCGCTCCGTATAGCGAACCGCGTTGCTCGTCAGGTTGAGCAGCACGCGGCTCAGCGCCGACGGATAGCCCACACGACCGTCGACCTGTGGGAACGTCGTACGGAGCGCGAGCCCCTTTTCCTCGCCCAGCGGCCGAACGATCGCGCAGACGTTCAGCATCACTTCACCGATCGAGAACGGAATCGACCGCCCGTCGACGAGTCGATCGCCGTTGATCGCGTCGACGACGTCGGACGCAAGGGTGCTGAGCCCGAGCGCCGCGCCGTAGATCAGGCCGAGCTGTCGCTCCTGAACCGGGTTGACTGCTCCCGACTGCCCGCGGCGAATCGTATCAACCAGAAATAGAATCGACCCGAGTGGCGAGCGCATGTCGTGCGCCATTTCGACCACGGCACGCAGTGCGTCCGGACTCGAGAGCTGCTGCGTGAATTGCGTCGGCGCGGGAACGTTGATCTGCCCGAGTGATTCGAGCGCGGACAGCACTCGAACGAGCTCACGCCCGTCCGGGGCGCGCCGGTCGGCCGCGAGTTGCTGCACGAACGCCGTGCGCAACGCTGAAACCCAGGCCGGCGGAACGTCGACGCGCGCGCTGAGAGCTGAAGGCGCGCCAGCGGTCGATTGCATCCACAGCCGCGCCGCGAGATCCCCGAGCTGTCGTCGAAGCTCGGCGGATTCTGTCTCGTTGTCGCTCGAGAGCGCCCCAGCCGTCCGGTCGACGGCCCTCGTCAACGCCTGCCAGACGACGGACGAATCGACGCTCGTTGCTGCTCGTGATGTCGTCAATCGTCCTTCGCCCTGCGTGACGGTCAGCTGGTGACTATTGAGGCTTGATTGTCGAGAAATAGCGTGGGCCGTCCCTCAAGCTCAGAGTTGCGCCGAGCCTGCTCCGTCGCGCCGGAATCCGTGGCGCTCCAGAAGTCTGTAAAGTGTCGTCCGGTCGACATTCGCGAGCCGCGCCGCTCGCGACATGTTACCGGCCGCACGTGCGACCAGCCTCGTGACATACTCCTTCTCAAACGTGGCCAACACTTGCTCCTTCGCCGTGTGATAGGCGTCGTTGTGCACGCTGATGCTTGCCGACGTTTCGGCCGGCTGCGTCCAGTCCTGATGCACCGGAATCTCGTCTGGCTGAATCTCCGAGCCGGCTTGGGCCAACACAACCACGTGCTCGATCACATTCTGCAACTCACGTACGTTGCCGCGCCACGGTCTCGACATCAAGAAGTCGAGTGAAGATTCCCCAAAGTGCGGCTGGGGATCTTTCGGCGAATGGTGACGCGTCCAGAACCGCTCGAGGAAGTAGTTCGCCAAGATCGGAATGTCTTCGACGCGATCGCGCAGCGGTGGAACCGTAATCGGGAAAACGTTCAGGCGGAAGTATAGATCCTCCCGCAGATGCTTGTTACGGATGGCGTCACCCGGATCGCGATTCGTTGCAGAAATGAAACGCACGTCGACGACGGCATCCTGCTGCTCGCTGCCGACGCGACGCAGCACTCCGTCCTGCACGACGCGAAGAAGCTTGGCCTGGAGCGGGAGCGGCATCTCCGTGAGCTCGTCGAGGAAGAACGTTCCACCGTTCGCCATCTCGAGCAATCCGACCTTCTCGCGATCGGCACCGGTGAATGCGCCCTTCCGGTGCCCGAACATCTCGGACTCGAGGAGGTGCTCAGGCAACGCGGCGCAGTTGAGGGGCACCAATGCCTGGTTCGCCCGTCGGCTATGCCGGTGGACGAATTGCGCGATGAGCTCCTTACCCGTGCCGCTCTCACCGACGATCATCACCGAGGCGTTCGTCATCGCGACCTTTCGGGCTAGGTCGACTGCTCGGCGGAAGGACGCGGAAGTGCCGAGCAGCGTGAGCTTATCGCTGTTGCCGAGGCTCTCGCGAGATTCGACACGCGCGCTTTCACGGACGGTTTCCTGGTCGCGGCGGGCCAGCACGGCAAACGCCGCGCGGCCCAGGAGGACTTGCAGGTGCGTGCCTGAGAATGGCTTCGGCAGGTAATCCCAGGCGCCGCTCCGCAGCGCTTCCATGCTCGACGCCACGCTGGGGTTGCCGGTCATGACCAGCACGATCGTGCCTGGGCGGATCGTCATTACGGACTTGAGGATCTCGAGGCCAGGAACTGGCGTCATGTAGAGATCGACCATGACGATATCGTAGTGCGCACGGCGAACCATTTCTATCGCTTCGTCGCCGCGACCACAGGTGCTGACGTTATAGCCCTCGACCTGAAGGACGCTCGCGCACCCCTCACGCAGGGTCCGGTCGTCGTCGATTATCAAGATGCGAATCGTCCCACGAGCCGCGTTCGACATGGTGGGAGCGTCGGCCAGACCTGCGCCGTCCCCGGCGATAGCAATCTCGGACTCCACCGATATCGGGATCGTCGCGTTACTCGTCGGCGTAAAGATCCCAAAATCTTCTGGCTTCGTCTTCATTTTAGAAGGCGTATGGGTGTGGGATACGTGCAACAACAATGCTGCATGCGTGAGGCGGCTCACAAATTGGCATTTTCTGAGATTCTGTCAAGCCTTGACAGCGCTGGGGGCTCGTGTTGGCCGAATACCGGGCAAGAATTGCCGGGTACGGTCCTTCAGCGGACCGGTCCCACCGAGCCCAAACGCCATCATTTGTGATCTCCCGTGCGGGCGTAGCGGCCACGCAACAATCTCGCCCGCGCTTCGTTCGCGGGCAGGAGAATCGCACATCCCCCAAAAACGCTATGCGGAGGTTATGCTGTCGAAGTTCAGCGCAACGTGCTCATACAAAGGGACCTGGGCGTGCTCGAGCGCGATCTCCGCGCGACGCAGCATTTCCGTCGGCTCGACGCCGGCCGACGATAGGTCGGCGATCGCACAATATCCGGCGTGCAAGAAAGCTTTTGGCCGGGTGCCTTCCGCCGGAACGGCTTTCTCCAGGGCGCGTGTGAGACGGCCAACGAACATCTCCGCGCCTTCGGCGTCGGTGTCCGGCGCGAGAATTCCAATCCGAGACTGACCGAGGTAGCCAATCACGTCGGAGCGCCGGCTCTCTTCGCGACAAACATCGACGACCCGCGCCAGCGCGTCGTGGTTCAGGATCTCATTCGTGATCTCCTCGCTGGCGTGCTCCCCGCTCGACCAGACTCGCGTCTCGCTCACCGCTTGAGGCATCACCGCAACGCAAGCAATCGGCTCTCGCTTACGAAGCGCTCGCGCGCTCAGCTGCTTCGCCCACTGCACCAGGCCAGTGGTCGTGAACAGTCCCGTGCTCGGATCGATCAGGGATCCGGCCTCCGCATCGCGCAATGCTCGACGGCCACGAATGAACGTTCCAAGCTTGAGCAGCAACGTCTCGACTTCGATCGGCTGGCTGCAATACTCCCAGGCGCCGGCCGCAAACGCGGCTGTCGCGACGCGGTGAGCGCCAGGGACGGAGCTCGTGATGATGATCGGCGTGGCGTGGTCGAACAACGGATCGTCGCGAAGTGCGCGGCACACCTCGACACCACCCATGTCGGAAAGACCGGCGTCCAGAAATAGCGCGTCGAGCGGAGTTCGCCGCGCGAGCTCCAAGGCCCGCCGGCCCCGCTCCACCCGAATGACGCTATATCCGTTCAGCTCGAATACGCTTTCGAGGGAGCGACCTTCCCACTCACCGTCACTCGCGATGAGCACGAGGCGCGTGCTTTTCTGTGGCTCGACCATTGTTCGGATTCTTCGATTAGGGCCCTACTGCACGATCGACAACGCTCTCTCCGACGGCGACACGGCCGCTCGGGCGCGTGTCGCATACCATTCCAGCGCTTCGCCCAGACCTTCCGCCACGCTGACGATCGGCTCGTAACCCAGGAAACGCTGCGCTTTCGAAATATTTGCCACAGAACGCCGAATGTCACCAGGGCGGAATCCGTCATACACGGGTTCCTGATGCGCCACAGACGGCTGATAGCCAGTGAGTCCGAGCCTGATCATGCGGAACAATTCATTCAATGATGTCTCTTGTCCACAGGCGATGTTGTACGCCGCATCAGTTGCGTCTTTATATACCGTCGCCGCGAGCAAGTTTGCCTGGACCGCGTTTGCCACATAAATGAAATCGCGGCTCGTTTCACCATCGCCGTAGATGTCGCAGCCTTCTCCGTTCAAGAGGTTCGACACCCAGCGCGGGATAACCGCCGCATACGCACCATCAGGATCCTGACGCCTGCCAAACACATTGAAGTATCGAAGACCTACCGACTGCAATCCGTACGTCTTCTGAAAGACACCGGCGTACACCTCATTCGTTTTCTTTGCAGCCGCGTACGGCGACAGCACCTGCCCTACTCGATCCTCGCTTTGCGGCATCTCGATCGCGTCCCCGTAGACCGCGCTCGACGACGCGTAGACGACACGCTGCACATTCGCGTCGCGCGCCGCCACGAGAACGTTGAGAAAACCATCCACGTTGACCTGCGTATTCGTCAACGGATCATCGATCGACCTCGGTACCGACGCCAGCGCCGCCTGATGAAGCACGTAGTCCGCTCCTTCACATGCGGAACGACACGCTTCGAGATCCCGAATGTCTCCCCGAACTAAACGAAACGTTCCGGGCAGATCCTCGCTGAGCACCTCGTCCAGGTTGTCTTGGTAGCCGGTCGAGAAATTATCGAGGCCAACGACTGTCTGTCCCAGCGCCAGCAATTCCTCCAACAGGTTGGAACCAATGAAACCAGCAACGCCCGTGACCAGCCATGTTCGAGGTTCGGCGATCAGCTCATCGCGCAGACGCTGATAATCGGTGGACTGCGAAATCGGTGGCATGAAGGGTGGGCTCAAGTCCATTGGCGGAAGCAGTTTCCATTCCGCGTGCTGCTGCGACCGTTCTACACCTAAGTGAATGCGGACATGCTCGTTACGCGATCGAGACGGTGGGCCTGCCGATCGTTCCTCGACCTACTGTCGCGAGAACGCTGCAATTGTGTCGATTGGATTCGGCAACTGATGCCGGCCAGGCCGTCGCCTCAAGGTGTGATGCTTAGCTGCAAACCGATGCTGCGTGCCGTCGGGAGCTGGCCCATCTCGATCCCCTGAAAACTCGAGGCGCTAAGTGCCGTCTCGGGATCGATGTTCGGCGCCTTCGTCCACATCGCCAAATTCCTGCCGATGAGGGCAATTCGAACACTTTGAGCGCTGAATACTGGGAGCGTCCGTAGTGGTAATGCAACAGTCAACCGCAGATCGCGCAGCTTCACGACGCTGGCGTCATAGACCCAACGCTCCTGGATCGACGCTAACGAGTGATAGTACGCCTCCGTAGTTACGTGCTGGGTGTTGGCCTTTCCCGTGGCGACGTCGATACCGCTGATCAACAGACCCGTATCCGGCCGAAACGCCGTCTCGGCCAAGGTGCCCGATGTCGCGCCAAGAAAATTCGTCGTACTGAAGACGTTTCCACCAATACGAGCATCGACCAGCGCCGCAACTTCTACCACGCCAATTCGAAGCGTGCTATTCACGCCTCCAGTCCAGTCCGGCGCCATCACGCCGAGCACTCGGGCCTTGGTTTCCGCGATCGGATGCCCCGCTCGCAGTAGCAATGCGCCGGTCGCCGGATCGCGCTGATATCCACTCCCGACGAGCGCGCCGAGGGCAACCCCTTTCATCGCCTCGACCCTGAGTCCGTTGACGATCGGCCCCAGGGCAACCGAGGCGGCTCCGCCCGTTAGATCGTCGACGCTATTTGTGTTCTTCGCGTATCGC
>Ga0207695_10010885_pt1 | contig 11074 bp, 9 predicted proteins | sample KBSC54metaG_FD_184354 | JGI IMG/M metagenome (GOLD analysis project Ga0207695, IMG submission 184354) | Corn rhizosphere microbial communities from Kellogg Biological Station, Michigan, USA - KBS C5-4 metaG (SPAdes) (version 2) | ecosystem: Host-associated > Plants > Roots > Rhizosphere > Soil... | reverse complement strand
CATTGTCGGACACTCTGTCGAAAAAATTAATGTATCGATTATATAACAAATGATTTGAAAATTAGTTATGCAAAACAAACTTGATTATCCGGCTATTGCTTATAATAATAATCTTGCCGGCAGCACCCCCGAATCACCGAAAGTGCATATGGGCGAAATATTAGAGCGCATAGTACGACGCGACCGAATGGGTATTAGCGAACTTGCGCGACGGTTGAACGTGAGCCGGCGGACTATGTACAATTGGTTTGAAACTGAACGGATCAGTGTGGAAGTAATCCGCCGGATTGGTTTTGTAATCGGCCATGATTTTTCTGTGGAGTTTCCGGATGAATTTGCGAAAAAAAGTGACTTTGCCGACGGTGAATCGTTTATTGATGCATCCGGAGTAACTGAGCAACCAGCCACCGTTGTTTATTATTGGATGGATAAATATATAAAGCTGCTGGAAAAATTCAACAGTGTTTTAAGCCATGATGGAAAATTTAAAGGCGAAGGCCCGGCTACACTTTTGGCAGGAGTATTTTTTGTTTTGGAAGATTTGCAGATATTATTAAATTAATACCTATCTTTAGTTAGTAAAATCTGAAAGTTTATCGGGAGCTTTCTGATTATAACAATAGTAAATTAAGTGGCTTTGCCTTACCGCAGACTGTAAATATTTGTAGTTAAAGATGTAGACAGGTGAGCCGAATAAGCAACTGTAATCATGGGCTTCGTTGCCCATTCTAATTTTGTTGCAATTGTTGCCAATACCCCCCGATAGTGATTTAGTAATGAAGATAAACGCCGGACTAAACGGCGAGTTAAACTCGATATAATTATTTAGAAACTGCCGGTACTGGTTTTTCCCTAATACCTGATACACAGCAACAGCACTAAAAAAGGTGATAGCGCGCATTTTTTACAGATTGACCTTTGCGGATATTCGCGGATGGTTAATCAAATAATTTGATATTAACCTGTTAAGGTAGTAGAATAATAATATTGAAATTAAATGGGAAAAACGGACCTGCTTGAATTGGGTGTCGGTGCGACAGAATATGCGAACGCGATGGTTGCATATTGGGACAAAAAACTTATTTGCAGATTTGCCAACAAAGCCTATGTAACCTGGTTTGGAATTAAGCCCGAGGATATGATAAATGTGATGCACATCCGGGAGGTTCTGGGGCCGATGTATGACGAAAATTTACCACGGATCAATGCAGCTTTGCGCGGGGAGGAACAGAATTTTGAACGCACAATAGTATTGCCAAACGGCGAGTCAAAAAAAGCCCGTGCGAATTATTATCCTGATATTGCAGATGGCGAGGTTAGGGGTTTTTTTGTACATGTTGCGGACATTAGCCCCTTAATAACAGACAGCGAAATTATTGAAACCGCCGTAACCAACGGGAGTTACTATTCCGCTACAACAGAAAAAATCCTGAACGACGTTACTGAAACGTTAAAGGATCACATTTTAAGCCATTTTCCCGGCATACCGCACTTGGCGAAGAAGCACTTCATATCCGAATCGAAACTAAAGCGGGATTTTAAACAAAAATATAACACCACAATTTTTAATTACTACCGGGGGCTGCAGATGGAACTGGCCCATCAATACATTAGCGAAAAAAAATACAATAAAAGCCAGATGGCGGTATTGTTGAATTTTTCAAATCCATCAAACTTTTCGGCATGTTATCAAAAATACCAGCAGGAAACCCTGGCAAAGCAATTAATAGAAAAAATAAAGAGAGAAGAAGAGCATGCCGACAGGTACAAAATTTTTGTAGAACAAGCGCCTATAGCAATAGCTATGGTTGATATTAACGTGCGCTTTTTGGCCGCCTCGCAGAAATGGGTGAGCGATTATAATTTGTATGAGAAGGAGTTTATCGGGAAATGTTTATATGAGATATTCCCGGGATCAGAAATAATATACAGCGACATGTTTTCGGCATGTTTAAAAGGAGATATCAATAAGTGTGATGAAGGATTTATTGACACGCTTGATGGTCGGCCGGCCTGGATGCGCTGGGACATACGGCCGTGGCATAATGATAGTGGCCAGATAGGGGGATTATCAATATTTACGGAAGATATTACATCACAAAAGCTTAAAGAGGATGAAATGGTTGAGCTTTCCGCCATTCTGCATAAAACCTATAATATTGCCCGGGTAGGGCTTTGGCAGCGAAATTTTAAAACCAGCACCAGTATTTGGAGCAAATCACTAAAAGACATATTGGAAGTACCGAAGGATAGCGAACCGCCAAGCTTTAAAAAAGGGCTTGAATTTTACAAAGAAGGCCCCGATCGTGAACGGGCGGAGAAGATGGTAACCAATGCGGTGGAAAACGGGGCGGATTTTGATTTTGAAGCCGAAATGATAACGGCGAAAGGTAAATTAATAACGGCCCGGGTTATCGGTTACCCTGAATTTGTTAATGGCGAATGTTTCAAAATATCAGGGATTTTACAGGAAGTAACTGATAAAGCGCTCAATAATAGAGAACATTACATCGATCAAAATATAGGCTTAAATCTGGCGGCGAAAAGATAGGGGTAATAGGCGTTTCTTGCTATAATCGGGCAAGTTCAGGCAGTTGAAATAGTATATCCTGCTTTTTTTCGCTACTGTTTGTTTTTACATATTTTATGCCATCAGGGCTGATTGCAGGGATCAAATAATATTTATCACCTTCATTGTCAATTATATATGCTTCGCCATTGAAGTTGTTTAGCCAATCATATATCTCTGCACGGTCAGTAACACCATTAACCTTTATTCGCTCGTTAACCCATTCAAAGCACTCAATAGCCAGGTATGGATTTGCATTCGGCTCAGCGCTTTTTTTTAGGGATAATATGCGTACGGACATTGCGATGAGATTAATTAAGGAACGGGATAAAAAACAATAAAATGTATGCATGGTTTTCCCAGGCACAACACAGTTCGGCAGTATCAGCAGTTCATGAATTCCCTTTAAAAGCAATTTGGTAATTCATGATTATTAATTTACCGTATATATAAATTTACTGTTTTGGCGACTAAAAATCAACCCACTTAGGGCCAAATAAAGCCCGTAAAAGGTATCCAACTGGCACAATCCAAAATAACAAAACGACTACTTGAATGCCTCGCAACCGCCCTGAAAAATGATAATACAGGTATACTTGTTAAAACCGCTGGTTCGTTAATAAACAGACTTTTCTATTTTTGATATTGCCACTTTTGTAACAGGAGGCTGACTGTATCTCTTAACCAGTTTTTTTAAAAAATTATTTGATGGCTTGTCTACAAACTCATAAATAAGCACACTTACCACGGCGACTAGAATAATAGCAAAAATGAGTTCTGCTAATTCAACCAATAATAGCTTAGAAGGGCCGATGACTTTTGGATAGACGACCCGTAACAGAAGATAGATTACAAAGGGATGGAATAAGTACATTGCATAACTCGCATCGCCTAATTTTAACCCGGTTTTTATAACGCTGTTTTTCTCGTTAATCCTGCTTTCCAGAACAAGGAACGCATTTACAAATAATAGTGACGGGATGCCATAGCGGATATTCCTTGGTAACCAAAGCAGGCTTTCATTTAAATCAAGATAGATCATGGCAATAAAGGCGACCAATCCTACAGCTACCATTAGCGTATTTGCAAATTTTAGTCTATTGTCCTTGTAATAATCCCAGAAATAATATAGGACTAAGCCATAAATAAACTCAGGAAGTAATCCATTTCTGTAAAAGCGAAGTACGTGACTGTAAGCCGAAATTGTGTCTTTATCAAAGCTTTGGAGTACAATTAGGAACAAGACCAATAATCCGGCACAAGCGGGAACCAAATATTCTTTTTTTCTAAAGATAAGGATGCACAGAAACATCACCCCGTAAAAAAACATTTCGTTATTCAGCGTCCACCCTAAAGAAAGTATTGGGCCGCTGGATTTAATTTGATAAGGGATATATAAAAGAGATTTAACAAGGGCTTCTGCATTGATGACGACATGGTTAAACCATTGCGGTTGTATTAGAGCCAGCGCCATGGTGAGAAAGGTAGCTAAAAAATATAAGGGCGAAACCCTGATGACGCGTTTGATAATAAATTGCCTGGTGGTTTGATTTACCATATACGCAATAATAAAACCGCTGATTACAAAAAAAATATCGACACCAAACATGCCGGTTTCGATTTTATGAAAATGACAATGAACAAATACAACCGACAGCGCTGCTATCGCACGTAATAACTGTATGCCTTTTATCATTTGTATAATCGCTTTTTATCAAATCTACCTGTTTGATAATGAGTTATGGCTGCTTTTGAGAATTGGTACCAAATTGTAAAGTCAGTTGTGAGTTTTACAAAAAGTGTAAAGTGATGCAGATATATCCTTTTATTATTAGAAAAAATGCGGTGACGCAATCAAGTTAAGACGCCGGGGCTACATTTAAACAGTTATTACCACGACTTTGGATTTTTCGATCATATCAAAACCGGTAAAAGTATTTGGTAAAATTTCCTTTATACACTACAAATTATTTCATTTAATGAATTTGTTTTTGTCTCTGTTCGTTGACTTAAAAAAACGAAGGTTTTATGTATTGTAAAACCGGATAGTTAGGCCTATACCCATCTGTAAGTAATTAAAGGTTCACAATTTGTAAAATATTCAGTAAGTGTTACCAGCCTGGTTTTGTTTTACAAATATTTTAAGCGATAGAAAATAGGAAAGGCACCGTAATTGATACGATGCCTTTGTCTTTAAGTGGAGTCGGAGGGATTCGAACCCTCGTCCAAACATGGTATAAGGTAAGCTTTCTACATGCTTAGCTTCTGTTTAATTGTAGGGAAGGGGAAGGCCAGTCGCTTGCCTGTACCGTCTTCCTTAGGTGCTTTATCTCGCCCGCTATGCACACCTTAAGCAGGCCAGTTTCATCTGTCGATGCCCCTGGTGCCGGCCCGATGAAACGGAAAACCGGCGGGACAAAAGCTAGCTAAATTCTAAATTAAGCAGCTAAGGCGTAGTTATTTTCGCCATTTGTGATTTTGAGTGTTCTGATTAGAGCGCTAATTCACCCAACGCGCTGCATGCTTACTTACTTATCTCCATCCTGTCAATTCCGGTCGACCCCATTTTTGTGAAGTCTTAAGTCCCGAGTAGATGGTCTTAAGTCAACTGCAAATGTAATAAAAAATAGTGGCAGTAGCAGTGGGAAGTGGCAGTTTTGCTTTAGCGATGACAAAACTGCAACTAATTCAGATGCTGCTACCACTTTTATATGCTGCTAGTTCCTGCTGCTACTGCTACTAATCTACCTGGGTAAATTCGCAAAGCTTCATCCAAACAAACCATAGCTTTTTCAATATCATTGATATTCAAAACATAGGCCATCCGCACTTCGTTTAGGCCTGCGCCGGCGGTACTGTAGAAGCCGGTTGCAGGGGCCATCATCACCGTTGAGTTATCGTGACTGAAGCTTTCCAGCATCCACTGGCAAAATTTGTCGGCATTATCTATCGGTAGTTGAGCCACCACATAAAATGCACCGCCTGGATTAGGGCAGTGAACGCCTTCCATTTTGTTTAATGCATTTACAATGGTATTGCGGCGGGCGGTATACTCTTTGTTTACAGTTTCAAAATATTCATCGGGGGTATCAACGGCCGCTTCGCCGGCAATTTGTTCCACCATGCCGGGGCTAAGGCGGGCCTGGGCGAACTTTAACCCGGCAGCTATTACTTCCTTGTTTTTGGTGATCAAACAGCCTAAGCGGGCACCGCAGGCGCTGTAGCGCTTGCTTACGGTATCCATAACGATGACGTTGTTGTCCAACCCATCCAAGTGCATTGGCGAAGTAAAAGTTTGCCCGTCGTAGCAAAACTCGCGGTAGGCTTCATCGCTGAATAGATACAGGTCGTATTTTAATGCAAGTTCCTTTAGGGCTTCGAGTTCCTCGCGCGAGTACAGGTAGCCGGTTGGGTTATTGGGGTTGCAAATGATAATCGCCTTGGTTTTATCGGTAATCAGCTTTTCGAATTCGCTGATAGGGGGCAGGGCAAAGCCATTTTCGATGTAGGATAATATCGGCTTCACCACAATATCGCTCTGGCAGGCAAAACCATTGTAGTTGGCGTAAAATGGTTCGGGGATAATTACCTCGTCGCCTGGGTCCAGGCAGGCCATCATAGATATGGTTATCGCTTCAGAACCGCCCGTAGTAACAATTATATTATCGGGGGTAATATTGTAGCCAAGTTTGTTATAATATTCAACAAGCTTTTTACGGTACGACAACGTGCCTTCCGACGGCGTATAGGCCCAAACTTTAAAGCTGATATTCTTAATAGAATTCAGCATCCCTTCCGGCGTTTCAATATCCGGCTGCCCGATATTTAAATGATAAACCTTCTTACCATCCAGCTTTGCTTTGTCAGCAAACGGCGTTAATTTACGTATAGGCGATGCGGGCATTTGCTGCCCTTTGTGCGATATTTTTGGCATGGGACAAAATTAGTAATTTTAGTCCGAAAGTCCGGAAAGTCGGTAAAGTCCGGAAGAAAGAGTTGATGCTTTTGAGTCAACAGCTTGTAAAAATAAAAAAGACACGATTGCTCGTGTCTTCAAATATTTAAAAAGTTTCCCTTTAGGGGATTAGGGGGCTACTTACTGCTACTCGCCGGTTTTGCTACAACCTCGCCAACAATATTTAATGTTTTTTGCGGGATGGAAGCGTTAGATGTAACTACGATACCTTTGTTAAACGGAGCTGCAACAGCTGCATTGTAGGTAATTTTGATAGATCCCTTTTCATTGGATTTAACCGGGGTTTTAGTAAAGTCGGCAATGGTGCAACCACAGGTTGGCCTTACATCGGTTATGATAAGCGGCTCTTTACCAACGTTAGTAAATTCAAACACGGTGGTTACAGGAGTACCCTGCGGAATTTTACCGAAATCGTGTTTTTCCTCGTTGAATTTAAATACAGCTTTTTCGCTATCTTGTGCCGAAGCAGTAAAGGCAAAGCCTAAAATTACTGCGCATACTAATAATAATTTCTTCATAATTACATGTTTGATAATTACAAATATAAAAGGTTTAACCTAATAATAAAACTATTATGCAAACTGTATGTTTTATATGCAGAATTGCCAATTACAGAATAGAATTTCTTAATTTTACCGCCCTAACAAAATAATATATGCCCGAAAGCGCAATTAACACTACAGGACAGCCGACAACGGCTGAACTGAGTTTTGATGATTTTAAAAAGATTGTAATAAACGATTACCGCATTGGCTACGAAAGCAGGCAGGCGAGTTTGATCGGTCGCCGCGAGGTGCTTACGGGTAAGGCGAAGTTTGGCATATTTGGTGATGGTAAGGAGGTTGCGCAACTGGCTATGGCTAAAGCCTTTAAAAAAGGCGATTGGCGCGCAGGCTATTACCGCGACCAAACTTTTATGTTCGCCACGGGCATGAGTAACCTGCACGAATTTTTTGCGCAATTATATGCTTATCCCGATATAGAAAAGGACCCCGCATCGGCAGGCAGGCAAATGAACTGCCACTATGCAACCCGCTTTGTCGACGCCGATGGCAACTGGACAAACCAGGCTGAAAGCATGAATTGCTCGGCCGATATTTCAACAACAGGTGGCCATATGCCCAGGTTGCTGGGTTTGGCCTACGCATCAAAGCTATACAGGCAAAATAAACAGCTGGAATACTTAAACAATTTTTCGGTAAAGGGTAACGAGGTTGCATTCGGCACTATAGGCAATGGCTCAACATCCGAAGGCCTGTTTTTTGAAACATTGAATGCCGCCGGCGTTTTACAGGTGCCAATGGCCATTTCTGTTTGGGATGATGCTTATGCTATTTCGGTGCCGGCCCGCCTGCAAACCACTAAGGAAGATATATCCGAGATATTAAAAGGTTTTCAACGCGCACCGGGCACCAACGGGTACGAGATATTTAAGGTAAAAGGCTGGGACTATGTGGCCCTTTGCGAAACTTACGAACGAGCGATAGCTGTTTGCCGTGCCGAGCATGTGCCGGTTTTAATACACGTAATTGAAATGACACAGCCGCAGGGGCACTCTACCTCGGGCTCACACGAACGCTATAAATCAAAAGACCGCCTTGCCTGGGAAGATGAACACGACTGTCTTCTTCAGATGCGTAAATGGATGATCGCATCGGCGGTGGCTACCGAGGCCGAAATGGATGAGATTGAAGCCTTGGCAAAAAAATATGTACGCGAGATTCAGCGCCAGGTCTGGAACGAACTGAGCGAAGAAATTGCCTATGAATTAAACGAGGCTTCCCGCCTTATTGAGCAATTGGCCCGCGAATCGCAATTCCAGGATGAACTGCTGGAAGTTGTGACTGAGTTGAAGGAATGTATCGACCCCGGTCGCAAAGACGTAGTGGCAGCCATACGGAAAGCCCTGCGCGTCACTGTAAAGCAACCTACCCAGCAACGCGAGGTTTTGATAGGCTGGCTGGCGAGCGAAAATGTTAAGAACGAAAAACGTTTTAACTCCAAATTATTTGGCGATACCCAATATTCGCCGTTAAGAGTTCCGAATGTACCGGTTAGGTATTACGAAGACTCGAAGCACCTGGATGGCCGCGAGGTACTAAACGCCTGTTTTGATGCTAACTTTGAACGCGATAAAAGCATTGTTGCTTTTGGTGAAGATGTAGGCGCTATTGGCGACGTAAACCAGGGATTTGCTGGTCTGCAAGCTAAATATGGCGATTTGCGTTTAACCGACACCGGTATACGTGAAGCTACCATAATAGGGCAGGGTATGGGCCTTGCCATGCGCGGCCTGAGGCCAATTGCTGAAATACAATATTTGGATTACCTGCTCTATTCTATAAACGTTTTGAGCGATGATTTGGCAAGCTTGAGCTACCGCACACGTGGCGGTCAGAAGGCACCTTTAATAGTGCGTACCCGTGGTCACAGGCTCGAAGGTATCTGGCACTCTGGTTCGCCGCTTGGGCTGATATTAAATTCCATGCGGGGCCTGCACATCTGCGTGCCACGCGATATGACGCAAGCAGCAGGTATGTATAACGTATTATTAAGAGGTGATGAGCCGGCACTGGTAATAGAATGTTTAAATGGCTACCGGTTAAAAGAACGTTTACCTGCTAACGTAGGCGAATACACCGTTCCGCTGGGCAAGGCCGAAATACTGAACCAGGGTACCGATATCACTGTTATCTCTTACGGCTCAACCCTTCGTATTGTGATGGAAGCTGTTAAAGACCTCGAAAAACTGGGGATCAGCATGGAAGTTATTGATCCGCAAACATTATATCCTTTTGATATCGATAACGTTTGCGGTAACTCGCTAAAGAAAACCAGCAAGCTGCTGATAGTTGATGAAGATTTGCCTGGCGCAGCATCTGCCTATATTTTACAGCGCGTGCTTGAAGATCAGAAGGGCTATTACTCGCTAGACGTACAGCCAAAAACACTTACAGCCAAAGCGCACCGGCCTCCTTATGGGTCGGACGGGGGGTATTTCAGCAAGCCGTCGTTAGATGATATTATAGAGGCGGTTTATAGTTTGATGAACGAAACCGACCCGCATAAATACCCTGCTATATTTTAATTAGTGAATTGGTTAATGGAGAAATTGTGAATTGTTAATGATGTAGATAATGTAAAGATTTGCGAAGTTTTTATGTCGTCACAAATCTAAAACAACAATAATCTTACTTTTGCGTCCTGGTCATTTTGGCCGGGACGTTTTTATTTATACAGATATGGATACCGAATTTTCAGCAATAGCAAATACAATTAAAAATCGTCGCAGTGTTAAGGCACCGGCCATGAATGGTAATAAAATACCAAACGGGCACATAGCCGCTATATTGGAACTGGCTAACTGGGCGCCTACGCATGGCAATACCGAGCCCTGGCGTTTTGTGGTTTACGAAAACCCCACTAAGTTTTGCCTGCAACATGCTGAGCTATATAAACAAAATAGCATGGGCGACAACTTTGTGCCCGGCACCTACGATAAATTGTTACACCAGGGCGATAAGGCCTCGCATGTTATCGTAGCCGTTATGAAACGCGGCGACCTGCCTAAAATTACACCTTTAGAAGAAATAGCAGCTTCATCATGCTCAATACAAAATATGCTGCTCGGGGCAACTGGGTTAAATATTGCCTCGTTTTGGAGCACAGGTGGTATGGCGTTAAAACCCGCTTTAAAAGAATTTTTAGGCTTTGATGAGCATGATTTGGTAATGGGGATTTTATATTTTGGCTATTCCAATGAGTACCCTGCAGGCAAAAGAAACACTAGTATTGAAGAAAAAATAACCTGGGTTAAATAATAAATTAACAATTGTGGAGTTTATTACCGAGAAGTCGTTAATATTAAATGGTGTAAATTTTGTTTAATATTTTCAATCAAATTATAATTAAAGATAAATTTTGTAATTATTAATTATAATTTACTTTTGTAAGAAATTGCGATTAGTGATAAAAAAGCAAAACCTAATTTTGTTTTTTACGTAGAAAAGGTCACTAATTAATTTATTGATTTAAATCCGGGAAACGAATGAGAAAACCTCTTGGCGGGCTCGTATCTATTTTATTGATACTGGCGATAACTACCATCAGCTGGAAAAGCGCGAAAATCACCAAAGAAAGAAATTTTAAAAATGGCTTTTCGGCCAGGGAATTACTGCAAAAATACATCAGTAATATCTACGAATCAGCCCATTTACAGGAATCAGGCCTTGGACTTGAAGTGTTCAATAAAGCAGTAACGGGTTTTATGAATTTAAAGGCAGGCAACATGGTGCCCCAAACAAGTTTTATCCTTACTGTTGTCGATCTTGCAAAATCGAGCCACGCAAAACGGATGTGGGTAGTAGATTTGCTGGATAAACAATTGATTTTAAACACATACGCCGCCCATGGCCATGGCAGTGGCGACGATATGGCTACCAGTTTTTCAAACAAAATTGATTCGCACCAAAGCAGCCTTGGCTTTTATATTACAGGCGAGGTTTACCATGGCGGGAATGGCCGTTCGT
>Ga0207695_10010880_pt1 | contig 11077 bp, 10 predicted proteins | sample KBSC54metaG_FD_184354 | JGI IMG/M metagenome (GOLD analysis project Ga0207695, IMG submission 184354) | Corn rhizosphere microbial communities from Kellogg Biological Station, Michigan, USA - KBS C5-4 metaG (SPAdes) (version 2) | ecosystem: Host-associated > Plants > Roots > Rhizosphere > Soil... | reverse complement strand
CCAGTGATCTAGCAGTTATCGTCAGCGAACATAACCCGGCAGACGCTCTTAATCAGAAATCCGGGGTAGACCACGCAAGAGTCATCGCAGATTGCTTCAAACACTCCACAGTCCTTCCCTTCCGATTCGGCACAGTCTTTAACGACGACGAAAGCCTCCGCAAATCCATTCGGTCCAACCAGCGCCAGTTCGTCGGCAATATCGAAAAACTCCGCGGCAAAACCGAGATGCACCTCAAGATACTCGTTGACGATTGCTCCTGCGGTAAAGAGCTTGCTTATCTCTCCCCGGATAAGGTCGGCCGCGAATACCTCTCCAACCTCCGCGAGACGGCTACCCGGCAGCGCGAGCGCCAGACCCGAGCCCGCGCAGTCAGCTTCCAGATGCATCGACTCTTCATTCCACTGGATGAAGAAGTCAGCTGCCGCCTCACCGAATCCGGAAAGATGGTTCTCGACATCTCACACCTGATCGAGCGCAAGTGCGTAGAGCGCTACCAGAACAAGTTCCAGACCACTAGCGCGATGATGAAGGATTGCCAGATGCAGCTCTCCGGTCCCTGGCCGCCTTACCACTTCGTCCATCGCCTCACGCGTGGAGCGCACATCCCCGCGCATCCCACCTCGACAGAAGTTCCCGCCGCTGCTGCTCCCGCTCCGGCACCGACCCAAGTCGCCGCCATGGCCTGATTCTCTCCGCATTCGAAGTTCTCAGCCCGGCTTCGGCCGGGCTTTTTCATTTGCCCAGAGCGGCCCCTCCCGTACCACAATCCACTGTGCCCCATCCATTCGGCGCTTTTTTGCCGAATGGGTAAATGGGTGGGAACAATGGATTCCCCACCACCACACAGACCGTCATCCCGAGCGACCGAAGGGAGCCGAGGGACCCGCAGTTCGTGCAAACCCGCAGTTCGTGCCCGTACTTCACATCGCCGGGCAGCCCACGGATTGCGGCGAACTTCGAAAAACCGCAAAATCCCCATTGACCTCACCTCTATCTCGGAATAACGTACACATCAACTCCAAGGTTCGAAGTCGAGTCGAGTAGTTGAGTCTCAACCTGCCCGCACGCCGGAAAGCCGCAGGTGTGCCTGCCTCGTGTAAGCCGTATCTCGAGCGCTCGGAAAATCTCCGATAAAAGGCACCACCATGCAGTTGATTCACTCTCCCTCTCTGCGCCTCTGTGTCGCCGCGGCACTCACCGTGACCTGCCTTACCGCCGCTGCCAAACCGAACCGCTCGCAAACCACCACCGTCAAAAACATCCAGTCCGCCTACACCTGGTCCATGACCCAGGACAGCGCAACAGGCTCCGGTATCTCCACCGGAACCATGGCCCTCGTCAGCACGCCATCCCTCAGCGGAGCAGCCCGTCAGTTCGGCATCAGCTTTCAGAACTCTGCCGGCGAGCGTTACTGGTCCGTCTTCGGTGCCGACACCAACCCGACAAACTTCACCTACGACGTGAAGGTCTACATCGCCTCCCCTTCTGCCGACATCGCCAACCTCGAGTTCGACATGAATCAGGTCATGTCCAACGGTCAGACTGTCATCTTCGGAGTTCAATGCGACGGTTACAGCAGCACCTGGGACTACACCATCAACGCAGGCACGCCTGCCTCCCCCATCGACCAATGGCTCCACTCCACCGCCCCATGCAACCCGCAGAAGTGGACCACCAATGTTTGGCATCACCTCGTCATCAACTACTCACGCGACAGCGCCGGCAATGTCACCTACAAGAACGTCAGCCTCGACGGCATTATCCAGCAGATCAACGAAACTGTTCCGTCTGCCTTCGCTCTGGGCTGGTCTTCGGTGCTCCTCACCAACTTTCAGATAGACGGCATGGGCGGCTACGGCAGCGCCACCGTCTACCTCGACCAACTCACCATCACCCGCTGGTGACACGCGCGCTCGGCGAAAGGAAAAAGGTTCGAACGCTCTTTCAACGCCGAGTCCTCACTTCACCGCCGCGCGCCGGCCTTCTTTGCCGGAGTCTTCACAGGCTTTGTAGGTGCTTTTTTTGAAGCAGTTTTCGTGGCAGGTTTCCGGATCGATAACTTCGCAGTGCCCGATTTCTTGGCGCTCGATTCCTTCACGGCCGGCTTTTTGGCCGCCGCCGCCTTTTTAGGCGCCGATTTGCTGGTCGTCGTTTTTTTTGCCTTCGCCTTTGTAGGTGCCGGCTCTTTGGCTTTTGAAGTCTCAGGAGCTTCCTTCGCGCTCGCTTTCTTTCCAGCTGGCTGCGCTGCTCTCTCCGGCTTCCTGTGGGCTGGCCTTGAGGATTCCTCCTGACGCGGTTTCGTCACAGATTCCACGGCTGCACCTACCGCCGATTTGATTGATCCGGCCATGTCTTCTGCCATCGCCAACCCATAGCCCACCTTCTCTGCAGCCTTTTCAATGATCGTTTTCTCTGCCATCCATCGCCTCCTCGTATCGATTCATACGTCGCTACGAATTGTAGAGACATGTTCGTCGTCGGCAAACAAATGTTTCACAAAGCCGCATGCGGAGTGCTCCGCCAGTTAGCAATCACGCCGTCGAGATGAGTATCGTACCTTTGGACGAACGGGACGAACACCCATGCATCGCAGAACCACGGTCTACATCGACATTGACGACACCATCATCGCCCAGGTCCTCCCTGCTTCCGGTCGCGATCTCCGGCCCTGCATCATCACGCAACTCACCGTTCTCGGTCAGCTCTATGACTGCTGCTGGCTCACCTCCTGGCCGTACGCACCGGCAGATGCCACGCCCAACGGCATGTGCGTTCAAACGCTGATGCACGCGCTCTACGCGCACCGCATCAACGAGAGTTTTCGCTACGCAAACTGGGATCATGACCACCCCGACGGCAAGGCCGGATTCGTTCTCGACTCCAGCGAGCCCGAAGACTGGTACTGGCTCGAAGACCCCATCCCGATCAGAGAACGCAACGCGCTAGGAGCAGCCGGCAAGCTCGACCGCTACATCCCGGTCGACCCCGAAGGCCCATGGGGATTTCTCGATGCCGTAAATGAGCTTTTTCTTCGCACCGAAATCACGCGCGCAGATTTCGACCGCGTGGGCGCCAGCTCCCTGTGGTTCGATCGCAGCGTGCTGTCCTCCTGATCGTCTTCAGCGTCGTGTGGCGAAGAATTCATAGACACTTGTATGAGAGCGGTGTACCATCGCTTTCCGTTCCCCTCTTCAGCAGTAGACTGTCACAGCAATTTCTTGCAGTCCGAAGAGAATCGTTCCTCATCGCAAGATCCCCGAAAGGAAGTCTCATGACAAGGTCACGCTTGTTTCAAATCACCGGCATATGCGCCGTAGCGGCAACCGTCGCCATCGCCGTATCCACCACCTCCCCGCATGCAAAAGCTGAGAAGGAAGGCGGAGACTCTCGGGTTCAGATTGGCTTGAACGCTGCGCCAGTTCCCCTCGACACGAGAGGAAAGAATATGGCACTCGTCGGCCTCGGCAGCTACTACGTCAACGTTGTGGGTGATTGCGACGGCTGCCACTCTGCAGGTCCTCAAACCGAATACGCTCCCGGCGGAAATCCATACTTCTCTCAAAAGGAGAAGGTCAACCCGGCCACCTATCTCGGCGGCGGCAGAGATTTCGGTGCCCTGATCCCAGGCTCAGCGCACATCATCTCGCGCAACCTCACTCCCGACGCCAGCGGTCTACCCATCGGTGGCGACTCGTTTGAGGAGTTCATGCATACCATTCGCACGGGCATTGATCCCGATCATCTCCATCCGCCGTGCACCGGCGCACCCGACGCAAACTGCATTCCGCATCCATTCAATGGCAACCTGTTGCAGATCATGCCCTGGCCAAATCTCAGCAAGCTTTCTGACCACGATCTCCGCGCCATCTACGAGTACCTCAGCACCATTCCGTGCGTCGAGGGCAACTACCCTGGGGAATCCACTCACCGGTGCGGCTGAACCGAATCGGTGGAAAATCAACTATGAAACGGGCGTCGTTCTGACGCCCGTTTCTTTTTGCGTGCGAAGCTGCTCTCGCTCCAGTACGTGCAAGATAAATGCACCTGCTCCGTACCCGACCATTGGAAGCGCTCCGGTCGGGTCTCCAATCTTGCCCGAGAACAGTTTGCAAGGTACCGCCACGTACATCTCGGGGATGATGTCATGATCCGCCGCTGCCTTACTCACAATGCGCGCCAGCATCGCATCCGCCTCCGCGCTTCTGCCGAGCCGCCTGTACAGCTCTGCCAGGCTTAGGTCAACAAACAGAAACTCCTCTTGCTCGTACCAGTACTCGTAGATTGCCGGATCGGTGTACGTCCCCCGCACCCGCCTGTATCCACCTGATGCGACCTTCAAGAGTTTCATTCGATCAACCGTCTCCTTGATAACCGCAGGATCAGTCACAATGCCGAAGTCGATGATCGGAATCAGCGCCCCATCAATATCGTTCTTCACTCCTTCTTCCAGGGTCCCGTGCAGATGGCTTCCCCGAATGAAGGCCGCATCAAATCCCTTCTGCAGCGCATCGACTTTGCCCAGCACCTCGCTCCGAGTCTTCTCATCTCCCGAGCGCCTGGCTACTTCCGCAAACTCGCGCAATCCAAAAATCGCCGCAGCAGTCGAGAAAGCAAAATGCTTCCTGTCTTTTTGCCGCTCCTCCCAAATCGATGTGTCCGCGTCGACGATGATCCCGCCTCCATACGGCTCTGTGCTGGCCAGCAGAGGCTTCACAATGTAGTCACGCGCACTCTCATACAGCTTTCCGCGATAAGTATCCGCTCGCAACAAATCCGGATCGTCATAATGCCTCACGTACTCGCCCAGAACCCAAAGCGCCTCGCCCCAGTCATCGAACTCAACGTTGGTGCTGCCCTCTTGCGTGAAGAACGGCTCCTCCTCACCGTTTCCGAAATACCGCACCACCGAAATCTGGTAGTCCGCGCCCATCGTCTCGGCTCGCATCTTTCCTGTCGGCCGCGCATTGAAGTAGGCCAGCACCGCCGCCCGCGCCTCATCCCGATGTCCCATCCGCGCCAGCGCCACCGTTGCCCAGGCCATATCACGCACCCACGGCGTAAAGAACACTCCATCCGGAAGCGCAGCCACAATCAGCCCATTCCCGTGTCGCCCATCGCGATTCGGCTCACGGCTCTGCGCCAAGCGCAGCATCACCTCGCTCTGCCGCCACAGATGCCGCTCCTGCTCCGAAGCGAAATGCACCGCCGGCTTCGCGCGCCATTGTTCAAGCTGATCGATTTCGCGCTTCGCCAGCGCCTCTGGCGAAAGCCCCTCAGTCCATTGAATGAACTCTTCTCCAACCTTCTGCGCATCTTCTCCCTTGTCGATGGAGATAAATGCAAATGAGGTTCCAGGCTGGATTGGCTGCTGCGGCTCAGAATGCCGTCTCGGCCCTAGCGGAATCTCCAGCAGTGACTCTGGAATATCTTTGAACTTCATTACCTGCGCATGAGTCACACCGAATTGCAGCTCTTGTTGCGATCCGGCCGGTTGACTGTACCGGAATTCCAGACCATCCTTTTCAGATGCCGGAGTGCCGGCGACGATCAAGGTCGCATGGTTGAAGCCGAAGGGCATAAACACGAGCAGCTTTCCGTGCGACGACTGAAGATCGATGACGTTCGAATCATCGACGTAGTCAACCGAGGTCTCATACAAGTCCCGGCTCCACCAGCGAATGCTCTCAATGAAGCTCGCCGTCTCGATCCCTTCGCTCAGCGCATTCCGCGGATCCGGTGCAACAAAGCTATACGGATGCGCATAGAACTTTGTCACCGCACTTTCCTCCGGCGACACCACGGCAAAGCCGTACCCGTTGCCAGTCACGAGATGCGAAGCCGCCAGTGGCGTGCTAACGGCGAAGACAAGCAGAGCGATTCGATTCCGAATGGACTGCATCGTCAGCCAAGTTACGCTGCGAGACGATCAGACCGCAACCGCTGGCACGTGTAACTCAATAGAGCGGCCCTTCTCCCGGCGGCCGCGTCTTCCAGCGCCGATGTATCCAGAGCCACTGATCCGGGTACTGCTTGATCCACGACTCCAGCACATCGTTGCACTGCTGCGTCGCGGCCTGCACGTCCGCCTCACCATCGCCGTTCCGCGCAAAGTGCAACTGCGGCCCGAAATGAAGCACGTACTTCTTCTCTTTCGGCTCCCACAGCATGAAGCCCGGCAGCACCGCAGCCCCAGTCTTCAGCGCAACTCGCGCCAGCCCCGATGCCGTACACGCTGTGATTCCGAAGAACTTCACAAACTCGCCCTGCGGCGGAGTCATGTTCGTGTCCATCAGGATGCCGACCGTTCCGCCCTCATGCATCGCGTGCAGCAGCCCGCGCGCGAAGTCATCTTTGTGCAACACGTGATTGCCATGCATGCAGCGAATCTTGTTCACGAACTCGTCGAGCCTGCGGTTATCGAGACGTCGGATCACCATTCCCATCGGGTGTCCCATCAGCGAGTGATAGAAGCTGGAAAGCTCCCACGCTCCCAGATGCGCCGTCAGCACCAGAACACCGTGTCCCAGCGCCTCCGCAGCCAGATAGTGCTCCAGCCCCTCGGTTCGAACGTGATCCTTCGTATTCTCCCGCGTATAGCCCGGCATGTGGCAGAACTCGACCAACTGCCAGCCAAGATGCCGATACACGCCTCGCAGAACTTTTGCCCGCCGGTCCGCCGCTAGCTCAGGCATGGCGAGTTGCAGGTTGCGCTCACCCACGCTCCGAAGCCGACCCATCGCGTGATACACGCTCCACGCAAGCGCGTCGGCAAATAGCCGCGCCAGCCCGCGCGGCAACCACCCAAGCACGCGCGCCACCACGACCACCAACCAGTACTCGAGCGACTTCTGCATCGTTTGAGGCAAAGACAAGTGTAGGACACCGATCAGCCTTCGCGCGGAACAACAATCGTCCACATCCCGCTATTTGCAAAACAGAAAGGCGGCCTCCGTAGAGACCGCCTCACATGCACAATGAGCTTGACTTACTGCGCGTCCTGCTTCGCCTCGGTGAAATGATGCGCAACGTCGCGTACGAACTCCACAGCCCCGTCCGGCACCGCCACGTTCCCCTTGAGCACGTTCTCAAAGCTCTGTGGCGCTCCATAATAGGTTTCCGTGTCTACCTTGTTCTGCGTCACTCCCGTTCCATCCAGGCTGATGCCGGCAAAGATGCCCTTGTTGCGCGAGTAGCTCAGCAGTTCTGCATTCATCTTCCAGTCCGTCGCGGCCTGTCCTGCGCGGCCCACCGGCCCCGCCGCTGCCGATGCATCCGCTCCGATCTTGAACTTGCTTTTGAGCAGGTCCTGGAAACCGCGATTATTCACCGCGACTAGGATCAAGTCTGTCGACTGCCCGCCGATCTGCAGTCCCCACGAACCGCCTGCCAGGCGGATGAACACCGGAGCGCTCCAACCATGACCTGTCCTGCAGGTCACAACGCCCTGCCCATATTGCGCGCCAAAGATGATGGCGCCTTTAATCATGCCGGGGACAACCCCCACGCACGTTGCTTGTTGCAGGATGTTCTTAGGAATAGTGCTGTCCTGAGCATCCATGATCTGATCCAGCACGCTTTTGGCTGAGTCGATGCGATCCTGTAAGTCTTGCTTCGAGGAGGCTGCGTTCGCATAAATTGAAGTCGATAAACAAAGACAGAGGGAAGCAATGATTTTCTTCACTTCGGGGATTCCTTTCACTTTTCCGTTGCGCCAAAACGAGCTGCATCAGGCTGCTGACAGTTAGAACATTGGCCCATCGCCAAAGTCGCGCTTAAAGCGACAGAAGATTCGGCTGAGGGACAACGCCGTACAACAGCATCCCATCCCGCTTAGGCTAGCAGCAGGCACTGCCCCGCAAGCCACGGAGACTCATCCGAGTTGGTTGGCGGGACCGGTTCAGTCAAGGGTACGGATTGGGAGTTTCGGGTCGGGCAAGGCACAAGCGACAGGCAAAAAAAGAGGAGTTCGCAGGCTCATCGCCTAGGAACTCCTTTCCCCAGATCTGCGTTGTTTCTGAAACCTATTATGGGTAACGTATCAAAGCAGAACAAGAGTACTAAGGTTTTAGAATATTAGTAACGGTCTGCCTGGAAACCTTCCGTTACCTTCCCAAACTCACAGGCGCCGATCTTCAGACCGTGGCGGGCTCCATGACCTGGTATGCGCTCTGCGAGGGCGATTGCTTGTACGAGCCGTGCAATGCTCGCATTGACAGCTCGATCCGGTTCTCTGCCCCAACTTTACGCATCAGTTTGCCCACATGCGCCTTCACTGTGCGCTCTTCGATCCCAAGTTCCTCGGCAATCTCGCGATTGGACCTTGCCAGCAGCAGAAGCTGCAATACCTGCTCCTCGCGAGCGGTCAGATGTGGCCTTGGACTGGTCACACTCGAGTCTTCGCCTGAAAGTAGCCGGTCGATGAGCTTCGAGAGCAGTTTCCGCGGCGCCCAGATCGAACCCGAGATCACCACGTCGAGGGCCTCGCGCACCAGTCTCGGCCCTGCACCCATGTCGAGATAAGCGCGCGCGCCCGCGATAATCGTGTCCATCATCACTTGCTCGTTGCTGTCTGGTCCGATCACGACCATGCGAAGGGTTGGTCGTTTCCGGCGAATCCCTTCAAGAACTCCAAGCTTCTTGGTAGAACTGCTCCAGTCGATCAGAACGTACTCAATCGCATCATTGTCGAGATGTTCCTCAAGCGTCCCAACGATTGGCACAAGAGGGGCTTCCCCGGGCTTTGCGTGATTCTCAAAAATGCTGGTGAGGCCTTCGAGCCGCATCGGTTCATTTGCAACGACGCCGATTCGAATCGGATCTGTACTGTACATCGCGGACATCGAGCCTCTCTCCTTGCCTTGCTCCAATGAGCGATGGGGCTATTCACTTTTCCGCTGGCTCGGACGGCTGCTGCCTCCTGCCAGAGACGTTATAACCCCTTGATTATCTAAGTCTTAACCCCAAAGATAGTTACCCTGGGCACTTCAGTTATAGTTACCTGAAACAACAGTATCCGGCAAAGTCACTCGTTCGCCTAGGGTTTAGGTGAAATTGGAACCATATTGCCCATCTCCAAAGTCACAACGCCAGAGCTTCCCGAAACGGCTCGACGGCGCTCCCCAGTGGGTGAGCTAAATCACCGGGAAACCGAACCGGCAGTTGATCCCTCTTCCGGTCACAATATCCAAAATTTCCTCTCCCCCGTAGTTCCACAAATGAGCCAAACGCTGTACCATCAGTCCGGTAGGGCGTGGTACAGTCGGAGAACAGTCGCGGTAGCGAGGTGACGTTTTGATTAAACAAGACATCGTGCACCATGTGATCGAGCGCACAGGCCTGCCCCGCACCAAGGCCGAAGCGGCAGTCGACACTGTGTTTGAAGGGCTCAAAGAAGCACTGGCAGCGGGCGAGCGAATTGAACTGCGCGGTTTCGGCGTGTTCAGCGTTCGCGCACGCAAAACCGGCATTGGCCGCAACCCGCGAACCGGAACCGAAGTCAGCATCACGCCGGGAAAGGCCGTACGCTTCAAGCCCGGTAAAGAACTGCATACATTGACTGAGGGCGCTCCAGCACCCTCGTCCAACACACACGAGTAGCCGGCTGTGCCCCATCCATTCCGCGCGTTTGCGGAATGGGTGGGAAGCGATCAGCTCTCGTCGCGCACTCTCAGCTTGCAATCTTGATCGCCGCGATCTTCCGGATCGCTCCCACATCTCCAGCTTTTCGCACCAGCAGCCTCAACCCATTCCCCTCTGGATAACGCGGCGCAGTCTCCAGCGCATCCTGCACACCCTTCGGCAGATGCACATGCTTCGCTTCGGCCATTGCCTTGTCGCTCAGAACGAAGCTCGCCATAAAGCAATCCTTGCCTGGACTGAGATAGATGATGTTGCGGCCCTTTTTCTTCAGCCGCAGACTCCACCCGTACTTCTTCACCACCACTCCCTTCCACTCCTGCTCGGAGACATCTTCCTTCTCGCTCATCCATTGAATGAACTCATCCCAAAGCTTCATCTTCGCCCCAAGCGCCTCCGCAACCTCAGCATGCGTCGGAATTTCTGCCTTACCTATGAATGCGTTGCAGTATTCCATCCCTCACCTCGTGTGCGCCGGATTCTAGCTCCGCGATCGGCTGCCTGAATGTGACAAGGCGCCTGACGTTCAGGGTTATATTTGTCTGTTGGTCAGCCGCACCTTATTCGCCGATGGGGACAAATTCGATGCGAAAGTTGATAGTTTTCGTTATCATCGCCGGACTGCTCGCAATTGATCACTCGCGCGCGCAGCAGGGTACTCCTCTCATGGGAGCCAACGGAACTAAGTCTCAGTCGGACCGCGAGAAAGCCGGCCTGCGCGGCCCCGTTCGCTCAGTGGTCGAGGAGCAAACGTTCGCCTCCTGGACGAATTCCGACGGAAAGGCCTGGCCCGCGTCCGAACGATGGACCAAGACGGATTACGATCGGGATGGCCGCCTCGTCGCCACATCGTGGCGGACCGGTTCCGGCGATCAGCGAGCCGATAATCTCGTCGTCACTCGCTACACCTACACTCCAGAAGGAAAACTGCTGAAGCGCACCATCGAGTCCGACGGCAAGATCGCTTCTGAAACTAACTACGATTATGACGAGCACGGCCGACTCAAAAGCATTACAAAGTCGAGCGATCCTGCAAACCCCGTCGCCTTCCAGTACGATGCTGGCGGCAAAAAGAAAAAGATCGCAATCGATAAGCCCACCCAGCCTCCTCCAGGCACATCCGCCGTCTCAAGCAGTTCTCAGAACCTTTTCGATGATGATGAGGCACACGGCATCGTCAGCAGACCAGATGGCGGCAGCACCATCACGCTCTATGACGAACTCGATCGCCCTGCCGAAGTGCAGCTGCACGATGCGAACGGATCGCTAACCAGCCGCGCTGTTCGCACCTACGACCAGCAGGGCCGCGTCATAGAACAGAAGATGCTGATGGCGGACCCTCTCGCCATCATGTCGGCGGACCAGCAGAAGGGCCTGGTCGCTTCCGGCGTTACACCACAAGAGCTGCGCGAAAAATTGTCAGAATTCCTCGGCGGCT
>Ga0207695_10010878_pt1 | contig 11078 bp, 9 predicted proteins | sample KBSC54metaG_FD_184354 | JGI IMG/M metagenome (GOLD analysis project Ga0207695, IMG submission 184354) | Corn rhizosphere microbial communities from Kellogg Biological Station, Michigan, USA - KBS C5-4 metaG (SPAdes) (version 2) | ecosystem: Host-associated > Plants > Roots > Rhizosphere > Soil... | reverse complement strand
TAATCGTCGCCGTGCTGCTGCCGCCGCTCCCGTTGATCGTCACCGTGTTACCGCCACCACCAAAACTGAATTGATGAGTGTCGGAATTATAGGCCCCGCTAATAATCGGCGCTCCAACTCCAGCCACGAAGCTAACCGTCCCATTCTGGTAGATCGTCAGCGTCTGGCCCAGCGGTCCCGTATAAACGTCTCCCGGCGTGCCAGCATTGGCCAGATTAGCAGAGGCCGCGGCATTGTACGTCAAGGCCGCCCCGTTGACCGAAATCTGCGGCGGATTTCCGTCCGTCGGAACGCTCCCCGGCGCATCCACACTCACGATGGCGCCGTTGGTCAGCCCATTGAAAGTGCTCAAGCCATCCCAGGAGCCTTTGAACGCGGTGCTTCCGCCATATTTACCTGTGATGAAGCCTTGGAAACCGGTCCCGTAATCCCAATTCCAACTCAGCACCACAGTCAGATCATAGGCTGAAGCCCGATAACTTACCCCACCACTCCGTGGCAGGCCTGCACCCGAATCGTATTGGCTGCCCGCCACCATCAAACATGGTATACTGTTGATATAGAGCTGTGGCGGGTAGATGTTCGTCACCGGCCAACCAGTCACGGCATTGATCACCGTATCTCCTGCACTGTACGAAAACTTGTAGGGCGGCGCGGTGAATTGACCGTTCTCGTCTTGCACGAGATACACTCCGTCGGCCAAATCGGTATATTTAAGGCCATAGGATCCATCGGGGCGTCGAAAATCATAATTTGGGTAATACGCTCGTCCTTGGAAACCAAGCATTTGGAAACCTGGACCTTGCGATCCAAATACGAGGACCATTCCTGGGCCAAATTCTCCCGGAAGCGGATTCCCATCGTAACCTTGAGCCACGATATCTTCTGTCCCCATCGCTCCCCCAAAGTTGAATCCGTCGGGCCAGGAATAGCTCCCATTGGCTGTCATCGAACCGTGCAACGCCACAGCCGCGCTTGGGCTGACGAGAATCGTATAATCTCCCGCGGCATCCCCGGAATTCCAATAGACGTCCTGCCCGTCCGACGATGTATAGTAGTACGGTAACAGGATGCCATTCCAGGAAACCATCGCCGGTCCAAACGATGAATACCCACCGAAGGGGGTATAAAAGACGATACCCACTGGCTCGCTGAGATCGGAAACCACCCAGAAATTCGGGTCGAATCCCCCGGTGAATTCCGTTCCGTTTAGGAACCCCCAAACGGAACCAGGAGAATAATTGAGGACACCAAAGCTGATATAAGCCGGACGACTAATCCCTGCGGTATCTCCAGTGGCTGCATCCAAATAGGTAATGCTTTCGGAATAATTCGCTGCATCTCCAGAGGCGCTGATCGTGTGGATATCGTACTCCCGATTATTCACATACATCACCTGGGGAGGATCGCTAAAGATATTCGACGGTTGCCAGCCGTACGTCCCATCAATGGTGACGTTCGAAGAACCGTCATAAAAATACCAGGGCGAAGCGCCGACTTGAAAGAATACGGCACCGGAATTGCCGTATCGAGCCACATAGGTCGACCCATTGTAGAAGGGGCCGCAGGTCGCCCCGGCACCCGTCGTCAGGGCTGCCACCATGGCCTGATTCGAAGTCGGATCCACGATGGTGACTCCAGGATTGGGATCGACGATCGAAACACCGTCAGAGGCCACCGCGTAAGCAGGCCCCCCACTCCCGATCAGGCAACTCCACGGATTGTACACCCCGTAATAATTACCTTGGTTATCGTACACATTATACGACGAATCGACAATCCAGTTATTGCTGTAAATGTCCCCGTAAAGCGTGATATTGTTCCCGTTAATGGGAACGATCAGATAGTCCGTCGTTCCGGTATAACTGACCAGCGTCGTTCCAAAGGCGATTTTCGGAGGCCCGTACCATTGCGCCCACGCACCGCCTAGCGAAAAGACAAAGAGAAACAGAATTGCGATCGCGGCAAGTTTATGTCGGAAGCACGGTCGAGTAGACATAGATTTGCGATGGAGGGTAGTGGCTTCTGGACAAATCGGGATTCAGCCGTAAATCAATAATCGATTGGCCTAGGAAATGGTGGTGATTGCGACACAGGAATCTCAAGGAGGAGGGGGACCACCGTGGAAAATTCCCATGGAGATACCCCCTTGCGGTTGCACCCGAACGGGGCCACGAAATGCCGAACCTCCACTTCCCGGATCAAGCACGATGCTCGCCGTGGAGGGATGAGCCGGATCGTAGAGTTGAACTCGATGCGCGTGATCCAACTGCATGGCGACAATCTGGTCTGTTCCCCCATCCGTAGACGGGTGTGTCCAGAGCCAGTTCACCGCCGAACGCGTCGAACTCAAAGTGAGTAGACTCGGAGTGCCTGTCGCTGCGTCTCCGTAGGCCAGCCCGAATCCATACAAACTTTCGCCCGCCCCGGAAGTCCATGAGCCCAAAGTGAACGCATTGCCCTGCACGTCCAATCCGCCAGTCACCTCCAAAACCCCTCCACTGCCAGCTTGCAAGATGGGAGGAATCAGTGCGTGTCCACCGGTATCCGTCGCGGTAATCGTCGCCGTGCTGCTGCCGCCGCTCCCGTTGATCGTCACCGTGTTACCGCCACCACCAAAACTGAATTGATGAGTGTCGGAATTATAGGCTCCGCTAATAATCGGCGCTCCAACTCCAGCCACGAAGCTAACCGTCCCATTCTGGTAGATCGTCAGCGTCTGGCCCAGCGGTCCCGTATAAACGTCTCCCGGCGTGCCAGCGTTGGCTAGATTAGCAGAGGCCGCGGCATTGTACGTCAACGCCGTTCCATTGACCGAAATCTGCGGCGGGTTTCCATCCGTCGGAACGCTCCCCGGCGCATCTACACTCACGATGGCGCCGTTGGTCAGCCCATTGAAAGTGCTCAAGCCATCCCAGGAGCCTTTGAACGCAGTGCTTCCGCCATATTTACCCGTGAGGAAGCCTTGGAAACCGGTCCCGTAATCCCAATTCCAACTCAGCACCACCGTCAAATCGTAGGCCGAAGCCCGATAACTCACCCCACCACTCCGCGGTAGGCCTGCGCCCGAATCGTATTGGCTGCCCGCCACCATTAAACACGGTATACTGTTGATGTAGAGCTGTGGCGGATAGAGATTCGTCGCCGGCCAACCAGTTACGGCATTGATCACCGTATCTCCTACACTATACGAAAACTTGTAGGGCGGCGCGGTAAATTGACCGTTCTCGTCCCAGGCCAAATAGAGTCCATCCGGCAGTTCCGTATATTTAAGCCCCCACAATCCATCGGGCCGCTGATAGGTGTAGGTCGGCGACCAGGTGCCAGCCCCGCTATTCATCAACGCATGCCCCGGTCCGTTCGAACCGAAAAGGAACGTCAGCCCCACCGGCAGACCAATCGGATTGCCAACATTATCCAAAGCGAAAAAATTGCTATCCCAGGTAGAAAAGGTGGAACTGCCCCCATCGTACGTTCCCGAAATCGGACCGACGATGGAACTGTTACCCTGCACAGCAAACCCGTTGGCAATCGTCACGGTCCACCCCCCTGTGCCATCGTTATAATAGTCGATCCCGTTGATGTCTGTCGAACTGTAATAAATCAACGTTCCATCCCACGAAATGTAAAGCGGGCCTAGCCGTTCATGCTGATCTACGATAGGCATCACGCTCACCCGAATGTCCGTGGCGCTAATATTGGAAAAGGTCTGCCCTATGGGATCGAAGTCTCCGGAAAAGTAGTTCCCATGATCACTGTATCCAGAGATCGATCCGGTATAGATACCATTATTATAGTATCTACTAATAGTGATCCACTGCCCGGTCGGAACGCTATAGTTAACGGTCTCCGAATACCAACCAACGCCCGCACCTTGGCTCACGGAATTGAGGGTATAGATCGCAGCGGGTTGCTCACCTGTATCGGAGACATAAAGCGCCGGCGGCGGCCGATTTCCGTTGAAAAGGTTGCCCTCCGGCCAACTCCCACTCCTTTGATCAATGACCGTCGTCCCACCTCCATAAATGAACCAGGGGGACGAATCGATGGAGAAAAGCTCCCCACTCCATGGATTTAAAAAAGCGCAGTAGTAGTTCCCGTTGTTGTTGAAGGAGAGATCCGCCGAAACCCCACCATAGCCATTATTCAGGGAGCTGATGGAGTAGTTCGATTGAATAACGATGGCCGCCCCACCAGCCGCGGTAAAACCCTGAAGATCCGAAGTGACGCCGACATACGACAAGTTACTGAAAAGCCCCGTACTCGCAGCGTAGGTCATACCAGTCCATCCGCCCAGGCTATAAACATTGCCGGAAGAATCGATTTGGAAATCATTGCCGTACATATCGGCGTAATTGTCACAGGTTCCGAATCCATAGCCCGGATCGTAGAAACCGTTATACCAGTAGAAATTGTTGCCGCCGTTACCAACAATTGTTGGAGGCCCATAAACCTGCGCTTTCGCCGCCGACGGGCAAAGGACCAAAAGTCCCAACGCCAACCCCAGATACACGGCGAGGCATGCCAGGACAGACAGGGAGTTCAAAGCGCTACGCCCTCTCCGGTATTGCAAGCGGAATGGAAGGGGTATAAACATATCGAGGATCGAAATACTAATGGCCATCAGCTTGTCCCGGGAAAGCAGTCGAGTAGACATAAATTTACGATGGGATGGTGAGGGGTTTTTAAGAAACCGAGGCACAGTCGAAGAACAGCAATAAGTTTACCTCGGAAAGTGTTATTATTACCGCGCGGTTATTCGCGCGCCGGTAAGGGTAGGCATATCAAAAAATGGTGGACCGTGCGTCGACCGCTGCATTCATTTTTCCGGAGAAGGACATGGTCCATTCGACCATGATATGCCGGTTACGAGACATGGACCAAAATCTCGAAAAGTCAGAGCTAATACAGACCGCAGGGCGTTGCCCCCCACAATTTTTGCGTCTGGGGTTCATTGGGACGAGGAGTAAAGCGAATCGCCATGAATTTCGTCAATTCATTTTTCAACGAATTGCATGTGTAAGTATTACTATGTAGCATTGCGCGCGCAGACTCGGTAGCTTCGCCATGAACTCCGGGACGCAGATCATCGGTCCGCTCGTAGACGAGTCGCACGCGGGAAAGTGCCTCGGGAATCTAATGGCTCCCCATTTCTTCATCGTCCGCGCACGCCCCCGGGCGCATGTCCGATCGCAGTTTGGCGCCATTTGCCACATGGAATTCCTCACAAAGACGACGCCGAATCTCCGGGTCGACTAAGGCCATATCACCATACAACTCTCTTTCATTTTGGGACAGCATCGCCGCCAAAACTGATCAACCGCAACCTGATCAGCTCCACAAATTATGCAGAAATCCACTTCCAATTAACATCCAAAAGCCCGATATGGACTGCAGTTGGAGTGGGGATGACCTTCATTTATGTGACCCAATTTCCACGCTCGCGCTCGGTTCGGCTTCCGAACCTTGATGTTTACTCCGTCAACGGCTTCTTCCATTGGACAAAGCCATAAATCCCCAACCGAACAGCGCCGATCGCGATTAAGATACTTCCAAGGAAGCTGGCGCCGTCGTGGGGCGATAACACGGCGATACCGGTGATCACCAGCAAAACCCCCGATGTCCATCTCGCGGAGCGAAATACCTGCCCAATAAGTGGCTCTCCTATTTTTTGAAACCCAAGCAAATGCTGCAGCAGATCCCGTTGCCGTTGCTTCGGTGTCCTGACCGACGCATCACATCGCGCTTTGCAGCAACAAAGCCCCGACACTTCAGTGACACACTCCCTGCACAGTGTGCGGTTACAAAGGCGGCAAACGCCAATCCCCTCCCGATCTGGATGGCTGAAACAGTTCATGGCCCATCCTGCCGCTTGGCGCGTCCAATCTGGCAGTGGCGGAGGAACGGCGGGGCCGTTCGCGGGCGGATTGCTCACGGATGGGGATTGGTTTTCCGTTTCTTCTTCCATTTCAAATAGTAATGCCACACCAACAATATCGCGCCGACCACTTGTAGGATATATGCAACAACGCCGGCCGCCGTCGGTGGCAACCTCAGGGTGATGCCGATGGATACCAGCAAAAGGCCTGGCATCAGATAGGCGATACGAAGGACTTGCTTCGTAAATGTTTGAACCGATTCCCGGACTTCCCGAAAACCGGGGTAGTCCCGCCCTTCAGCCCTACGTTCCGCCGCTGTGTTGACGGCTGCTTCGCATCGTCCCTTGCAACAACAAAGCCCCTTCACTTCGGTAAGGCACTCGCTAAATTGAGACGTGCGCGAGAACGGCTGAATGAGCAGGCGCTACGAAACGAAGATACTCTGTCTCGCGTTCCAGACGAAGCTGCGATTGCCCAAGCATCAGAACAATTGACGGAGGCACAAAGGGATTTGGTAAAAAAGCAAATCGAAAGTAGTCTGCTTGGGGAACAGATAGACAAGCTGCGTCGCCAGATTGAGGAACAAGAGAGCGCTATTACTATGATTCTGGAAAGAAATGTCGCGGAATCCGCGGCGCAGGACGATGCGAGTCGAAAAATTAAATTCGCCGCAAAAGTGCGCGAGACGATGAGAAACTTCCGAGTGCGAGTCTTGGAGCGCAAGATCAAGCAGATCGAAGATCTGATCCTAGCGTCCTTCCAGCAGCTTGTGCGCAAGAAAGAGTTAGTAGTCACGATCAAGATTGATCCAGGAACGTACCGAATGACGCTTCTTGGGGCAGATGGGCGAGAACTGCATGCCGAACGCCTTTCTGCGGGAGAACGTCAACTGCTGGCAGTCTCAACATTGTGGGGCTTGGCGCGAGCTTCAGGACGTCCATTGCCCACCATTATTGATACCCCATTGGGTAGATTGGATTCGCAACATCGGAGCAATCTCGTTGAGAGCTATTTCCCATATGCCAGCCATCAGGTCATCATTCTATCAACGGATGAGGAAATCGGACCCAAACATCTGACGAAGTTGAAGCCGCGGATCGCTCGAACTTTTGAACTTTCGCATTCCGAATCCACAAAGTCCACCGCCGTGGTTTCTGGTTACTTTTTCAACTGAGATGCTCATCGATAATATTCGCCTCGGTCAGCAATCGCGCGATCAACTGATAAGGTTGAAGCGAATCACGGGCATTGATAACTGGAATGTTCTTTGTCGGTGGGCATTCTGCCTCTCAATTGCGGACCAAAATGCGCCGCCCCGGACAAAAATCAGTGGAGACGCTGCTGTTGACATATCGTGGAAAACGTTCGCCGGAGAACATGTCGATATTTACGCGGCTCTACTGATTGAGCGTGCGCACGAAGAAAATCGGACTATATCCCGAGAGACCCTTTCAGAATTGGCGCGAATCCACGTAACTCGCGGAATTGGATTTCTAACCGCTCGTCGCCAGATGGATGGCATCAGCGATTTTCTGGGTATCGCGGAATAGGGTTCGCCCCTGCGAGGAATCGATGCTCAACATGATGGCAATCTGTAAGCAGCCGGACGACACTCGACAGGAGACTTCACGCCTTTTGCAACACACGAGGTCATGGTTGGAAAATCCTCATCTGACAGAACGAATCATTGGGGCGAAACGTCGCTGCGGTGTTGCTATCAGAGATCAAGCGGAGGTGGATCGAGCCTTTTCCGGATAGGGTTCAAATTCTCATTAAGGCGGGCGCCGGCAAGCAAAGCACGAAAAGTGTCCCTGTCGGGCCCGAGGCCAATCGTGGCTTGATCGAACCCGAGCTTGCTGAGTTTCGCACTAAACTTCTCCATCGCGGGACGGTTCACGTAATTTTTACCGACAAATCGCTCTTTGAAATAGAGGAGCTGAATCCTCGGTCCTTTTGAGTGGTCGAATACCTCGACGAACAGATTGCGAAGATTGACCTTGATCCGAGTTTGCAATTCCGGGAGCGGCTTGCCGTCGAAATCGTCGTAGTGTTGGAACGTTACCTTTCCGGAATATTTATGGATTTTGATGATGTCAGCTTGGGCGGGATCACCGTACCGGTGCGCCGCGCATTGGACGTAGATGCGAAGCAGTGGCGGCAACTGGGCAAATAGACTGCGATGGATCATCAGGGCGTCTCCGCTTTGGCATCCGAATTCAACGCTCTTGCAGGCCAGGTCGATTTCCCCGGAATCGCCAGCGGCGAAGAGGAGATCGCATGCTTTGCTCTGCGCGGTCGGAAGGTCGCCGAAGAAACTGCGAATATCGTTCTTGATACGCAGCGGAATTTCCCGTCGCTTAAAGTGCTTTCGAAACCGTGTCATCGCCAGGTAAACGAGCAGGTCTTCGTGACGCGCCTTGCGAGCCATTTGCCAGAGTTCTTCTCCATGACGCGCGACGACTAACGCGACGGCGCGATTGAGGCTGCCACCAGCCTTCTTCACATCCGCGAGGCGGGCGAATTCGCCTTCTTCGGGGGCGCGTCCAAGCTCGAGCAACGTTCGCCAGAATTCATCGAACAGCTCTTTGTGCAGATCGTACCGATCCACATTCCGCCGTTCACACACGAGCGGCATTGAAAAACGAAGCTGCGTGCTGATGTCACTCCAGTCGATCCTACGTCGGCTTCTGCTGGCCTCAAAAGATTCGGCATCGTCTGAGTTCTTGAACACCACGCACATACCGAATCCGAGTGTGCTCACCTCAGCGTTGAGCGCTTGCTCGATAAGGCTTTCAAGTTCGCCGGGCGCATAAAACTTCTGAAATGTGTTCGTCTTGGTCAGAAATCCGTCACGATACGGACGGGAGTGCGAGTCTGTTTCCTGCCCGCTCACCATTGTCGAGATAAGGAGAACCCTCCCCGTTAACGCATACGATTCTCGCAATGTCACAATCCGTTCGGTCGGCTCCTCGATAACGTTCAGCACGTAACCGAGATTGACCACAGCCGCCGGCGTCCTCGGCACGTTCGGACGGAATGCCGGATCCCAGCCCGTGGCGTGGTACCCCAAGTGCTGCAGCGCCTCGATGTCCATCCCATTGCCCGCAGCCATAGTCGAAGAACGTGTCGCCCTTCCTTAGCAGCCCGCGCTCCAAGAGCCGCTTCACGGGCTTCGAGAGATCGTATCTTTTAATGGCAGTTCGATGGCGTTCAACCCTGACCCGCCCAGCGTTGGAGTAAGTCGTCTCGGATGGCACCTTTTCAATTGTGCAAAGTGAATGGCCTTGGTGACTGAACCCCAATCGCTTCAGCAGCATCAGCCATTGAACACGCAACCCGATTCTCGATGGATCCCGGTAAAGTCCCGCCTCCTCTTCACGTTCCGTGAGAGCCCGATATTCGAAAATCCGGGGATGGCTTGGCGGCAGGAACGTTTCTTTGCGATGGAGAATTGGAGGGTTTGCCCGCTTTCGATAGTCTGAACGCGAGACCGATCCGGTATTTAGGTTGATCTTGCTCGCCTCTGCTAGAGCGGGATGTGGGTTCGTATCGAAATCTGGATAGGTGAGGAAGGTGAACGCTACCTGATCAGTATGGATTTTGAGTAGGTTCCAAGCGGGGTCGGGACGCGAAGCAAGCTCGGCGCGACTGATAATTCCCCAAATGTCTGAACAGACATCACCCTGCTGAGGGCGAAGAATATACAGCGCGCCAGGAAGCCTTTTTCCATAGGAGAGCGATCCGAATAGTTGCCGGTGCTTTTGGAGGTCCATATTTTAGCAAGTCTCGTTCGATCTCTCCAGCGCCCGGCTCTCTGGCACGGGTGCTGTTCGCAGAACGTCAACCGTACTCGGCCATTCGCCAAGTGAATCGCCCCCCTCCCATTTCGACACGGTCACCCGCACTTCCCTCCTACCTATGCGGCTTCATCGGGCAGACTATGCCCACCACTCCTTCCGCACACCGTGCTCAGCGGCGCAGCCTGCGGGGAACGACGCCCAGCATTCACCGGTACTGCTCGACATCGGAAACGGCAGATTGGATTGTATCACCATGCTTCATCAAGGGGAAAGCGACGTCGCCAAAGCAGTTCGCGCTGCGGCTGTAAAGGACATTACTGAACCTTGGTGTGATGTCTGCGGCTCCGAAAATCCGCTCCGTAACTGCAGGTTGGCAACGGGCCTCGAAGGATTGTTTGTCGCTGATGTTGCTAGTCGCCTTCACGAATGGCTTCGGGACCGGCGCGGATGGAGGTTTCATGAGTGCTTCTATTTTCCTTCGACGCGCATTGAGCGGAAATGCGGATTCGATATCTCTGTCGGACACTTCGGTCGTCCACGAAGGATCAGGTTGATGCACAAGCTCGTTCGGAAATGGTGTGACGTCGATTGGTGCTGGCACGCGGAGAACGAGTGGTACGGCAAACCGAAAATATATCGGTGCGCCAACCATATCGTGACTCTCCTCCAGCAATTTCAGGAAAGTCGTGGTCGAATCCACCCTTATCTTTCGATCAGCGTCTGTTATTGCCTGCATGAACATCGACGCATGGGAAGCGACAATATTCCATCTTTTGAGGATAAGCGTCGCTCGCTGTTCATAGACCTGACGCCATTAGCAGTCGTTGCTGGAGTCGCCGATGGCAGGCTCGAGGTAAAACATCGAGTGGAAGAAAAGAAATCTCGCTTCTCTGCCTACTGGATTTCGAATGGTGTTCAGACCTTTGACCTGACCGTGTGTGGCTGGACTACGTTCCGTAGAGTCGCGGGTAACTTCTTGCTCGAAGATGCTTAACAAAGACTGAAGGCTGGTGCCTGAGAGGTAGCGGACTGATCGTTCGTAATTCCGTATCGTGGGTATTCCGTTTGTTCGTCCTTGTTGTTTGGCGGGGAAAGGTGCCATGCACCCTTCCCCGGTTCGAGCCCGCCCATTGGACCGCCGGTCTCTCAGCTCCCCTTCTCAGCAGGAACCCAGGTTCCCGCAACGCTCTCCTGACGCGGCTGGCGCCGTGGGAGACTGTGCCAACCGCCTTTCCCGCACAGACTCCCATAGTGATGGCCCAAGGCGATGCATCGTAAGCGTCAAGCGGAGCACCACTGGCGGCTGGGATCATAGATGTCAGAGGCTTGGGGCCTATGACATCTATATCCGAAAGCCATAATGTTCTGAAAACCGATGCGAAGGGGCGTGTGCGGGTTC
>Ga0207695_10010875_pt1 | contig 11080 bp, 8 predicted proteins | sample KBSC54metaG_FD_184354 | JGI IMG/M metagenome (GOLD analysis project Ga0207695, IMG submission 184354) | Corn rhizosphere microbial communities from Kellogg Biological Station, Michigan, USA - KBS C5-4 metaG (SPAdes) (version 2) | ecosystem: Host-associated > Plants > Roots > Rhizosphere > Soil... | reverse complement strand
TGCGGCTACCCGCCTGTTCCTGCTGCCGGACATCGGCGCGCGCGTTCGCCTCGACGGCCGCCGCCTTCGCGGTGGGCGTGCTGTCGTAGGAAAAGGACGTGGCGACGGGCGGGGTGCTGGGCGTCAACATGACGAGGTCCTTCGGCACCCGCTTCGGGCGCTCGATAACTTGCCCACGCCTCCACCGGCGCGGCAGTGCCTGGCACAGCCGCGGGGACGGGGACGTGAAGAAATGCCGGCGCCTTCTTCGGCTATTCCAACGATGGTCCGGTTGGCGTTGGTGCTAGGGAAAGACGGCGCTTGGACGGGTATTCGGCGGGGTGCGGGGGAACTTGAGGACTTTTTTCGAGTTTCTTGGGGCCGGCCGAGCGGATTGCGTGCGGCGTCGGCGCCGGTGGACGCGCGGACGCGGACACGCCGCCATCGCCCGTGAGGATGCATATCGCATTTCCTTCGTTGGCCGGCCCGGCCGTCGACCGTACGCTGGCAGCCATGAACTCGCTCCACACGCTCCACGACCGTCGCGCGCCCGGCGCGGGTCATCCGCGCCTCGTGATCGTGCCGGGACTGCACGGCAGCGGGGCCGAGCACTGGCAGAGCTGGCTGCACGGGCAGATCGCCGGGGCGGTGCGCGTCGAGCAGGACGCCTGGAGCACGCCGGACCTCGAGCGCTGGAGCGAGCGGGTGGCGGACACCGTCGCCGCACTCGGCGCCGGTCCCCATGTGATCGTCGCCCACAGCTTCGGCTGCCTGGCCACGGTGCGGGCGCTCTCGAAGCGGCCGTCACTGGACATCGCGCAGCTGCTGCTGGTGGCGCCGGCCGAGCCGGACCGGTTCGGCGTCGCTGCCGCGCTGCCGCAGGCGCGCCTGGCCGTGCGCAGCTGCGTGGTCGCGAGCGACGACGACCCGTGGATGTCCGCCACGCAGGCCCACGCGTGGGCACTGCGCTGGGGCAGCGACTGGATCAACCTCGGCAACGCCGGGCACATCAACGTCGACTCCGGCTACGGGCCGTTCCCGCTGGCGCGCGAATGGGCCACCGGCGCGCTGGACCGCCTGGACGCGCGGCCCTGGCGCCACGCCGCCTGAGCCGGGGCGGCAATCCGTTCGGCGCGAGGCGACGACCGCGGCAGCCGTCGTTTCCCGACCCCCTGCGGGCGCCTTGCGACGGCAAGGCATCATGGCGCCATGCGCGCGCTGGCCCGCCTCACCGAAGAGCTCGAATCGCGGCCGGACGATGCCGATCGCGTGGAGGCGCTCGCGCGCTGGCTGCGCAGGGTCGGCCAGGACGCGGGCGCGCTCGGGCTCGCCTGGCTGGTGCCCGCTGGCGGGGGCCGGAAGGCGCGGCCGCTGCGCGTGACGCAGGCCGCGCTGCTCGAGGCCGCGCGCGTGCTCGCCGCCGGGCAGGGCACCGCGCCATGGCTGTTCGACGCCGGAGTCGCCGCGGCTGACGAACCGGCCGAGGCGATCGCGCTGCTGCTGCCGTGGCCGGACGCCACCGCCGCGGCGCGCGCTCCGCTGGCCGACTGGCTGGCCGACTGGTCCGCTGCCGCTGTGCAGCCCCCGGCGTCGCGGGCGGAGGCGGTCGCGCGCGCGATCGCCCGCATCGACGACGCCCTGGCGCGCCGCTGGGCCGTGCGCGCTGCGTGCGGGCTCGCGCGGCCGGTGGTCGACGACTGGCAGTGGCAGCGCGCCTGGGCCCAGGCGTTCGGCCTCGATGCACGGGCGGTCGCCTGGTGGTGGCACGAGCATCGCGAGCCGCTGCGCCGCGTCACGCCGCCCGGCGCCCTGCCGCAGCCGCACGACGCGCAACCGCTGGCCGATGCGCCCGCGTCCTTGCATGACACCCTCCTGGCCGCGTGGCGCCGCGGCGAGTGGCACGCGCAGCCGCGCTGGCCGGGCGTGCGCGTGCACGTCGTGCGGCGCGGCGAGCGCGTCGCCGTCTGGCAGCGCGGCGGCCCGCTGCTGAACGCGCGACTGCCGGCGGACTGGCTGGTGGCGGCCCCCTGGCCCGAGCGCGGCGTCGTCGAGGCCCTGCTGCTGGCCTGGCACGCGGGCCGCGTCGCACCGCCGGACCAGGCCTGGGCCAAGCGCCGGCGTGCGCCGGCGGACGGCCCGACGCTGCACCTGGCGCTGGCCGACTGGCACGGCGAGCCGGCGTCGGCTGCCGAGCGCCGCGCCCAGCTGCGCGCGCGCTGGCCGGAGGCCGACCCGGTGGATGCGGCGTCGCTGCCGCCGATCTTCACGCTGCCGACGCTGGCGCCGTCCGGGCAGACGCTGCAGGCGCGCGCCGACGCGGCCCGTGCGCACGGCTGGAGCGGCCTCGTGCTGCGCGACGCGTCGTCGCACGCCGCCTGGACGGTGCGCGCGAGCCCGCGTCGCGTCCGCGCGGTGCTGCAGTACGTGCCGTCCGAGCTGCTGGTGGCCGACCCCGCTGCCGCGCAGGGGCTGGCGGGCGCAGGCTGCGGCTTCGCGCTCTGGAACCGCGTGCCGCGGTCCGAGGCCGAGCAGCACGCGGCGATGGCGGCCTCGCTCTCCGGCCAGTTCCTGCCGGCGCCGGTCGACGCGCCCCGCGTGGAAGGCCTGCGGCTGTTGCCGCTGGCGCGCCTGCCCCTCGACCTGCCCGCGGACGAGCTGCTGGCGCTGCATGCCTGGCTGCGCGAGCATGCGGGCCAGCGCTTCGGCGGCGTCCAGGCCGTCGCCCCGGTGCAGGTGTTCGAGATCGGATTCGCGCAGGCGCGGCCCAGCCGGCGGCACCGCATCGGCGCGACGCTCGCCGGCGCGCGGGTGCTTGGCTGGCTGCGCGACGCGCCGCCGGGGGGCGCCCAGCTGGCCGCCGACCTCTCCGGCGAACAGGTCTGTCGTGACTGAACGGCGCGGGCGTGCATTTCGCGTGAACAGGCCCTAAAGTCCATCTCCACCGCCAGGAGTTCCGCGTGCAGACTGAGATCAACCGGGCCGTCATCGACTCGCTCGAATCGGGTCTGCTGTGGTTCGATGCCGATCGCCGCATCGTCGACGCGAATCGTGCGGCGCGCGAGGTGCTGGGGCTGGACGAGCGGCACTTCGGGGCGCGCGTCGAGGACCTCGGCTGGGGGCAGTCCGACGAGCAGGGCGCGCCGATGCCCGAGCACGCGCGCCCGCTGCGGCGCGCGCTCGACGGCAACGGCGAGACGGCGTCGGGCGTCGTCGTCGTCGAGACCTCCGAGCGCGGCAAGCGCTGGTTGCGGATCCGCGCCACGCCCGTGGCCTGCGTCGCGCCGGGTCGCGGCCGCGGGGCCGTGGTCTCGTTCACCGACTTCACCGAGGAGCGCAAGGCCGCCCGCGCGCTGATGGAGAACGAGCAGCTGTTGCGCATGTTCGGCGACCACTCGGTGGACCTGCTGTGGATCGTCGACCCGGGTGCGCGCAAGCTGCTGTACATGAACTCGGCCTACGAGCGCATCTGGGGCCGGCCGGCGGCGCCGCTGTACGAGGACCTGTCGCACTGGATGGACGGCATCCACCCGGAGGATCGCCAGCGCGTGGCCGAGGCCTCGCGCCTCGCCGATGCATCGGGCATGTACCAGACCGAGTACCGCGTCATCCGCCCCGACGGCCGCCTCGTGTGGATCCGCGGCCGCGGCTTCCCGCTGTTCGATCCGAACGGCCGCATGCGCTACCTGGCCGGCTTCGCCGAGGACATCACGCTGGCGCGCGCCAACGAGGAACTCGAGCGCGCGCACCGCGTCGTGCAGGAACGCCTGGAACGCATCGTCGCGACGGCCCCGGGCGCGGTGCATTCGTACTGCCGCGATGCCCAGGGCCGCGGCCGCTTCGTCTTCGCGAGCCCGGCCATCCGCGAGCTGCTGGGCGTCGATGCGGCCACGCTGGTGGAGCGCCGGATCGACCTGCTCGACCTCGTTCATCCGGAGGATCGCGTGTCCGTCGACCAGTCGCTGGGCGAGTCCGCCGAGCTGGGCAGCGCGTGGCTCGCCACGTTCCGCGTGCCGCTCGCGCTCGGCGGCGAGCGCTGGGTCGAGGCGCACTCGATGCCGGTGCGCGAGGACGACGGCGGCGTCGTCTGGCACGGCTTCCTGATCGACATCACCGACCGGCGCCGTGCCGAGCAGGAGATCCGTTCGCTCAACGTCGAGCTGGAGAACCGCGTGGCCGAGCGCACGTCCGAACTGGAGGCCAAGCACCGCGAGATGGAGTCGTTCACGTACTCGGTGTCGCACGACCTGAAGGCGCCGCTGCGCGGCATCGACGGCTACAGCCGGCTGCTGGAGTCCGACCATGGCGACCGGCTCGACGACGAGGGCCGCCTCTTCGTCGCGACGATCCGCAAGGCCACGGCGCACATGGGCGAGCTGATCGACGACCTGCTGGCCTACTCGCGCATCGAGCGTGGCCGGCCGCGGCTGGGGCCGCTGGAATCCGGGCCGATCGTGGCCAGCGTCGTCGAGGGGGCGGCCGACGCGATCGCCGACGGTGGCATCGCACTGCGTGCGCGCGTCGACCCCGGCGTGACGGCGCTCGGCGAGCACGACGGCCTCGTGCTCGCCCTGCGCAACCTGCTGGACAACGCGATCAAGTTCACCGCGGGCCGGCCCGAGCGCAGCATCGAGATCGGCGCGCGCCGCGACCAGGGCCACGCGCTGTTCTGGGTGCGCGACAACGGCCCCGGCTTCGACATGCGCTACCACGACCGCATCTTCGAGATCTTCCAGCGCCTGCATCGTGCCGAGGACTACCCGGGCACCGGCGTGGGCCTGGCCATCGTGCGCAAGGCCGTCGAGCGCATGCACGGCAAGGTCTGGGCCGAGAGCGCCAAGGGTGCCGGCGCGACGTTCTGGATCCAGCTGCCGGAGGCCGGGACCGCGACTTGAAGCGGCCTGGCCGCTCGGCCGTGCGTCTCCGGGGGGCGGGTCGAATGCGGTGTACAAGCGCGGCCGTTTCGCTATGCTGCATGCATGGAAGATCGCCGCCCGATCCTGCTCGTCGAGGACAACCCGATGGACCTCGATTTGACGCAGCGTGCGTTCGCCAAGCGGCGCATCGTCAACGCGCTGGAGGTGGCGCGCGACGGCGAGGAGGCGCTCGAGTGGATCGCGCGCTGGGAGGGCGGGCACCCGACGCCGGTGGTGATCCTGCTCGATCTGAGGCTGCCGCGCATCAGCGGCCTCGAGGTGCTGCGCCAGCTCAAGGCGCACGCCGAGTACTGCCGCATCCCGGTCGTGGTGCTCACCACCTCGCGCGAGGACGCCGACATCGCCGCGGCGTACGCGCTGGGCGTCAACTCCTACATCGTCAAGCCGGTGGAGTTCGAGAAGTTCATCGACGTGGCGGCGCAGATCGACCTGTACTGGTGCGTGCTCAACCAGCAGTCGATCTGAGCGCGGGAAGACCATCGTGCGAGTCCTGTACGTCGAAGACAACGAACAGGACGCCGACCTGACCTGCCGGCGCCTGGCCCGGCTCGCGCCCGACGTCGACGTCGCCACCGTGCACACGCTGGCCGATGCCCGTGCCCGCCTGGCCGCGGCCGAAACCGCCGGTGCGCTGCCCGACGTGCTGCTGGTGGACGTGCGCCTGCCTGACGGCAACGGCCTGGAGCTGCTGGGCGAGGTGCGTGCGCGCGGCCTGCCGGTGGCCGTCGTCATGCTCACCGGCTCCGGCGACGAGGCGCTGGTGGTGGCCGCGTTGCGTGGCGGCGCGGACGACTACGTGGTCAAGGCCGGCGGCTACATCGACCGGCTGCCCGCCACCTTCGAAGGCGTCGTCGACGCGTTCCGCGCCGCGACGGCGCAGCGCGCGTCGACGATCCGCGTGCTGTACGCCGAGCCGAGCGCCGACGACGTCGACCTGCTGCGACGCCACCTCGCGCGCTACGCGCCGCACCTGCAGGTGGACGCCGTGGGCACCGCGCAGGAGGCGCTGGCGCGGCTGCCGCCCGCCGTCGCGGACGACGCGGCGCCCGACGTGCTGCTGCTCGATTTCAAGCTGCCCGGCGTGACGGCGCTGGACGTGGTGCGGGAGGTGCGCCACGAGCGCGGGCTGCGCCTGCCCATCATCGTCATCACGGGCCATGGCGACGAGACGAGTGCCGCGCAGACGCTCAAGCTGGGCGCCACCGACTACCTCGTCAAGCAGGAGGATCTCCTCAACCGCCTGCCGGTGGCCATCGAGAACGCCTGGTACCGCGGGCAGCTGGAGCGCGAACGCGGCGCGCTGCGCGAGAGCGAGGAGCGCTTCCGCCAGATGGCCGAGTCCATCGGCGACGTGTTCTGGCTCAGCGACCCGCAGCGCAAGCTCGCGCTGTACGTCAGCCCCGCGTTCGAGCGCATCTGGCACATGCCGGTCAGCGAGATCTACACCGACTGGCGCGCCTGGCTGCGCTACGTGCACGAAGACGACCGCGAGCCGCTGCGCGCCCGCATGGAAAGCCTCGCCCAGGACGAGGAAGTGGAGCTCGAGTTCCGCGTCTGCCCGCCAGGCCGCGAGACGCGCCACGTCGTGATGCGCGTGTACGTCGTGCGCGACGGCGAAGGACGCGACGTGCGCCGCGCCGGCGTCGTTCAGGACGTGACCGAGCGCAAGGCCCAGGAGGCGCGCATCGAGCACCTCGCCTACCACGACGGGCTGACCGGCCTGCCCAATCGCACGATGCTGATGGACCGGCTGGGCCAGGCGCTGTCGCAGGCACAGCGGCTGGACCAGCAGGTGGCCGTGCTGTTCCTCGACCTCGACCGCTTCAAGCCGATCAACGACTCGCTGGGCCACCTGGTCGGCGACCAGCTGCTGCGCGAGATCGCGCGCCGGCTGCGCGCGGCGCTGCGCGAGAACGACACCGTCGCCCGCGTCGGCGGCGACGAGTTCCAGGTGGTCGTGTGCAACGTCGCCGGCGCCACCGGCGCCGCGCGCATCGCCGAGAAGCTGATGCGCGCGCTCGGCGAGCCGATCACGTTGGAGGGGCAGGAGCTGCACGTCACCGCCAGCCTCGGCGTCAGCCTGTTCCCGCGCGACGGCGCCAGCGGCGAGCTGCTGCTGAAGTTCGCCGACATCGCGCTCTACGAGGCCAAGGGCGAGGGCCGCAACGCCTACCGCTTCTTCAGTCCCGAGATGAACGCCCAGGCGCACGGCCGGCTGCGGCTGGAGAACGACCTGCGCCGCGCCGTCGAGCGCAACGAGCTGGAGCTGCACTACCAGCCGCAGCTCGATCTGGCGATCGGCGAGGTCTGCGCGGTGGAGGCGCTGGTGCGCTGGCGCCATCCGGAGCGCGGCCTGGTCCTGCCGAACCAGTTCATCCCGATGGCCGAGGAGACGGGCCTGGTGCTGGGCATCGGCGAATGGGTGCTGGGCGAGGCCTGCCGCCAGGTGGCGCGCTGGCAGCGCGAGGGCCTCGTGAGCGGCAGTTCGCCGCTGCGCGTGGCCGTCAACATCTCGGCGCGCCAGCTGCAGCGGCCCGGCCTCGACGGCGCCGTCCGGCGTGCGCTGGCGGACAGCGGCCTGCCCGCCGCGTGCCTGGAGCTCGAGATCACCGAGAGCAGCGTCATGCTCGACCCGCAGCATGCGCAGAGCGTGCTGCAGTCGCTTCGCGAGCTCGGCGTGCAGCTGTCGATCGACGACTTCGGCACCGGCTACTCCAGCCTCGCCTACCTGAAGCGGCTGCCGCTGGATCGACTGAAGATCGACCGCTCGTTCATCGGCGGCATCCCGACCGACTCCGACGATGCCGCCATCGTCGAGACCATCATCGTGATGACGCACAAGCTGGGCCTGCGGGTGATCGCCGAGGGTGTCGAGACGCTGGAGCAACGCCTGCAGCTGGTGCGCCAGGGCTGCGACGAGATGCAGGGCTTCCTGCTCGCGCACCCGGTGCCGGCGGGCGAGCTGCCCGCGCTGCTGGAGCGGCTGAAGACGGCCGCGGCCGGCGCAGGCCTGGGCACGCCACCCTAGTCGCCCGGCCGTGTGGGGCAGGGCGCCCCGCTATTCCTTGTCGATGTCGAAGACCAGGTTCACCGCCGCGGTGTGCGACATCGGCGTGGGCTTGAAGCGCCACTGCCTGATCGCCTCGATGGCCGCGCTGTTCAGGCGCGCGTTCGAGCTCTGGACCACGACGGCGTCGGTCACCGTTCCCTCCGGATCGACCTCGAAGCGCACTTCGACGTTGCCCTTGTGGACGCGATTGACGACGCCGAGCGGGAAGTCCGGCCGCACCACCTTGATCTGGCTCAGCCCCGGATCCGGCTCAGCCGGCGGCGGCGCGGCGTCCGTCGCTGTGCCGTCCGCGACGCCGGAGGCGACATCGTCGGCGTGGTTGCTGCTCAGCGCGGAGGTGTCGGACGCGCCGGCGACGGGCGGCTGCGAGAGCGTGGGCGCCTGGGCCAGCGCGCGCTGCGCCGGCGCGGCATTCGTGGCGTTCGCTGGCGACGCGGTGGCGGCGGGGACCTTGACCTTGTCGTGGGCCTCCGCGACCGGCCGGGCGGCGGGCGCCGTGGCGGCCACCGGCCTGGGCGCGGGCGCGGCCTTGACCGGCGCCGGCTTGGTCGCCAGCACGCGGATCCAGTACATGGTGCGGTCGGCTTCCTTCTGCGCGCGCTCGGCCGCGGACGCAGCCGCCGCCGACGGCGCGACCTGCGCGCCCGCCGGCGCGCACGCCAGGGCGCAGGCCAGCAACAGGGCGCCCCTCAGCGCGAATCCGGGTTGGGTCATGGCAATCCTGCTCGTTTGACTTCCCCGGGCGCCGTCGTCTCGTGAGGCACCCGATCGCCTGCGCATCGGGCCACGCAGGAGTGCCGCAGTGTAGCGACGCAGCGAGCCGCGAAGGCGGCCTTCGCCCCGCGCGTCCGCGCGACCGAGCGCACTTCGTCACGCTTTCGCGGCGACCGCGCGCTGCCGCGCTGGAGGAGTTGCGCCGCCGCTCAGGGCGCCGGGCCGTGCACGACGGGCAGGCCCAGCTGGTTCCACAGCAGCATGCCGCCGCGCAGGTTGGCCACGCGCGTGAAGCCGCCTTGCCGGAGCAGCACGGTGGCCTGCCCGGAGCGCATGCCGGCATGGCAGACGGTGACGACGGGGCGGTCGCGCGGCAGGCCGGCGAGCTGGTCCTTCAGCTGGTCGAGCGGCAGCAGCCGCGCCGCAGCGATGCGGCCCAGCCGCTCGTCGACCTCGCCATGCTGGCGCACGTCCAGCAGCAGCACGTCGGGCAGGTGCTCGGAGACCCAGTCCGGTTCGATCTCGATCAGGCCGGCGTAGGTCTGGCGCACGGGGGCCCAGTCGGCCAGGCGCGGCACCTGGCCGTCCTCCGGCTGTCCGGAGCGCATGTTGGCGGGCAGCGCGACCGCGATCTGCTTGGGATGCGGCAGGTGCAGGTTCTCCATGAATCCGACGAAGTCGCGCTCGTCGGCCTGGCCGCCGATGCGCGGGTTGTGCTGGCGCTCCTCGCCGACGCACGACATCGTGCGGCCGCTGTAGTCGTGCGCGGGAAAGACGAGGCAGTCGTCGGGCAGGCTGAAGATCTGCCCGGTGATCGAGCGGTACAGCATGCCGGCGTGGCCGTGCTGGAAATCGCAGCGGCCGGCGCCGCGGATCAGCAGGGCGTCGCCCGTGAAGGCCAGGCGATGGCGGTCGTCGACGTAGGTCAGGCAGCCGTCGGTATGGCCGGGCGTGGCGCGCACCTCGAGGTGGCGCCGCCCGAAGGCGACGCGGTCGCCGTGGTCCAGCCGCAGGTCGGCGCCGCGCAGTTCGCTGCCATAACGCGCCGAGATGCCGATGCGGCAGCCGGTGGCCTGCTGCATCAGCCACGCGCCGGTGACGTGGTCGGCGTGGCAGTGGGTGTCCAGCGCCGCCACCAGCGTCAGCCCGAGCTCCTCCACCAGCGCGCGGTCGCGCAGGTGCTGCTCGAAGACGGCGTCGATCAGCACGGCCTGCCGGGTCTCGGGGCAGCCGAGCAGGTAGGTGTACGTCGACGACGCGGCGTCGAACAGCTGGCGGAAGATCAGGTCGCTGAACATGGGGTGTGCCCTCGGCGCCGCCCGCGTGCGGGCCGCCTGCGAGGCTCAGGACGGCTGCCTGGTGGTGCGCAGGTACGGCTTGATCGTCTTGTACCCCGGGAACTTGACGTCGGCTTCCTCGTTGGACACCGCGGTCGTGATGATCACGTCGTCGCCGCTCTTCCAGTTCACCGGCGTGGCCACCTTGTGCTTGGCGGTCAGCTGCATCGACTCCAGCACGCGCAGGATCTCGTCGAAGTTGCGGCCCGTGGTCATCGGGTACGTCAGCATCAGCTTGATCTTCTTGTCCGGGCCGATGATGAACACCGAGCGCACCGTGGCATTGGTGGCCGCGGTGCGGCTGTCCGAGCCGCCGGCCTCGTCGGCGGGCAGCATGTTGTAGAGCTTGGCCACCGCGAGGTCGGTGTCGCCGATCATCGGATAGTTGACCTTGGCGCCCTGCGTCTCCTCGATGTCGGCTTCCCACTTCGAATGGCTCTCCACCGGGTCGATCGACAGGCCGATGATCTTGGTGTTGCGCTTGGTGAACTCGGGCTCGATCCTGGCCATGTAGCCCAGCTCGGTGGTGCACACAGGCGTGAAGTCCTTCGGGTGCGAGAACAGGACGGCCCAGCTGTCGCCGATCCAGTCGTGGAAGTTGATGGTGCCCTGGGTGGTCTTGGCGGTGAAGTTGGGGGCGGTGTCGTTGATGCGAAGTGACATGGCGAGCTCCGGCTAGGGTTGCGGGGGAACGGGTGGAGTGTCGCGCAGTGCTCCGACCCGCTCCACGAGGAAGGTTACAGCAGCCGACCGGTGAAATCCCGCATGACCATCCGCGGTGCGTGCGAGGTCGGGCTGTGGTCCGCCGGGGTCCGGGCTGGCGGCAGCACGCGGCGCAAGACGGGAAAATCGGCCGCATCCCGCGGCCTGCCCGATGACATCATTGTAGGGCGGCACCGTCTCGGGCATGTGTCGCGGTGCGGATTGGCGACACGCCGCGCGAATGTCGCCGCGGCCGGCGCCGGCTTGCCCAGAATGCGGCGCTCGCGCGGCCTGTCGCGCCGCACCGGAGCACCGATGGACACCGATTCCCTCTCATACAAAGA
>Ga0207695_10010873_pt1 | contig 11082 bp, 8 predicted proteins | sample KBSC54metaG_FD_184354 | JGI IMG/M metagenome (GOLD analysis project Ga0207695, IMG submission 184354) | Corn rhizosphere microbial communities from Kellogg Biological Station, Michigan, USA - KBS C5-4 metaG (SPAdes) (version 2) | ecosystem: Host-associated > Plants > Roots > Rhizosphere > Soil... | reverse complement strand
TCGCCCGACGTCGTTCGCTTGCGCGCCGACCTCGCGCTCGCGCTGCGCGCCGCCGCGCACCACGGGCTCGCCGAGGGCATCTGCAACCATTTCAGCGTCGAACTGCCCGACGGCTCCGACCGCTTCCTGCTGAACCCCCGCGGCCTGCTCTGGAGCGAGATCCAGGCCGACGACATCGTGCTGGTCGCCGACGACGGCACGAAGCTCGCGGGCCGCCACGAGGTCGAGTCCACCGCGATGTTCATCCACGCCGCGGTCCACCGCTTGGGCAAACCCTGCGTGCTGCATACCCACATGCCGTATGCCACCGCGCTGACCCTGACCGCCGACCGCGCCCTCGACACCACCCTGTCGCAGAACGCCATGCGCTTCCACGGCCGCATCGCGGTCGACGCGCACTACAACGGCCTCGCGCTCGACGCCGCCGAGGGCGAGCGCATCGCCCGCGCGATGGGCCCGGCCGACGTCGCCTTCCTCGGCAACCACGGCGTCATCGTCTGCGGCGAGCGCTTGGCCCACGCGTACGACGACCTCTACTTCCTCGAGCGCGCCTGCCTGCACCAGGTGCTGGCCCAGTCCACCGGCCGCCCGCTGGCCCCGGTCGACGAGGCGCTGGCCCGCCACGTCGGCGAGCAGACGCGCGGCGAGCGGCTGCAGTCGGAGCTGTTCTTCGAGGCGCTGCGGCGCACGCTGTGATGTGGCAGTTCCTCGCCGACGCCGTGCTGTGCTGTGCTCGCAGAGGTATCCGGCGGCCATCGACGCGTCGCGAACCAACGACTCCAGGTCGATGTCGGTGGGGACGTCAACGGCGGGATCGTAGCCAGCGGGATCCCCGCAATCGTCGAGCTCGCTGCCTGCACGCAGCGGGGTCCGCGGATCGATCGCGCTCGCGAGGCGGGCTTCGAGATCCGGGTTGGACTCCACGAGGATCATGAACTTCATGGCGGCCCGCGCGGATGGGACCGGCAACGCTGCAGCAGGAGGCGCGTCCGCGATTCCCACGTCCGCCAGCGGTGCTGTCGGACAACGCCGCATTTGCCGCCACCGCCGAGTCCGGCGGCACCGCGCTTGCCGCATCGGGGCCTCAGCCCGCCTCGCCGGGCGCATCACGGAAACGCCATCATGAACAAGACCTTCATCGCCCTGCTCGCCGCCTCCGCCGCCACGCTGTCGCTCGGCGCCTACGCCGACGACGACACGATGACGCACACGGACGCCGGCGTGGCCAAGGCGCAGGCCAAGGCCGACTACAAGGCCGACAAGGCCCAGGCCAAGGCCGACTACCACGCCAACAAGGCGGCATGCGAGCGCCACACCGAGGGCGCGGTGGAACGCGCGTGCAAGCACGACGCCAAGGCCCAGGCCAAGGTGGACAAGGCCGACGCCAAGCTGGACTACAAGGAAGACAAGGCCGACATCAAGTCCGACACGAAGTAAGCCCCGAACCCGGGTCGCTTCTATCGATCGCGGCAGGGCCGGCGCCGGCACGATGGTCATCGTCCGGTGCCGGCCCTGCCGCGCTTGAGGCATGATGCCGGCCCCGGACACGAGTCCGGCCATCACACCAGAAGAGAGAAGCTCCCATGTCCCTGACCAAGCTCGTCGCGGTCGCCTGCGCGCTGTCGATGTTCGCCGTGGCGGCGCAGGCGCGTCCGCGCCATCACCACCACCATCATCATCACCATCATCACAAGCACCACAAGGCGCATCGCTGATGGCAGCCCGGCCCCGGCGGCGTCCGGGGCCCAAGGCCGTCACTCGGTGGCGGCCAGCCCGCGCTTGTTCAGCAGCGGGCCCACGTCCGGCGCACCGCCGGTGAGGTCGCGGAACTCCTGCAGCGCGTCGACGCTGCCGCCGCGCGACAGCAGCGTCGCGCGGATGTGGTCGCCGACCTCGCGCGTCAGGCCGCCATGCGCCAGCACCCAATCGGTGGAATCGGCCGCCAGCACCTCGCTCCAGATGTAGGAGTAGTACCCCGCCGAATAGTCGCCCGTGAACGCGTGCGAGAAGTAGGTGCTGCGATAGCGCGGCGGCACCGGCGGGAAGTCCAGTCCGGCGCGATGCAGCGCCGCCGCCTCGAACGCCGTCACGTCTGCGGGCGCCGGCACCTGCGCGGCCGGCAGCTGGTGCCAGGCCTGGTCCAGGAGCGCCGCCCCCAGGTATTCCGTCGTCGTGAAGCCCTGGTTGAAGCGCCTGGCCGCCTGCACCTTGTCGACCAGCGCCGGCGGGATCGCCTCGCCCGTCTTCCAGTGGCGCGCGAAGTGCGACAGCACCTCGGGGGCCGTGGCCCACATCTCGTTGAACTGCGACGGGTACTCGACGAAGTCGCGCGGCACGCCGGGGCTGGCGAAGCGCGGGTACTTCACGTGCGACAGCATGCCGTGCAGCGCGTGGCCGAACTCGTGGAACGCGGTGGTGACCTCGTCCTGCGTCAGCAGCGTCGGCTCGCCGGCGGGCGGCTTGGGAATGTTGAGGTTGTTGACGACGATGGGCTTGTCGCCGGTCAGGCCGTCCTGGGCCACGTACTCGTTCATCCAGGCGCCGCCCAGCTTGTTCGGGCGCGCGTACCAGTCGCCGATGAAGATCGCCAGCGGCGTGCCGTCCTGGTCGAGGACGTCGAACACGCGCACGCCGGGCTCGTAGACCGGCAGGTCGTGGCGCTCCTTGAACGTCAGCCCGTACAGCTTGCCGGCGGCGTAGAACACGCCGTCGATCAGCACGTGGTCGAGCTCGTAGTAGGGCCTGAGCTGCGACTCGTCGAACGCGTATTGCGCCTTGCGCAGCTTCTGCGTGTAGAAGTCCCAGTCGGCCGCCTGCAGCTTGAAGCCGCCCTGCTCCGCATCGATCAGCGCCTGCAGCTGCGCCGCTTCCTTGTGCGCGTTGATGACCGCCGGCGTGGCCAGTTGCGCGAGCAGCTTGTTCATCGTGGCCACCGAGCCCACCGTCTGCTCCGCGAGCTGGAACGCGGCGTGGTCCGGGTAGCCCAGCAGCGCCGCGCGCTCGGCGCGCTTGCGCGCGAGCGCGGCGACGACGGCGCGGTTGTCGAACGCCCCGCCGCGGCTGCCGCGCGCGAGCGACGCCGCCATCACCTTCATGCGCGACGCATGGCTGGCGAGCTCGGCGAGCACCGGCTGGCCCGTGGTGTTGACCAGCTCGACGACGAACTTGCCCGGCTTGCCGGCCTTGGCCGCGGCGTCGGCGGCCGACTTGATCTCGGCGTCGCCCAGGCCCGCGAGCTCGTCGCGGCTGTCGAACGTGACGGCGGACGCGCCGCGCTCCTGGAGCGTGTTCTGCTCGAAGGTGATCTGCAGCGTCGCGAGTTCCGCGTTGAGAGCGCGCAGCTTCGCCTTGCGCGCCTCCGGCAGCGTCGCGCCGGCGCGCACGAAGTCCTGGTGGTAGCGCCACAGCAGGCGCGCGGATTCGGCGTCCAGCCCCAGCGTGTCGCGCCGGGCGTAGAGCGCGTCGATGCGCGCGAACAGGCGCGCGTCGAGGCGGATCTCGTCCTCGTGCGCGGCCAGCTTCGGCGCCATCGCGCGCTGCACGTCCTGCAGCCGCGGGTTGGTGTTCGAGCTGGTCAGGTTCTCGAAGATGCTGCGCACGCGGTCGAGCGCATGGCCCGAGCGCTCCATCGCGACGATGGTGTTGTCGAAGCCGGGCTGGTCCGGGTTGGACGCGATGGCCGCGATCTCCTTGCGGTGCTCGGCGATCGCCTGCTCGAACGCGGGCGCGAAGTCCTCGTCGCGGATCTGGTCGAAGCGCGGGTAGTGCAGCGGCAGCGTGCTCTCGACGAGCAGCGGGTTGGCGCGCGGCACCTGGGCGGCTTGGGCAACGCCCACCAGGGCAGGCAGGCAGGAAGCCACGAGCACGTGGCGCAAGGTCTTGGGCAGGGAGTGCATGAGCGGACGGGTGCTTGGCGCGGGTCGCGCCGTTGGGAGATGCGCCGCTGCGCTTCTGCCGCGGGCCGCCCAGTCTAGCGAGACGCCGGCGATCGCCCGGCCGGGCGCGTGCGCTGTTGCGATGAATGGCGGAACCGAGGGGTCGAGCGCCGGTCGGGGCGAGCCGGGCGGCGCTGCCCCGCGCCGAGTTTGCTGATCGTGCGTCCGGTGTTTCTCCGTGCAAAGCTTGTTGGCAACCCTGCCATTCAAGACGACATTGGCCACTCGGCGGTGACTTCGTTCCAACGACGCATCGACCGCGACACACACACCACGTCCCGAAAACGAGGGCAGCCATGACTGTCGATCTCCAGGAAGACCTGCGTGCGCCCGCGCCACGCGGCGACTCGCCGACGCCCGCCTCGGCGCTGTCCACGCTGTCGGCGCTGAGCGCCGCCACCCTCGCCGCCGCGACGCTGGCGGCCTGCGGCGGGGGCAGCTCCTCGCCGACACCATCGCCGTCGCCTTCGCCGTCGCCCGAACCGCCACCACCACCGCCCGCGCCCACCGAGGCCGAGGCCGCCCGCTTCCTCGCCCAGGCGTCGATGGGCGCGAGCCGGGCCGAGATCGCCAAGGTCGTGAGCCTGGGCTACGCCGGCTGGCTCGACGCGCAGTTCGCGCTGCCGGTGACGGACTCGCGCTGGGACTGGCTCGTCGCGCAGGGCTACACCGCCGCCACGCACAAGAACGACCAGGCCGGCTTCGACGCGACGATGTGGCGCAAGCTGCTCAGCGCGCCCGACACGCTGCGCCAGCGCATCACCTTCGCGCTGTCGGAGATCTGGGTCGTGGCCATCGACGGCCTGGTCGGCGGCGGCTGGAAGCAGTTCAATGCCGCGGCCTGGACCGACCTGCTCGAGGCCAACGCGTTCGGCAGCCATCGCGAGTGGCTCACGCACATGTCGCTGTCCGGCGCGATGGGGGACTTCCTCACCTTCCGCGGATCCGCCAAGGAGGACCCCATCAGCGGCGCGCTGCCCGACGAGAACTACGCCCGCGAGCTGATGCAGCTGTTCACGATCGGGCTCGTGATGCTCGAGGCCGACGGCACGCCGCGGCTGACCGCCGGCCAGACGACGCCGACGTACGGCCTGCCCGACATCACCGGCCTGGCGCGCGTGTTCACCGGCTGGGACTTCGACCTGCAGGGCCAGAGCGCGGCCATCGGCACCGCGACGCCCGACTTCCACCGGCGGCCGATGATCCAGGTCGCCAAGCGCTACGAGACCGGCGCGAAGACCTTCCTGGGCACCACCATCCCCGACGGCACCGACGCGTATGCGGGCCTGGGCCTGGCGCTCGATGCGATCGCCGCGCATCCCAACGTCGCGCCTTTCCTCAGCCGCCAGCTGATCCAGCGCCTGGTCACCAGCAACCCGAGCCCGGCCTACGTGGCACGCGTGGCGGCGGTGTTCGACGACGACGGCACCGGCACGCGCGGCAACCTGAAGGCCGTGGTGCGCGCACTGCTGCTGGACGCCGAGGCGCGCACGCCGGGCGACGCCGCCGGCTACGGCAAGCTGCGCGAGCCCGTCCTGCGCTTCACCGGCTGGGCACGCGCCTTCGGCGTCACCTCGCCGAGCGGCCTGTGGAATGTCGGCGACACCTCCGACGCCGCCAAGGGCCTTGCGCAGAGCCCCGGCCGCTCGCCGTCGGTGTTCAATTTCTTCCGGCCCGGCTACGTGCCGCCCGACACGGCCCTCGACGCGGACGAACTCGAGGCGCCGGAGTTCCAGATCGCCAACGAGTCGTCCGTCGTCGGCTGCGTGAACTACCTGCAGCGCGCCGTGCAGGGCGCGATCGCCGACCTCACGCCCGACTACACGGCGCTGCTGGCGCTCGCCGACGACGCGGCCGCGCTGTTCGCCGAGATCAACCTCGTGCTGGCCGCCAACCAGGTGAGCGCCGCCACGATCGCCGCGCTCGTGGTGGCCGTCTCCACGATGCCCACCGGGACCGACACCACGCGCCGCGCCCGTGTCAATGCGGCCCTCGTGCTGGTGCTGGCCGCGCCCGAATACATCGTCCAGAAGTGAGGCCCGCATGACCCACGACGCTTCCCGCCGCGCGTTCCTCAAGCGCTCCTCGATGCTGGCGATGGCCGGCACTGCCGCACCCTGGGCGCTGAACCTGGCCGCGATGAGCCAGGCCGCGGCGGCGACGGCCACCGACTACAAGGCGCTGGTGTGCGTGTTCCTGTACGGCGGCAACGACTACGGCAACACCCTCGTGCCGTACGACGCCGCGCGCTACGCCGCCTACCAGGGCATGCGCCCCACGCTCGCCTACACGCAGGCCCAGCTGGCCGGCACGGTGCTGAACCCCAGCGTCGCGCTGGCGGGCGGCCTGCAGTACGCACTCGCGCCCGAGCTGCTGCCGCTCAAGGCCATCTTCGACAGCGGCAGGATGGGCGTGATGCTCAATGTCGGGACGCTGGTGCAGCCCACCACGAAGGCGCAATACACCGCGGGCAGCGTGCCGCTGCCGCCGCGGCTGTTCTCGCACAACGACCAGCAGTCGGTGTGGCAGGCCTCGTCGCCCGAGGGCGCCACCTCGGGCTGGGGCGGCCGCATGGGCGACCTGTTCGAGTCGGGCAATGGCAATGCCGTCTTCACGTGCGTCAACGTGTCGGGCAACGCCGTCTACCTTTCCGGCAGGACGGCCACGCAGTACCAGGTGTCCACCAACGGCCCCGTCGCCCTCAACGGCGTCGCCAAGCCGCTGTTCGGGTCGGCCGCGTGTTCGACCGCCCTGCGCGACCTGGTGACGGCGCCGAGCGCGAACCTGTTCGAGAACGAGTACAGCCGCATCAGCGCGCGCTCGCTGAGCGCCGGCAGCGCGCTGTCGGCGGCGCTGGACGCCGGCCCGGCGATCACCACGCCCTTCCCTGCGCCCGGCACGAACCCGCTGGCCGATCAACTGAAGCTGGTGGCGCGGATGATCAGCACCGCCGACGCCGTCGGCGCGAAGCGCCAGGTGTTCTTCGTGTCGATGGGCAGCTTCGACAACCACGACGGTCTCGCGACGATCCACCCCGGGTTGCTCGCCAGCCTGGCGCAGGCGCTCGGCGCGTTCTACGCGGCGACCCAGGAGCTCAAGGTCGATGGCCAGGTCACGACCTTCACGGCCTCGGACTTCGGCCGCACGCTCACCGCCAACGACGGCTCCGACCACGGCTGGGGCAGCATGCACTTCATGCTGGGCGGCGCCGTCAACGGCGGCCGCTACTACGGCACCCCGCCGGCGGTGGCCAACGGCGGCCCCGACGACGTCGGCCAGGGCCGCCTGCTGCCCTCCACGTCGGTCGACCAGTACGCCGCGACGATGGGCAAGTGGCTGGGCATCAGCGACACCGACCTGCTGACGGTGCTGCCCAACCTCGCGAACTGGGACGTGTCGCAGCGCAATCTCGGGTTCGTCTAAGCGCCGCGGCGCAAGGGGTCGGAATGACCCGCGCGCGTCGCGGCGCCGGACTGGCCCGGATCGGCCGCCGGCCGGCCCCGGGCCCGGGCGTCAAGGCGTGAACCGGGTGATCCGGGTCGACCAGTTCCCCAGCGCCGTGCGCTTGCCGGCGGCGCCGGGCGAGGCGGCGCAGGTCCCCAGCTTGTTGTCGCCGGTGCCACCGAAGAACTGTCCACCCCACGCGGCATAGTCGCAGGCATGGGCGACATACTCGCTGGCGATCCAGATCGAGTTGCCGTCCACGGCGGCCGCGCCGTAGTCGCCCCAACGCGTGCGCGGCGGATTGCCGACCTGGGCCTTGTAGCTCGTGAAGCCGTCGTCCTGGGCCTGGCCGTCGCCGCCCGGGACGATGTTCCATTCGCTCACGCCGGCCTTGGCATCGATGGCCGCGTACGCCGCGCTCGGATGCGTGTTGTCGCCCGATGCGGTGAATGCCATCACGCCGCGGCCGCTCTGCGTGACCCCGATCGCCGGATAGCTCAAGTCGTAGCCGGTGGCGCCGAGGTAGCCCTGCAAGACGACCTTGCCCGTGTCCGGGCTGACGACGTACCACGCGATGCCCGCGCGCTGCCCGCCGCCGTCGGGATTCAACGCGGTGTCGAGCGCGCCCCACAGCTTGCCGTTGGCGTAGGTCACCTGCTGCATCCGGGTGTCGTTGGCGTCGAATCTCGAGATCACCTCGTTGTGCGCCGGCTGGCCATTGAACAGCAGGCGCCAGCAGCCGACGCCCGCCACCGTCGGCGTCGCCGTGTCGTTGATGCATCGTCCCTGCGGGGTCGTCACGCTCGCCAGCGTGCCGCTCCCGGGCTGGCCGGACTTCGGCGGTATGGCGTAGGTCCCCACGTTCACGAGCTTGTTCGACAGGGTGAGGGACGGCGTGGCCGTGTCCAGGGAGGCGGTGTTGCTCAGCGTCCAGACGACGATCTGGCTGGAGACGTAGTTGCCGCCGAAGCCCGCCGCCGGATGGGTGGCTTCGTCCGCGGCGTTCGAACTCATGAAGTACTCGGTGCCGCCCTGCGCCTCGCTGAAGCTCTGCGTGCCGGGGGACTGCGCCGGCCAGACCGTGAACCCCGGTTGCCCGGCGCCCGAATCGCTCGGCGCATTGACCATGCCGGACGTGTCGATGTGGACCAGCGTCAGGTTGGCCGCGCCGGCGGCCAGTTGCGCCTTCGAGAAGGCGTACACCTGGGCGCCGCCGAAGCCCGGGCCGTTCCACGGGTAGGCGTTGGTGGTGATGTAGAAGCCATGCGCGTCGGCGCCGATGTGCGGGTAGTCGCCAAGATACGGGCCGGCGTTGGCGCCGGTGCCGCCGATGTCGGTGCCGTCGTTCGTGACATCGATCCGATAGATGTTCCAGGCGCCCGTCGGGTTCGCCGTCTGGCTCACCGCGATGTCGAGGTGGTTCTGGAGCGTGCGCGACCCGTTCGGATTGGTCTCCAGCGTCAGGGCGACCACGAACCAGCGCTGGGTCGCGGCGTCGAACAGGCAGCTCGGGTCCGTCACCCCCTGGGCGCGCACGCCCGTGGTCCGGTTGATCGCCGGAGCGTAGCCGAGGAACGAATTGAGGTCGACGGCGTGATTCACGTCCGTCGGGAAGCCCGCGACGACGTTGGTCGCGGTGTTGTCAGGCAGGACGGACTGACCCGAGGTGTTGTAGATGTTGAGGACATCGTTGACGGCCTCGAGCACATAGCCGTTGCCCGCGCACAGCGCCTGGTCCGGCGGTTCGACGGTGAACTGGTTGCCGCCGCGCGCATAGCGCTGCTGGAACAGGTTCAGGCCTTCGAAGCCCGCGTTGAAGGTCGGGTTCGACTTGGCCTTCCTGCTGCCGCTGATCGACGGCCCCGTGCCGGTGCCTCGCGAGAGCGAGCGATCGGTGATGGTGCCGGGGTACGAGGGCGCGTCCGCCTCGTCCTCCTGCGCCGGGAACTCCGCCTGAGTCGCGTCGCCGACGCCCGATGGCGTGAAACTGCCCGTGTTGGGGGACGAAGTACCGGTCAAGGCGACCGATCGCGTGACGGCACCGAGCGCATCGATCGGTACCGTGGACAGGAGGCTGAAGGCGCCGGAAATGACGACCAGCGGCAGGCTGCCGCAGCGAGTTCTGGACTGCATATGATCTTCCCCCCGAAGGGGCCCTCGTTTGACGACCATCGCGGTAGCGTGCCGCGCGGATCGCGGGGCCGCCCGCATTGCGTTGAACTTCGACGCCGCTAGATTCTGTGACTGCGCTGCGCTCGAGACAACGTGCCCGCTCTCCGTCGGCTCCCAGGAACGTAGTCTCGCAAACCCTATGTGGCAGCCTCGTCACCCGAGGGCGCCACTCAGGGGCGCGGCCGCGCCACCGGGAGCAGTGCCCACACGCCGGCGACGCTGACGCACAGCGTGCGCGCCAGGTGCGACAGCTGCAGCTGCTGGAACGCCGCCTGGCTGAAGCCGTGATCCTGCATGTCGCCCTGCGCGCCGGCGGCCCAGGGCGTCGATGCCACCGACAGCATCCACGACGTCGCGATGTCCCACGGCACCCCGCGCGGGACGCGCCCCGGCGACGCCCACAGGCCCAGCGTGGCGGCCAGAGCGCCGGCGCCCAACGGCAGCACCACCACCGGCAGGCGCGTCGTGCAGCCGCGCGAGAAGGCCCGGAGCGCGGCATCGCCGAGGGCCGCCATGTCCACATGGATCCGGTACACGTTGAAGTACAGCACCCAGCAGACGCCGACCGTGGACCAGGCCCGCGCGAGGTGCACCAGCCCAAGGGTGTCGGCCGCCCGGCCGGTGATCAGGACCGGCAGCGGCCGGCGCCTGACGCCGACGCAGATCGAGGCTCCCACGAACAGCAGCGCCGACGCGCCGAGCATCGACAGGAACACGACGAAGTACAGCGGCATCGGGACATCCTCATTGCGTCTTCTTCATGTCACGGCGATGCGGATGATCGGCCGCATGTCCCGCCGGCGCAGCGATGTCGGGATCCGGCCGCGATCCACGTTTCCACGCGCGCGACCTCGTCGGCCGGAGCGTTCGCCGCGGGTCGACCCCGTGCGTTGCCGCGACGACGCCTGGCCCCGTGCGGAAATTTCAACCCCGCCCACGAAACCCACGACGAATCGAACAAAACCGTCTACTATCCAATGGCGACTCGGCGCATCGCGACGGGTCGACAGGGAAGTACTGCTCGACAAATCAAACAACGACGTCAGGCATGGCCGGGCCGTCGATGCATGCAGTAGCGAGGGTCTGCAGACCGTCAACGGTCCCGCAACGGTACGACACGACCGGATCCGGCGTGGGGTGCCGGCGTGCTCGCGCTACAGGCTGGGAGGCCGCATGCAAAGGAAGCTTTCGACTCAGTCACCGATCCCGACCGGCTGTCCCGGGCGCGGCTTGGTCTGCCGCGCCACCTCGGTCGGCCGAGCCGCCACGCGCTGCCTCGGGATCGACCGCCCGGAGCAACAGGCGGCTCCTCCCGCTGGCGTCCCAGGTGTGTCGACGCGCTTCCCGGACGCACTGAACTGAGGTTGGCGCCGGGGGGATGCAAGTGCAGGCTCCGATCCAGTCCCGGTCGATGCGTCGCGGCATCCTGTTCGGCGGCGGTGCGGCCGCCTTGCTGGCATCGCTGCATGCGCTGGCGCCTCGACGAGCCGCCGCCGAACAGCGCAAGGCCAGCGTCCGGATCGCAGTGCCC
>Ga0207695_10010867_pt1 | contig 11087 bp, 2 predicted proteins | sample KBSC54metaG_FD_184354 | JGI IMG/M metagenome (GOLD analysis project Ga0207695, IMG submission 184354) | Corn rhizosphere microbial communities from Kellogg Biological Station, Michigan, USA - KBS C5-4 metaG (SPAdes) (version 2) | ecosystem: Host-associated > Plants > Roots > Rhizosphere > Soil... | reverse complement strand
GGACAAACCCCTGTGCCAGTATCTTCCGTATCAGGACCTCGAGCATGATCCACGATATAAGGTCATCACGGCGAGGATGGTGTTGAGCCATACTTCCGGCATAGAGAATCACAGGGACAACAACGACAAAAATGTCCTGGAGATAGTAGAGGACCCCGGCAAATCGTTCATTTACTCTGGAGAAGGATATATTTATCTGTCAAAGGTGATCGAAAAGCTTATCGGGATGCCCGTGGAGACTTATCTGAAGGAGATGGAATACAAACCCCTGCAGCTGAAAGACACTTATACCACAGGGAATAACGGGGCGGCGATGGCAGATTATGCATTGGGATACGATGCATTTGGGAAACCAGTCTATAAAGAGAGGACTTCAACCCCCGACATTGCGGGGAGGATCTACACCAATGCGGGGGACTATGGCAGGCTTATGGCCGCACTGTTCGATATGAAGCATATTTCCCGCAATGCCATTAATGAGCTGGTGAAGCCAGGCATTCTGCTGCCTGTCAAAGGGGATATTTATTATTCTGCCGGATATGAAACTTACTATAGCCCGGAAGGAGATACACTTGTCTTCCAGGGCGGCGACAACAATGGTTATAAAGGCATGGCCTGTTATTCTATTGTCCATCAATGCGGCATTGTGTTCTTTGCCAATGCCGACCGCGCGGATAAGATAGGGAGCAGGCTGTGCGAGTGGGCGACGGGGTTGGATATATCAGCCTTCTACGTGAATATGTACAGTAATGTATATCCCAGTGCGGCCAACACTTTGATGCGTATCTATAAAGAAAAAGGAGCGGAAGAAATGAGGGTGAGGTTCGACAGGTATATGTCGGAGGAGAACGCAGACAGCTTCAGGGTCAATGATATGGTGGAGCTGGTGTATTATCTGAAAGACAAAGAATATAATACGGCCCTATACATCGCAGGTGAATATTTAAAAAAGCATCCAGACTCCGAAGCAAATTTTGTATACGGAAGATGGTTGAGAAAAAAGGAAGATGGCAAATAAACAGCCCGTTATCGGCATTGTCGGGGGGATGGGGCCGCTGGCGGGTGTAATACTATGCAGTCAGATCATGGCCTGCACGGAAGCCCGTACTGATCAGCAGCACCTTTCCGTCATATTGATGTCCTTTCCAAAGGATATTGCGGACAGGACCGCCTTTTTAGAAGGGAGGGACCGGCAGAACCCCGGCTATCAGATCGCCGGCGTTATCAATAATCTGGTAGGTGCGGGAGCTAGCCTCATCGGCATCGCCTGCAATACCTCTCATTCGGAGGAAATATTCGGTGTCATATCGGAAGAGCTCGACAGGATAAACAGGAAGGCCGGGCCAGGCAGAATAGTGAGACTGCTGCATATGCCGATGGAGACATGCCGGTATGTCAAGGACCGGCATCCTGAAATTTCCCGTGTAGGGATCATGGTGACGAATGGAACTTACAGGGCAGGTATCTATGCCCGCCCGCTCACTGCCATGGGCTATGAGGTCATAATGCCGGATCCTGTATTCCAGGACGAGGTGATACACCGGATGGTCTATGATCCCCACATAGGTATTAAGGCTAACCCGAACAGGAGGGACCTGAAATTGGAAATGCTAAAGGAAGAAGCCATACAATTTTTCAGGCGTAAGCATACGGATGCGATCATATTAGGATGCACGGAATTCTCTCAGGTATTCAAAGAGACAATGATCGATGGTATGTTCATCATTGATTCGTCCCTGGCGCTGGCAAAGGCGCTGGTAAGGGAGGGATCTCTAACAAAGATGGAGACTACTATATGAAAATCGATGAATTTATCACGGGTCTGCGAAACGACCACAATATTGTTATCTCTGTCCAGGATGAAAATCTGAAGATCAGCGCGGAAAAGAAAAGCCTGACGCAGGAGATACTGGAGGCGATCCGGGTCAGAAAAAGCCAGATCGTGGATTTTTTCCGTACCGGCAGCAGTCGGCCGGCAGCCCAGGCCATACTCCGGGTAGAAGAGCGGCCCCATTACAGGGCTTCATCCGCGCAAAGGCGGATGTATTTTCTGCAGCAGCTGGAAAAGAATTCTGTTGCCTACAATCTTCCTTACCTGGCAAAGCTCGAAGGAGTACTGGATGTCGAACGGTTAAACCAGGCATTCGGGAAATTGATTGCCCGTCATGAAAGTCTCAGAACTTCCTTTGAAATGGTAAATGGCGGTCTGGTTCAGCGGATAGCGGACCGGGTGGAATTCCGTATCGCAGATATTACAACCGGTGAGCAGGATATTCACGATCTGCTCAAAACATTTATAAAGCCCTTCGACCTGGAAAATGGCCCGTTATTAAGGGCGGCGCTGCTACGTACTGCCTCGGGTGAACAGTTCCTGTTCATTGACATGCATCATATCATTACCGATGGATTCTCACAGAGGCTCCTGGTAAAGGATTTTGCAGACCTGTACGAAGGTACGGAGCTGGCTCCGCTGGCGCTGCAATACAAAGACTATGCAGAATGGCAACAGCAGCATACCCAAGAAGAAAAAATGGCGCAGCAACGCAGGTTTTGGCTCGATGAATTTTCTGAATTGCCTTCTGCCATCGAACTCCCCGCAGACCTTCAAAGACCCGCAATAAAAACTTATAAGGGCAGCGCGTTGACATTCCATGTGGACAAAACACAGACTGAAAGACTGAACGCGATAGCAAAGAATGAAAATGCCACTTTGTTCATGGTTCTCCTGGCTGCCTATGCCGTGCTGTTGAACAAGCTTTCCAACCAGCAGGGCATTGTGATCGGGACCTCCGCCGCCGGCAGAAGGCAGGTTGAGCTGGAAGGCATCATCGGACTTTTTATCAACATGCTCGCTATACGTAGCGAGGTGCGGCCGGATATGCGTTTCAGGGAACTGTTGTCGGAATTAAGGAGGAGGACGCTGGCCTGCTTTGAAAACCAGGATTTCCAATACGATCAGCTGGTCGAAGAGCTGAAGATGGAAAGACATCCTGCGCGTAATCCCCTGTTCGACGTCACGTTCGACCTGCAGAACTTTGAAATTTCCACATTGAAAATACCGGACCTGTCCATCAGCGCCATTCCGCATAAACGCGATATCGCCAAGTTTGATATGGCATTGACAGGCTGGGAACAGGATGGACAGTTAAACTTTCACCTGGAATACGCCAGCACCTTGTTTAAGGAGGATACCATCGAACAATTTGCAGTTTATTTTAAAAAGATATTGTCCGTCATTTCAGCGGACACAGACATATTGATAGGGGACCTGGGGATACTATCGGAGGATCAGCAAAACAGGATGCTATATGATTTTAATGCGACGTCGGTGAGTTATCCGGAGGACAAGAGCATCGTGGACCTGTTCGAGGAGCAGGTGTTACGGACGCCGGGGGGGATTGCGTTGAGATGGGAAGGCGGAGAGATGAGCTATGGGGAGCTGGACAGGATATCGGACGGGGTAGCGGTCCTATTAGGTGAGGAGTATGGGGTAGCGGAGGGGGACCTGGTGGGAGTGGTGATGGAGCGAAGCAGGGAGCTGGTGCCGGTGATACTGGGGATAATGAAGGCTGGTGCGGCGTATGTTCCGGTGGATCCGTCGTATCCGGTGCAGCGGGTGGGAGCGGTGGTGGAGGATGCCGGACCGCGGGTAGTGATCGTGGCAGGGGAGCGGTGGAAGAGGGAGTTGTCAGGGAGAGTGCCGGTATGGGATATCCTGGGGAGCTGGGCCTGGCTGGAGGGCCGGGAGGCGGTGGGAATACGGGACCGGAGTACGGCAGGGGGACTGGCTTATGTCATATATACGTCCGGATCCACGGGCAAACCCAAGGGTGTTATGGTCGAGCACCGGAGTGTTGTCAATATTGTCCGTTGTATGCAGGACATGTATCCGCTGCATGCGGAAGATGTATATCTGTTGAAGACAAATTACACTTTCGATGTGTCGGTCGCAGAGCTTTTCGGTTGGTTCCACAACGGCGGATCATTAGCCATTCTTCCTGCAGGCGATGAGAGGGATCCCTGGAAGATACTGGACGCCATCGAGAGGTTCAGCGTCACACATATCAATTTTGTGCCTTCCATGTTCTCGGCCATGCTGGATGAAAAGCAGGCCATGATAGAGAAGTCCAGGGGCCTGAAATATATCTTTCTTGCCGGGGAAGCATTGTCTCCGGACATCGTGAGAAGGTATCATGCACTGGAATTGCCTGCCATCCTGGAAAATATTTACGGACCTACGGAGGGCACCATCTACAGCAGCGGCTATTCCACCGGCGGCTTTGACGGCCGAAGCCGGGTGCCGATCGGGCGGCCATTGAAAAATATAAGACTGTATGTGGTCGATAGCAATATGATGCTGATGCCGACAGGTATTGCCGGCGAATTATGTATAGCCGGGAGCGGTCTGGCGAGAGGATATTTAAATAATGATGTACTGACGGCGGAAAAATTTATAGGCTGTCCTTTTGAGCCGGGCGGACGGATGTACCGTACAGGTGACCTGGCTTATGTAAGGCCGGACGGCAATATTGAATTTTTAGGACGTCGTGATGAGCAGGTGAAGATAAGGGGATTTCGGATAGAGTTGGGGGAGATAGAGGTGTTGTTGCGGGGTTATGCGGGTATTAGGGAGGCGGTGGTGATGGTACGGGAGGTAGGAGGGAGCAGCCGGCTGGTAGGATATTATGTATCGGAGGAAGAGATAGGGGAAGGGTTGTTGCGGGAGTACCTGCGGGAGCGGGTGCCGGAGTACATGGTTCCGTGGTATTATATACATATGCGGGAGATGCCGTTGACGGGTAATGGGAAGCTGGACCGGCGGGGCTTGCCGGAGCCGGGGTGGATGGAGGATCGGGCGGTGGAGGAGGCGGCGACGGAAGGGGAGCGGCTGTTGGAGGGAGTATGGAAGGAGGTGCTGGGGTTGGATCGGGTAGGGGTGAGCGATAGTTTTTTTGGGGTGGGAGGCGATTCGATCAAGTCGGTGCAGATCAGTTCGCGGCTGCGGGGTATGGGCTATGAGGTGACGGTAGCAGATATGCTGCGGTATCCGACGATCCGGGAGCAGGCGGTTCGGCTGCGGCGGGCGGAGCAGAAGGCGGAGCAGGGGGAGGTTCGGGGGAAGGGGCCGTTGAGTCCGATACAGCGGTGGTTTTGGGAGAGAGGAGAAGAAGGGCGACATCATTATAATCAGTCGGTGCTGCTGCGGTTTAAGGAGCGGGTGAGCCGGGAGTGGGTGGAGCGGATGTTTGTGTATTTGCAGGAGCACCATGATGGATTGCGGGCGGTGTTTAGAGAGGGGGAGGGAGTGGTGGAGCAGGAGGTGCTGGGAGCGGGAGCGTGGAAGGCAGTGGTGGAGGAGGCAGAGCTGGGGCAGGAAGGATGGGAGAAGGAGCTGGAGGAGCGGTGCGGGCGGATGCAGTCGGGGCTGCGGTTGAGGGAGGGTCCGCTGATGAAGGTGGGGTTGTATCACCGGGGGGTGGAGAGCCGTCTGCTGATCGTGGTGCATCACCTGGTGGTGGATGGGGTATCCTGGCGGATATTGTTTGAAGATATCGAGCGGCTGTATGGTCAGCTGGGGCGGGGTGAGGAGTTGTCGCTGCCGATGAAGAGCGACTCGTTCTTAAGGTGGTCGGAGCTGCAGGAGGCGCGGCGGCAGGAGGATGCCAGCCGGGGATATTGGGAAGGGGTTGTTGGGGAAGAGGGAGCGGAGCTGGAGCGGGATGATGCGGGAGGGAGCAACCGGTATGGGCAGGAGGGAGAGGTGGTGCTGCGGCTGGGGCGGGAAGAGACGAGACTGTTGTTGGGGGAGGCGCACAAGGCATTCCGGACGCAGGTGAATGATATACTGGTGACGGCGTTTGTGCTGGGTCTGCGGGAGATTTATGGGAAGGAGGTATGGAAGATAGATATGGAGGGGCATGGCCGGGAGGAAGCGGGGGGAGTGGATATAACGCGGACGGTGGGATGGTTTACGAGCCTGTACCCGGTGGTGGTACGGGTGTCGGGGGATGAGGTGAGGAGCCTGAAGGAGGTGAAGGAGCTGTTGCGGCGGGTGCCGGGCAGGGGGCTGGGGTATTTGCTGCACCGGGAGGCTGGGAGGAGCAGCGGAGCGCGGATCAGCTTTAATTATTTAGGACAATTTGATACGGACCTGCGAGGGCGGTCCTACGAGATAGCGGAGGAGGGGAAGGGATCGGAGGCGTGGGAGGGGATGGAGCGGAGGTATGACTGGGAGGTGTCGGGGATGATCCGAGGGGGGGAGCTGGAGATGCGGCTGCGATACAGCCGGGAGCAGTACGGGGAGGAGACGGTGGGGATGGTGATGGAGCGGTATGGACAGCAGCTGCGAAGATTGATTGTTCGGTGTGCGGGTTGGGGTCGTGAGGAGGTAACGCCGTGGGATCTGAGCTATAAAGGGATGAGCATGGAGGAGCTGGAGGGGCTGCAGGGGCGTTATGAGCTGGAGGATGTGTATGGGTTGTCGCCGATGCAGGCGGGGATGTTGTTCCATGCGTTGTATGATGGGGAGGGGGAACATTATTTTGAGCAGATCAGCTGCCGGGTGCGGGGGGTGGTGAAGGTGAGAGAGCTGGAGGGTTCGCTGCAGGAGCTGGTGCGGCGTCATGGGGTGTTGCGGACGGCGTTTGTGCATGAGGGGTATATGCGTCCGTTGCAGGTGGTGTTGCGGGAGCGGAAGGCGGAGTTCCGGTACCGGGATTTGCGGGAGGAAGGAGGTGGGCAGGAGCTGGCGGGTCGGGTGGAAGGGTACCGGCGGAGCGACCGGGGGAGGAAGTTTGATCTGCAGCGGGATGTTTTGATGCGGTTGACGGTATTGCGGACGGGGGAGGAGGAATGGGAGATGATCTGGAGCTATCATCATATATTGATGGATGGGTGGTGTATGGGGATACTGGTGGAGGAGTTCAGGGAGCTGTATGAGGGGCAGGTGAGAGGGGAGGTGGTGGAGCTGGGGCTGTCGCCGGGATATGGGCGGTATATAAGCTGGCTGGAGGGGTTGGACAAGGGGCGGGGTTTATCGTATTGGCGGGAATATTTATCGGGCTATGAGAGTCGGGCGGGTATGCCCCGGCGTGAGGGGAAGGAGAAGGAGGAGGGGCGGTATGAGCTACTGTCGCATGAGCTGCGGTTGGACAGGGAGTTGACGGCGGGAGTGCAGCGGGTGTCGGCGGAGCTGGGGGTGACGGTGAGTACGGTGCTGCAGGGAGCGTGGGGGATATTGTTGAGCCGGTATAACAATACGGGCGATGTAGTGTTTGGGTCGGTGGTATCGGGCCGTCCGGCGGAGATAGAGGGGATAGAGCGGATGATCGGGTTGTTCATCAATACGATCCCGGTACGGGTAAGGCAAAGGGAGGGAGAGAATGTTGGGGAGTTGTTGCAGCGGCTGCAGGGGATGGCGGTGGAGAGTCTGCCGCATCATTACTATCCGCTGGCGGAGATACAGTCATCCCATGAACTGGGGCGTGATCTGTTCGATCATATCCTCATCTTCGAAAACTTCCCACTGACGCAGCATTTGAAAGAATCCAGTCAAGGGACCTCCCTCATCTTTGAAAATGTAACGAATTTTGTTCAGACCAATTATGCTTTTAATATACGAGTGCTGCCTTCGGATGAAATAGTGATCCAGTTCGACTGCAATGCGCATGTCTATGAAGAGCAGATCATCAGGAATATCGCAGCGCATCTGAAGAACATTCTTATATCTGTTGTCAGAGATCCCCAACTGTCCGTTCGCGCATTGACATTGTTGCCGGAGGAAGAGATGAACGAAGTCCGGAGGAAATATTCTGCCAACATTGGTAGGGACCTTACGGCAGGGACCATCCAGGCCATGCTTGAAAGGAGCTTTGGGCGGTGGAAGGATAAGCCTGCCATCGCGTATAAGGGAAGAGTGTTTACCTATGGCGAACTGGATGCGGCCAGCCATAAGATTGCAGCGGCCATACAGGCCAGAGGCCTGCCGGAAGGCTCCTATATAGGCGTGATGTGTGAGGATAGACAAAAGCTCATTGCCACAATCATAGGGATCCTGAAAACCAGGAATGTCTTTATCCCATTGGAAGTCGATCTCCCTATTCTGCGGCTGCGATCCATCATCGGTCAGGCTGCCTGCCGATATATCATTACCGACCAGGGAATAAAGGCGGGGCTGGATGGAGAGGATGGAGCAATAGACTGGATAGATCTTGCCGGTCTGGAGCAAAGCATCGATCCTGCCGCGATGAGCATGCCGGAGGCACAGCTGGACGATCGCATCTATGTGTATTTCACCTCCGGCAGCAGCGGAGAGCCGAAGGGCGTCATCGGAAGAAATAAAGGCCTGTCCCATTTTGTGGATTGGGAAATAAGGGAGTTTGGTATCGATGCTTCCTTCCGGATCAGCCAGTTCACCAATCCCGGATTTGATGTCTTTCTAAGAGATGTATTTGTCCCTTTGTGTGCGGGAGCAACGCTCTGTATACCCGGTGAGGACGATCTGTTTACGGGACAAGGTATAGCTGAATGGATAGGGGAAAATGAGATAACATTGATCCATTGTGTGCCCAGCCTGTTCAGGCTGTTTGCAAAACATTTACTCTCGCCTGCAGCGATACCTGATTTGCGATATATATTATTGGCGGGAGAAAAGATACTTCCCTATGAACTGGAAAATTGGTTTGGAGTGTTTGGGCGCCGGGTACAGCTGGTAAACATATACGGCCCCACGGAAACGACCCTGGCAAAAGGATTTTATCGTATAAGGCCGGAAGATCGTAAAAAGCATTATATCCCTGTTACGGCTATACCGGGCGCCCAGTTCCTTTTATTGAACAGCGCCATGGAACCTTGTCCTGCAGGTGTAATAGGGGAGATTTACATCCGGACCCCTTTCCGGTCGCATGGATATCTCGACCATGGGTCCATGAACAGGTCATCCTTTGTGCAAAACCCTTTCAGTAATGACGAAAACGATATCATTTACAGAACAGGTGATCAGGGCCGGGTCTATGACAATGGCGAGATCGAGATAATCGGGCGGACCGACAGACAGGTGAAGGTTCGCGGCGTACGTATAGAGCTGGATGATATCCGCCAGAACCTGCTGAAGTATGAAGGTATCACCGAGGCGGCAGTTACAGTATGTATGGACAAAGAAGGAGAAAAGGTCCTTTGCGCTTACTATATATCCAGGCTTGCCATTGGACAGACGGCATTGCGCAAATATCTCATGTCCGCCCTCCCTGCCAATATGGTCCCTTCATACCTGATAAGGATGCAGGCTTTTCCCCTGTCGCCAAATGGAAAGCTGAGCCTGAAAGATCTGCCCGCCCCCGAAAGAGAACATCCGCGGGACAACGAGGCGACGGCCAATTCCATCGAACGCCAATTGATCGCCATATGGTCAGAACTGCTGGACATCGATGGCAGGGACATCGGCCGGGATCATTCTTTTTTTGAACTGGGAGGGCATTCCATAAAGGCCTTCAACCTGCTCGCCAGGATCCAAAAAGAATTTTCGGTGAAACTTAAACTTGCCCAGGTATTTCAATACAGTACCGTTAAGGAGTTATCCGAACTCATATATGCCTCCGAGAAAAAGCAGGAAATGATCATTGGGAATGCCGGCAACAGGGAGTATTATGCCGTATCGCCCGCCCAAGAGAGGATGTATTACCAGCATCTGTTGCATGACAAAGGGGTTGCGTTCAATATCTCTCTTTGCATAAAGATCAACGGAGACCCGGATGCCGAAAGGATAATACAGACCCTCCGTCGCCTGGTCAGCCGGCATGAAAGCCTTCGGACCCGGTTCTTATTTGTAGAAGGCGAGCTGGTGCAACAAATAAGCGAGAATGCCGGGTTGGACCTTGAAATACTGCAGACGCGGGAATATACCAGCATTACGGATGCTTTTCATGCCTTTATACGGACTTTCGATCTTTCCACGAGCCCCGTTTTACGGTGCGGGATGTTTTTGAATAGCGAGGAAGGTAATTTCCTTTTGATAGACACGCATCACATGGTAGTCGACGGGGTATCGCTGAACATCCTCATCCGGGATTTCATACGGCTTTACAATGGCGAGCAATTACCGCCACTGCCGTTCAGGTATGTCGATTACGCTTCCTGGATCAGAGGATCAGGAGGCAAGGTGGAAGATCAAAAGAGATATTGGCAGGACAAGCTGTCCGGAAAGCTTCCAGTTTTAGAATTGCCCGTGAGTCTTGCGTCTGGCGATGGCCGGCCTCATACTGCTGCGCGGTGCACCCTGGAAATAAGCGGGGAGGACTACCAGCATTTGAAACGGGTTGTTCCTGAGATGGATGTATCTGAATTCATATGGCTTCTTTCCGTCTACTATGTCCTGTTATATAAGATATCGGGTAACTGCGACATCATTGTAGGCACCGACGTCGTCGGAAGAATGCAGCCAGGGCTGGAAAATATGGTAGGCACTTTTGTAAATATCGCCCCGTTGAGAGTGAGACTCGATCCGGAACAGCCATACACCCAATTATTGAAACAGGTCAAGGCCACCGTCCTGGAAGCTTTTGAAAACCAGGGTTTCCAGATCGACCAAATGAACTGGCTCCCCAGAGAAGAGGGGGATGCCGGCCGGAACAATTTTATAAAGGTCCATTTCTCCTTCTCCAATACTATCGATAAAGCCGATGCCGCATCATTCGAGATCTATCCGCTGGAAGGGAAGAAGAATGAGCGCAACGACTACGAATTCAAAGTAGAAGTACGGGACAGCGGCAGCGGGATGGAGATCGCCTTTATATATGACCCATTGCTGTATGATGCCGACACTATCGAGTTGATGGCGCAATATTATCACACTATCCTGCTGGCTGTGCTTGCATCCGGAGGCCTGCCCATCGGGGACATCGAGACAGAAAAAATCTACTCATAATATGGAACCAAGTTTATTGAACAGTACTATGCCTGCCTTGGACACTGTGGCGGAAGTCCGTATATCCGGGGATGGGAAGGAATGCCCGGTGGTCATTACCTTTCCGGGGAAGATAGACAACCTGGAGTTCTGCAACGCATATAAAAATGAGATCAATGCATTGGTT
>Ga0207695_10010864_pt1 | contig 11089 bp, 6 predicted proteins | sample KBSC54metaG_FD_184354 | JGI IMG/M metagenome (GOLD analysis project Ga0207695, IMG submission 184354) | Corn rhizosphere microbial communities from Kellogg Biological Station, Michigan, USA - KBS C5-4 metaG (SPAdes) (version 2) | ecosystem: Host-associated > Plants > Roots > Rhizosphere > Soil... | reverse complement strand
GCCTCCAGTTGGAAGGGGAGCACTGCGGTCGAACACGCCAATGTTGTCCAAGCCGAGAAAACCACCTTCGAAAAGGTTGTTGCCAAAGCGGTCTTTGCGATTCACCCACCAGCTAAAGTTAAGCATCAACTTGGAAAACGATCGTTTGAGGAACTCGATGTCGCCCTTCCCCTTGAGGGCCAGCTCCGTGCGATATAGAAAAATCGTCGCCCAGGCGTGTACCGGCGGATTAACGTCACCAAAATTCCACTCGTATGCCGGGATCTGACCGGTGGGATGGAGAAAGAAATTTTCCAGCATGAGGTCGAGCTGTTCTTTGGCTAAATCTGTATCGACCGCGGACAGCGCGACGCTGTGGAAGGCCAAGTCCCAGGCTGCAAACCAGGGATACTCCCACTTGTCTGGCATCGAAATTATGTGTTGATTCACCATGTGGAACCATTGGCTGTTACGCACAGAAGATGTACATGTTTTCATCGGGTCGGCATCGTGTTCCTTAAGCCATTTGTCCACATCAAAGAAGAAATATTGTTTGGTCCACAGCATCCCCGCCAACGCCTGGCGCATGACGAGAGCTTCATCTTCTGTGACACTTGTCGGCGTTATGGACTTGTAGAACTCATCGGCTTCATGCTGTCGTGCCTGCATGATCTTCGAGAAGTCCTTGAAGGGGTCGCCAATTACCGATGGCGCCTCATCGCTGAGCCTCAGCCGTATGGTTGCCTTGTGCCCCGCACCCACCCGCAACTCATAGTGCGCCGCAGATTTGGTTCCGATATTTTCAGGATTGATCGCATTCTCATGCGCATTCACTACGTAATTGTTAATTCCATCTTTTACATATGGAGAAGGGTTGACGGTTCCGAAGATTCGCTCATTGTTGGTTTCATTCTCGGTGAACAACAGAGGAACATCCTCCTCGCAATAGAGGTAGCGTTCGCCTAAATCGGCGCACGAGGCGGCAATCGCGGCGAACTTGTCGGGGCCGGATATCTGCTTTAGCGAGGGCTTCTGCGTATCCTGCCACCACGTCCAGTTGTTACGAAACCATAAAGCCGGAAGGACATGGAGTGTCGCGGGGTCAGGACCGCGATTAATCACGTTGATCCGAATCAGAATGTCTTCAGGCGACTGCTTCGCGTATTCGACAAAAACGTCAAAGTAGCGATCGTCATTGAAGATACCTGTATCCAACAGTTCATATTCCATGTCCCCGCGATTCCGACCACGATTTGTCGCGACCAGATCGTTGTAAGGAAACTCTGCTTGCGGATACTTGTACAAATACTTCATGTATGAGTGCGTAGGGGTGCTATCGAGATAAAAGTAGTAATCCTTAACGTCTTCACCATGGTTACCCTCACTATTCGTGAGTCCGAACAAGCGCTCTTTGAGGATCGGATCACGCCCATTCCACAGGGCCACTGCGAAGCAGAGCAGTTGTTTGTCGTCGCTTAGACCAGCGAGACCATCCTCTCCCCAGTGATAGGCACGCGATCGCGACTGGTCGTGGCTGAAGTAATTCCACGCATTTCCATCTTTACTGTAGTCCTCACGGACAGTGCCCCACTGCCTCTCGCTCAGGTACGGGCCCCACTTCTTCCAGGGAACTTTGGCGGCATGCGCTTCCTGCAATCTCTCGATTTCTGGATTCCTGCTCATCTGTGACCTCATATCTCATGCTGCGGTAATTTTGTGTTAGTTACGACATTATGTGGAGTGTGGTTTGCCGCCTCTGTGTGAAATGCAACGGAACCCGATGTGATTCATGCTGGTGTCAACCATTTGCGGTTGTCGTGCTGCCGGCCGATAACGCAAACAATAATTGGGAGCGCATAAGTAGGAGCCACCCTTGACGACCTTACGCGGAATTCGAAACTGCGCCTGCGCTGCATCGTAGCTATTGTCTGGCGAAGTAACGCGCGGATTGACCGCCGGACCACAGCAGCCTTTGACAACTTCATTAGCCAGCCGCGCAGCGAACCAATCGCTAGTCCATTCCCACACGTTGCCGGCCATGTCGTACAAACCGTAACCGTTAGGGGGAAAAGATCCTACGGGGGAGGTTCCCTCATACCCGTCAAGCAAAAGGTTCTGCCAGGGGAACTCGCCCTGCCAACTATTAGCCATCGCCTTGCCGTAAGGAGAAGGCTCATCGCCCCAGGTAAATTTTTTCCCGTCAAGTCCTCCGCGAGCGGCAAACTCCCACTCCGCTTCAGTCGGCAGTTCCTTCCCTGCCCAATGTGCGTATGCTTCAGCGTCTTCATACGCCACGTGAACTACGGGGTGTTGTTCAAGGCCCTCGAGCGACGATGCTGGTCCCAGCGGATGCTTCCAATTGGTTCCCGGCACCCATGCCCACCAGTTGACATAATTACGCAAATCAACCGGACCCTTACTTTTCTGAAAAAGCATCGAGCCCGGTACAAGATTCTCGGGAGGGGCACCAGGAAAGTCCGCAGGATTGAGCGGGCGCTCGGCAAGCGTTTGATAGCCAGTCGCGTTCACAAACTCCGCGAACTGGTGGTTTGTAACCTCACGGCAATCCATCCAGAAGCCATCCACCCTGACTTCGTGCACCGGCTTCTCTTCTGGATAGAAATCTTCAGAACCCATGCGGAAGGTATCGCCGGGTATCCACGTCATACCGGAATGCGATTGAGCGCCGAGTGTTTCATTTACTAAAGCAAGATTTTCTGACATCACGAATACTTCTTTAGTGGACTCCGATTCGTCTTGCAGTTCTACGTGCCAGAGATGCCTTTGTTCTGCAGAATCTTAACCACGACACGTCGATCTTCGGCTTGCCCCTCGGCCGTCGTATCAGGCGCAACTTGTTGACTGGTACCCATGGCTCCGGGAGCCAGCATATTTGTTAGTGGAATGTTGCCTTGCTGTTCAAGAAACTCAGTTACATTGGCGGCGCGTTCGCTGCTAAGCTTCTGGTTAAAGGCAGCGGATCCAACCTTCGACGCATATCCCTGCACCTGTAATACATAAGCCTTAGTGCCCAGGCTTTGCTGGGCCAATTGCAGCAGCTGCGGTTTATATTGCGATTCAATCTCGGTGCTGCCGTTAGCGAAATAAACGGTGACCTCTCCCAGGATGTTGTAGTCGGCTAATTCACCGAAACGCTTGTTGTCTGCCGCTATGGCTGCTCGATTCGCGGCGGTCTGTTCTTGCTCTGCTGCGAGTGCCTGTTTCTGGGCCTGAATTTGCATTTCGCTTTGCTGCATTTGTTGCTGGTTTTGTTGTATCTGTTGCTGGTTTGCCTGGACTTGCTGCTGAGTGGGAGCTAGACCGGCTTGATAATCCTCGGCATTTCTGAGGTCGTCGCCTTTGAATTTGACTACATCTGCCACTAGTTGATTTTGGGCGTTGTAAGTTCCTTGCACCTGCACCGGGAGACCGGGAATCAGAGCGGTGACTGCCATTTCTTTTTTCCGTGCTTTCAATATTCCTTGAACTTCGTCCACCTCGGTTGAGGGCGTGAGCACCACGACAACGTTGCCCGAGCCCTGTGTCTTCAGCGTCATGGTCGAACCGCTTCTCCCGTCAATCACTCCCTGCAGATTTTGTGCGGTGGCGATTCCGCAAAGCAAACAAAAAGTTGCTAAGGTCAGCGATAGGCTCAGTGTCCTTCTTACCTTGTCGTGCTTCATGACTTCACTCCTGTAAAATTAACTCTTGAATAAACAAGGGAGGCCTTTCGACCTCCCTTCCCAAGAGCTGCTTAGTCTGCTGCTACGGCAGCGGGCTCTTCGGTTTCCGAGCCCTTTTTCTCCGCTGCCGCCTCTTTCTTCTTGTACGCTTCGATCGCCGGCCCCAATTGAGCCATAACCGAGTCGAGGTTGAATGAAGCCGCCTTTTGGCGAGGTGGGAACTTCACAAAGTTGTCGATCTGCGCTGCCACGACTGCTTGCGCCCCGTAGAGCATGAAGATGTGATCGATGCACCAATCCCAATAGACGTTCGAGTTGAAATCGGCGCGTTCGAACGGATCGCGTCGCAGGCTAAATATATGGGGAAGTCGCAGCTTCTGGAAGGGCTGCGCCCATACGTTCGTTGATACTGCGGTCTGCTGTTCAAATACCATCTTATAGTCGCGGTGCCGCAGGGCCATTACGCCTCCGTCATCGCTGACATAGAAAAAGGATTCTCTGGGACTCTCCTTCACCTGGCCGGTAAGATAGGGCACCATGTTTACCCCATCGATGTGCACTTTGAACGTCTTATCACCGACTTTGTAACCGTTCACAAGCTTCTGGCTTATGTCTGGATCACCCGCCGCCGCCAGCAAGGTTGGCAGCATATCCTGATGGGAAACGATGCCGTTCAGCACTGTGCCCGCCTTGATCTTGCCGGGCCAGCGGATGAATGCCGGAACACGCCATGCGCCTTCCCAGTTTGTGTCCTTCTGGCTGCGGAACGGAGTGTTGGCGCCATCGGGCCAAGTGTCGTTCTCTGGCCCGTTGTCCGTGGAATACATGACGATGGTGTTGTCCGCCACGCCGAGTTCATCGAGCTTGTCGAGCATCTGCCCGATTTGCTCATCGTGCGTTACCATCCGATCGCTGTAGTCGTCCTGCCCGCTCTTGCCACGGTTCTTGTCGGCGAGGTGAGTTCTGAAGTGGCAGGCGGTCGAGTTGTACCAGAGGAAGAAAGGCTTCTTGGCTTTGGCCTGCTTCTCCATCCAACCCAGAGCAGCGGAGGTAATCTCTTCATCGACGCTTTCCATGCGCTTCTTGGTCAGAGGGCCAGTGTCTTTGACCGTCTGTTTCCCTACTCGTCCCCAACGTGGCTCAACTGTCGCATCATCTTTTTCTGTAGCCATGCAATGCAGCACGCCCCTGGGTCCGAAAGCGGCCAAGAATTTGGGATCCTTCGGATAATCGGGCAGTTCCGGTTCTTCTTCCGCATTCAGGTGGTAGAGGTTGCCGAAGAACTCGTCGAATCCATGGACCGTCGGCAGGAATTCATTGCGATCGCCAAGATGGTTTTTCCCGAATTGACCCGTGGCGTAACCTAGCGGCTTAAGCAATTCTGCAATGGTTGGATCTTCCGGTTGAAGCCCAAGAGTAGCGCCGGGCATTCCGACTTTGGTTAAGCCGGTGCGAAGCGGGTTCTGCCCGGTGATGAATGCGGCACGTCCGGCGGTGCAGCTCTGCTGGCCGTAGTAGTCGGTGAAAGTCACGCCTTCTTTGGCGACGCGGTCGATGTTCGGCGTATGGTAGCCCATCATGCCTCGGCTGTAGTGACTGATATTCCACATGCCGATGTCATCGCCCCACAAGATCAGGATATTCGGTTGCTTTGTAGCCATGATTTGTTCCTTCCTTTAATTGATTTTTTGCGTTGCGGTTGCCGGCAATGGCCGGAAAAATGTAATCAGACGAAATGCGCGCATCGGGGTGTTATGCAGACCTTTCTTGCTTGTCGCCCGGCGATGCCCGGGGCGAAACAGCAGCGTGCATTTGTAGAACTCGCCCATTTTTCGGTGCTGCTGTCGTCGGCGCTAGTTCACTGAAAGGCGAATGCGGAGCCCGATTTCCATGGCAGAAGCGAAACTTCTGACCGCTGTTGCAGGGACAGGGCGCATAAGGCCCACGCTTCTCATCTTCAGCAGCCGTCAATTGCATTACGTCGGAAGGGGGGCGGCCACTTTGCAGTAGTCGCCCCATCGTCTGCATCGCAGGGCGGGTGTGGGTGAAGAACTGATACAGTCCAGCGCAGAGATAGTTCTGCCCCGGATCGCCGTCGCTCGATTGCGTAAACCGGTCTTTCGGACAACCGCCGTTGCACAGCGGCCTGACCTCGCATCGTTGGCACTGCGGAGTTAGCAGGTCGCGCTTGTTGTCGCCGAACTTGCGTTGCGCAGGAGACGCAACCAGTTGCAGAAGGTCTGTCTTGTGAATATTGCCTAGCTTGTACAGCGGCTCAACGAAGTGATCGCAAGAATAGACGTCGCCGTTGTATTCGAGTGCGGGACCATATCCGCAAGTCGGAGCGTGGATGCAAAGTAAGTGGCGCCCGAAGTATGCTTCCAGAGTCACGTCGAACATCTGGACGAACACATGCCCTACATCGTGCCGCACCCATTCTTCGAATATGTCTACAAGAAAACGGCCATACTGTTCGCCGCCTACTGAGCGCGTAGTTACCAGGTCACCAGATTGCGTATAGAGCAAGCGTTTGCGGCCAGGTTGGTCACTCCAACCCAGATTGGCGACATCGATTGTGTCGGGAGTCGCGCGTTCGACGATCGGAATAAACTGTATCCATCTGGCTTCCATTTCGTCGCGAAAGAATCGATAAACGGTGCGGCCATATTTCTGATTTGCGGCGTTGACCGTGCAAAGAATGTTGAAGTCGACTTCGTGTTTCCGCAGGTGACGCCAACCTTTCATCACTTTGTCAAATGTTCCCTGCTTGGCGCGGTCGACCCGGTACGCGTTGTGCAGTTCGCGAGGGCCGTCAACACTGAGTCCAACCAGGAAATTGTGTTCTTTGAAAAATGCGCACCACTCATCGTCTAGAAGGATTCCGTTGGTCTGAAATGTGTGCTGCACAACCTGGTCGGGGCGACGGTATTTTTCGACAAGCTCAACCGACCGCCTGAAGAACTCGAGCTTCATCAGCGTCGGTTCCCCTCCCTGCCACGCCACCGTTACTTCTCTCGTCCGATGGGATTCCAGCAATTGGCGGATGTAGGTCTCAAGGGTGGCATCTGACATCCGACTCTTTTCGTTCGGATACAGCGCCTTCTTGGAGAGGAAGAAGCAATAGGTGCAATCGATGTTGCAGGTAGACCCGCTGGGCTTAGCCAATAAGTGAAAGCATGGCGGCGTCTCAGCGGTCCGGGGATCAGCAGTAAGTAGGGCCATTTAGGTAACCATCTCCGAGATGGAGCAGAAGTCTGCTGCTGGTTCTGTTGTGTTTCATCAGCAGGCTAGGCCGAACCGCTGCAGTTAGTAACTGTCAAAATGTACAGGTGATGGCGTGCGCAGGCTGAAGGGAGAGAAGATCTCAGGAACCGGAGGACGATTGTACTGTGGGCTTTTTCTTGCGCCTTCAGGTGTAGCCCCAGAACATGCGGGATCCGAAACCCATGTACAAGTGCGTCTCAGGCTTGAGATTTGGCCGATTCGAGCAAGTGTCTTTCCTTGCGCCACGCCCGAACCAGAAGGACGGAAAGCACCAGGTGAATCGCAACACACGGCCATAGCAGAATCCCTGTTGCACGATTGAGTCCCACGTAGGCAAGGTATAGCATCACGAGCACGCCATAGGTCAGCATCCCTAAGAACGCCTGGTGCGAGTTGCGACCAGGCCAACAAGCCACTCCTAACGCGATCAGGGCAATGCCCGCAATCCGGCTAATCAAGACATCCGCACCGGCGATTTGGGAACCGAACAGTAGCCGAACCACGATTGCGGGATATACAAGCAAGAAAAGCCCAGTCAGCCATTCGACTACCGCCGTGAGAATGAGGAGTTTTTTCGTGGTGCCTTCTTGATCGTCGGATTTTTGTAGCCTCGTGTTTTCTGCAGCCACGGGCGGCCACAACCGTCGTTTGTTCGTCCCACTAATCCTTGGCGCACGTCTAAGGCATGCTCGCTCTGTTCCTGCTGGGGATCCCCGTCTGCGCGTCTTTCCCAGATGCACGTTTGACGTAGATCTTGTTGCCTGACTTTTGCTACTGCCGCGCCATGGCGATGCGAATAGCATCCTCTGGCGTTATCAGGTGATCGACGCTCTCGGCGGCTTCTGCTATAGCGATCTCTACTCCCCTGACATCGCCATTGAACTCGTTTCCCCGCGAACCATATTCCGGGGAAACCGGCGACCCGCTGTCTATGCCAACATCACAGCCATCATCGGCGGAGAAGACCATGGGCAGCGTCATTGGGACTTCTCCTTCCCCAACCTTCTTGCCATCCACATACAGTGTCACTTTGCCGCCCTTGGCCAGTCCGCCACCCGCATACGCGAATTCCATGCGCACCTGATGTTTGCCCGCCGGCAACGGAGTCGCGGCTTCAGTGTAGAAATACTGCACGCCGCCCAGGTTGTAGCAGTACTTGAGCTTGCCTCCCTTGGCGTACAAGCTCCATCCGCCGATGTTCCCGCCTTGCGCGACGATTACGCCCTCGGCACCCGACTTTGGCACGTCAATTTCTGCAGTAACCGCGTGGGATTTGTTCTTGATGTTGACGACGCAGTTCTCACCCAGCCGTCCCATGCCGCCGAAGAGGATCTGTGTCTTTCCTTTGATCAGCACCGGCCTACCCGCAGTATCGGCGTTCATCCTCATCGCTAGGCGATCATCCAAGGGCAAAACGTTGTACTTTGTCGCTTCGATGAGAAAGAGCCGCTGCAGCTCGTGGAGTTTCTCAGGCATTTGCTTGGACAGATCGTTCGCCTGGCTCCAGTCCTTCTCCGTGTCATAGAGTTCCCACACGTCGTCGTCGAACGCAGGCAGCTTCTGGCCGACGAGTATCCAGGGGATGGCGTGTCGCGTCACCGCGGTCCAGCCTTTGTGATAAATGCCGCGATTGCCAAACATCTCAAAGTATTGGGTCTCGTGCTGCTCCGCGGCGTTGGCGTCGTTGAACGAATACAACATGCTCACGCCTTCGATGGGGTGCTGCTGCACGCCATTCACGAATGTCGGTTGGGGCAGTCCTGCGGCCTCGAGAACTGTCGGCGCGATGTCTATAACGTGGTGGAACTGCCACCTCATTTCGCCCTTGCCGTCGATCACCTTCGGCCAGTGGATGATGGTTCCGTTACGAGTTCCGCCCCAGTGCGATGCGACTTGCTTCGTCCATTGGTACGGAGTGTCCATGGCGTGCGCCCAACCCACTGCGTAGTGCGGGTATGAGTCTGGCCCACCCCACTTATTTATTCTGGCCACATCAAATTCGGGCGTCTCGATACTGGCTAAGCCGTTGAAGTTGAGCATTTCGTTGTAGGTACCGTTTAACGTGCCCTCGGCCGAAGCGCCGTTGTCGCCGATGATGTAGAAAATAAGGGTGTCGTCGAAGATTTCGAGCTTCTTCAGGAACTCGAACAGACGTCCGACGTTGTAGTCCACGTACTCCATGTAGCCCGCATACACCTCGGCCTGCCGGCGCAACACAGGCTTTAGCGCCTCTGGCATGTCGTCAAACGCCGGGATCTCTTTGTGGCGGGCGGTGAGCTTGCATTCCGGAGGAATTACGCCGAGCTTTTTCTGACGTGCGAAGGTTTCTTCGCGCAGCTTGTCCCAGCCTCCGTCAAATTTGCCCTTGTACTTTTCCGCCCATTCATTTGGCACATGGTGAGGAGCGTGGGTGGCTCCGGGTGCAAAGTAAACGAAGAACGGTTTGTCAGGCGCTAAAGCCTTCTGCTGTCCAATCCAAGCCAAGGCCTTTTCGGTCATGTCGTCCACAAGGTTGTATCCTTCTTCGGGCGTCTTTTTCGGCTCAACCGGAACGGTGCCTTCGTACAACGAGGGATACCACTGATTTGCTTCGCCACCGATGAAGCCGTAGAAATATTCAAAGCCTCCGCCGCCTGTGGGCCATGCGTTGAACGGCCCCACTGGGCTCGTTTGCCACACCGGCACTTCATGGCATTTGCCGAACTGGGCCGTTGAGTAACCGTTAAGCTTCAGCGTTCGCGCCAACGGCGACATGGTATTCGGCAGCACCGAATCGTAACCCGGTGCAGCAGTTGCAATCTCGGTGATGCCGCCCATATGCGCGGAATGGTGGTTGCGCCCAGTCAAGAGCGCTTGCCGTGTTGGCGAACAGAGGGCCGTGGTGTGGAAGCGGTTGAACTTCAAGCCTCCTGCCGCGAGTTGCTCCGCATTCGGAGTCTGGCAGGGACCGCCGAAGGCACTGGAAGAGCCGAAGCCCGCATCATCGATAAGGATGAGCAGAACATTGGGCGCGCCCGCGGGTGGCCGCAGGTCTCTGATCGGCGGATACTTCGTGTCAGGATCTTTAGCATCGTAGGTTGTCAATCCGATGTGTGGCACATCTGGGATGGGGAGAACAGTTCGCTGGACCTTGTCCTGATCATTCATAAAATGGCATCCTTTTTCTGGGAAAGATGGAATGTTGGCGCGCCAATCAAACGAACGACACGCACTCGTCGCGACTTCACAAAGATAGAACCCGTGGATTAGCAAAAGAACTGTCAGAAAGTACAGGCAGACGCGGGTCGCTTTCGGGAGCGCCTGCTGGGCGAGAAATAACCAGTCGTTAGGAGGAAGCCGTCGTTACGCCCGAGAACTAGGCGCGTGCTCGTCGCAGACGGCTGCCAGGGCGCCGACCTCCCTCACACACCCAAGTGACTGTGTGGCGATATTGGGACAATTAGGATGGTCGCACAAATATTCGGTGAGTGCCTCTTCGCGCCCGTCCGGAGTCCTGAGGCCCGTCTTTATGGTTACAGCAGGAATAAGAAATCCCCTGACCGCGTCATTATTATTATCATTATTATCTGACGAGTAGGGGATTCTTGCGCAAATTAGTTTGTTCCACCCAAATGATGTACTTCGGCCAGCAACACCGGCGGTGACGAGGTTTATCGGTCTCGCTGCGCGTTTACAGCTACACGCAAAATACCCGCACTCAGAAGACTGGTGAACTGGCAAAAATCTCAGTAGTCGCGAAACACAAATCACAGTTCAATAGTGATCAGACTTTTACGCGGTGAGTCCGCAACTTGATCCTATCAACAGGAGTTCGGCGTCATGCGCTTGCACTTGCGCTCGGCATTCTTAGGCTCACACTGTTCACCAGCGCTCAAGATAATGTCCCCATCTTCAAGGCGGAAGCCACCAGCGCATTTGTCTGGGGTCAAGACAATCTCGCGGGAGCTGTATCCAGTAGTATTCAGGACCCACTCACGGGAAACGAAATTCGCAGGACAATCCACGGCGGAATAGAGGTCAGCTCGCAGGCCAGATTCGAACTTGCCAGTTTGGGTCAATCCGGAGAACTAGTGAGCTTCACGACAACAATCGTTAACAGCACAAACTCTGAGCTTTCCGTAACCCAAGCCGGAGCCAGCGTTGATGGTTACACTGCTTTGCCA
>Ga0207695_10010859_pt1 | contig 11091 bp, 13 predicted proteins | sample KBSC54metaG_FD_184354 | JGI IMG/M metagenome (GOLD analysis project Ga0207695, IMG submission 184354) | Corn rhizosphere microbial communities from Kellogg Biological Station, Michigan, USA - KBS C5-4 metaG (SPAdes) (version 2) | ecosystem: Host-associated > Plants > Roots > Rhizosphere > Soil... | reverse complement strand
TTTTTCTTCTCTTGTCATATTTTTTTTATTACTATAAAGATAGACCGGTTTCATAAGTTATTTATTCTTTCCATTTTCTTTCAATGAATCATCTTTGCACATATGAAAGACAATTTTTCAAAACAGTCAGATCTATATTCGAAGTTTCGCCCGGGATATCCAAAACAATTGTTTGAATTTCTACTTCCTTTGTTGCCTGTGAGAAAAGCAGCATGGGATTGCGGCACAGGCAATGGTCAATTAGCCGTTACCTTGTCTAAATATTTTGAAGAAGTATATGCCACCGATATAAGTGCGGCTCAAATTGCCAATGCCATTAAGAAGAAAAATATTTTTTACTCGGTGCAAAGTGCAGAAGAAACTACGTTGCCCGATAATAAATTTGATTTGATAACGGTTGCCCAGGCAATACATTGGTTTGAATTTGAAAAATTTTACAAACAAGTAAACCGAACTTTGAAGCATGGCGGCATTATCGCCGTGATAGGCTATGATGTTTTCAAAATAAACAAGGAAATAGATGTAGTAGTTGATGAATTTTATAGAAAAACTACAGGACCTTACTGGGATAAAGAAAGAAAACATATCGAACATCATTATACAACGATACCTTTTCCTTTTAAGGAAATTGATACACCAGATTTTGTCATGAATTATTCCTGGGAGTTTGACCAGGTAATTGGATATTTAAATACATGGTCGGCAGTGCAGCATTACATAAGAAAGAATAATGAAAATCCTGTTGAAAAATTTTCTGCCGAACTCAAGAAAGTTTGGGGGAATGTTTTAAAAAGAAAAATATCGTTTCCTGTTTTTATGCGCACGGCGAGAAAGTAAGTATCAGGCCACAACTAATAACTTGATAGCTGACCTCACAATTTATTTTTTTCCTGGAAGGTTACAGAATTTTCATGCACGCCCTGAATAACTTTTTTGCAATTTTCTGCTCCGCAGTTGCAAATAAAACTTTCCATTTCATTATTAAGAAAGGTAGTGTAGTCAAGGGTTAGCTCTTCTCCTTTCGCAATAGATTTTACGGCAACTACGTTTAACCCGGCATATTTGGTATTGGGATTACATGAATGATTTTGAGGCGCCCATTCGGCCGGCGCATTATCCCATAAAGCATATACCTCACTACTTACAGGCCACGCATATCTCCTGAAATTTTCGCGTTCCTCATCGTTCCAGTTTTGTTCAACATATTTTTTTGTAACGAGCCTGTGTGGCTTTTCTTCACTCGCAAAAATTATTTCTCCCTGTGCAATATATTTTGCTGCATAAATGCCATAACCTGCCAGCGCATTACATTTTACAACATATTTTTTTTGTTTTTCAGCATGGCGAACTATTCCTTCTTTAATAATTTTTTGCAAAAAACCCTGCTTGCCTATTGGGTCATTCATTAATATATAATCAGCCGATCCTTCGTATCCTTTTTCATAAAATACGGAACAGGTAAAATTTATTTCAAGAAAAAATATTTCATTTTTGTCGTTAACCCTGAAATCGAGACGGGCATAACCCTCACCATTAAACGCTTTAAATATTTTGGCAGCGGCTTCTTTTAATTTTTGCCCAAGTTCCGGTTCTCTACAAGGAATGTTACATTCCTCGTGCAGTTCAGAAGTTTTAAGTGAGTAAGTCTTAAATTTCTTTCCTTCAGGAAAAACAAATTCAAGTGGATTGTAAACAGTGCAATTATTTTTATCTCCCGGTTCTGCCACCACCAAAACGGTAAACTCTCGCCCGGCAATATATTCTTCTACTAAAAGTTCCTGGTAATCTTCCAGGAGTTCATCAATTTTTTTCTTTAGATTTTTTTCATTTTTTACGAGAGAATCAGCATCAATACCAAGGCTATCACCTGCTTTGGCTGGTTTTATAAATAAAGGAAATTTCAATTTCGAAACTACTTCACTTCTTTGTTCAATATGTGTTACCAACACATAAGCTGGTGTTTTTATTCCACAAGTGTAAGCCACATATTTCATTAATTCTTTTGGCGGATCATACAATAATGGAGTAGGGCCGGTATATGGCAGGTTTAGCATTTCAAAGGAATGTATCACATCAATTGAGGGAACTGACCATTCAAGGTATCCTTCACAAAGATTCACGAAGATGTCATAATTCTTTTTACGAAGTTCTTTTAACTTCTTGTAAGTGGAGAGCTTGTTCAAAAAAACATGATCAACTATATCGCCTGGAAGTAGTGAAGAAAGATTTCTTGGGGGATCGTAATATTTATAATCAACATCCGTAGTGGAGTAATCAGGCTGCAACACACAAACTTTCATTGTATAATTTAGGTTGAATTTTTCTTATTAAATAAGTTCGAGTTGTCTTGCCTTTTTTTGCTTTGTAATATGTTTGTGAGTTAAGGCATTTCTTATAATAGTAGCAATCAATGAGCCAAATGAATTACCTGAGAGGCGGAGGATGGCGCCTATGGAAGTAAAATTTTCGTCATCAGATAAACCACATTGTGCGTTTACTTCAAGAACATACATCTTGCCGGTATTCTTATCCATTCTAATATCGATGCGGCCATAGCCTTTTCCTCTCACCGCTTTATAAGCATCAAAGCTTATTTTGCAAATATTTTTTAAGAGCGATTGATCCGGCGTGCGGTAATTATAAAAATCTTCATCGTTAGTTATTGGCGCTTCAACTTCGTACATTTCCCAAAGCCTGTCGAAAGATAAAAATTTTTCATGTGCAGGAAGCGAAGTATTGAAAGCTCTTTCAACTGGCATATAAATTTTACATTCTCTCATATTAGCGCCGTTACCCACAATGAGTGTTGTAAATTCCGGGCCGTCAATAAACTTTTCTGCAAATACCCCACCATCAACCAGGTTCCATCCATGATATCCTTGTAACAACTTGTCATACTGTTGCAATAATTCATTTGAATTTTTTACTACAGAGTGAATGCCAACTCCAAGACTTCCGCCGGAAATTGCGGGCTTTACAATTACGGGGTTCCCTAAGTTTTTAAAAATGGATTTCGCGTCGGCAGGTTCGTCGGTTATAATTTGCCAGGGTGGCGTAGCAACGTTTCTTGCCTCAAAAACCTGCTTCATAATTATTTTAGAAGTTGTGGTCCGATAGAAATATTCATCTGATCCGGTAAAACACAGGCCACTTTTTTTGAGATACCTTATAACATTTACCCCCGGTGCATTATTTATTTCATCTCCATCGCAAAGATTTATCACGACTACATTTTCCGGATTAGGACCGGCGATAATTAAATCGATGATTGCTTTGAAATCACTGTTAGTAACAGGTTGCCATTGCCATTTTATATTTAGTTCTTTAAATGCAATGGTAAATTCTTCTATGCTTTGCGTGTAGTCGTAATAATAGTCAAGATTCGCATCATTTGTTTCAACAAAAGGAGCTAAGACCCATACAAAAAGTTCTTTATGAAATGGAAGCATAGTTTTTTAAGATCATTTGCACGATCATACTTTTTGCAGGTGAGGTATGTTTAATTTTTGCATGATAAAATCAGTAAACTTATAATGGTGAATAACTTCCTGTGATAAAAACGATGCGCCCTGTATTTTATGAAGGCAATTGTTTGCTCCGCAAAAACAAGTAAACGGCGAAGCCATTTCAAATTCCGTTGAAGGATAAAAAAATGTAAGTTCATCTCCTGATGAAATGTCTTTCAGGCAACTTAATTCCATTCTCGTTGTATCAAAAAAAACATTGGGATTACAACTGTGATTGATGTATTGTAAAACTTCCGGATCAAGAATTATATGAATTCCTTCATTAACCTGAACCGTGTACTTATTAGGCGCAGTAAGTGTTTCAGCCGCTTCAAACTTTGAAAAAACATCACCCGCCTTATAAGAGACAGTTGCGTGTAAAGACTTTTCACCCGTTAGATTATTTTGGTAAAGTGTTGCGAAACCATAGTGGGAAATTTTGGTTAGGTTCGGCAGAGAATAAGCAGAATAATTCATTTGGATTTTTTAATAATTTGTTTACATTTTAATAACATATCTAAATTATCTTAAAAAACATATTGAATGCAATTATATGTATGAAAACTTATTAACAAATGTGAATATAAATGCAATGTTTTATAAAGTGAAATTAAATGCGCAACAATTATTGATTCAATAAAATAAAAGACTCGTTGTAATAACGCTTCAATTAATGTATAATTGTGGGTATTACGCTACTTCTTCTTACACTATAAATCTCAGTGATTCCCTGTTTACCTCTTAGTTGGGTTTCTGCAATCTTTGTATATATATAAGGTGATTTTTCTTTTATGAGTTCATCATACATTTTTTTTGAAATCAATAATTTTTCGTTGTAGAAATTACAAACTGCCTCAATGCGTGATGCCGTATTTAAAGTATTTCCATGATAAGCAATTTCTTTTTTGATATCACCAATTTCAACGACCGTTACCATTCCGATACTCATGCCTGCTTTAAATTCGGGAATAATTCCATAAGTCGCCTTATAATACGCTGACCTCTTCAAAAGCTCATCATCAAATGCCCAAAAAGCGTCTATGCATTGGGTTACATATTTCATCTTATATCTTTCCCAGGTAAGAACGGCCTCGTCGCCCACGTATTGATAAATCTGGGCATTGTAATGTTGTACCACTGCGAGGTCGTAAAAACAATCTTTTATAAAACTGCTATAAGCGAGATGCCCGAGCTTTTCAGCAATTGTTGTAGAAGACTTTAAATCCACGAACATAAATATTCTGTATTCTTCTTTAGGTTCATAAAATTTTCCGGTAACCAGTTTGAAAAAATTTCCACTTCCCAACAGCCTCGTAATTTCCCATAAAAAACTTAACGACAGGTTTACCAGTAAAACATATAAATAATAAATTAAAGTAGAGGGAGATTTAATAAAATCCCAAAACCTAACGGGATTCGTTTCCATCATTTTAACCGACAGGAAATAAATAAGCGTCAGAAGCGATATGATCAGTAATTGATCGATCGATAAACGCAACATTACTTTCCATAAAGGGATTTTTCTAAAAAAATATTTCTGAAAGACATTATGAAGTGAACCGAAAATTATTCCGAATACCAGCGAGAAGACTGGTAGCAGAAAAATAGATTTTAAAATGGTGAAATGAAGATGCGGTAGCCCTGAAACACCCACCTGTCGCATAAGATAGAAGAATATTAATGCAATGAACCACCCCGCCGTAAAGAATTTAACATGCTCTTTCCATTCTTTTGGAATGTGCCTTCTTATATTTCTTTTAATTAAATGCAATTTTAAAAACTGGTATTATGTATATTCATTTAAATCATTTACTCAAATCTAAAAATAAATCGTATTTATATTTGTGTTTTTTGATCACTAAACTATTTGGGAATATAGGCAAACTCTCAGCGCCATTCATAAAATCTAAAAACGATGTTTACAGAAAACGAACAAAAGATTCTTTCGATTGATATTGGTGGTTCTAATATTAAGGCTACTGTATTAAATGCGTCAGGGACTTTTTTGGATGAGTATCAAAAATTACCAACGCCTTCACCTGCAAACCCGGAGAAAGTCCTTGACGTTATTAATCAATTGGCACAAAAATTTTCAACGTTCGATAAAGTGGCGGCAGGTTTTCCTGGCTTTATTAAAGATGGCATTGTGAAAACCGCTCCCAACCTTGGCACAGCGGCCTGGGCAAATTTTGACCTTACTAAAGCACTGGAAGAAGTATTACACAAACCTGCACTTATTGTGAATGATGCCGATCTGCAGGGCCTTGCTGTTGTAAGTGGCAAAGGGCTTGAGCTAATGATAACTTTGGGCACAGGTTTTGGAACTGCATTGTTACGTGATGGCGTTTTGATGCCGCATCTTGAGATTGCCCATCACCCGGTTACAAAAAATAAAGATTACGACGAATACGTAGGAGAATTTGAATTTAAAAGAATAGGAAAGAAAAATTGGAATAAACGTATGAAGAGAGTGATCGGAATTTTAAAAGTGGTTTTTAATTATGATCGTCTATACATAAGTGGCGGCAGCGCAAAGGAAATAAATTTTAAGCTTGATGATAACATTGTTATTGCCGGTAACAGGGATGGCATTAAAGGTGGCGCCAGGCTTTGGGAACAAGAACATAAAATGAATGCCGGAAAATATGAAGCAGCCAATGCATCGGAAAAAATTTAATACTTATTAATATGAAAATAGGAATAGCCGCAGATCACGGTGGTTATGATCTTAAGGCAATAGTTTCCACATTTCTTAAAAATCTTGGTTATGAAATAACCGATTACGGGGCGTATGAATTAGATACAAAAGATGACTACCCGGATTTTATTATACCGCTGGCAAGGGCAATTGCATCGAAAGAAGTAGAAAGAGGTATTGCGATTTGTGGGAGCGGTGTTGGAGCATCGGTGGCTGCAAACAAAGTTCCGGGAGTGAGGGCTGGTCTTATTCACGATCATTTTTCAGCACACCAGGGAGTTGAAGATGATGATATGAATATGATTTGTTTGGGTGGACGTGTAACCGGATTTATGGCTGCGGAAGAATTGATTACTGCTTTCCTGTCGGCAAAATTTATTGGTGGTGAAAGACATAAAAGACGTTTGCAAAAAGTTGCGGCGCTGGAACAGAATTATAATAATGAGCAATAAAATTTAAAAATCATTTAAAATTATTCAATGAGTCAACAATATAAAATTTTGTTCTCCGACATTGGGGGCGTATTGCTTACAAATGGCTGGGGGCAGGAATCACGCGAAGCAGCTGCGAAAAAATTTGGTATCGAATATAATGAGATGGATTTGTTGCACGACTTTATATTTAATGTATGGGAAATGGGCAAGATTTCAATGGACGATTATCTTGATACAACCGTTTTTAATCACCCAAGGAATTTTTCCAGGGAAGAGTTTAAAGCATTTATGTTAGAGCAGTCGGTGGAGTTGCCCGGCACACTTCAATGGTTAATTAAATGGAAATATAAAAATCATTTTATTAAAACAATATCCCTGAACAATGAACCGAAAGAACTGAATGAGTACCGGATTCAAAAGTATCAGCTTCATAATTTTTTTGATGCATTTGTATCTTCCTGCGAGGTTGGTATGCGTAAGCCTGATCCCGGCATATTCAGGTTGGCCTTGGGTATCGCCCAGGCGCAACCGCACGAATGTTTATATTTTGACGATCGCCCGATGTTGGTTGAGGCCGCAAAGAGAGAAGGAATTCATGCACATCAGCATACAAGTTTTGAATACACGAAGGAGATTATTAGTTCTTTAATTAGCTGATTCGATAATGAACTTAATTAGATTTTCGGTCAGAGATATAAAATCATCAACGGGTCATTAATTAATTACTGTTTCTTTTCCAACATTTTTTTATCATGTAACAATATTTCAAGATAGTCCTTCGCCCAATCTTTGTTAGGTTGTCCTCCGCACCTCGTGGCACCTTTTAAAATTGTTTTTATCAATTTATTGTTGTTATAATAAAATCGGCATTCCATTGTTTTGATAAGCCTGCTATGGTCAAATGTTTCCAAACTATCAATATAAGGTGATTCACTTCCTTTAGTAAAAACAAAAATTAGTTTGTTGTCCTGCAAATAATATTCGGTAATGTTAACGCAGCTTGATAGCCCAACCCATTCAATAATTTTTACCAGCTTCCCATTTTTGAAATAACCTGTTAGTTCACCTCCATTATCAGTCATCTGTTCTAAAAATTCTTCATTCTCTAATTTTCTTATTGAGTAACCAGAGTCATTATTTATTTGTACAACAGTTTTACGAATCTCGTTAATCTTATTATTGCCCGATTGCGCACAAGCCTGTAAAGTTAGAAGCACAATTATTGATGTTGGAACTATTCGCATAGAATTTTATTCAAATGTCAGGTCGTCATCTAATAAATCACTTGAAGCAGGTATCGTGCAGTCAAATTTAATTTCGTTTAGGCTTCACTGTTATACTTAGTGAAATATTCAATATTTTGATAGAACTGAGTAGTAAAGTCCCTCTAAAAATTCTACTTTAGCTTTTTTAAATTAAATAAAATGTAGAAAAAATTCTATAATATATAAGAAAATTTATTACACTAAAGCCTCTTCAATCAAAGGACCTTTGTGAAAATTCAAATTATTGTTATCTGAACCTATGAGATTAACCCCTCAAGAAAAAGCCATGCTTTTAAAGCATGGCTCTTTTATTATAATCACATTAGAATATTTTTGCACTAAAGCATAAGCGTAAATAATCAATCATATTGAAGCATTGGTAACCTCAAAGACGTTCCTTCGTTCACATTTATTCCATCTTGAAATTCTCTAAAAATTTGGTTGTGAAATTTCCTGATCGGAAGTTCTCATTTTTCATTAACTTTTTATGGAAAGGAATAGTTGTTTTTATTCCTTCTATTACATACTCACTCAATGCACGGCTCATGGTGTTAATCGCTTCATTACGGGTTTGGGCAACAGCAATTAATTTTCCGATCATGCTATCATAGTAAGGTGGTATTACATAACCTGCATAAGCATGGCTGTCGACACGCACTCCATGTCCGCCTGGTTGGTGCAACACTGTTATGCGTCCCGGCGATGGGCGAAAATCATTGTATGGATCTTCGGCATTAATCCTGCATTCTATTGCATGCATTTCAGGATAATAATTTCTGCCGGATATACTTTCACCGAAGGCAATCTTTATTTGTTCTTTAATCAAATCATAGTTAACCACTTCCTCCGTAACACAATGCTCCACCTGGATACGTGTGTTCATTTCCATGAAATAAAAATTGCGATGCTTGTCCACTAAAAATTCAATAGTACCGACACTTTCATAATTTATTGCAGATGCAGCTTTAATAGCAGCTTCACCCATTTTTTCTCTAAGCTCCGGCGTCATAAAAGGCGATGGCGATTCTTCAACTAATTTCTGGTGACGCCTTTGTATGGAGCAATCACGCTCGCTAAGGTGACATACATTTCCAAACTGGTCTCCTGCAATTTGTATTTCAATATGCCGCGGCTCTTCTACAAATTTTTCCATGTAGATTCCATCATTCTTAAATGATGCAGCAGCTTCCGCTTTCGCATTGTCGAATGCCTTTTCAAGATCTTTTTCTTCCCACACAACACGCATTCCTTTGCCGCCGCCGCCAGCAGTTGCCTTTAATATAACAGGGTAACCAATTTCAGTAGCAAGTCCTTTAGCATGGTCAACACTTCTCAACAACCCTTCTCCGCCCGGTATAACAGGAACCCCCGCTTTTATCATAGTTTCCTTCGCTGTTATTTTATCGCCCATGCTATTGATCATTTCGGGAGTTGGACCAATAAATTTTATTCCATGGTCGGTACATATCTGCGCAAATTTTGCATTTTCTGCAAGAAATCCGTAACCGGGATGTATCGCATCCGCATTGGTAATTTCAATGGCTGCCATTATGTGCGGAATGTTGAGATAACTATCGATGCTGGCTGGTTTGCCGATACAAACGGCTTCATCAGCAAATCTTACATGAAGGCTATCTTTATCAGCGGTTGAATAAACAGCAACAGTTTTAATTCCCATTTCCTTGCAAGTTCTAATAATCCGTAAAGCAATCTCACCCCTGTTGGCAATAAGTATTTTTTTAAACATGATGTCTTTAATGTGCTAATTAGCTAATGTGCTAATTAGCTAATTTTGGAAGTTTTCAATTTTAGAATTTACCAATTGGCTAATTAAACAATTAAGCAGGTTCTACTAAAAACAGCGGCTGGTCAAATTCTACAGGTGATGCATCTTCAACTAAAACTTTTACAATAGTGCCCGACACTTCACTTTCAATTTCATTAAAAAGTTTCATGGCCTCGATAATACAAACAACCTGTCCTTCTTCAACTTCATCACCGACGTTTATGAATATTGGTTTACCGGGGCCGGCCTGCCGGTAAAATGTTCCGATCATCGGGCTCTTTATTGTGAGAAGATTTTCTGTTTTTACTGTGGGAGTTTCCGGAGTTTTTGCATTTGCCGGCGGAGACGTTGTTGGTGGAAGTACTTGTTGTGGTTGCACATATTGTTGAAGCGGTGCTGCAATTTGTTGTGAAGGTTGTTTCTTTTGCTTTATCGTGATTTTAAAGTCATTTTTCTCAATACTAAGCTCACCGATATTACTTTTATTAACAAGCTTCACAAGTTCCTGGATTTGTTTAATGTCCATATTTACAAATTAAATTTATGTTATGGAAAGAAGGCAGCTAAGATAGGGATGATTTATGAAAATCGCATTTTTAAAAAAATAAAAAAATGGAGGAAATTGAAACATTTTCAAAAGAATCCAAACGTTATTAGCTAAAAGTGCTCACTTTTTTGCATAAAAAAGTAAAAATCGGGGAGACGAATTTATTATTATATGATCAATAAAAATCTTAGTTGGAGACTACAATCAGTGTATTATTCCTTAACTCTTTCCACGTATTCGCCTGTTTTAGTATTAACGCGTATCAGTTCACCTTCATTTACAAATAGCGGTACATTAACTGTGGCGCCTGTTTCAACTGTTGCTGGTTTTAAAGTGCGGGTGGCAGTATCACCTCTTACGCCTGGCTCGCTATAGGTTACTAATACAACAATTTTATCGGGAAGTTCAACGCCCATTGGCTGGTCAGTTTCTCCATTAATTAATACAGAAACTTCCTGGCCGTCCTTTAAAAACTGCGGTGCATCAACCATTTCCGGCGGTACAGAAATTTGCTCGTAGGTGGTAGTATCCATAAAAGTATAACCTGTATCATCTTTATATAAAAACTGGTAAGGCTTTTTTTCAACTCTCACGGGAAATATCGTTTCGCCACTGTTCCAGGTTTGTTCAATTGTGCGGCTGTTATCAACGCCCTTTAGTTTCGCCCAAACTTTTGCTGCAGCCCGTGCAGTTTTATTTTGACCAAATTCTATAACGGTGTAAAGACTGCCGTCAATTTTTAATATCAGTCCAGTTCTCATATCTGAAGTAGATGCCATAAGTTTTTTTTAAGGGCGTGAAGGTATTAAAAAGGGACGAATATGAAAATTGAATTGACATGAAAATTTCAAAATG
>Ga0207695_10010851_pt1 | contig 11096 bp, 10 predicted proteins | sample KBSC54metaG_FD_184354 | JGI IMG/M metagenome (GOLD analysis project Ga0207695, IMG submission 184354) | Corn rhizosphere microbial communities from Kellogg Biological Station, Michigan, USA - KBS C5-4 metaG (SPAdes) (version 2) | ecosystem: Host-associated > Plants > Roots > Rhizosphere > Soil... | reverse complement strand
ATGGCTGTCGACCGGTGCATGGGCCAGAAGCCAATCCACCGGTCGCTGCCCCAGCCACGATTGAATGTCTTCCACTTCCTTGGGCTGCTCGGCCACATGGATGTGAATGGGATTGCCCTTGGCCAATGGCAAAGCGACCTGCAAATCTTCAGGTGAAGTAGCACGCAGCGAATGCGGGGCGATGCCCACGCGCGCATCATCCTTCGCCAGAGCGCGGCAGGCTTCCACCAGCTTGCCGAAGCGCGTCACATCATTGTTGAAGCGCAGCTGGCCACCGGCCAATTCCTTCTTGCCGGCGCCACCATAAGTATAGAGCACGGGCAGATGGGTGAGCCCGATACCGCTTTCACCTGCTGCGGCAAAGATGCGCGCGGAAAGTTCGGCCAGATTGTCGTAAGGCGCGCCACCCTTCTGGTGATGCACATAATGGAATTCGCCCACCGACGCGTATCCCGCCTCCAGCATTTCGGCGAACACCTGGCCAGCAATGCTCTCGATGTCATCAGGAGTGAGGTGTTCGAGAAAGCGGTACATCGTCTCGCGCCACGTCCAGAAACTTTCGCGGCCTGCCACGCGGTGTTCGGTCATCCCAGCCATGGCGCGCTGGAAGGAATGCGAGTGCAGATTGCCCAGCGCCGGCAGCAGCGTGTCGACGGTCGCATCACTGGCTTGCGGCTTGGCACCCGCCGTCACTTGCGTGATGCGGCCCGCAAATAGCGTAAGCCGCACGTCATGTTTGAAGCCGGCGTCCAGCCATGCGCGTTTTGCAAAAATGCCATTCATGGGGTCTGATTATTATGTCTAGACATAATAATTGCAAGGCCCTAAAGACGAAAAATGACCTATGAGGCATTCCTTCTCACCAATGGCACCGCTGCGACCATGTCGGGCGAGAGTTATGGGCTGATTGAAGATGTGGCGGTGGCCTGCGAAGGTGACCTGATCCGCTGGATCGGCAAGCGCTCCAACCTTTCCGCCACTTACAAGGACTTCAAGCAACATGATCTCGGCGGCCGACTCGTCACCCCGGCGCTGATCGATTGCCACACGCACATCGTCTATGGCGGCAACCGGGCGGCTGAATTCGAAATGCGCCTCAAGGGCGCAACCTATGAGGAAGTGGCCCGCGCCGGTGGCGGCATCGTTTCGACGGTGAAGGCCACGCGGCAAGCCAGCGTCGATCAGCTGGTGCAGTCCGCTTTGCCGCGCATCGATGCTTTGATTGCCGAGGGCGTTGCCGCCATCGAAATCAAGTCGGGCTATGGTCTCGACCGCGACACCGAACTCAACATGCTGCGTGCCGCGCGCGCCATTGCCAAGCAGCGCCCGGTCAAGATCGTCACCAGCTTCCTCGGCGCTCATGCCATTCCGGCTGAATATAAAGACCTCGCCGATGCCTATATCGACGAGGTCTGCATTCCCGCGCTGAAAGCCGCGCATGCTCAAAAGCTGGTCGATGCGGTTGATGGCTTCTGCGAGGGCATCGCGTTCTCTCCTTCGCAGATCAAGCGTGTCTTCGATGTCGCGAAGTCCTTAGGCCTGCCGATCAAGCTGCATGCCGAGCAGCTTTCCAATCTGCATGGTGCAGCCCTTGCTGCCAGCTACAATGCGATGTCGGTCGAGCACCTGGAATATGTCGATGAGGCCGGCGTCATCGCCATGGCAAAGGCCGGCAGCGTGGCCACCATCCTGCCGGGCGCGTTCTACACGCTGCGCGAAAAACAGGCGCCGCCGATTGACATGTTCCGCAAGCACAAGGTGCCGATGGCGGTGTCCACCGACGCCAATCCCGGCTCATCGCCGATGACATCATTGCTGCTGGCGATGAACATGGCCTGCACGCTGTTCCGCATGACGCCGGAAGAAGCGCTGCTCGGCACCACCGCGTACGCGGCCAAGGCACTCAATGTGAAAGGTGGCGTGCTCAAGGCAGATGCGCCCGCCAACTTCGCGATCTGGAATATCGCCCATCCCGCAGAACTCGCCTACCGCATCGGTTTCAATCCGCTGCATCAACGCCTCATTGGATCTCTCGCATGACGCTCACGCTGAAACCCGGACACGCCACGCTCAACGATTTGCGGAAAATCTACCGCGACGGTGAAGCGGTGAAATTGCACGATAGCGCGCGCGCCGGTATTGAGGCCTCGTCTGCCGTGGTGGCCCGCGCCGCCAATGGCAATGTGCCGGTTTACGGCGTGAATACCGGCTTCGGCAAACTTGCCTCGGTTTCCATTCCGCCGGGTGACACCGCCAAGCTGCAGCGCAATCTGATCCTCAGCCATTGCGCCGGTGTTGGCGAAGAAACGCCGGAAAATGTCACGCGCCTGATGATGGCGCTGAAATTGTTATCGCTGGGCCGGGGGGCCTCGGGCGTGCGCTGGGACCTGGTGGCGTTGCTGGAAGGCATGCTCGAAAAGGGCGTCACGCCCGTGGTTCCAGCGCAAGGCTCGGTCGGTGCCAGCGGCGATCTCGCACCTCTCGCGCATATGACTGCCGTGATCATCGGCGAAGGCGAAGCGCGCCACAAGGGCGAGCGCATGCGCGGCCCCGACGCGCTCAAGAAGGCGGGACTCACGCCAATCCAGCTCGGCCCCAAGGAAGGCCTCGCCTTCATCAACGGCACGCAGTTTTCCACCGCCTATGCGCTGGCCGGATTGTTCGACGCATGGACGGCGGCGCAATCGGCTTTGGTCACGTCAGCGCTTTCCACCGATGCGATCATGGGCTCCACCGCGCCGCTGCAGCCGGAAATCCATGAGCTGCGCGGCCATGCCGGACAGATCGAAGCGGCTTCGGTGATGCGCGCGCTGCTCGATGGTTCGGTGATCCGTGAAAGCCACCGCGAGGGCGACAGCCGCGTGCAGGACCCGTACTGCATCCGCTGCCAGCCGCAGGTGACGGGTGCGGCGATGGATGTGCTGCGCATGGCGGCGCGCACGCTGGAGATCGAGGCCAATGCGGCCACCGACAATCCGCTGGTGCTGAAAAGCACGGGCGAAATCGTTTCGGGCGGCAACTTCCATGCTGAGCCAGTGGGCTTTGCCGCCGATATGACTGCACTGGCGATTTCCGAAATCGGCGCCATTGCACAGCGTCGCGTGGCATTGATGGTGGACCCGACCTTGTCCTTCGACCTGCCGCCATTTCTCACGCCGAACCCCGGCCTCAACTCCGGCTTTATGATTGCCGAAGTGACGAGTGCCGCGTTGATGAGCGAGAACAAGCATCTCGCCACGCCCTGTGTGACCGACTCGACCCCAACATCCGCCAACCAGGAAGACCATGTCTCGATGGCAGCACACGGTGCACGCCGCCTGAGCCGGATGAATGCAAATCTGCAGCGCATCCTCGGCATCGAATTGCTGTGCGCCGCGCAGGGCGTGGAATTCCGCGCGCCTTTGCCGACCTCGAAGCCCCTGCAGGCGGTGATCAAGCATCTGCGTGGCAGCGTCGCCACTTTGGGTGATGACCGCTACATCGCGCCCGATCTCGAAAAAGCCGCTGCACTCATCGCCGATGGTTCGGTGGCTAAATCCGCCACTGTCACCATGCCGGATTTCGCATGAATGTTGCCGAGGTCATAAGGGGCGACGGGCCGGTTATTCTCGGCATGCCGCATGGCGGAACCTATGTGCCGCCGGATATCGCCGTGCGTCTCAATGACAATGGCAAGCTGCTGGCTGATACCGACTGGCACATCCGCAAGCTCTATGAAGGCCTGTTGCCCTCGGCCACCATCGTCGCGGCAACCTTCCATCGCTATGTGATCGATGCGAACCGCGATCCCTCCGGCGTGTCGCTCTATCCCGGCCAGAACACCACCGCGCTGATCCCGACCACGGATTTCGACAACCAGCCCATCTGGAGAGACGAACTCAGCGCCGCCGACATCGCCGAGCGCCGCAATGAATTCCACGCGCCCTATCATCAGGCCCTCGCCAACGAGATCGCGCGCGTGAAGGCCAAGCATGGCGTGGCCATTCTCTATGATTGCCATTCAATCCGCTCGCACATTCCCTTCCTGTTCGAAGGCACATTGCCCTCGCTCAATGTCGGCACCGATATGGGTAAGACCTGTGATGCGAAGATCGAGCAGCGCACTTTCGATATCGCCAAGGCCTCGGGCTTCACGCATATCCTGAATGGCCGCTTCCGTGGCGGCTGGACCACGCGGCATTACGGCCAGCCCGCAACCGGCGTCCATGCGATCCAAATGGAAATCACCCAGAGCGATTATCTCGATACAGAAGCCCCGCCTTTTGCCTATTCGGAATCAATGAGCGCCAAGTTGCGCCCGCATCTCAAAGCCATTCTCGAAACACTCGAACGCACCGCCAAGGAGATCACCCATGGATAATCCCCGCCACAACACGCGCGACGTCTACCCGCCCACCGGCACCGAAATCACCGCCAAGAGCTGGCTCACCGAAGCGCCGATGCGCATGCTGATGAATAACCTGCATCCGGATGTGGCCGAAAATCCGCATGAGCTGGTCGTGTACGGCGGCATCGGCCGCGCGGCGCGTACCTGGAAGGATTTCGATCTCATCGTCTCGTCGCTGAAGTCGCTCGAAGCGGATGAGACTCTAATCGTGCAATCAGGCCGCCCGGTCGCTGTCATCAAGACGCATGCCGATGCGCCGCGCGTGCTGATCGCCAATTCCAATCTCGTGCCCAAATGGGCCACCTGGGATCATTTCAATGAGCTCGATAAGAAGGGGCTGATGATGTACGGCCAGATGACGGCCGGGTCGTGGATCTATATCGGCACGCAAGGTATCGTGCAGGGCACGTATGAAACCTTCGCCGAGGCCGGCCGCCAGCATTACAATGGCGACCTCAAGGGCAAGTGGATTCTGACAGGCGGACTCGGCGGCATGGGCGGTGCACAGCCACTCGCGGCCGTTATGGCCGGCGCCTGCTGCCTCGCTGTCGAATGCGATGAGACGCGCATCGATTTCCGCCTGCGCACGCGCTACGTCGATGCCAAGGCCAAGACGCTGGATGAAGCGCTGGCGATGATCGACCAATGGACCAAGGCGGGCGAGGCGAAGTCCGTTGGTCTGCTCGGCAATGCGGCTGAGGTGTTCCCGGAACTGGTCAAGCGCATGAAGGCCGGTGGCCATCGCCCCGACATCGTCACCGATCAAACCTCGGCGCATGATCCGCTGCATGGCTATCTGCCGCTCGGTTGGAATGTCGCCGAATGGCGCGCCAAGCAGGAGAGCGACCCGAAGGCCGTCGAGAAAGCCGCGCGCGAGTCGATGAAGAAGCATGTTGCCGCGATGGTGGATTTCTGGAATGCCGGTGTGCCCACGCTCGATTACGGCAACAACATCCGTCAGGTGGCGAAGGATGAAGGCCTCGAAAATGCCTTCACTTTCCCCGGCTTCGTGCCGGCTTACATTCGTCCGCTGTTCTGCAAGGGCATCGGCCCGTTCCGCTGGTGCGCGCTGTCGGGCGATCCGGAAGACATTTACAAGACCGATGCGGCGATGAAAAAGCTGTTTCCGGACAATGCCCATCTGCATCGCTGGCTCGACATGGCACGCGAACGCATCGCCTTCCAGGGCCTGCCGGCGCGCATCTGCTGGATCGGCCTCGGTGACCGTCACCGCGCCGGCCTGATGTTCAACGAAATGGTGAAGAGCGGGGAATTGAAAGCCCCGGTGGTCATCGGCCGCGATCATCTCGATTCCGGTTCGGTGGCCTCACCGAACCGCGAGACTGAAGCGATGAAGGATGGTTCCGATGCGGTGTCAGATTGGCCGCTGCTCAATGCGCTGATCAACACAGCGAGCGGTGCTACTTGGGTCAGTTTGCATCACGGCGGTGGCGTGGGCATGGGCTATTCGCAGCATTCCGGCGTAGTCATTTGTGCCGACGGCAGTGATGAAGCCGCCAAGCGCCTGGGCCGCGTGCTGTGGAACGATCCGGCCTCCGGCGTGTGGCGCCATGCCGATGCGGGCTACGATATCGCGATTGAAGCGGCGAAAATGAACGGACTGCGGTTACCGGCGATCCTCGGGAACTAACTGCCCTTCTCCCTCCCCTGTTTGCAGGGGAGAGCTGGGTGGGGTCTCCCCACCTCCACTCAGGCCGGTGACACCCCGCCCGTCACGCTGACGCGTGCCACCCTCCCCACAAGCGGGAGGGTGCAGAAATTAGGTCACGTCCACCGGTTTGCTGCGGAAGCGCTTGACGGTTTCGGGAAGCGCTTTACGACACACGACGGGTGGCAGGCCTTTGAGGATGAGTTCCGCATCGGCCACCGCCTGGCGGCCGATGTCGAACAGCGCATCGGTCATGCCGCCGGTGCGATGGGCGGAGAGCAGCATGCCTTCCACTTTGCGCACCGGATCATCCTTGGCGACCGGCTCGACCGGAAACACATCGGTGGCCGCGCGGAATTTTCCCTCGCGCACCATTTCAACGAAGACCGGGAAATCCACCACCGCGGCGCGGCTCATCAACAGGAACACCGCATCACGGCGGATGAGTGAGAGCTTAGCGCGGTCGAGAAAGCCCTGGTTCTCTGACGTCACACCGGCGAAAACCAAGATGACGCGCGACATGCTCAACACCTCTTCCAGCGCCGCCGGTTTCACGCCCGCCTTGGCCAGAACATAGTCCGGCACCCAGGGATCGTAGACGCTGATCTCGCAATTGAACGGCGCCACCAGCCGGTGGAAGCTGCGCGCCAGATCGCCATAACCGATCAAGCCCAGCTTCTCGCCGCGCAGGCTGAAGCTGCTGACATTGGCATCGAGGCCATATGCTTCTGTGCCGCGGCGGAAATCACGGTCGGCCTGGGTGATGCCGCGCGCCAGGTCAATCGCCATGCCCAGCGCCGACTCCGCCACCGCATCGGCGAAGGCCGAACCCGGCGTCAAAACGTGGATGCCGTGGGCGAAGCAGTAATCGTAGTCGATGGCGTCAGTGAAATTGGTCTCGACATCGATGATGCCGCGCAGCTTCTTGGCCTTTTCCAAACGCGCCCGCGGCAGCTTGGTCTGGCCGAGGATGAGCGAAACATCCGGCAGATATTTCTCGACCATCGCATCAGGCATGCGGCCCTGATCATGCATCACCACCTCGCCCAGGCTCTCGAGCTTGGCGCGGACGGCGGGTTCAAAAATCGTGGGGATCGGACGCGGGGCGGAATCAACCAGAATGAGCGGGCGGGACAAGGCATTCTCCATTTTTCATGAGAATGCCGTTGTCCGCGCCCGATTGCAATTTCAGAACGGCAGCGCGTGGTGTTTCACGCGCTGCCATCAATTCACATCAAAACGCGCTAAATACTTTTTCCAGTTCCTTGGGCTGGCTGCCCCACAGGCCGGAAAGCTGCTTGGAAGCGGGATCCGGATAGATGTCTTCATCGCCCGCAATCAGGCCCTGCACAATGTCATCCGCCGTGTCATCGGGCGAGGCCTTGTTGGGTAGCGGCAGATCCTTGGCGAGATCGGTATCGATCGGTCCAGGGAAGATGCCGACCACGTCGATCTTTTTCGGCTTCAGCGCGGCGCGGGCCGCTTGGGTGGCGGAGAACAAGGCCGCCTTTGAAGCCGAGTAGCCGGCGAGATAGGGAATGGACGCGAGGCCCACCATGCTGATCACATTGGCGATGACGCCGCCGCCCTGCTTTTCCAGCAGCGGCGCATAGGCCTGCACCATGCGCGTCGTGCCGTAGTAATTCACATCCATATCGGCCGACTGCACATCGGCGAGAATATCGCCGCCATTGGCGATGCCGGCATTGTTGATCAGCACGTCGACAGCGCCAGTGGTCTTGGCGGCCGCAGCCACGTCGGCCGGTTTGGTGATGTCGAGCTTCAGCGGCACGACGCGCTTGTCGCCGAAATCCGGCAGCGATGCGGGGTTGCGCGCGGCGGCGTAGACCTTGCCTGCGCCGTTTTTCAGTAGCGATTTCACCAGCGAAGCGCCGATGCCCCGGTTGGCGCCGGTGACCAGAATTGTTTTGCCCTTCATGTCCATGATTGAAGTTCCTTGTTTGTTACTTACATCATGTAAGTTAGTAGGAGACTATCACTATGCAAGTGACTCATGCTAAATTATTTGCAGAAAGGAGACCCGCAGATGAAACACAAAAGTTTTGAAGGGGTTGCCTGCCCGGTGGCGCGCGGGCTTGAGCTCGTCGGCGAATGGTGGAGCATCCTGATCCTGCGGGAGGCCTTCAATGGGGCGACCAAGTTCGATGAATTCCAGCGGGATGTGGAAGGCATTGCGCCCAATACGCTCACCCGCCGCCTGAAAGAGCTGGTGGAGCATGGCCTGCTCAGCAAGCGCGCCTACAGCAAGCATCCGCCGCGCTATGAATATGTGCTGACGCCACGCGGCAAGGATTTCCTGCCGGTGCTCTGGGCTCTCATGCAATGGGGCAACAAGCATTGCGCGCCGGAAGGCGACATCACCCAGCTGCGCAATATCAAGACAAAGAAGAAGGCCGTGCCCTATGTCGCCGATCGCAACACGGGCGAAGAAATGAACCCGGCCGACTACCGCCTGGTGGCCGGGCCGGGTGCAACAGATGGGGTGCGGGCGAGATTTCCCGCCTCGCGCTTGAGTGAGTGATCAGGCGGCCTTGCTGAGGGCAACCGCGTCGGCACCGGCCGCCAAACGCGTGGGCGCCTTCGCATCGGTTACGACAGTCCAGATTGCCTCGGCCACATCGGACGCATTCGTCACCGGGCCCTTGTCCTGCTGCCAGCCGGTCATCACACTCTGGAACAGATCGGTATAGGCTTCAGGGATCGGCGAGGCGGCCATGCTGGCGCGGGCATTTTCGCCGAATTTGGTTTCCGGCGAGCGGCCGGGCAACACCACGTGGGCGCGTACACCGAATTGTTGCAATTCAAGCGCCAAAGATTCAGTGAACCCATTCACCGCCGCCTTGCTGGCGGTATAGACCGAGAGCAGGCGCAGCGGCAGCAGCGTGACGCTCGAAGTGACATTGACGATCACACCGGATTTGCGTGCGCGGAATTGCGGCAGAATGGCTTGGGTCATCGCCATGGTGCCGAAGGTGTTGGTTTCGAAAATCTCGCGCACCTTCGTCATGGATGTGCCTGCGAAGGCATTGACGAAGCCGATGCCGGCATTGTTGACCAGCGCGTCGATCTCGCCCGCCTCCTTGATGGCAGCGGCAATGCTGGCTTCGTCGCTAACATCAAGTGCAATGACCCGCAGGTTCGGGGACTTGGGCAGCACGTCGTCGCGAATGGTCCGCATGGTGGCGATCACCTTCCAGCCGCGGTCGAGGAACAGCTTGGCAGTTTCCAGGCCGAAGCCCGATGAGCAGCCTGTGACGAGAATGGTTTTCATGGCACGATACCTCTGTGAGAATCTAATTACGGAACTTTATAGTTCCGAAACTACATAGTATCGTATATACGGAATGTCAATGGCCAAGGCTGCGGCAACGAAAAAACCTGTTCTGGGGCGCAAGCGCGATGAAACGCGCGACGGCGATATCATCGAGGCGACGCTGGCGATCCTCGCCGACAAGGGCTTCGACACGATGACCATGGACATGGTGGCCGCGCGCGCCGGGGCTGGAAAGGCCACGCTTTACCGGCGCTGGCCTTCCAAACCAGAACTGGTACGCGATGCACTGATTTCCATGAGCCGCGGTTCCGTGGACCTCGACCATGTGCCCGACACCGGCACTCTGAAAGATGATCTCCTTGCGGTGCTCAAGCCCTATTCCAATGAGCACGGCGAATGGAAGTTCCGCGTGCTCTCTGGCCTCGGCTCGTTCCAGGCGTCGCATCCGAAGCTTGCCTCCGAAGTCCTCGATGCCGTCTATGGCCGCTGGTCGGCGATGAACCGCAAGCTGATGGAACGCGCACAGCAACGCGGCGAGATTTCGAAGAAGGCCGATATCGACATGGCCTGCGAAATCATCGTCTCGCTCACCGCCGCGCGGGTGACAACGCTCACCAAGGCGTTCGACAAGGTCTACTACGCCAAACTCATCGACAAGATTTTGCTGCCGGCTCTCAAGGCCTAATCGCGACCGGCGATCCAGGCGAGCCAGACGAGAACGGGCTGCAGGAAGAAGCGCGGCACATGATACCAGAGCCCGAGGCCGGTGCCGGTGCTCAGGTCCAGATAAGCGTGATGGATATTGGCCGGGAAAACACACACGGCATAAAGCGCGAGACCAATGCCTGCCGCTCTGCGCCAGTATGGCAGCTGCAAGCCAATGGCACCGGCGATTTCACACAGGCCGGTGGCGAATAATACGAATGCGGGAAACGGCACCCAGTCCGGCATGATCCGCAGGAAAGGCGCCGGTAACACAATATGCAGCACCCCGGCGGCGAAATAGAAAACCGTCAGGACCCAACGTAGGATGGGTTTGGTCACGGGCCCTTGCAGACTGGCAGCGGCCCTGAGGGCGCAATCGGATGCGCCGCTTCATATTGCGCCACCAGCGGGGCCAGAACCGAGTTCGACCAGTATTTCGGCGCGCCGATCTGCTTCAGGCAGGTAGCATTCCAATAGGGATGGTCGCTCGACTTTTTCGCCACGGCCGCATCCACCGCCTCGATGTCCTTCGATTCCGGATAGATGTAAAGCGTGGTCGGATTGCGCTTCAGCATCGGGATGATCTCACGCGCATCAGACGGTGTCCACGAGGTGCAGCCATTGCTGCGGCCGCCGGAATAATCAACCAGCTTGCCGTAGGGCACCATGCCGTCCTTGTCAGCATAGGGGCTGTCCGGCTTTTTCTTCATGCAATAGGTGCGCAGAATTTGCGACGCATGGCCGCCGATCTCGCGCTCGCGCGCCGTAGCGGCTTCGCCTTCGCCGTCAAACTGGATGAAGGTGCGGCGGTAGACGGCCAGTTCCTTCGGCGAAGCGCTGTAATAGCCCTTGAACGAAGTCTTGGTCTCGCGCGTGATGTAAGCGCCGCCGGTGGTGAGATTGGAATCCTCGGCATTGCCGAAATTCTTCACGCAGGTGCGGCCATTGCTGAAATCCATGATGGCCTTCAGGTTGCGCCCGGCGCCATGGCCGGCGGGAATGGCTTTGAATACCTGCTGGTCTTCGCAGATCGTATAGAA
>Ga0207695_10010840_pt1 | contig 11105 bp, 12 predicted proteins | sample KBSC54metaG_FD_184354 | JGI IMG/M metagenome (GOLD analysis project Ga0207695, IMG submission 184354) | Corn rhizosphere microbial communities from Kellogg Biological Station, Michigan, USA - KBS C5-4 metaG (SPAdes) (version 2) | ecosystem: Host-associated > Plants > Roots > Rhizosphere > Soil... | reverse complement strand
TCTAGAACCCGGCCGTGGACGATCGCTATGGGCTGGGTGTTGCTTGCCGCGATACTGCTGATCCCGTTCGCCGGGCGCAGCGGAGACCCCGGACGCAGTGGTGACCCCGGGCGCGGCGGGGAGACCGGGCGCAGCCGGGAAACCATCTGGGCGCCGCTGGACAGCGTGACCAGGACCGGCTTTTATCGGATCGCTCTGCCTCCGGAGCTCGTGGCCAGGTGCAGGGCAGACCTGGGCGATCTTCGGATACGCTCAGCGGGTGGGTTCGTTCCTTATGTGCTGAACACCGATGTCGCCAGTCCGTGGAACGCGGGATACCTGTCTGTGCCGGACCCCGTGATACGGCAAAAAGACAGCAGCGACAAGCATTCGTATATCTGGCTGGAATATAAAGATGCCTATCGCATTGACCGGTTGTCCATGGCGGTGAGGGGACCCAGCCTTTACCGGCGAAGGATAAGAGTAATGGACGGCAATTGGGTAGTTGCTGATGTCAGTATCAACCCGCACGATACCGTCTTCCGGATCGTCGCTGCCGTCAAGGCCAGGCGGCTACTGATCGATATAGAGAATGCAGACAATGCGCCGCTGGTGGTCAGCAGGGTGGCCGGCTATCAGTCGGGGATCTTTCTGCTGGCGCATCTCGAGGCGGGCAGGGAATATGGGCTGGCTGCGGGTGACAGCCTCGCGGAAAAGCCGGAGTACGATTTGCATTATTTCACGGATAGTCTGTCGCAAAAGCCGATGGATATTGGCTTTAAGGCTGTTTATTTCCGGCCGGACCTCAAAAAGGACAGCGGCACGGCCGGTAAGGTCTTGTTAAAGGCCTCGCAGCAGCGGTCGCGGAGCAGATCGGGAGAACTGCTTCTATGGTCGGTGCTTGCGCTGGTGTTGCTATTCTTGTTGTATTTTTCCGCCAAAATGGTAAGGGCCATAGGTAAAAAAGAGAGCAATGATCGTTTATAACGTTACAAGCAAGGTTCGGTGGGATATTCTGGAGGGCTGGCTGGCGTGGCAACTGGAGCGGCAGATCCCGGCAATAATGGCCACGCAGCTGTTCGACAGCTATCAGGTATTCCGGCTATTGGAGCAGGATGAAGAAGAGGGGCCGACTTTTGTAGTTCAGTTCTTCACCGGTTCGATCGAACGGTATCAGCAGTACGTGATCGAATTCGCGCCGGCCATACAGCAGGAAGGATATGAGAAGTGGGGAAATGGGTTTATCTCGTTCAGGACGCTTCTCGAATCGGTGTAATAAAATTTTAACATTCTGTGCAATATTTGTGGATAAGAAATAGAGGCGGGTATTGAAATTATAAAATATTGCAACTTCCCTCAAATCCTTGCCTGTCAAGGTTTTCAGCCGAAACCCGCATCAGTCCTGCGTTTCAGCCTACTAACGTAAGGTTCACATCGGAGTTTTACTAATACCATAGCCCGCTAAGCCTTACCCGACGCGGTGTTGAGCGGGCTGTGCCGAAAGCAAAAAAATTTTGTTGGATAAAAAAAGCGGGTATATTTGTTGCTGCTAATTAAATAAAAAAATTACACTATGAACAAAGCTGAATTGATCGCAAAGATCGCCGATGATGCAGGCATTACAAAAACTCAGGCTAACGCTTCCCTGGATTCTTTTATTGAAGCAGTTACCAAAACGCTGAAAGGTAATGGAAAAGTAACCCTCGTTGGTTTCGGTACTTTCTCCGTATCTAAGAGAGCTGCCCGTAACGGTCGCAATCCTCAGACTGGTGCTGTGATCAAGATCAAGGCGAAGAAAGTAGCTAAGTTCAAAGCAGGTAAAGAACTTTCTGCCAAATTATAAGTCTGTCTGTCGGACGAGCCGCTCTTAGCGGCTTTAGATAAGTCCGTCCTATCGGTCAGTGAAAAGCTCCGCTACCGGGCGTAAATGCTGGTGTCGGGGCTTTTTGTAGCTGTGGGGGTGACGGCCGCCGGGGGTGTGGGTTGACGCCGCGTTTTATCCCGCCGATCGTGGGTTTTATGGCGCAGCATCTGTATCTTTGCGACGAAACATATTAAATAAATTCTACAATGGGAAGAGGAGATAAAAAAACCAAGAAAGGAAAGATATTCAAGGGTTCTTTTGGCAAGAGCCGCCCTGCCAAGCCGGCTAAGAAGTCTGCACCGGCTGCTGCGAAGGGGAAATAGTCACCGTCGGGAGATCTGTGAACCGTTGTATCCGGAGATCGTGTATCCGGGCAGCGGCGATGAGCGCCGATTATGAACCGAATTATCATGACGACTCGCGTCCTGCATCAGGGTGCGAGTCGTTGTATTTTCCACTGGCCGCTGGGCAGCAGGCTGTAGCATATCCGGTCGTGCAGGCGGCTGGGTCTACCCTGCCAGAACTCTACCCGAACGGGTTTTAGCACGTAGCCGCCCCAGTGCGGGGGACGGGCGATGGGCTTGCCCGAGAATTCCTCTACGAATTTTCTTTCGTTCGCTTCCAGCCATTCGCGGCTTTCGATGGCATCGCTCTGTGGCGAGGCCCAGGCGCCGAGGCGGCTCCCTTCGGGGCGGCTGTTGAAATATTCGTCGCTGACCGCCGCGCTTGTCTGGGATATCAGACCGCTGATGCGGACCTGTCTTTCGAGTTCTTTCCAGAAAAAGACGACGGTGGCGCGGGGGTTTTCCAGCAGCTGCTGGCCTTTTGCGCTGTCGTAGTTGGTGAAAAAGGTAAAGCCGGTCTGGTCGAATCCTTTTAGCAGTACGATGCGGGCGTCGGGCATGCCGTCCGCCGTTGCGGTGGCGAGGGTCATGGCGTTGGGCTCGTCGAGATCGGAGTGAATGGCTTCCTCCCACCATTTTCCGAACTGGCCGACGGGGTCGGGCGACACTTCGTTCTCGGAGAGCGTGCGGAGTTGGTAGTCCCTGCGGATGTCTGCAATATTGTTTACCACGGTATAGCCGATGTTTGTATAAAGATAGGCAATAGCCGTGAAACGGGATGGTTCACGCAGTTAGTCCAGATCGTGGGACATATCCGTACCCGTCGGGCCGGTGATCCTGGCCAGGAGACTTTCCATATCGCTGACGCGGCGCAGCTGGCTTTCGATCTTTTTGTTGTGCTCGGATATTTCCTGCAGGTCGTGGTTGAGCTCTTCGAGGAAGGCCGTACGTTTCTGGAACTGCTGGCGCTGGAAGTTGGCTTCTTTCAGCTTCTCCTCGGTGTCGCTGAGGATCCGGGTGAGGCGCTGGTTCTCCTCGCGCAGGGAGATATAGCGCAGTTTCATTTCGTCGTGTTCCTTGCCCATTTTGAAGTAGGACTCTTTCAGCTCGTCATAGTCGGCTCCGCGGTTATACGGCTGGGTGAGATAGGCCTGTAGTTTCTGGAGCTTTTCCTGCAGGCCGTTGTATTCTTCGTATACTTTGTCGAGGCGCTGCGCCATTTCGAGGGACAGCTGCTGCTGATGACGGAGGTGGCTGATCTCGGTCTCTTTGTCGACGAGGGTCTGGCCTGCTGTCCTGAGCTGTTCGTTGAGGTCTTCGTTGGTGCGCACGAGTTCCTGATTCTTTCTTTCGGCCTCTTCGACGAGCCGGGTCTGATCGAGCAGACGGTGGATGCTGTTGTTGTGCTCCACCAGTTTTTCCTGCGCGAGTTTCAGCTGCGACAGGTAGTCGTTACCGGTATCGGGCTTGCTTTCGCCCGGCGCTTCTTCGACTGCGGTGGCTGCGATCAGCTTCGCATCTGACTCGGCCAGCTTTTCATCCGCCTCGTCGAGTTGACGGCGGGCGGACTCGAGGTCGGCGCGAAGTTCTTCGAGCTCTTTTCTATTCTCCTCAACCTCGATGGTGAGTATCTGTTCGGCCTCCTGGGCCTGGGACAGGCGCTCGCGCAGCTGCTGCTGGGCTCGCTCCTGCATGTCCATATCGTTGTAGTACTTTAATTTCCAGTTGTCGTTTTCGCTGATGCCGGCATTTTGTGACGGATCGCTGATCCGGAAGCTTCTTTTGGAGTTCCAGAAGAAGTGGATGGTGAAGCCGAGGATAAGGGCTCCCAGCTCACAGATGATGATCTCAGGCAGACCCATGGTCAGCTGAAATCCCAGGATTACGCTCAGGTTGTCTAATATACTATTCATAATGGTTCGGGTTCGGAATGAGATTTAGCCAAACTTGTGATTTGGATATGGGTAATAATAATGGTCTTCAATATGATCTCTTGGGATGCATCGATAAACAACGGTCTTGTTTTCCAGGGGATATTGACAGAGGAGAGGTTCCAGGCGAATTCCTGGCAGATTAGCAGTGAGAAACGGGGTTGAAATTACTATCTCTTACCCAGATATGCAAATCAAATACGCATGTCGTCAATTGACTAAAGATCAATCCTTTACTAAGGTTCCGACTTTCTCGCCGCGGACTACACGCATCAGGTTGCCCGGCTTGTTCATGTCGAACACGATGATGGGCAGCTGGTTTTCCATGCAGAGGGTGAAGGCCGTCATGTCCATGACCCGAAGGTTCTTCGAGATACATTCCTGGAAGGTGATGGTCTCGAATTTTTTTGCATCGGGGACTTTCTCGGGGTCAGCAGTATAAATGCCGTCGACCCTTGTGCCTTTGAGGATCACTTCCGCGTTGATCTCGATAGCGCGGAGTGACCCGGCGGTGTCGGTAGTAAAATACGGGTTACCGGTACCGGCCCCGAAGATGACCACGCGGCCCTTCTCCACATGACGTATGGCGCGGCGGCGGATATAAGGTTCTGCGATCTGTTCCATCTTGATGGCGCTCTGAAGACGGGTGTAAACACCGATCTTTTCAAGGCCGGCCTGCAGCGCCATACCGTTGATAACGGTGGCCAGCATCCCCATATAGTCGCCGTGTGCCCTTTCGATGCCTGTCTCGGCCTCGTTCATGCCCCGGTAGATATTCCCACCGCCGATGACGATCGCGACCTGGACACCTAGCTCCACGATGCCTTTGATGTCTTTTGCGTATTGAGCGATAACTGCGTTATCAAAACCAAAACTTTTATCTCCCATCAGGGCTTCTCCGGACAATTTTAGCAAAATACGCTTGTACTTAGGCACCATGGTAGTTGGACTCGTGATTCGTGAGATGTTATCCCTTTCGGGCTTCCTGAGTGCGAAGATAAAAAAAGGCCGTCTAATTTTTTAGACGGCCCTGATAATTTATCCTAATTGAACTCTCTTGAACTGGGTGACCTTTGCGGAAGCGTCGATCCCTTTCAGATAGTCGCCGACCGTCCTGGAAGCATCCTTTACAAAGGGCTGAGCCATGAGGGTATTCTCCTTGAAGAAGGCGTTGAGCTTGCCGACGGCGATCTTGTCGATCATTTCGTCGGTCTTGCCGGCCATCTTGGGGTCGTTCTTGATCTGATCGGTTACGATGTCCTTCTCGCGGGCTACCACTTCTGCAGAAACGGAATCCGGATCAACTGCTACGGGGTTCATAGCGGCGATCTGCATGGCCATATCCCTTCCGGCGTCGAGGACGGCAGGGCTATTCTTTGTCAGGCCAACGAGGACACCCATACGGTAGGCGCCGTGGATATATGCGGCAACGCCGTCCGCATCCACTCTTTCAAAACGGGCCAGCTGGATCTTTTCGCCGATACGGGCTACCTGGTCATTGATCTTATCGCCGACGGTTGCGCCGTCCAGCGGAGAAGCCAGAAGCTCTTCGAGGGTTTTTACATTACCCTTGAGGGCTACGTCTGCAATGCTCTGTGCAAAAGCAACGAAATCGGCATTTTTTGCTACGAAGTCGGTCTCACAGGCGACGGTAACGATAAAGCCGGTTTTGTTGTCGGCGGTAGTCGTTGCGATGATCACACCTTCTTTTGCTTCACGGTCGCTACGGAGGGCGGCGACCTTCTGTCCCTTCTTACGGAGGTAGTCGATGGCTTTTTCGAAGTCGCCATCGCTTTCTACCAGTGCCTTGCGGCAATCCATCATACCTGCGCCGGTGGTCTGGCGCAGCTTGTTGATTTCTGCTGCTGTTATAGTTGCAGTTGACATATTTTTATATGTTTAGATGTTCGTGTTATAAGGACCTTTCGGCCGTATCAGGGCTGTAGGTCCTTTATATCGTCTGTCGCTGCTGATTAGCGGGGCGCGCCGGTGCGGCGGGGACCGGAGTTCGGAACCCTGCGCTTGGGCTGGCTGGTGCCTTTCACTTTCTCACCACGTGCACGGCTGGTCTCGCTTTCGGCTTCTGCCTGGATGCGGGCGGCCTTCCTTTCGTTCTCGTCACTGCCTGCTTCTTCAACGTCCTCTTCCTTGGCGGCTTGTCTTTCGGCCAGGCCTTCAGCGATAGCGGCGGTGACGTAGTTGACGATGATCGCGATGGATTTCGTAGCGTCGTCGTTGGCCGGGATAGCGAAGTCTACCTTGTTGGGGTCGCAGTTGGTGTCGACCATGCCAAAGGTGGTGATGCCCAGGCGCTTGGCTTCTGCCAGAGCGATGTGCTCGTGGCCGATGTCAACGATGAACAGCGCGGCGGGAACACGACCCAGCTGAGCGATACCACCCAGTACCTTTTCCTTCTTGTCCTTCTCGCGGGTAAGGGTGAGACGCTCCTTCTTGGTGATGCTGTCGAAGGTACCGTCGTTCAGCATTTTTTCGATGCTCTGCATTTGCTTGACGCTCTTGCGGACGGTGTTGAAGTTCGTGAGCATACCACCCAGCCACCTTTCGGTAACGAAGGGCATGTTCACTTTGCGTGCGCTTTCGGTAACGATCTCTTTCGCCTGCTTCTTGGTGCCGACGAACATGACCTTCTTACCGCTCTTTGCGATCTGTTTCAGCGCGGCGGCGGCCTCCTGGAGGCTTTCGGTGGTCTTGTTCAGATCGATGATATGGATACCTTTCTTCTCGGCGAAGATATAAGGCAGCATTTTGGGGTTCCACTTCTTACGCAGGTGTCCGAAGTGAACACCGGCTTCAAGGAGTTGCTGTTGTAATGAAGTGTTATTTTCCATTGTATGAGTTTATTAAATATAACCGGAGATGCGCTTTTCCAAAAATTAGCGCATCTCCGGTTAAGCGCTAATGATTTTTCTATCGGCCCCTTCCAGGGCCTTTTGATTATTTCGGTGATTAGGCGGACACAGGGTCCGGGTCTGTTAACGTTTGCTGAACTGGTAGCTTCTTCTTGCTTTCTTGCGACCGGGTTTCTTACGTTCAACTGATCTCGGGTCGCGACGCAGGAGACCGGCTGCCTTCAGCGCGGGGCGAAATTCTGCGTTCACTTCGAGCAGTGCGCGGGCGATGCCCAGCTTGGCTGCTTCGGCCTGGCCTTTCATACCTCCGCCGGCGGCGTTGATCTTGACGTCATACTTGTCAATGCCTTCAACCGTCTTGAGCGGCAGTTCCACCTGGTTCTGCAGATATACGAGGGAAAAATAGTCCTTATAGTTTTTATCGTTGATCACGATCTTGCCTTCACCCCTGGTGAGGAACACGCGGGTTACTGCCTCTTTACGACGACCAACTGCATTTTTTTGCTTTTCCATTGTCTAAAAAATTAGAAAGTTAACGTTTTGGGTTGCTGAGCCGTGTGCGGATGCTGATCGCCGGCATACACGAAAAGTTTCTTGTACATCTTGCGGCCCAGACGATTCTTCGGCAGCATGCCCTTAACGGCCCTTTCAATGACGGCGTCGGGGCGACGTCTCAGAAGGTTCTTTGCAGCCTCTTCCTTCTTTCCGCCCGGGTAACCGGAGAAATTCAGATAGATCTTGTCTTCCAGCTTGTTACCGGTAAAGACAACCTTGTCGGCGTTAATTACTACGATGAAGTCACCGCAGTCGACGTGTGGAGTGTAATAGGCCTTGTTCTTACCGCGGAGAATGGCGGCAATTCTGGAACACATACGACCTACGGTTTGATTAGTACCGTCCACAACGTACCAGTCGCGTTTAACGGTAGCCTCGTTCGCATGTTTGGTTGTGAAATGTAATTTGCTCATTTTCTTGTGTTTTTACATTAAACTGTAGCTATCCCTACAGCCGTTAAATGATTATCCTCCCGGGGGCGGACAGAGTCCAGCCTTTTGAAAGGAGTGCAAAGGTACTTTTAAATGGGGCGATGTTCCAAGAAAAATGAGGGGTATTTTGGAGGGGACTTTGTAATTTATTGATTTACAATAAATATTTTGATTGATTTAAAAAATAGATAACCTGGCGCGCGCCTCAGGTCTATCCCGGACCCGACCCGCCGCGGCCTACTGGCCGGAGGAAGACCGCACATAGGTCTTCACATAGAGGTCGCAACACGGATCATGAATGACCAGGGTATCACCACTGACCGTATACTCAGAATACAGATGCGGGGGAGTGAACACGAGCATCGGCAGCGGATCGGCGGGGCCGCCGGGACTAAAGATAAATTGAAAGGTGCCGGAACCGGTAGTTTTGGCATTGGTTCGGGTCTGCCAGGTGGAGTCGGAGTTCAGCGATAACAGACAGACCGAATCTTTGGGGGGATAGATCGTGCTTCCGGGAAAGCCGCCGACGGCCTTTACCAGGAGCCACTGACCGATGATGGAATTTTTCGGGTCAGAGGAGGGTGCGCTGTGTTTGGAGCAGGCGGCAAAGGTCAGCAGGGACAGACTGAGGAGCAAGGGTCGCATGGTTCTTTTTTTAGCTTGACATTGGCGGCGGAAAAAGCGTTGCATTACAGCCGGGGCCGTATCTTCACAAAAATTTTTTTACATGACCACGTCCACACCTATCCTGTCGCTGGGGCGCAGCAGCTTTGGCGACCCTGCCAACAAAGGCCATCTTTTATCTGACGAGGAGGCGCATGCCCTGTTGAATGACTGGGTGCCGAACGAACGACTGCGGCTACACATGAAGCAGGTGGGCGCCGTCATGAAAGCGTGGGCGCTGGAGCGTGAGGGGGCCGACCAGCAGGAGGCGCGGAAATGGGAGCAGGCGGGGCTATTGCACGACGCCGACTGGGAGAAGCATCCGGGATCGCACTGCCGCGTCATCATCGAAAAGCTGGAAGAGTTGAATGCAGACCCGGAGGTCATCCACTGCATCGCCTCTCACGGACCGAAATATTTCGGCGTCGAGCCGCAGAATACGATGGACAGGATGATCTATGTGTTCGACGAGCTCTCGGGGTTCATACACGCAGCCGCGCTGATCCGGCCAACCCGATATGAGGGAATGGATGTGAAGGGTATCATGAAGAAGCTGAAGACGCCGTCATTTGCCGCGCAGGTCAGCCGGGATGATATCAACGACGCCATCGGACGGATCAGCGTGCCGCTGGAAGAGATCATCCAGTTCATTATCGATCATCAAAAAGACGTGGTGTAGTTTTCGGTGAGTGCCGGGCGCGCGCCTAAAAGTCGATCCCAAACCACTTCTTCCTTTCTTTCATCTGGTATTTATCGTAGTTGAACTTGTAGAGCTTGCCGGGGCGGTGGGGCACGTCTGTCTCGAGCTCGCCGGTGTCCTCGAGCAGGTCCATCGAAAAGAATTTCTTGCGGAAGTTGCGGCGGTCGAGCTTGACGTCGAGTATGGCCTCGTAGAGGTTCTGCAGCTCGCGCAGGGAGAACTTCTTGGGCAGCAGACTGAAGCCGAGGGGGTGTTCCTGTATCCGTTTTTGGAGCCAGGAGTAGCAGACGTCGAGGATCTTGCGGTGGTCAAAGGCCATCTCGGAGAGCGTGGTCACGCGGTGCCAGTGCAGCTCGTTATCGTGGATCTTCAGCTGGTGGTGTTCGATATTAATGAGGGAGCAGTAGGCGATGGTGACGACGCGGGCGGCGGGGTGCCGGGCTACTTCGCCAAAGGCCTTTACCTGTTCGAGGTATACGTCGTCCATGCCTGTACGTTCGCGAAGGATACGATAGGCCGCCTCGTCGAGGTCTTCGTGGTTGTTGACGAGATCGCCTAGCAGGGACCACCTGTTCTCGTACTTCTCCAGATCGGATTTGATCAGCAGTACTTTCAGTTCGTTGTCGTCAAAACCAAATATCACGCAGTCGACGGAAATACCAATGATCCCGTCGTTCTCCAGCTGGCGGAGGATGGTCTTTATATTCTTCTGACTGGCGGCAGCATGATCCGTTGGAGACGGATCGTCGTTAGGTAATTTTTCCGTGTTCATTCAATAACGAATGTACAAATTTAGAGGGCGATTCGCTTAACTTTATACCATAAATTCCACTTATGTACTCGTCAGACCAGACCCATCAACTCCAGAAACACACAACAGAGCTGCTTGCACTCGCCCAAAGATCAAAACCGGGCCTGGAGGAGTGGCTGGAAAAGGGCGCTAAGAAAGGGGACCATCTGGAACAGCTGAGGGACGTATTGCGCTTTCACGAGTACCGTTATGCCATTTTAAATGACCCGCTGATCTCGGACTTCGAATATGATACCTTATACAAGGCGCTGGAGAAATCCGAGGCGGCGCATCCCGATCTCGTAACGCCTGACTCCCCTACCCAGCGGGTGGCCAGCGGGCTGACCAGGGAATTCCCGACGACTCAGCACCTCGTGCCGATGCTGTCGCTGGAGAACTCCTATAATGAGGACGATCTGCTGGACTGGGACCGGAAGGCCCGGGAGCTCACGGGGCTGGAAGAGCTGGAATATTGTATCGAACCCAAATTTGACGGCGCCAGTATTTCCCTGACCTATGAGAATGACCGGCTGCTGAGGGGGGTTACGCGGGGGGACGGTGTCGCAGGTGACGAGATCACGACCAATATCAAACAGATACGGTCGGTGCCGCTGTCCGCCGCTTTTTCCCGCTATGGCATACAGCTCGTGGAGATCCGCGGGGAAGTATTGATGAACAAGAATAGTTTCAAAAAATATAACGACTCGCTGGCCGAGCAAAATCTGCCGCCGCTGGCCAATCCGCGGAATGCGGCGGCCGGTAGTCTGCGGATAAAGGACCCCAAAGAGGTCAGCCGGCGGAATCTTGAAGCCTTTCTTTACCACGTCGCCTATTTTACGACGATAGAAGGCTTTCAGATAGTGGACGGGCATCTGGCCGCGCCCGGGGAAGAGCCTACGGGAGAAACGCAGGAAGGCGAAAAACCGGCCGCCGCCAGGTCAAAAAGGCCGGCCGAGCTACCGGTGCACGAGGCGCTGA
>Ga0207695_10010838_pt1 | contig 11105 bp, 9 predicted proteins | sample KBSC54metaG_FD_184354 | JGI IMG/M metagenome (GOLD analysis project Ga0207695, IMG submission 184354) | Corn rhizosphere microbial communities from Kellogg Biological Station, Michigan, USA - KBS C5-4 metaG (SPAdes) (version 2) | ecosystem: Host-associated > Plants > Roots > Rhizosphere > Soil... | reverse complement strand
CCGGGCGTCTAGACTTCGCCCTCCGAAAACAGCAGCGCGTCGAGGCCGCGCACGAGCCCGGCCCGCTCGCGGACGCGGCGGGCCGCCAGCAGCGAGCCGGCGACGAAGATGCCCGGGTCGCCCTGTTCGTCGTGGCGCAGGATCAGCCGCTCGCCGGGCAGCCCGAACACGACCTCGACGGCCGGATTCGATCCCGCCAGCCGCACCGAGTGCACCCGCGCCCCGCCGATCTCGGCGCCGCGCGCCTCCGGCGGGCCGACCGGCTCCGCCACTGCCGGCGTGGGCTCGCCCTCGCGCTCGTGCGCGAGCAGCTCGGCCAGCTCGCGGGCGGTGCCGCTCGGGGCGTCCGGCTTCGTCGCCGAGCCGTACTCGATGATCTCCCAGTCGGGCACGTGGCGGGCCGCGAAGCGGGCCAGGTGCTGCATCAGCGCCGCCGTCAGCGAGAAGTTGCCGGTCGCCACGCCGACGCCCGCGGCGACCGCGGCCGCCGCGATGCGCTCGAAGTCCGCGTCGGTGAGCCCGGTCGTCCCGATCACGACCGGCACGCGACGCTCCAGTGCGAGGTCGACGTGCGTGCGGACGACGGCGGGGTGGGTGTAGTCGATGAGCACGTCGGGCCGGCGGTCGAGCGCGCCGCCGAGATCGTCCTCGACGGCGACGCCCAGCGGCCGCCCGAGCACCAGCTCGCCGACGTCCCGGCCGGCGTCGCGCCGGGCCACGGCCGAGTGCAGCCGGAAGCCGTCGGTGGCGACGACTCCGGCGATCAGCTCGCGGCCGACGCTGCCAAGGGCGCCGGAGATGCACACATCGATGTCGCCCGTCACGGCCGCGGAGGGTACCGCGGATGTGTGCGGTCTCCGCGCGGCCAGGGCGGAGAACCCGTACACTCGGGGACATGCTGAGCGTGCAGGCCCCGCCGCTCGCGCAAACAGATGCGCGACCGGCGATCGTCCCTGTGGCCTGTCCGCGGTCGCGCGCGGCGGCCGAGTGCGGGTATCTGCGCGTGCCGCTCGACCGGCGTCATCCGGACGGCCGCAGGATCAGGATCTACTTCGAGCGCGACTTCCGCACGGACCGCGCCCAGCCGCAGACCTCGACGGTGCTCTCGATCGAGGGCGGCCCCGGGTTCTCGACCACCGCCGACCGGGCGGCCCGGCTGGGGCTGTGGCGGCCGATCTCGGCCCACCGCGACCTGCTCCTCGTCGACCTGCGCGGGACGGGGCGGTCGGGAGCGCTCGACTGCCCCGCCTTCCGGCATCACATCCTGCCCTACGTCGTCCGCGCCGGCCGCTGCGCCGCCCAGCTCGGGCCGAAGCGCGACTTCTACGACACCTCGCAGTCCGTGCAGGACCTGCGGGCGGTCGTCGCCGCCCTCGGCATCCACCGGCTCGACGTGTACGGCGACTCCTACGGCTCCTACGCAGCCCAGGCCTTCGCGATCCGCTACCCGGGCCTCCTGCGCTCGCTCGTCCTCGACGGCACCTACCAGCTGCCCGGCTCCGACCCCGCGCTGGCGGACATCGCCGGGAGCACCCGAAGCGCGCTGCGGCTCGCCTGCGAGCGCCGGCCGGGCTGCCCGGCGCGCCCCCATCCGCTGGCCCTGCTCGGGAGGCTCCTGCGCCAGGTGCGCCGCCACCCGATCGTCGGCGTCGCCCCCGACGCCGACGGGACGATGACCCACGTGACGGCAGATCCGGACACGCTCGGCCAGCTCGTCCAGTCCGGCTTCTACTACCAGGGCGTGTGGCGCGACATCTTCGCCGCGACGCGCTCGGCGTTCGCCGGCGACACCCGGCCGCTGCTGCGCCTGGTGGCCGAGACCGAGACCCTGGACGGCCCCAACGGTGACCCGCGCGAGTTCACCGAGTCGCTCTACCTGTCGGTGATCTGCCGCGACTATCCGGAGCTCTGGCCGGCGGGGACGCCGGTGTCGCAGCGCGAGGGGTTCATCCGCTCGGCGCTCGCCTCGTACCCGCCGGGCGCGTTCGCCCCGTTCACGGCGAAGGAGTGGACCGGGCTCGACTACGAGGGCGCCCTCGCCTGCCTGAACTGGCCGCCGGCCGCGTTCCCCGACCCTCCGGTGGCGCCGGCGGCGCCGTACCCCCACGTGCCGACGCTGATCCTGAACGGCGACCTGGACAACATCACGCCCCTCGCCGACGCCCGCGTCGTCGCATCGCGGTTCCCCGACAGCACGCTCGTCGTCATGCAGAACAGCGGGCACGTGACCGCGCTCGAGGACCAGAATGACTGCGCGTCGGTCATCTACGAGCGCTTCGTCAGCAGCCTCAGTCCCGGCGACACGTCCTGCGCGCACCGCACGCCCGAGGTGCGCGTGGTGCCGAAATTCCCGCTCTCGCTCTCCGGCATGGCGCCGGCGCGCCCCTCGCCGGGCGACGAGTCGACGCTGCGCGGCCGCCGCATCGCGGCCGCGAGCGCCGCCGCGGTGGCCGACGTGCTGCAGCGCTGGTGGGCGAACCTGAGCGGCGGCGGGGCCGGCCTGCGCGGCGGCACCTGGTCGTACTCGGGCGGGAATCTGACCACCTTCGCCCTGCACGACGTGGCCTTCGTGCCCGGCGTGAAGGTGAGCGGCACCGTCCGCTGGAACTACGCGACGGGCCGCGTGCGCGCGGCCATCGTCACCCGTGCCGGCGGCACGGTGGAGCGGTTGCGGATGGCGTGGTCGCTGCAGGTCCGCGCCGCCCGCGGCCGTCTCGTCGGCAGCGAGGGCGGACGCCCGCTGCGGCTGCACATGCTCGCGCCGTAGGTATGCACCAAGCGGGGTCAGACCCCTTTTGGTGCAGCGGATTCTGTTCCGTCGCGGGTGGAGATGGCCGTTGCCGGCCGAGAACCGCACGGGCTATTCAGGCAGGGGGATGAAGAACTCGAGCGTGGTTCCGTGCCCGGGCGCGGAGGTGACCTGGAGGACGCCGCCCGCGGCGCGCAGGCGCTCGCGCATCGTCTCGAGGCCGATGTTCATGGCCCGGCGCGAGCGGCGCCGGTTCGTGCGGAAGCCGCGGCCGTCGTCCGCCACGCGGCCGGTCAGCGAGCCGCGCCGCTCGCCCAGCCGGATCACGACGTGTTTCGCCCGGGCGTGGCGGCGGACGTTGATGAGCGCCTCGCGCACCGTGCGGTAGACGAGCGTCTCGACCTCGCCCGGATACCGGCGCGACCGCGTCCGCACGCTCACCTCGGCGCCGGTCTCGCGGGCCAGCGTCGCCGCCAGGTCGCGGATCGCCGCCGAGAGCCCGGCCGCCTCGAGCAGCTGCGGGCGCAGCTCGAACGTCAGCCGGCGGGTGCGCTCGGTGGCGTCTGCCAGCACCTTGCGGGCCGCCGCGATCGACTCGCGGGCGGCGTCGATGTCGGCCTGGCGCAGGTGGCGGTCGCACCGGTCGAGCTCGAGCAGCGACGCCGTCATCACCTGGATCGTGTCGTCGTGGAGCTCGGCGGCGATCCGGCCGCGCTCCTCGTCCTCGGCTCGGATCATGCTCTCGAGCAGGGCCTGGCGGCGGCTCTCGGCCTCGCGCAGCTGCCGCGACATGTCCCGCTCGACCGTCACGTCGCGATAGTTCAGGACGATGCCGCGCACGGCCGGCTCGTGCATCAGGTTCGTGGCGACGCCGGCCACGGTGCGCCACGTCCCGTCCTTGTGGCGGAGCCGGAACTCGGAGTGGACCTGCTCGCCCGGCCGGTCGCCCAGCTCGGCCAGGATGGCGCGCGCGCGGGCAGCGTCCTCGCGCCCCATCAGGTCGAGCGGCGTGCGCCCCTCGAACCACTCCGGCGGACGGCCGACGACGGCGCCCATGCTCGGATTCTGGTAGACGACGGCGCCGCGCTCGTTCACGATCGTCACCGCCTCTCCCGCGTGCTCGACGAGCGCCCTGAACAGCCGCCCCGCCCGCTCGGCGATCTCGTACGAGGTGCGCTCGTGGGTGACGTCCACGACGATCCCGTGGACGAGCGGCTCGGCCTCGGGATCCTCCCGCAGGAGCAGCGAGCGCTCGTGGATCCAGCGCACCCGGCCGTCCGGCAGCACGATCCGGTACTCGTCGCTGGGCGGGCCGCCGGTGCGCATGAACTCCTCGCTCCGCGCCACCGCCCGCTCGCGGTCGTCGGGGTGGACGCGTTCGGCCCAGACGCCGTAGCCGCTCGCCCACTCGGCGCGTGTGCAGCCGAAGATGCTCTCGATCTGGTCGCTCACCCACACCGAGGTGCCGTCCAGCCGGTCGATGTAGAAGGCAGCCGGAAGCGTCTCGATCAGGGCGGCCCAGGGTGGTTCCGGATCGCCCGCGCGTGCGTTGGGATCGTCGATCGTGGCGCCGCCTTTTTGGGGCGTGTCATGTTCTCATGACGCCGGCAGCGTCGCAATCACCTCGATCGGGGAGTCCCGGCGGCAGGCACACCGCGCACGGGCAGCCGCCGTCGCCGCTCCACCGCCGCCGGATGCGGCCGGCGGACATCCCACGCGAGGCCGGTCCGCTCGAGCCCGCGGATGACGAGCCCGGTGACGTCCGGCCCCGAGCCCATGCCGTGGTAGGCGGCCGCGGGGAAGGCGTGATGGTTGTTGTGCCATCCCTCCCCGAAGGCGAGCACCGCGATCAGGCGGTTGTTGCGGCTCTCGTCACCGGTCGCGAACGGCTGCGATCCGAATGCGTGGCAGATCGAGTTCACCGCGAACATGGAGTGGTTGTGGATCGCGATGCGCACGATCCCGCCCCAGAGCAGCCCGCGCCATCCGTCGATCAGGGCCGGCACCGCCAGCCCGAGCGCCAGCCACAGCACCGACGTGCGCTCGATCGCCATCACGACCGGGTCGTCCATCAGCCGGCGGCAGTAGCGTTCGCGCTTCGCCGGGCTGACCGAGAAGATCCAGCCGACGTGCGCATGCAGCAGGCCGTCGACGGGTGAGTGCGGGTCGCCGTCGCGATCGGCGTGAGCGTGATGCTCGAGGTGGCGGGCGGCCCAGTCGATCGGGCGGCTGGGGACCGCCATCGCCCCCGCCGCGAGCGCGGCGCCGGCGATCCACGGCTTCGTGCGGAAGCTGCGGTGGGTGAGCAGGCGGTGGTAGCCGAGCGAGGTGCCGAGGCCGGTGATGACCGAGAACGTCACGAGCAGGACGAGGTCGACCGGCGCCAACGCCCGCTGCCACAGCGCCCACATCGCGTAGCCGACGCCGATCAGCGGGCCGACGACGAACACCGCGATCGCCGCGCGCACGACGACCGGCGCCAAACGTCGCTCGAGCGTCTTCACGAGCGCAAGCGCCGCCAGGGCGGCGAGGACGGGGATCGCCGCCGTCATGCCGTCTGCCGCTCGACCCGCATCGCGACGACGCCGAGCGCGAGCGTGATCGGCCCGACGAGGAGGTGGAACACGTTCTCGCCCCGGTCGAGCCGCAGGCCGAACGGGTGGTGGACGGCCAGGCCCAGCACCGCGAGCGCGGTGTAGAAGACGCCGAACGCGAGCGTCAGCCGGGCGTACCCGCGGTCGCTCATGCCGCGCCCCGCCAGGACGAGCATCACCGCGCCCCAGGCGACGTGGATGAACGCATGCCGTGGGTCCGAGTTGGCGAAGCGGTTCGGCAGCTGGTTCGAGGCATGTCCGCTCCAGTCGAGCGCCCACGAGACGAGGCCCTGCCCGAGCAGCGTGGCCCCGAGGATCACCAGGTAGGGCCGCAGGGTGGGCGTCATGTCGGCTCCGCATCGCGCCGAAGCGACGCCGCCGAGGCAGCCGCGAACCCGGCCAGCCCCCCGGTCAGCCCCAGGGCCCAGACCCAGGTCGAGATCCCGCCGTCGAACCTGGCGTGGTGCACGAGGGAGGCGACCGCCGCCGCGGCGACGAGGACGAGCGAGCTCCACGCGAACGGCCGCACCGCCTCCCGCCGGCACTCGTTGGCCGCCAGCGCGGCGCCGAGCGCGAACGCCAGGAAGACGGCCGCGTAGGTACGGGCGAGCACGGCCGTGAGCGCCCACGGCCACATCCGGACGGCCAGGCTCGGCGACACCGCGAGGACGACGCCGAGCACGCCGAACACGACCGCCTGGGCGATGTAGACCGGGCTGAGCCGGTGGCGCCCCGGTCGGGCCGGGCGGCCGAGGCCGAGAGTGCGCAGGATCACGATCCCCGCGATCGGCTCGAGCACGTACGAGACCGTCCACGGGTACGGGATGCCTCCGGCGGTGTACGTCGACCAGTACCAGATGGTGGCCGTCAGGAGCAGGGCGGTCACCGCGACGAAGCCGAACAGGAAGATCCGTGCATCGACCGGCCGGCGGACCACGGCGGACGCGATCAGGCCGACGGCCCCGGCGAGGTAGAACGAGGCGACGAACCGCACGTTGAGCGGCGTCGTCGGAAGCGGGAAGCCGACCACGTGGGCCGGCCGGAACATGCCGGTGAGCCCGATGGCGAGCCCCTGCACCGCGCCGATCCCGAGATATGCGCGGAGCCACCACGGCACGCGTGTTGGTGATGGTTGCAACATGCTCGCCGGCTGGCGAGAATACCGCACCTGGTGAACGCTCACCGTCTCCCGCCCGGGCCCGGACCCGCCGGGTCGCTGCGCGTCATGGCAGGCCTCCACCGCGACCCGCTGGCCGTGATGTCCGGCCTGCACCGCCGTCACGGCGACCTGGTGCATTTCCGGATCGGGCCGCAGCACGTCTTCTGCGTCCTGCGCGCCGACCTGATCCGCGAGGTGCTCGTGAAGCACCAGAAGTCGTTCAAGAAGGGGCCGGGGTTCGAGGCGGCGCGCATCGTCCTCGGCAACGGGCTCCTGACCAGCGAGGGCGACTTCCACCTGCGCCAGCGGCGGATGCTGCAGCCGGCGTTCCATCGCCGCCGGGTCGCCGCCTATGCGGACATCATGGTCGAGGAGGCCGTCCGGGTCGCCGACGCCTGGGACGACGGCGAGCCGCGCGACGTCGCCGAGGACATGAGCGGCCTCGCGCTGCGCGTGGTCTCGAGGGCGCTCTTCGGCGCCGAGCTCGACGAGGACGCGCGCAAGATCAGCCGGGCCGTGGCGGAGGTGGGCGAGTTCTTCGACTATCTGACCGTCGCGCTCCTGCCGGTGCTGCTGCGGACGCCGCTGCCGCGGGTGCGCCGGTTCCGCCGCGGCATCGCCGACCTCGAGGCGGCGACGGAGCGGGTGATCACGGCGCGCCGGGCGGCGGACGCAAACGGCGGGGACGACCTCCTGGCGATCCTGCTCGCCGCCCGCGACGTCGAGGGCGACGGCACGGGGATGACCGACGAGCAGGTCCGCGACGAGGCGCTGACGCTGATCACCGCCGGGCACGAGACCACGGCGAACGGGCTCACCTGGACGTGGCACATGCTGGCGCAGCACCCGGACGTCGAGGAGCGCTTTCACGCCGAGCTTGCCGAGGTGCTCGGCGGCCGGTCGCCGGGCGTCGACGACGCCCCGGCCCTGCGGTACACGGAGGCGGTCCTGCTCGAGTCGATGCGGCTCTTCCCGCCGGCGTGGGGGATCGAGCGCCGGGCGGTGCGCGATCAGGAGATCGGCGGGTACGTCGTTCCGGCGCGCGCGGCCGTGCTCATGCCGACATACATCGCCAACCGCGACGAGCGGGTGTATCCCGAGCCGCTCCGGTTCGACCCGGAGCGGTTCCGCGGCGACGCGGCCGCCGAGCGGCCGGACTGGGCCTACCCGCTGTTCGGCGCGGGCACGCGCAAGTGCATCGGCGTCGGCTTCGCGATGCTCGAGGCGGTGCTCGTGCTGGCCGAGCTGGGCCAGCGGTTCCGGCTGCGACCGGCGCCGGGGCACGACGTCGTGCCGCAGGCGCGGGTGTCGCTGCGGCCCCGCGACGGCCTGTGGATGCGTCCGGAGGCGAGGGCGGCATGAGCGCCCCCTCGGACGGGCCCGGCATCCGCGAGGCGCTGTGGGGATGGGCGATCTGGGGCGTCGTCGCCGGCACGGTGTTCGTCACGTACGCCCGCCTCCCGGCGCGGGACTTCTACAACGTCACCGGCACGGGCGTGTGGTCGGGCGCGGCCCGGCTGCTCGTCCTGACCGGCTGGCCGGTCTCGCTGGCCGCGCTCGCGCTGCTCGCGGTCGCCTGCGACCGGCTGCTGGCGGCGGAGCTCGATCGCGACGCCCGCCGCGCCGTGATCGGAGTCGCGATCGTTGCGGCCGTCCTCTGCGCCACCATCGCCTTCCCCGGCGTCATCAAGCAGTCCGACCTGGATGCAAAGCCCGTCAATCTGCTGGCCGGCGCCGGCGTCCTCATGGCCCTGGGGCTCACGCTCTACGCCTGGCGCCGCACCGGGGCGGGGCCTCCGGCCGAGCGCACCCGGGGAGACCGGATCGCCCTGTGGGCCGCGGTCGTCTACGCCCTGGCCGCGCTGCCCTGGATCTTCGCGAACCTCGGCTTCTACGTCGGCGACATCCCGGGCCTCCACGCCCTGTTCATGTCGAAGAAGATCCTGCCCGAGCCCGGCCACCCCACGCTCCGCGCCGTCCACCTGGGAAACCACGAGGGTCTCGACGGGTGGCTGCTCGCCGTGACGGCGCTGATCCTGCGCCCCTGCCTGACGCGGATGCGGGCGACCAGGCTGCGGTCGATCCTGGCCGGATATCTGGCGCTGCTGCTCTGCTACGGCGTGATGGTGTCGGCGAACGACGGCTGGAACGAGCAGCTCGTCAAGCGCGGGTGGACGTCCCACGGGCTCCCGAGCGTGCTCAGCCCGGCGCTCGACTACGGGACGGCGATCCTGCTCGTGGCCGCCGTGATCGTCTACCTGGTCGCGTTCCGGGTGCGGACGCGGGCCGAGGAGCGGGTGCTCGCTTGACCGCGCCGGCGGCCTTGGCGACGATGCGCTCCGCATGAGCGAGCGCATCGACCCCGTCCTCGTCCGCGCCGCCGGCTCGGCGGTCTTCCACCGCGAGCTCGACCGCGGCTATCCGCTGATCGAGCGGGGCGAGGGCATGTGGCTCGTCGACGCCGGCGGCAACCGCTATCTGGACGCCGTCGGCGGCGGGGCGATGGTGGCGTCGCTCGGCGCGGGCGCGGCCGACGTGATGGAGGCCGCGGCGGCACAGCTGGGGCAGCTCGGCTTCATCTACAACCAGCAGTTCACGAGCCCGGCGCAGGAGCGGCTGGCCCGTGAGCTGGTCGGGCTCGCGCCCGGGTTCGCGCGCGTCCACTTCACGAGCGGGGGCGCCGAGGCGAACGAGACGCTCCTGCGGCTGGCCCGCGCCTACCACGTGGAGCGCGGCGAGCCGGAGCGCTGGAACGTGATCTCCTTCGCCCAGGCGTACCACGGCCCGACCATGGCGACGCTGGCGCTGACCGGGCGCCCGGGCCTGCAGGGGCCGAACCGGCCGTACCTGCCCGGGTTCATCCACGTCCCGCCGCCGACGCGCCGGTTCGACCCGACCGGCGAGGGCACGCTCGCGGCCATCGCGGCGGCCATCGCCGACCGCGGCGCCGGCACGATCGCCGCGTTCTTCTGCGAGCCGGTGTCGGCCGCGGCGATGCCGGCGTTCCGCCCGCCCGATCGCTTCTGGGAGGGCCTCGAGGAGCTGCGCCGCGAGCACGGCTTTCTCGTCTGCCTGGACGAGGTCGTGACCGGGATGGGCCGCACCGGCTCGTGGTTCCACGCCCAGCAGCTGCCCCTCCGGCCGGACATCGTCTCGACCGCCAAGGGGCTCGGGGCGGGCTACGCGCCCGTCGCCGCCGTGCTCTGCCGCGAGCACGTCTACGAGGCCGTCGCCGGGGGATCGCGCAGCTTCGAGCTCGGCCACACCTGGGACGGCGCGCCGCTGTCGTGCGCGGTCGGCCTGGCCGTGATCGAGCACCTGCGCCGCGAGCGCCTCGTCGAGCGGGTGGCGGTTCGCGGCCCCGAGGTGCGGGCGGCGCTGGCGGAGGCGCTTGCCGACAGCCCGATGGTGGCCGAGGTGCGCGGGCAGGGGTTCCTGCTCGGCATCGAGTACGCCGACCCGGCCGACGGCGAGTCGTTCCTCGACCCGGCGCTGCGGGTCGCGCCGCGCATCGACCAGGAGGCGCTGCGCCGCGGCCTCATCGTCTACTCCACGCAGCCCACGGCGGACGGCTACGCCGGCGACCAGACCCTGCTTGCGCCCGCGTTCAACGCGTCCGACGCCGAGCTCGAGGCGATGGTCGAGCGGGTGGCGGCGACGATCGCCGCGGTGCACGCCGAGACGTTCGCCGGCAGCGCGCGCTAACGATCAAGCGTCCGCGGCGGCCGGCTGCGGCACCCGCCACAGGATCCAGGCGACCGGCGCGGTCACGATGATGGTCGCGCCCACCGCGAGCGCCCCGACGCCTGCCGACTCGAGGCCGTAGCCGCCGATCAGGGCCAGGCTCGCGCCCAGCAGGGCGGCGACGAGGTCGTTGAACCCGAGCAGCTTGCCCCGCTCCTCGGGCGCGGTGCAGTCGGCCATCTGCGCGGTCGCGGCGACGAACGAGATGTTCCAGCCGATGCCGAGCCCGAACAGGAGGAGCGCCGTCATGGGCACGGTGCCGACCCACTGCAGGCCGAGGGTCGAGGCGCCCATCACGATCAGGCCGATGCTCAGGGCGGGCGTCCGGCCGATGCGGTCGATCAGCGCGCCGACCACGAGCACGAGCGCGTACATGCCGAGCACGTGGGCGCCGATGATCGGGAACACGGAGTCCTGCGAGTGGTGGTGCACCTCGACCACGACGTACCCGGCCAGGTTCATCACCGAGACCATGACGCCGAAGCTCGCCAGGCTGGCGATCATGGCCGGGATGACGCCGGGCCGGCGCACGATCTCGGCCAGCGGCGCGGCGGCGGGCGGCGGGCCGCCGCCGGCCCGGTCGGAAAGCATCTGCCCGATCACCCGCGTGTCCGGGCGCACGAGCATGACGATCGTGAGCGCGATGAGCGCGATCCCGGCGGCCGACAGCCACGGCACCGTCAGCTCGGCCGCGTCGAGCCGGCGGTCGGCGAACATCGGGCTGAAGACCGCCGGTCCCAGCACCGCGCCGATGACGGCGCCCGAGAGCACGTAGGAGATCCCGCGCGCGCGCCGCGCGGCCACGTACATGTCGCCGGCCGCCGCCCGGATCAGGAGCGATGTGGCCTGGCCGATGCCG
>Ga0207695_10010837_pt1 | contig 11105 bp, 9 predicted proteins | sample KBSC54metaG_FD_184354 | JGI IMG/M metagenome (GOLD analysis project Ga0207695, IMG submission 184354) | Corn rhizosphere microbial communities from Kellogg Biological Station, Michigan, USA - KBS C5-4 metaG (SPAdes) (version 2) | ecosystem: Host-associated > Plants > Roots > Rhizosphere > Soil... | reverse complement strand
GCAATGGCAACGATTGGATCAACATCAAGTTGGTCGGAGTGAAGAGTAATCGCTCGGCGATAGGGTCACGGATAAAAGTCACGGTAGAAAATGAAGGCAAAGCCAGCCGATCTATTTATCGGACAGAGGGCAGTGGCGGCTCATTCGGCGCGTCTCCACTGGAACAGCACATTGGGTTGGGCAAGTCGGCGCGAATCTCGCAAATAGAAATATGGTGGCCCGCGACGAAGACGCGACAGACTTTCACAGATGTTGCCAAGAATGAATTTTTGGAAATCAAAGAGTTTGCGACGAATTACACCCAGCTGGAACGAAAATCATTCCACATCGGCCCTACGAAAGATGACGGAGTATCTGCAATAAGTAAAGATTATCCTGCCGCCACCAAATGAATGAATTTGCCAAAGGTTCGTACACTCGGCCTGTGTTGTTACTGCTTTTGGTACTCAGCCTGGGTGCATGTCTTTTTGCGCAACAGCGATATCCTGCAACCGGGTTGGTGCTGCAGATAGATCGTTCCCGCAATTTGGCTGTAATTTCCTGTAACGCAATTCCCGGTTACATGGAAGCAATGACCATGCCGATTTCGGTGCGTGATGCGAGTGATTTCGACAATCTGAAACCCGGCACGATGATTGATTTTGTGCTTGCGGTTGATAAAGGTTCTGCCGTCGCAGAGTCGCTGCGTACCCATCTTTATCAGGGTCTTGAACCGGATCCTGCGGCCGCGCGCCGGCTCAAACTTCTTACCCAGGCTGCAGGAAATTCAGCGAAGCCTCTTTCTGTTGGCGACTCCGTGCCGGGCTTCACGCTGATCGGCCAAGATGGAAAGCCGGTAACTCTGTCGCGATTTCGCGGAAAAGTGGTCGCGTTGAATTTTGTGTACACCAGGTGTGCATTGCCTAACTTCTGCGTGCGTAGCTCGAATAATTTCAGCAGTCTGCAGACGCGTTTTCGGTATAATCTCAAGCGCGATCTTGTGCTGTTGACCATCACTTTCGATCCTGTGCACGATTCTCCGGAGGCGCTGAGCAAATATGCGCGCAAATTTAATGCCGATCCCGGTGCCTGGCATTTCCTTACTGGGTCGGAGACTGCGATCCGGCGCGTATGCAGCTTGTTCAGTGAGGATTATTTTCCTGACGAAGGCCTCATGGACCATTCTCTGCATACTGCCATCATCGATCCCCAGGGCCGACTGGTTGCAAATCTCGAGGGAAACGAGTTTACGTCTCAGCAGTTGGGGGATTTGGTGCAAACAGTTCTAGCTGGTGCTGCCGTTTCCTCGCGGTCAAAATAGCTGCGAAAACTACTGTGGACGTTTTAGTAACGCCAGCCCGCGTAAACGTTTACTTTGGGTGCCCAAATGTGATAACTTCTCGCCGCACACATCTTTTCATTTCCAGGCGACTTCGGAGGCATGATGACTTTTCTAAAAGGACGGCGGCGGTTCTTGCGTCAGGCGGCCACTGCAGGATTGGCCTGTTCGACAAACTCTTTTCTCGGGAGATTTCTCAACGCTCAAACGCAATCGCCAAATTCGAACGAGCCCTCGCGAATCTTCATAGACTCGCGCCGCACCGTCTCGCCGCTGGATCGCAATATGTTTGGCTCTTTCCTGGAGCATTTGGGACGCGCCATTTACGAAGGCATCTACGATCCGGGGAATAAACTGTCCACTCGAGCGGATTCCGCACCGACATGGTGAACGAGATCAAGCAGCTCAAAGTTCCGATCATTCGCTACCCTGGCGGCAATTTCGTATCCGGCTACAACTGGCTGGACGGAGTCGGGCCGAAGAAGGATCGGCCGGTCGTGCTCGACAAAGCCTGGAATACGCTGGAGTCGAATCAGTTTGGCACCGACGAATTTATGACTTGGTGCAAGCTGGTCGGTACCGAGCCCCTCATGGGTCTCAACCTGGGGACGGGAACTCCTGAGCAAGCCGCGGCACTGGTGGAGTACTGCAACGTTGAAAAGGGAACCGAGTGGAGCGACTTGCGTCGAAAACACGGCTATGCCGAGCCTTACAAAGTGAAGCACTGGTGCCTGGGCAATGAAATGGATGGCCCTTGGCAAATCGGGCACATGACTGCAACCGAATACGGTCTGAAGGCGCAAGACGCAGCCCGGCAAATGCGCGCGGTTGATCCCTCAGTTGAGCTGATTGCTTGCGGATCAAGCGGCCCGCTCATGCCAACTTATCTGGAATGGGACCGCGAGGTCCTCGAGCAATGTTACGAATACGTCAACGGGCTTTCGCTACACCGTTACTTCGGAAATACGCCGGAAGAGACTGGCGGCAGCAGCGAGAAATTTGTAGCCCTCAATCTCACCATGGACCGTCAGATAGCGGAAAGCCTTGCGGTATGCGACCTGGTGCGCGGACATCATCGTTCGCCGAAAAAGTTGTGGCTCTCTTTCGACGAGTGGAATGTCTGGTACCGCGAGCGCAGCGGAGCGGCCACGGACGGCAATCGTCAGGAAGCGCCGCACCTTCTGGAAGAAATCTACAACCTCGAAGACGCGCTGCTGGTGGGTGGACTAATCATCACCCTCCTGCGTAACGCCGATCGAGTGAAGATCGCTTGTCTGGCACAGCTCATCAATGTCATCGCACCGATTATGACCAACCCGAATGGCATGTTCCGCCAGACTATTTATTACCCCTACGCATGGGCGTTGCAGTACGCCAGCGGAAATGTGCTGAACCTGATGGTGCAGTCGCCGACCTACGAGGTTTCGCGCATGGATCCGGTGCCTTATATCGATGCGGCTGCAACAGTGAATCCGCAGAATGGCCAAACATCGCTTTTCGTTTTGAACCGCGATCTGTCAAAGCCGCGAACCGTTGAAATTGTCTGGGAGGACAGTCCGGCTATGAAGCTAATAACTTCGCAAGTCTTGACGGGAGATGACTTGAAAGCTGTGAACAGCTTTGATGCGCCCAACAGGGTCCGTCCTCAGCAGTTCGAAAAACCAACTACCGCAAATGGACGAACAAAGTTCGAAGTGCCGGCTCGCTCTTACACAGTGCTGCAATGGTCGGCATAATGGGGATCCGAGCCGGCTTGAGCAGCTGAAGTATTTGCTCACCATTTGCTAAAATGCCTGCCGTGACTAGACGACTATTGTTAGAAATGCTGTCTTCTCTGCCAATGCTTTCAGCAGCATTCCTGGCAGGTTCGCAACGCGCCGATGCAAAGCAAATGGCAACCACGGTCTTCGAGCTGCGTATCTATCACGCAGCGCCCGGAAAACTGGAAGCGCTGCTGGCGCGTTTCCGCGACCATACCACCAAACTCTTCGATAAGCACGGAATGAAGAATGTTGCCTACTGGACGCCGGTTGACGAGCCCGAGAAAGGCAATATGTTGATCTACATTCTTCAGCATCCCAGCCGCGAAGCCGCGACCGCCAACTGGAAGTCATTCCAGGATGACCCGGAGTGGAAGCGTGTCAAAGAAGAATCCGAAAGCAACGGCAAACTGACGGAGAAGATTGATTCGACTTTCCTCACCATGACAGACTTCTCACCACGGTTGCGATGAGAGGATCACTTGCCAGAACAGCCATTCTCGAGGTCGGTTAAGCGGAAGGTCTGATCGTTCTGGCGGCAGTTTCCCGCGGTGGACGGTGCGGTGAGGGGCACGCGTCAACGCTTTTGGTATGGGTGGAAGATGTAGTCCTTGGCCTTCACGACCGTGTGGCACGCGACTCCGCAATCTGAAAGGCTTTTGGGATCGGCGGTGAACTTGTTCAATGCGGGTTCGTAAGTGAACACGGCATACCCCCAGCCGCCACTTTTCGCAAATCTCTTGCTGTCCTTTTCCATAACAAAAGCTTGGCTAAAGACGTCCGGCACATCCACGACAAAGGGGGCTTCGGTGCTCTTCTTCGGCTTCCACTGGAGCTTCACGATCATGGAGCCCTCGGGGAAAGGCTGGCCGTTGCCTGGCGCGCCTGCCTTATATGCATTGATCATGGCCGGATTGCCGACGATCACCTTAAGCACTTCGTCGGTTCGAGCTGAGGAAACCACCGCCCAATCCTCGTATCCCCTGAAGTCAGAGAACGCGATTCCACTCGGCGATTTAAGTGAGTACTTGTCCGGCGCATAAACGGCCCCGGCGCCGAGGATTGCGAGCACTACTGCAGTTATCGCAACTGTCAGTTTGTGTTTCCGCTGCATCTCTGATTCCTTATTAAGCAGGATTGTTATTTGCGGCTTTGAGTCCGGCAAAGCATATCACAGCCCCAATTCTTGACTTTCCGAAAGCGCAATTTTCGAGATGACGACGAAGACTGGAATAAAACTATAATTCAGAAAAGCTGATAATTTTGCTCCATGAAAATCGAAGATAAACAGGTGCAGGAAATCGTCATGGCAACCCGGGCAGAATCCCGCATTGACGACTACCTGCGTGATCGGCTCATGCCAGTTGAGGGCAGCATCCCACGTCTGGCGAGAACGGACGTCTACGGAAATTCAATTCCTGCGGGCAAGGTGGGCGGCGATCTCTTCGAATACATTAATTTTCAGCAACGCTATAACATTGACGCGCGTATCGCGAATGCGCTTCGGCTGTCCAAAGAGTACCTGGAAGCCCTGCCTGTCGGCCAAACTCCACGAAACACGGTGGACGAACACGTACGCTGGCTGAGTTTGAAATCCGACCAGAGCGCAGTGCGAGAGGACGAATACAGGCGGGCGAAAAGTTCCGAACAATTCAGGGTCGCTGAGAATTTGCACGAGCTCTACACTACGGCAGGCGTTCTGCTGGTAGATGCCGAGGGCCATGGAATCATTTCGGCGAAGATCGCTTCCACGGTACACGACACCTTTCATGCTCTTATGCTGTCGGAGCTCGACCACCATGGAAAAACCACTCCGGAACTGTTCGAAAACGTCAATCTCCGCCTCGCCCAATCGGTAACTGCGCGCAACGCTTTAGGGCGGGATGCACATGATTATTCACGAGAAATCGCAACTATGATTTACGGGGAAATTCGTCCAGACGGACAGTTCCGCTTCGTAAATTTCGGTAGTCCTCCACCGATAGTGTTTTCCGCAGAGTTTGGCAGATTTATGCCGATGAATGCCGATCAACTTGTGCAATTTCCCGCGTTGGGGTTGGAAATTCCCGAGGACCACCCTGATCGGAATAAATATTTTTCGGCGGCGCACCGCGTACGGCAAATTAATGCCTCGAATATAGCCATGATCACGCTGATGAGCCCGGGAGATATCGTTTTTCTCTACTCTGATGGTGTGTACGACGGTAGCGACGAGGAAGGTCTTCGACAACTCGAACAAGTAGTTCGTGACCATAAGCAGCGCGGCGCCAAAGAGATTTGCAACGCAATCCTGGATCATGCATTGAAAGACGACCAACGCTTGCGCCAGATTGGCGAAGAAGATCGCATAGATGATAAAACTGCGCTGATCATCAAGCACGGCTGAAACTGGGACCGGCCATATGAATTAATGAGTTCCTGCTGTCTTCGCTCGTTATATTCAATAAAGGAATTCCGCGACCAAATTCAGTTTGCGGTATCTAATAAAAATCGCTGAGAGATCATGCCCAAACCAATTTTGCTGAGTGTTGATGATGATTCCGATGTCTTGCGGGCAATTGAACGCGACCTTCGCTCGAAATACGGCGCCGAATATCGGGTGATCGGGAGCGATTCTCCCGAGGGCGCGCTCGATCTCCTGAAGCAGCTGAAAGTCCGGAATGACAGCGTGGCCCTGCTGCTTGCCGATCAGCGCATGCCGCGCATGGACGGCGTGGAATTTCTGCAGCAGGCGATGGGGTTATACCCGAGCGCAAAACGGGCGCTGCTCACTGCCTATGCTGACACCAATGCCGCAATCAGTGCTATCAATCAGGCCGGCATAAATTATTTCTTCCTGAAGCCGTGGGACCCTCCTGCCGAGCACTTGTATCCGCAATTAGATGATTTGCTCGATGACTGGCAAGCGTCTTTCCATCCCACATTCGAGGGAATTCGGGTGCTGGGCACGCGATGGTCACCGCGCTCTTATGAATTGCGGGATTTTCTGGCGCGAAATCGTGTGCCCTATCAGTGGATTGACGTCGAGACTTCTGCGAATGATCCAGAGACGAAGCGCCTTCTCGATGCTTTGGGTCCAGAAGCTGCAAATCTTCCGGTCGTGCTTTTTCCAGACGGTACAAAACTGCTGGAGACTGTCCCCGCGGACGTGGCGCAAAAAGTCGGCCTGCGAACCCGGGCTCAAACCAGTTTTTACGACTTGGCAATCGTCGGCGGAGGGCCTGCGGGTTTGGCTGCCGCTGTGTATGGGGCTTCTGAGGGATTGCATACGGTAATCGTTGAGCGCGAGGCACCCGGTGGCCAGGCTGGAATGAGTTCACGCATCGAGAATTATCTTGGATTTCCCACTGGGTTGAGTGGCGGTGATTTAGCTCGGCGTGCCGTGGTGCAGGCCCAGCGTTTTGGAGTGGAAATTCTTTCGCCGCAAGAAGCGGTTGATGTTCGCACCGAGGCGTCTTACCGGATCTTGAAACTGGCGGATGGAAGTGAGATCTCGTGCCACGCGCTGATGATTGCAAGTGGAGTGCAGTGGCGCCGACTGGAGGCTCCTGGAATTGACCGATTGCAGGGCGCAGGGATTTACTACGGCGGCGGCGCTACAGAAGCGCTCTCTTGCAAAGGAGAAATCGTCTATGTAGTGGGTGGCGCAAACTCGGCTGGTCAAGCGGCCATGAACTTTGCCCGCTATGCCGAACGCGTGGTCATTCTTGTACGCGGGGAGTCGCTCTCCAGTACCATGTCGCAGTATTTGATCGACCAGGTTCAACGGACGCCGAACATTCAGTTATGGACACACGCCAGCGTGGCTGAGGCACACGGCGATTCACATCTGGAAGAAATTTCCGTCCTTTGCTCCGACACTAATAAGGTTGAGCGAGTGCCCGCGAGTGCGATGTTCATCTTTATTGGCGCCTTGCCGAGGACTGATTGGCTTTCAAAGCTCGTGGAGCGAGATGAGCGCGGCTTCTTACTCACTGGTCCTGATCTAATACGCCACGGGCAGCGCCCGAAGGGATGGTCCGTGGAGCGGGACCCATTTCTGCTTGAGACCAATGTCCCTGGAATTTTTGCGGTTGGCGATGTACGTCAGGGCTCTATCAAGCGAGTAGCTTCAGGAGTTGGTGAAGGATCAGTGGCGGTGCAGTTCATTCATCAGTACTTGAGCAAGGTGTAAATGGCCGAAAAATCGGAATTGCTAAACGTGCCGGTGTTCGCCGATTTACCAGATGATCAGATTGCCTGGTTTCTCAGTCAGTCGGAAGAAGTACGTCTATCTGTCGGAGAAACCTACGTGCGTCAAGGCGACCCGGCGGACTGGATGTTTGTAATTCTGGATGGGCAATTCCAGTGGCGCGGCGAATTCGGTGGGGAGACGGTGGTGCTTTCGGGGAAGCCGGGAGATGTAACCGGCGTGCTGCCTTTCTCAAGGATGAAGCAGTTCGTGGTCACTGGTCGAGCGGTCACAGAAGGACGACTACTAAGATTTCCAACCTCGCTTTTTCCCGAACTTATTCAAAAAATGCCGGAGTTAACCAAACGGCTGGTCGGTCTTCTCTCCGACCGGATTCGCGAGACCACTCGTATCGAACAGCAGCGCGACCGGTTGGCGTCTCTGGGAAAACTATCTGCGGGGCTGGCCCATGAACTGAACAATCCGGCTTCGGCAGCGAAGCGGGCCGCCGGTCAACTGCGTACCCTGCTGAAAAAGATCAAAGACGCCAGTCATGAATTGGGCAAACGCGACCTGACTTCTGAACAAAAATCAGAAATCGAAAAAATGGAAGCTTCGTTCACCCAGGACGATGTAATTCCGCCCGACGCGCTAACCATCAGCGACCTGGAAGATCAGATTGACTCTTTGTTTCGCAGTCACGGACAAGATGACTTGTGGATGTTGGCCGCCGCCTTGGCGCGGCGGAACATAAGGCCGGATATCCTGGAATCGTTGTTTGCAAATCTCGGACCAGACACCGCACGGGCGGCTCTGGTCAGGATCGCGGCTTCGGTAGAGGTTGCAAATCTATTGCACGAAATCGAAAGCAGTACCTCGCGCATTTCGGATCTGGTTCGCGCGATCAAGGAATATACCTACATGGACCAGTCGGCGATCCAGAATGTCGACATTGTGAAAAGCCTGGAAAATACGCTGACGATTCTGAATCACAAATTGAAGCAGGGAATAGCGGTGCAGCGCGATTATCAAAAGGTTCCTTTGCTGGTGAACTCATTCGGCAGCGAGCTCAACCAGGTCTGGACCAACATTATTGATAACGCCATTGACGCGATGCAGGGCAAGGGCGAGCTTCGGGTCCGCACCTACCGCGAGGATGGTTTCGTTGTAGTTGAAATCGGCGATAACGGCCCGGGGATTTCCGCTGACGTGCAGCCGCATATCTTTGAACCTTTTTTCACAACCAAGCGGGTTGGAGAGGGAACTGGACTCGGCCTCGATACTGTCCAAAGAATTGTGAGAAAGCATCGGGGAAATATTCAGGTTACTTCCAAGCCCGGTGACACCTGTTTTCAAGTCTGGCTGCCGGTCGCCGCATCCTGAAATTTCTTACTCGTCTAGCGAAGCGTTTTCATCAAGCGTAGTTAGATGCAGATCGGTTTCAGTCTTCGCAGCTTCATCGAGGCTCAGTTGCCGGTTGCGCAACAAATTGCCAATCAAATCGGAATCAAACTGACTGCAGGGGAACAACGGCGTCTGGCTACAAAGCATGAAATCAATCCAGCCGCGCAGGAGGCTTACCTGAAAGGCTCGTTTTACTGGAACCGGCTGAGCTGCGGCGATTTTGAGACCGCGCTCAAATATTTTCAGGAAGCAGCCGCGAAAGACCCGAATTTTTCTCAATCCTATTCCGGCATGGCCGACGCGTACTTTGACCTTGCCGACTGGCGGTGTTGGCCGCAATCCACATTTGCCAAAGCAGAAGTTGCCGCCTCAAAGGCATTGGAACTCGACCCCGGGGATGGCGAAGCGCATGCGGCTATCGGCGACCTCGCCTTTTCCCACGACTGGGACTGGAGCAAGGCTGGACAGGAATTCAGTAAAGCATTGCAACTGGATCCAAACAACGCCGGAATTATTTGTTCCGATGCAATCTACCTGGTATCTATCGGCCGATCGGAAGAGGCTCTTGCCGAAATGCAAAAGGCCCAACAACTTGACCCTGTCTCCGAAAATACTCGAGTTACTAACATCTATGTTCATTATCTCGCTCATAAGTACGATGAAGGTATAGTTCAAGCGAAACTGGCTTTAGATATCTTTCCCGAATCTCGCGCTATCTACTATTGGCTCGGTCAGCTTTATGAAACAAAACGCATGCCTGATGATGCGATCACATCTTATCTGAAGGCGCTAGGTAACTCCCCAGATGAAGTCAGCCGCCGCCGCACCGCATACCTGAAGCACGGATTGCCAGGTTACTGGCAAGAGGACAGACAATCCCGACAACGTGCGAATCGCAAAAATGATTTCGTCCTGGAAGCCATGTATTTCGTCCACATGGGAGACAAGAACCAGGCGCTGGATCAGCTAGCTTTGGCCTATCAACAACACTGCGACGGCCTACAGTTTCTGAAAGTACACCCTTTGTACGGGATACTTCACGACGACCCGAGATTCAAGGCTCTTATTACGCAACTTCGGCTTTGAATCAATATTTCCTGAAGATTTTCGGCTGCGTTTCCATCAACCGGACACCCGACGTGCATCCTTACGTTCAGCCTTAAATTTTGTCACCAATTTAGCGAACCCATCCTGGCGAAGTTATTTCACCTCAAAGCCGTACGATCCCGATCCAGTTTCAAAGACATTAAAGCCGTTTTCTTGGCGACAATGCACCGGCGTCCCGCTTTCCCAGACTTGAGTATTGGGAATCGCAGGGAGGTAAATTGTGGCTGAGCTGTTTGCAGGGATGGTCACTTTCAGCGACATCGATTTGCCCTGATCGCTGATCCAATCGGTAGTGATTGTTCCATATGGAGAGTCATACTCTCCCGAAGCGTGCGGCATCGAGGGATCGGGATGAGGATGAATGACAATGTGGTGAAAACCGGGCCCGTCACTTGCCGTGTCGATTCCAACGATATATCGATATACCCACGCCACTACGGATCCGAAGGCGTAGTGATTGTAAGAGTTCATTGCAGGATCGCCGGTGTCTCCGTTCCAACGCTCCCACCACGTGGTAGCACCTTTCGAAAGCATATATCCCCAGGACGGATAGCTGTCGTTCAGCAGCAAGCGATATGCGACATCAGCGCGTCCATGATCGGCGAGGGTGAAGAGCAGAAATGGGGTACCCAGAAATCCTGTGGACAGATGCCACTTTCGCGATTCAATATCTTTGACAAGATTGTTGATGAGTGCCGGCTCCAGTGATTCCGGCGCCATCTTCGTGTACAGGGCGACTACGTAAGATGTTTGCGTTCCGCTGCCAACTTCGCCGTTGTCCTTTATATATGCCTTCTGAAATGACGTTCGGATGTTGCCGATTAGATCGGCATAGCGCCTGGCGTCGTCTTCTTTGCCTATGGCATGGGCCATCTGTTCCATCATTCGCGCAACCAAGGACCAATAAGCCGTTGCCAGCAAGTCTTTATTCGTACGATCGTCTGGAGCCAGCCAGTCGGCAAAGTTCGGTCCCACTCCATTCTTGCGAATGAAATCAGGATTCGCCTTGGCGATGAAATCCATGAACCTTTGCATCGCATCCCAGTTGCGTTCGATGATGGAACGATCGCCGTACTGCATCCATGTCGTCCACGGGATGATGACGCCGGCATCGGCCCATCCCGGCGCGCCTTCGCTGCCGTACGGACGGAGCGAATCGGGGGAAACATTCGTGAAATCTCCGGTATCGGTCTGGCCGTCGGTCACGTCGTGCATGAACTTGTGCGAGAAAGCATCAATGTCGAAGTTGTAACTTCCGGTGCGCCAGAACACGCCTGCGTCTCCCATCCAGCCGATGCGTTCGTCGCGCTGCGGACAATCCGTGGGAATGCTCAGGAAATTTCCA
>Ga0207695_10010834_pt1 | contig 11109 bp, 8 predicted proteins | sample KBSC54metaG_FD_184354 | JGI IMG/M metagenome (GOLD analysis project Ga0207695, IMG submission 184354) | Corn rhizosphere microbial communities from Kellogg Biological Station, Michigan, USA - KBS C5-4 metaG (SPAdes) (version 2) | ecosystem: Host-associated > Plants > Roots > Rhizosphere > Soil... | reverse complement strand
CCCCGCCATCTCCATCGTCCACGGCGACTACCGGCTGGACAACATGGTGCTGCATGCGACCGAGCCCCGGGTGCGGGCGGTGCTTGACTGGGAGCTGTCGACCCTCGGCAGCCCGGTCGCCGACTTCACCTACTTCCTGATGCAGTGGGTCAATGGCCCGCTGTCGCAGATCGAGGACCCGGCCGCGCATGGCCTGCCGAGCATCGACGAGGTGGTGGCGGAATACTGCCGCGCCACCGGCCGGCCCGGGCTCCCGGACCTCAACTGGTACTTCGCCTACAACATGTTCCGGCTCGCGGCGATCCTGCAGGGCATCGTCGGCCGGGTCCGCGAAGGCACCGCCGCCAGCGCCGAGGCCGGGACCCAGGAACTGCGCATCCCGCCACTCGAACAGGCGGCTTGGAAGTTCGCCCAGAGGGCCGGGGCGCAGTAGGGGCGGACGCCTACAGTCCGGCCCCCGCCAGCAGCGCGTCCAGCGCCGCCTCGTCCTCGAACTTCGCCGCCACCGGCCAGGCCGCGACCCGGTCGCGCCAGGCGGGCGGCAGGCGCACGTGGTCCTTCTCGCTGGTCAGCAGCCCGGCCCCCAGGGCCTTGGCCCGCCGCGCCAGGGCGCGCAGCAGGCCCTCGTCGAATGCGCAGTGGTCGGGCAGCGGCGCGAAGTCGGCCAGCTGGCAGCCGGCGGCGACCAGCGCCCGCTCCATCTTCCAGGGCTTGGCGATGCCGGCGAAGGCCAGCTGCGGGCCGGGTGGCGGCGGCGCCAGCGGGGCGAGCCGGGCTGTCAGCACCGGCGTGGACCCGAACAGCGCCAGCAGCGCCGGATCGGGCGCCGCCAGGTCGGCCGGCAGCAGCAGCACCACCGCGTCGGCGCGCGCCAGCCCCGCGGCCAGCGGCTCGCGCATCGGCCCGGCGGGGAAGACCGCGCCATCGCCGAACGGCCACTCGTCGTCGCGCGTCTCGCCGTCCACCACCACCAGGCTCAGGGCTTTCCGCAGGCTGGGGTTCTGGTGGCCGTCGTCCATCACCACCACCTTCGCCCCGGCCTGCGCCGCCGCCCGCGCGCCGGCCACCCGGTCGCGCGCGACGATCACCGGCGCGTCGGCGGCCAGCATCAGCGCCTCGTCGCCCACGTCGGCGGCGCTGTCGGTGCGAGGATCGACGCGCGCCGGCCCGGCCGCCCGGCCGCCGTAGCCGCGGGTCAGCACGAAGGCCTCAGTCCCCCGCGCCGCCAGCCTGCCCACGATGGCGCGCACGACCGGCGTCTTGCCCGAGCCGCCCACCGTCAGGTTGCCGACGCAGATCACCGGCACGCCCGCATCGACCGGATCGGCCCGGGCGATGCGCCGCGCGGTCTCCCAGGCCCAGATCCAGGACAGCGGCCGCAGCAGCGCGCGGGTGATGGGGGCCGGGGCCCGGCGGCGCACGTACCAGAAACGGGGAGTGGCGAGTTTCACGTCGCGGGCGGCGGCAGCAGCGGCCGGATCAGCGCCAGTCCCGCCTCCAGTTCGCCCGCCTGCCGATCGGCGAACGCCCGCGCCGCCTCGCCCATCCGCCGCCGCCGCGCCGGGTCCGCCAGCAGCGCGCCGAGGGCCGCCTTCAGCCCGGCGCCGTCGCGCACCGCCACCGCCGCGCCGGCCTGCTCCATCTCCGCATAGAGCTCGGCGAAGTTGAACACGTCCGGCCCGGTGACTGCCGGCACGCCCAGCCGCGCCGGCTCCAGCGGATTGTGGCCGCCGATCGCGCGCCCGAAGCTGCCGCCCACCACCGCGATGTCGGCCACCGAAAGCAGGAGGCCGATCTCGCCCAGCGTGTCGGCCAGGTAGATGCTGGTGTCCGCCGTCAGCGGCTCGCCCGTGGACCGGCGCGCCAGCCGCCGCCCGGCCAGCTCCGCCGCCACCGCATCGCCCCGCTCGCGGTGGCGCGGCGCCAGGATCAGCAGCGGCCGGCCAGGCAGGCCGGCCGCGACGTCGGCAATCAGCTTCTCCTCGCCGGCATGGGTGCTGATCGCGACGATGGCCGGCCGCCCGCCGATCGCCTCGGCCAGCGCCGCCGCCTCGGCCGGATCGGCCGCCAGCGGGGCGCCCACGCGCTTCAGATTGAGCCGTCCCGCGACCCGCCCGCCGAGTTTCGCCAGCCGCGCCTCGGTGGCCGCGTCCTGGGCCAGGATCAGCTCGAAAGCCTGCAGCATGGTCCGCGCCGCAGCCGGCTGCGCCGACCAGTTCTTGGCGCTCTTCTTGGTCATCCGCGCCGACACCAGCGCCAGGCGTGTCCCGCGCGCCTGCGCCGCCAGGATCAGGTTCGGCCACAGCTCGCTCTCGGCGAACAGGCCCACGTCCGGCCGCCAGTGGTCGAGGAAGCCGGCGACCGCCGCCGGCGTGTCGATCGGCGCATACTGGTGGATCGCGCCCGGCGGCAGGCGCCGTTGCAGGATCTCGGCCGAGGTGCGGGTGGTGCTGGTGACGAGCAGCGTCAGGTCGGTGCGGTCGGCCGCCAGGCAGCCGATCAGCGGCAGCAGCGAGACGCTCTCGCCGACGCTCACCGCATGCAGCCAGATCAGCGAGCCCTTCGGCCGCGGCTCCGAGGCGCGGCCGAGCCGCTCGCCGACCCGCGCCGGATCTTCCTTGCCGCGGCGCGCCCGCCTCGCCAGCACGGCCGGGCCGAGCGGCGCCAGGCGGCCGGCGGCCGCATGGTAGAGCGCCAGGGCGGCGGGCCGCGGTTCGACCGCCCGGCGCAGGTCGCCGGAGCGCAGCCTGCCCTGCGCCAGCGCCTCGGCCCGGCGCGTGGCGGCGGTGAGCCGCTCCGCCCAGTCCTCGGTCAGGCGGGCGACCTCGGCCTCGCTGGCGTGGGGCGGCGCCGTGTGCGGCCCGTCCCAGACCACCACGCCGCGGCCGAACGGCAAGGCGACCATGACCTTGTCCCAGGTGCCGAATTGCCACGCCGGGCTGGCGGCGATGCCGAGCAGGAACACCGGCGCGCCGGACCGGCGGGCGATCTGCATCAGGCCGGGGGCGATCTCCTCGTTGGGCCCGCGCGGGCCGTCGGGGGTCACGATCAGGGCGCCGCCGCCCGTCACCCAGTCCACCGCCTCGCGGAACGCTGCCACGGCCGCGCGGCTCTTGGCGGCGTCGCCCTTGCGCGCCGAGGAGATGCGGATCGCCCCGCAGCGCGACATGGCCAGCGCCCGGGCGATGAACTCCCCGTCCCTGGAAGGCGAGATCAGGGCGCTGGTGGGCTTGCGCTCCCACTGCGGCCAGATCCCCAGGCAGATCGGGACTCGGCCGTGCCAGAACGCCCCGATCGCCCCGCCCGGTCGGGTCAGCACCGGCTCGACGTCGGCGAGGTTCTCGTGCCGCCAGCGCACGGTGCGCAGGATCAGCTTCAGATAGATCCCCAGCAGCCAGCCGAGCACGGCCTGCACGCGGGGACGGCGCAGGGGGCGGGTCAATCGGAGCTCACGCGATGGGCAGGCCGTGACGGATCATCGGCGCGAGGGGTCGGATGACGCTGCGTCTGTGTCAAGCGGGCGCATCCCCCTTTGCAATACGCCCGGCGCACCCTACCTAGCCCACCGCGACCATCCCGGGACCTCATGGCCAGCACATTCGACGTCAGCACGACCGGTGGGCGCCTGGGCGCCTACCTCCACTACCTCTGGAACGACCACGCCTACCTCCGGCTGGGGTGGACCAACGCCCACTGGATCAGCGAGGAGCTGGTGCGCGCGAACCAGCCCTGGCCGTTCCAGGTCAAGGCCTGGCGCGACCGCGGCATCCGCACCATCGTCAACCTGCGCGGCGGGTTCGACAGCCACCATGCGCTGGAGGAAGAGGCCTGCCGCCGCTACGGCGTGAACATGGTCAGCTACGCCGTCACCTCGCGCGACGTGCCGACCACCGAGCAGATCCTGGGCGCCCGCGCCCTGTTCGAGGGGCTGGAATATCCGGCCATGATGCACTGCAAGTCGGGCGCGGACCGCGCCGGCATCATGAGCGTGCTCTACATGCACTTCCGCAAGGGCCGGCCGGTGTCCGAGGCGGTGGACCAGCTGCACCTGCGCTACGGCCACTTCAAGGCCGGCCTGACCGGTGTGCTCGACTACTACTTCGAGAAGTACCTGACCGAGATCGAGCCCCTTGGCCTCTCGCTGGAAGACTGGGCGCGCAGCCCCGGCTACGACCCCGTCGCCATCCGCCGCGAGTTCAAGGCCCAGTGGTGGGGCACCTTGCTGACCGAGAAGATTCTCCGCCGGGAATAGCCGCCGGCCTCAAGTCATCATCGCCGCCCGGTCGGCGCGGTCCTCGCCCTCGCCGGGGAGGTCGTCGAACGAGCCGTGGCTGGAGGCGTAGAGCCGGGCGTAGAGGCCGCCGCGGGCGATCAGCGCGTCGTGCGGGCCCTGCTCGACGATGGCGCCCTGCTGCAGCACGATGATCTCGTCGGCGTCGCGCACGGTGGCGAGGCGGTGGGCGATGACCAGGCAGGTCCGGCCGGCGAACAGCACCTTCAGGGCCCGCTGGATCTCCAGCTCGGTGAAGCTGTCGATGTTGGCCGTCGCCTCGTCGAGGATCAGGATCTGCGGCTCGATCACCAGGGCGCGGGCGAAGGAGATCAGCTGCCGCTGGCCCACCGAGAGGTTGCGCCCGCGCTGGCCCAGCGGCGTCGCGTAGCCCTCGGGCAGGCGCATGATGAAGTCGTGGGCGCTGACCGCCTTGGCGGCCGCGATCACCTGCTCGGTGGACGCGCCAGAGGCGTAGCGGATGTTCTCCTCGATCGTGCCGGTGAACAGGAACGGCTCCTGCGGCACCATGGCGATCACCTGGCCGAGCGAGGCCAGGGTGACGTCGCGCACGTCGTGGCCGCCCACCCGCACCGCGCCCTCGTCGACCTCGTAGAACCGCCGGACCAGCGAGATGATGCTGGTCTTGCCCGAGCCCGTCGGTCCCACCAGCGCCACCACCTGGCGCGGCTTCACGCTGATCGAGACGTCGCGCAGCACCGGGCGGCCGGGCGCGTAGCCGAAGGTGACGTGGTCCAACTCGACCGTCGGCTCGGGATGGTCGAGCACGATGGCGCCCGGCTTGTCGGCGATGGTCACCGGCACGTCGAGCACCTCGAAGATGCGATGCCCCGCCGCCATCGCCCGTTGCATCACCGTGTACTGCATGGAGAGCAGCCGCACCGGGTCGAAGAACTTCTGCACCGACAGCACGTAGAAGATCATCGCGCCGACGGGCATCTGGGCCCGCAGCACCTCGGCCCCGCCCACCACGATGATGGTGGCCATGGCCAGCCCCGTCAGGATGTCGACGGTGGGGGTCATGATCTGGGCGAGGAAGGCGCTCTCCACCGCCGCGTCCATGTTCTCCCGCGCCTTCACCTCGTAGAGCTCGAAGTTCATCGCCTCGCGCCGGGTCTCCTGCACCGTGCGGATGCCGTTGATGTTCTCGGCCAGGGCGCCGTTGGCGATCGACGAGGCGTCGCGCGAGCGGCGGAAGGTGGCCTTGGAGAACGGCAGCCAGATCGCCCGGATGCCCACCAGCGCCGGCAGCACCAGCAGGGTCAGCAGCCCCAGCTTCCAGTTGATCGCCACCATGAAGGCGGCGGTGCCGGCCAGCACCACCAGGTCCCCGAGCGAGCCGGTGGAGCTCTCCAGGAACTCCTGCAGCGCGCTGACGTCGCCCTGCAGCCGGCTCATCACCCGCCCGACATGGGTCTTGTCCATGAACGACAGCGAGACGTCCTGGAAGCGCCGGAACATCGCCCGGCGCACGTCGAAGATCACCTTCTGGGCCAGCCGCGAGGTCATCCAGCCGTCGAGGAACGAGGCGCCCGCCGAGACCAGCGTCACGGCGGCGAACAGCACGAGCAGCCAGGTCAGGGCGGCGACGTCGCCATGCACCGCCGCATTGATCGTCTGGCCGGTGATGTAGGGCGTGACGATCTGGGCCCCCGCCGAGATCAGCACCGCGGCCTGGGCGCCGACCATGAACTTGCCGTGCGGCGCCAGGAAGCGCGCGAACCGGCGCAGGATGCGGGTGTCGAACGAGGCGAAGATCTCTTCGCCGTCGGTCGAGCCGAGGTTGGCGTTGAGCCGGCGCGGGCTTTCGAGGGCGGCGTCGGTCATCGGCTGCGCGTTCCCACACGCATCTCGCCATTCAGTATCCCTCTCCCCGTGCACGGGGAGAGGTCGGCCGAGCGCCGCCAGGCGGTCGGACGGGTGAGGGGAGCTCGTCGCGAAGCGGCGAGCGCGCGCAGCGCACCTGGCGTCTTCGACGCCAGCCTCGGCGCTCGCGCCGAGGCGCCCTCACCCAACCTCTCCCACGCCGTGGGAGAGGGGTACCCGATGGCAGGATGCTTGAGGCCAGAAGTCCCCCTCACTCCGCCGCCTCCGTCACGCGCCGGCGCAGCTTGGCGTCGGCGATGGAGACGCCGGCGGCGGTCTTGCTCTGCAGGGCGTAGAGGTCCGCGTACTCGCCGCCCAGCGCCAGCAGCTGGGCGTGCGTGCCGCGCTCCACCACCTGGCCCTCGTCCAGCACCAGGATCTCGTCGGCGTGCATCAGCGACGACAGGCGGTGGGCGATGATGATCGTGGCCTTGGCGCGGGTCGCCTCGGCCAGGGCGTCGCGGACCCGCTTCTCGGTCACCGCATCGATGGCCGCGGTGGAGTCGTCGAAGATCATGATCCCCGGCCCCGGCACCACCCCACGCGCGATGGAGAGGCGCTGGCGCTGCCCGCCCGACAGCGCCACGCCGCGCTCGCCGACCCGCGTGCCGTAGGCGGCCGGCAGGCCGGCGATGTAGTCGTGGATCTGCGCCGTGCGCGCCGCGCCCTCGATCCGCGCGTCCTCGGCCCAGGGATCGGCGTAGGCCACGTTGTTGGTCACCGACGCGTCGAACAGGAAAGCTTCCTGCTGCACCAGCCCGACGTACTCGCGCAGCGACGCCAGGGTCACGTCGCGGATGTCGACGCCGTCGATGCTGATGCGCCCGGCGGTCACGTCGTAGAAGCGCGGGACCAGGTTGGCGATGGTCGACTTGCCGCTGCCCGGGGCGCCGACGATGCCGAGCGCCCGACCGGGCGCCACCTCGAAGCTCACGTCGCGCAGCACCGGCTTGTCTGGCGCGTAACCAAAGTCCACGTGCTCGAACCGCAGCACCCCCTCGGTGGGCGCCAGCGCCTTCGCGCCCGGCCGGTCGGCGATCGACGGCTGCAGGTCCAGGATCTGGAACAGCCGCCCTCCGCAGGTCGTCGCCCGCGCCGCCGACATCACGATCTGGGCGATCTGGCGGATCGCCGGCTGCAGCAGGGTCATGTAGAACACGAACTCGGTCAGCCGCCCGGGCGTGATCTGCCGGTGCGCGACGCCGCGGCCGCCGTACCAGAGCAGCGCCGCCATCGAGGCGTTGTAGCTGATCTGCATGAAGGACACGGCGCGGAAGCGCAGCACGATGCGCTTGAACGACTCCGTCAGGGCGTCGCCCGCGGCGCGGTCGAACTTGGCCATCTCGAAGTCGCGGGCCGCGAACGCCCGCACCACCCGCACGCCCTGCAGGTTCTCCTCCATGGTCAGGGTCAGGATGCTCATCAGCGCCTGCACCTTGGTCCAGGCAATCCTGAGGCCAATGCCCATCCGCCCCAGGATCCAGCCCGCGACCGGGGTGAAGGCCAGCGCGATCACCGCCATCACCGGGTCGGTGCTGAACATCATGTAGCCCGCCGTGCCCAGCAGCAGCGCCAGGGTCAGGAACTGCATCATCCCGTTCTGGATGAACCCGCGCGAGCCCTCCAGGTCGAGCATCCCCCGGGTGATCAGGTCGCCGGAGTGCATGTTGTCGTGGAAGCCGAACGAGAGCCGCTGCAGCTGGCGGAAGAAGTCGAGACGCAGCTGGTAGGCCACCTTCTGGCTGACGTATTCGCCCTGGTAGCCGCTGTAGCCGGTCAGCACGCCGCGCACGGCGCTGGCGGCCAGGATCAGCAGCGCCGAGATCAGCAGGGCGTGCTCGGCCCCGTGGATCGCGGCTTCGATCCGGGTGGGCGAGGCATGGACGGCGCGGGCCTTGTCCACCGCGAGCAGCAGCGACTGGGCCTGGTCCACGGCCCGGCCGAACAGCCGCGGCAGGGCGATGGTCGCCACGGCGGCGCCCAGGGACGCCGCCACGGCCAGGGCGACGCGCCCCGGCGCCGCCTTCAGTCCAAGTACGATGATCCGGCGCAGCACCTGCGGCATGGCGCTCAGGTCGAGCGCCGGCGGCGGCCGGGCTGGACGCGCGTTGGGGGAGGGCGCGCCGAATGCCGCGCCTTGTGTTTCAGGCATCAACAGGTCCGCATGCGGTAATGCCGATAGTGTGGGGGGCGTCGCCGCCGAACGCAATTCCGCCCCGGTTGCGTCCCGGCTATCAGGCGCGTTACCTCGGCGCCGAGCCGGCGGGGACCGGACGAGGAGACGCGAGAGATGATCGGCTACACCACCGTCGGGACCAGGGACCTGGCCAAGGCCTCGGCCTTCTTCGACACCGTGCTGGCGCCCCTGGGCGGCCAGGGCAATACGTTCGGCGAGCGCATGCGCTTCTACGGCGGGGGCGGCGGCGCGTCGCTCGCGGTCTGCACCCCGTGGGACGGGCAGCCCGCCACCGTCGGCAACGGCATGATGGTCGGCCTGGCGGCGCCGAGCGTCGAGGCGGTCGACAAGGTCCACGCCCTGGCGCTGTCGAGCGGCGGCTCGGACGAGGGCGCGCCCGGCGAGCGGATGCCCGGCATCTACGGCGCCTATTTCCGCGACCTCGACGGCAACAAGTTCGCGATCATCCACCGGGGCTAGACGTTCGAAGGGTGCGCGATCCTCCCTCTCACGTCATGGCCCGGCTCGTCCGGGGCCATCCCATGAACACCGGTCGGGCAGGGTGTTCATAGGTCGCCGGGACAGGCCCGGCGATGACGTCAGGTGGGGGCGGCCGCACAATCCCGCTTAACAATGCGAGGCGACCCATGCTGCGCGACGAGAAGATCCTGATCACCGGCGTGACCGGCAAGTCGGTGATCCCGATCGCCGCGTCCCTGGCCAGGGACAACGAGGTCTGGGGCGCGGCCCGCTTCACCGATCCGGCCCTCCGGCGCCAGGTCGAGGCGCTCGGCGTCCGCACGGTGCAGGTCGACCTGGCCAGCGGCCAGTTCGACGACGTGCCTGCGGACTTCACCCGCCTGATGCACTTCGCCTGGATGCGGGCCCCGCTCGCGCAGTTGGAAGAGGCGATCCAGGTCAACGTCGAGGGCGCAGGGCTGATGCTGCAGCATTGCCGCAACGCCCGGTCGGCCCTCGTGGTCTCGTCCCAGGGCATCTACACCCCCAACGACGACGCGTTCCATCCGTACACGGAGACCGACCCGATCGGCCGCGGGGCCACCGCCTACGCCGCCACCAGCCCGGCCACCAAGCTGGGGGTGGAGGCGGTGGCCCGGTTCTGCGCCCGGGCCTTCAACCTGCCCACCACCATCGCCCGGCTGAACACCGTCGTGGGCGTGCCGGGCGCCTACTATTCGGCCATGCTCGCCCGGGGCCTGGCCGGCGAGGACGTGATCACCCCGCACGACCCCAACCCGCACGCGCCGATCCACACCCTCGACATGCAGGCCCACGTCCACAGCCTGTCCGAGGCGGCCGGCGTCCCGGCCCTGCTCACCAACTGGGGCGGCGACGAGACCATCGTCACCCAAGAGGCCATGGCCCGCGCCAGCGAGCTCACCGGAGTCCCGATCAGCGTCAAGGTGGTGACGGTCCCGGGCGCGCCGAAGGGCAACAACAACGACAGCACGCGCCGCCGCAGCGTCACCGGCCCCTGCCAGGTCTCGTTCTGGCCGGCCTTCGACGGCCTGGTCCGCGATGCCCAGGCCGCCCGCGCGAAGGAGCAAGGCGCATGAGTTTCGATCCCGGCGAGCTGAAGGCGCGCGCGTCCGAGGCCACCGGCCTCTCCGACTTCGGCGCCGAGCCGTTCGAGGACGGCCTGGAGGTGCTCTGCGCCTCCCTGGACCGCGAGGCCGGCCTCAACGAGAAGGGCCGCGCCAGCGCCCAGGCCGCCATCGTGGCCACCCTCTCCGAGCGCCTCCGCGTCGAGGACTGGGTCCGCCGCGCGCCCGAGATCCTCGACGAGGTGCTGGTCCCGCAGGTGTTCGTGGTCGGCCTGCCGCGCACCGGCACCACGGCCCTCTCGCAGTTCATGTCGCAGGACCCCAACGCCCGCTCGATCCGGCGCTGGGAGCTGAATTCCCTGACCCCGCCGCCGGACGCCGCCGTGGCCCTCGACCCGCGCCTCACCGCCACCCGCGCGGCGTTCGCGGCCCGCAACGCGGCCCTGCCGGCGCTGCGCACCATGCTGCCGGTGGAAGCCGAGGACCCGTCCGAGCACGGACAGCTGCTGGGCCTCACCTTCCGCAGCCTGCACAATCCGACCCTCCACAACGTGCCGACCTACACCGACTGGCTGCTGAAGGCCGACCTGCGGCCCGCCTACCGCTACCTCGCCAAGGTCCTGAAGCTGCTGCAGTGGAAGACCCCCGGCCGCTGGTGGAACCTGAAGAACCCGCCCGACGTGTTCGCCCTTGACGCCATCGCCGAGGTGTTCCCCTACGCCGCCTTCGTCTGGACCCACCGCGATCCGGCCAACTCGATCCCCTCGGTGAGCAGCCTCGCCGCCCTGCTGCGCGGCCAGGGCCTCGACCACGTCGACAAGCCCGCCCTGATGCAGCAGATGCTGCGCTTCCAGGGCGAGGGCGTGCGGCGCGGCCTCGCCGCCCGCGAACGCCTCGGCGGCCGGGTGATCGCCGACTTCCACCAGGCCGAGATGGCCCGCGACCCGATCGGCACGATCCGCGCCCTCTACGAGCGCCTGGCGCTACCGTTCACCGCATCCTTCGAGGCCCACATCCGCGACCGCCTCGAAAACCGCCCCCGCGCCCAGCACGGCCGCCACGAGTACGACCCGGCCGAATACGGCGCGAGCCCCGAGGAGATCCGCGGCCACTTCGCCGAGTACCTGACGCGATATCCCGTCGCGTTGGGCTGATCCAGAATTCTCCTCCCCCGTGCAGCGGGGGAGGGGGACCGCGAAGCGGTGGAGGGG
>Ga0207695_10010829_pt1 | contig 11111 bp, 9 predicted proteins | sample KBSC54metaG_FD_184354 | JGI IMG/M metagenome (GOLD analysis project Ga0207695, IMG submission 184354) | Corn rhizosphere microbial communities from Kellogg Biological Station, Michigan, USA - KBS C5-4 metaG (SPAdes) (version 2) | ecosystem: Host-associated > Plants > Roots > Rhizosphere > Soil... | reverse complement strand
TAGTTAGGCAGTTTCGTTAAGTCTTCAGCATCAAATGTTGGAGCAAACTTTTTAACAAGCAATTCAGCATCCGTAATACCAATACGCCCACTAATAACCGTACCGACGTTGCCGATGATCGCTTCACGAATCTTATCCGTCAATTGTGTCATGAACTGATTGCCCAAAATAAGATTAAGACGATATTTTCGCGCCTCCGAAAGGATAGATTCGAAGCTTTCCGTCGCAAAGTTCTGAAACTCATCTACATAAAGCGAGAAATCAACTCGTTCGCTTTCAAGCTGATTAGCGCGGCCCATAGCAGCTGCTTGGAATTTCATAACAAATATAATTCCCAGCAATTTAGAGTTAAGTTCGCCCATCTTACCCTTGCTCAGATTCACCAAAAGGATTTTCTTATTATCCATAATGTCACGCAAATTAAAACCGCTCTTTGTTTGTCCAATAATGTTACGCATCGCATCATTAGAGATGAAGGGGCCGAATTTACTTACTACCCAACTCACAACTTCACCAGATTCGTTTGATTTTTGAGAATTTGGATATTCTTTGGTCCAAAAGTCGAGAACAGTTTGGTCGGTAACGTATTTCAGTTTGCTTTTCATAAACTCATCATCTATTAAAAGCTTAGGGATATCGATAAACGTGCCACCATTCGGGTCGGACATCAAGAGTAAAGCAGCATTACGGAAGATATGCTCAAGTCGCGGCCCCACAATACCTGTATGACCTGGATCATACAGTCCATAAAGCATATTGATTGCTTCTTGAACCAAGAAGTCTTTTTGATCAGGATGGTCAAACTCAAACATATTTAATCCAATTGGATTGGTCATGTCGCCAGGGTTGAAGTAAATAATATCCTCTACACGCTCTTTTGGTACCTTACCGAGTAGTGCTTCGACTGAGTCGCCGTGCGGATCAACAAACGCAAACCCTCGGCCATCCATCATATCCTGAAATGCAAGGTTTTCAAGAAGTACCGACTTACCTGTACCAGTTTGACCAATAATATATGTGTGACGACGACGGTCATTAGTACTAAGACGGATAGGCTTTTTGACACCGCGAAACTCATTATAGCCCAACAAGAATCCTTCGTTCATCAACTGCGTGGGGCCGTCTACCTGTTTAGACATCTGACGCTCAACCTGAGACGTTGGAATCGTTTTCTGGTCTGGCAAATGAAAAACTGTAGCCAGCTCAACGCTATTTAAGATATTTTGTATTATCGTTTGCGGAAAAAATCGAAATATATAGGCCGTTACTAACTCTTCAACGTTTTTAGTAAGTGCAAATTTAAATCCGTTATACGTGGGTGAATCAAACAAAGAAAATGCTGCAACTATATTCTTTAACAGAACTTGTGAATGCGCAGCTGTATTCGAGGAAACGATAACACGTACAAGTACTTCATAGCCAGGGTATCGAGTCTTTTCCTGAATGGCATCTACCACTGATTGTTCCAGTGTCGATAATTGCTTATCTTCTGGTTTTACTTCTTCATGAGCGGGTGGCTTCCAGAGCGCTTCCATGACATCTTTAGGGGCAAGCATCCCACCAAAGCCAGCCTTTTTCTTACCCTTATCTTTAGTGATCTTCTCGGCAGCGGCTACGGAATTTTTAGTCCATCCATCACGCGCCGGACGAATCAATAATTGAATAGCGACTCCATCTTCCCGCCCCGCAGCAGATAGAGCATTTAGAAGCGCACGCGAAGCGTCTCTTTTTGATTCTTGATATGTTGCAATCGGATAGACATAGTTTTTCTTTAGGGTAAACTCTCCGCCTATTGTGCCACTAATCTTCCCTACTTGACTAAAGATATTATGCTCAGTTACTTCTTCAAGGCGCGCTGAAGGATAGGCGGCGGCAATCGCTTGCCGCACAACGTCAACTAAAACCGATGGAATGATTGCATAGTAGTGTACCAAACCTTCATGTGCAACCATCTCAAAAGAAAGGTGCCGCTGGCCATAAATTTTGCTTTTAAAGCCCTTGGTCGCTGTACTTGCGATGATGTTATACATCACTTGGGCCTGTGATAAAACCTCTTCTGTAATGTCACGCTCGTCGCGCCCATTAGTTTCAATGTCATCGCTTGAAGGTGGCAGATGTATAAGCATTGGTATCATCTTAAGTCCACGTTCATAATTTTTTGCTTCCCTCAATGTTTTTCTGTACTGTAAGAATACAAAAATACCGACTGCGCCAGCTAAAACCAAGAAGAAGAAAATACTAATGAACACGCCTACCATACAAACCTACTGTGAAGCACCCAACTCTTTGCCATAACGCTTCCTGAGATAATCAGCCTGCAATTTACCGACCTCTTGTTCACGCCTATAAGGGTCATCTTTAGTTTGAGCAATAATCTTCTTGGCTTTATCAACCCATTCTTTTTCAATAAGATCATCGTCATTGGCAACCATCGGAACATCAGTAGCTAAGGATGCCGTGTCATCGCCATCTGCAGGAACAGAAGAAGTACTCCCCACCACTAGTGGTAAGGTAGGTGTAGCTACCGCATTCGAAATTGCTATGTTATCTGATTCAACAGAGCGTTCAAGTTGCTCGGTACGTCTTTCAACTATACGTTCAGGCGTTAACTGTTGCGGTGCACGCTCGATATTCCGACTATATCCCACTGGCGTATGCTCAAGGCCAAGGTTCGGTGCAGGGAGTTTAGGTTCCATATCTGTAATTATAGCATAATCATTACACGTGATATACGATTATTTAGAGTGTTCTCTTTGAAATATATACACAGCCAAGGACAATAAAAATCATTACAAGTGACACATCATAAATACTTATCTCGCCAACTGACTGCATTGCAAGCAACATAACAGGAGCTAAGGCAATGACAGAGCAGAAATAGTATGATTGCACAAGTGTCAAAGATTTAAGATGGGATGTTTTTATCAGGGGAATTGAAGCATACCTTGCCAGCCTACTTGCCCAAAAAACTAAAAAGGTCAGCACTCCTAGCGCTGACACGTACATTAAAATAAAAGCAAAAAGAATACCCAAAGGACCAATAGTAGATGGAGTTGTCACCTGCATAAGTACCAATAATAAGGCCACCGAGATCAAAGCACTGATCGCAATTACTTTTCCCAACATAACTCTCTTTCACTATATCATCAAACAAGAGAGCCTGAGTAGAAAGCATATAGCCTAGATAGCAACATCCGCCGCTTTAGTAACTATTTGGCGCGTGCATCTTGACAACTTTCTACTCGAGGCAACTGACCGCTCCAGGATAAACCTGGGGCATAATCATGCGTTCTTTCCACAATATACCTAGTAGTCTCATCGCTAACCATATCAAGGATTAACTAGGTATATTAGTACTCAATACGCGCGCTCAACGCCTTAATTTGGCGGAGCATCGGTAGCATCACAGTTAGACATATTTTTACAAAGGTGCGTGACTTACAGAGTAAGACATTTTATATGCTTGTGTCGCTACCGACTTTCCGTCAAATGAGCCTATTCGCTATTAACTGTAAATGTACTTTTTTGCTGCTTTTTGTTTTTGTAAAAGCTTATTTATACATTAGCACTTTCATATAAAACGATCAATATATTTGAAGAAAAAACTGTTGTATTTTTATATTTATTCTTTCTTTTTACAAAAAAATCATCTGTTATATTTATATTAATGTATATAAAGCATCGTTGTAATTATTTATTTTTTATTTATAGACCTGCGACCTATTATTGATATAATCACACAAGGTATACTTTATCAAAGAGAGTCCCTTATTATTTTTTAGTCAGGTGGTCATCAAAACGAATGGCATGCAAAGTTTCCAAACTTTCAGTAAATTTATGCCAGTCCTTCTTTCCCTGACTTGCAATATTACCAATACATTAAAAGCAGGTGGTTTGATCTATGCATACAAAACTCAACACAAATTATTTGCTTACTTGCAAAAAGACCGACCACAAAAAATCGTAAACTCTATGAACGTCCTTTCATACATTATCAAAAATAAAAATCGACAAAGCGACTAGCTAAAATACTCATAACAATCAACATCGACAACGATTTTCAACGTACAACTACGTGAACATCTCTAGGAATCAGATTGTACACATTATATGCGCAGAAATAGCTTTATCCACAGTATCGAAAATTAGTTAAAACTTTTTTTGTGAATTGTGTTGACACAAGCGCTTTGACATCATATTATAGGGGTAGCTTCTGAATAAATAAATTATGCAGAAGCCAAAAATAAACAACGAACTCAAAAAACTCCACACAAAACAACCACTACTCGCAGGTGGTTGTTTTTTATATTCAAAATAGTTGAAAAACACTCGATCATTCGAGTGTTTTTCATAATTCAAATTGGTGGAGCTGCGGGGTACTGCCCCCCGGTCCAAAAGGTAATATATTATTCGTCTACAAGCATAGTTTGTCTTAAGTATTTATGACGATCTGAATTAAAAAACAAACATAAATATTCAAAACGTCACGCGGTAAAGTTTCCTTTTACTAGGCCGCAGCGCCCAATAAAAGTAAGTGACATGGTATATAACACTTCGTATCGGTATGTCACCTGCTAATACAAAATGCCTGCTCAAATTAAGCGAGGTTCACAGCAAGAGTAGCTGGAGTAAATGCTTGCGCAAATACTGCAGGGATGCTCTTTACTGCTTTAGCAAAGTTGTTTGCAATTAAAAATATACGTACGTGTATAGTCGGCTTGCAAAATAATATATTAAATTCCCTCTGTCGAAAGCTAAATTCAGCCCCAACATGAACGTTCTCATTATACCATCATTTACAGATTCATACTATATATGCTTAACTATAGATCATGATGGTGGCTAAAGTCTTTTCAGTTGCGCCCGTAGGGTTTGACGGTCATATAGTGGAAGTCGAAAGTGACGCCACAAAAGGACTACCTTCCCTACAAATTGTAGGGCTCGGCAATAAAGCTATTGATGAGGCAAAGGAACGTGTAAAAAGTGCTATCCTCAACTCAAATCTGGAATATCCTACAAAGAGAATTACTATCAATCTTGCTCCCGCAGAACTACCTAAAGACGGTACACACTACGATCTACCGATTGCCATAGCTATTCTCATAAGTAGTGGCCAATTACGCCAAGATGAGGTAAGGAATGCCGCCTTTGCCGGCGAACTAGCGCTCGATGGGGTTATTAGGCCAATAAAGGGCGCTATTTCGATTGCGGAAACAGCCAAGAAAAATGGCCAATCCCATCTTTTTGTGCCTCAAGCCAACGTCACGCAAGCCAGCCTGGTTGAAGGAATATCTGTCATTGGTACGCCTTCACTCAAAGCGCTGTACTTACATTTGAAAAAAGAGAGCGAATTAAAACCTCACATTGGTCCGTCAACGCGTAATCTACAAAATAGTGTAACAATTCAAGATACTCCCCTTCTCGATGATATTCAAGGGCAAGAGCAGGCGAAACGCGCACTTATTATCGCCGCTGCCGGCCATCACAATATCCTGCTTGCTGGACCACCCGGTGCAGGAAAGACAATGCTGGCACGCACACTTCCAACGCTTCTTCCTATGCTATCTTCTGAGGAACAGATTGCTATCACTAAACTTCATAGCCTTGCCGGAGAGGCGCTTAACGAGGTGGTGATGAAAAGACCGTTTCGTTCACCGCATCATACAACAAGTCGAACAGCACTCATCGGGGGAGGTACCCGACCTAAACCGGGAGAAATCAGCCTCGCTCACCTTGGTGTATTATTCCTTGATGAGATGCCCGAATATCCTCGCTCGGTCCTTGAAGCGTTACGTCAGCCTCTTGAAGATAAGACTATTACAGTCAGTCGAGCAAACGGTCATGTATCCTATCCAGCAGATTTCATGCTCATTGCAACTATGAATCCCTGTCCGTGTGGTTTTTATGGCGACACCACACGAGAGTGTAGCTGTAGCAGTTCACAAATTTTGGCATATCAAAAACGACTTTCTGGACCGCTTCTCGATCGTATAGATATGATTATATCTGTTTCTCGTGTCCCAAATAAAGCTCTTCTTCAATCAAATTCGTCGTATAAAAATCAACAAACTGACGCCTCTAAACTAGTCAATCTTGCGCGTTCAAAACAACTTCAAAGATATAATAGTAGTATTAAAAACAACGGAAATCTCAACAGTCGTGACGTCAGAGATTATTTACAGCTTTCGTCTGAGGCCAACTCACTACTGTCCAAAGCAACTGAGCGGCTTAATCTCAGTGCCCGAAGTTACTTTAAAACCATCAAAGTGGCTCGCACAGTGGCCGATCTGGCAAAAAGTGATGTTATTGATTCGGCTCATATATCAGAAGCACTCCAGTACAGACAAAATACTTGAACCTCGGTGGCTAATCTGGTAGAATAGGTAACGAGTAACGCTTAATTTTTATTGCAACTCAAAAAGGAGAGCTAAGATCAATACATCAATTCGTATCAACGAAGCAATTCGAGCAAGCCAATTGCGGGTTATTAGCACAAGCGGTGAACAGCTAGGTATCATGAGTCGACAAGAGGCTCTGAAGACGGCTGAGGAGGCTGGGGTTGATCTCGTTGAGATTTCGCCCAATGCAGATCCACCTGTTGTTAAAATCGTTGACTGGGGAAAATATCAATACCAGAAAATGAAAGAGCAGCAGAAAAATCGCAAAAGCAGCAAAGCGAGTGAGCTAAAACAAATGCGCCTTGGGCTCAAGATTGGAGCGAACGACCTTGAGATCAAATTACGAAAAATCCGCGAGTTCCTAGTGGCAGGTCATAAAGTCAAGATTCTTATCTTCTTTCGCGGACGTGAAATGGCACATAAAGAACTCGGATACGAAATGATGGACAAGATTATTGGTCTTCTCGAAGATGAGGCAGTAATTGAGCAGAAGCCTCAGATGGCTGGTCGCAATCTGAGCATAGCAATAAGGAGTAAATAATGGGAAAGCTGAAACTAAAGACCCACAAGGGTACTGCTAAGCGAATTAAGCTTACAAGTACTGGCAAGCTCACCCGCCGACGTGCATTTGGTGGTCATATGCTGGCTAAAAAGAGTAAAAGCCGCAAACGCGCCATCAACACAACGGCGTTCGTAACGGGTGCAATGGCAAAAAACGTTAAACGAGCACTAGGAGTATAAATTATGCGAGTTAAAAGAGGCGTTCAAGCACGAGCGAAACATAAGAAGATTCTTAAGCTAGCAAAGGGTATGCAGCATAACCGAACGCGTTCATACCGTTTAGCTAAACAAGCTGTTATCCGTGCTCTTCAATATGCTTACAGGGATCGTCGGAATAAAAAACGTGATCTTCGTGGGCTCTGGATTACACGCATTAATGCAGCTGCTCGTGAAAACGGAACTATGTACGGTAAGCTCATCGCAGCCCTGAAAGCTGCAAATGTAGAGCTTGATCGTAAGGTACTTTCAGAGCTGGCAGTAAATGAGGCGGGAGCATTTAGCGAAGTTGTAAAAAGCGTTAGAGTCTAAACCTAGACATCGCTATAACTAGAATTAAAAACACCGATAGATATCGGTGTTTTTAATTGACAGCTTATCGATAAGCCGGGTTCTGTCGAGGACGATCATCTATCTAGCCTCATAGTTGCCTACGAGATCAAGCGGATAGCGACCTGCAGACGGACAGTCTTTTGTGCAGATCTCCTTGCAGCAGACAGGGTTTACCTCCTTCACATGTCACCATGTGTCGCTGTGGGCTCTTACCCCACTCCTTTCACCCTTACTCTACGTTGCCGTAGAGCGGTTTCGTTTCTGTGGCACTTTCCCTAGGGTTACCCCCGGTCACCGTTAGTGACTGTCATGTCCTATGCTGCCCGGACTTTCCTCTTACGTTTTATGGCAAGTGATCGTCTAACAAGCTGTCATAGATATTATACCTTACTACTATGGGTATTTAATATTTTATTTACCATTCCGTCTGCCAGCTGATTAAACTCTCGCCTTACATGAGTAAATGTTACTTTATCAAACTTTGTGATAAGTTCGCGAATTCGTTCGTTAATAGGCCAAAGATCACGATTTTTAATGGCATAGACACCTTTCATCTGGTTAACAACGAGTAGGCTATCCATACGAAAGTCAACCGTATGCGCCCCAAGTTCAAGCGCTTTCTCGAGACCAAGTCTCACTCCATGATATTCCGCCTGATTATTCGTAGTAATTCCAAGGTACACTCCACCTTCATGGATAACGTTCTGATTTTCATCCATAACAACGAAGCCTGAAGCAGATGGCCCAGGATTCCCTCTCGAGCCTCCATCTGAATAAATAATGAGGCGTCGACCATGTGATGTATTATTTACGTTTGTAGGAGTTTGTGAGCTGTAATCCGACGGATTATGTGTTGTTTTTATAAGAACAGTCGTAGATTCTGTAACTTCTATGTGTTGTATTTCTAACGCTGATTTAAATATATAATCACTATAATTTTTGCTAAGCCTTACTCTTATTTTACCGGGAAAAGATATGAGATAAACGAGAAAGGTATAATGAATATTCCTTTCATCATGATCAACATAAGTAATAGCATCAAATAGCTGAGCAACCTCTATAGAAATACCAACGTCATTCTGCAAATAACGACGAAGCGCCTCCTCTGGCTGCTCCCCTTCCTGCAGCCGGCCGCCCGGTAATTCATATTTACCCAAAATACTAGGTCGTCCATTTGCTCGCCGTAAAAAGAGGATCTTATCCTCTTTTGTTACAATTGCTCTTACAGCTACGCGCTGAATCATATATTACCCCTTATACTATCTGACTCTGCTTTGGTCGGGGTGACAAGACTTGAACTTGCGACCTCACGGCCCCCAGCCGTGCGCGCTACCAACTGCGCCACACCCCGATACACCAAAAACCCAGGACATAGCCTTCAGCGTTTGATATTCCCGGCGTAATTGCAAGGTGGGTGTTCTCAAAACATTTCCACGGAAACGAATCATTTGAACTCCCTATCAAATATGATATTCAGGAAAATCATATGCGCCTAAGCTATCCTGGGTACTTTTATTATAGCACTTCAACTATTTAAAAAAGGTGAAAGATAGTATCAAATGCCTTCAAAATAACGTTGATCATTGCCAACATAAAGCTGCCAATGACACCGTTAGCAACGAGCACAATAAGAAAAATAAACATTACGCCAAATTGCTCAATAACTTCCATTGCTCTTCGTACAAATTCCGGCGCAAGTGCATACAACACACGCGATCCATCCAGTGGTGGTATAGGTATACTATTGAAAACAAAAAAACCTAAGTTAACCATAATCGTGGTTGTTATAAACTCTCCGAGCAAGTTTCCCTGTGGTAATACGGGCAAAGTAAGCACCCCCACCCCAAAAAATACAAAAGCAATCACTAGATTAGTAAGAGGACCAGCTAAAGCGACAAGCGCCGCTCCCCATTCCCCAAATTTTACTCTACTGGGATTAAATGGCACAGGCTTAGCGCCACCAAAAACAGGCGCACCAATAATTGCAAGTGTTATAGGCAGAATAAGCGTTAAGAAAGGATCAATATGTTTTATAGGATTAAGTGTCAGCCTTCCTTGCAGTTTTGCTGTGTCGTCGCCCAACCAATAGCCCACAAACGCGTGCATTGCCTCATGAAGGGTCATAGAAAGCAAAATAACTACTATAATCACCAAAATGTATAGAACATTGATATTCCCAAATAACATGCTTTTATTATAGCCTATTACTAGTACAAATGGGTCAATACTCGGTTTCGTCGTAGAAAAATTTCTTCTCCACAAACGTCTCGCCCGTATCTATATACTTCAGGAAATCATCCACGCTCGTAAATCGCTTTTTCTTGGTAGAAAATTCCTCGTGAGTCATCCATTTATTGACTCCACCTTCAAATTTCTCTATAAGCTCTCCGCGGTATGTGTCAGCATACACACACAAGAATATCTTATCTTCAAGTAGCTTTCCTGTTTTTTTGCTAAAATCACGTTTGTGATACAAAAGCCTATATTCAAAATCTGATTCCAACCCAGTTTCTTCCTTTAGCTCACGGCTTGCAGCCTCAAGTATAGACTCACCCCAACGTACCTTACCGCCAGCCCTTCCCCAAAAATCAAAATAGGGATTTTTCTTTCTCTGTTGAAAAAGAAACTCACGTTCTCCGTTCTTACCCTTGCGTTCAATGGTAATAGCAATAGACACTTTAGGCTGTTTCTCAATCTCCTTCTCGTCCGTATCCATTCGATTGGCATACTCTTTACCCTTATTAGTTAGCTTATAGGCCCTTTCAAGCTTCTCAACGTAAGCTTCGTCAATGAGTTTCTTAATATGAAAATTAAAATGATCACTAGTTAAATCTGTTGATTTTTGAATTTCTGAAAAACTTGCCTCAGGCGTAAACAATAAATGGTGGATGATTGCTATCTGTGACTGGTGCATATTTGCTTCGTAGCTCATATATATTTCCTAGCTTAAATATTACTTTCTTATCTCAAAATACGCTAAAAATATCGTGACATCTAGTAAAGTCAACTTAACCTGAATCACGAAACCTAAAGCAAAACACGCAGTGTTTTGCTATCCTGTGAGTGCAAACTAAACAGGAAAAACAAACATGCGTGTTTTACACTCACATCATATACTACCGTTATTCGTTTGGGTAGATGACGCGGTAGCGTCACTATCCCAGGCGAAAAAAGAGGAAGAGAAGCGCCGCAAAGGAGGACGCCCTAGCGTCCTCCGAGACAGCGAACTCATTACCCTCCTCATCTTTAATCTTTTCACCGTTCAACAACAAACGTTGCGCCAGATCTATGGCTGGGCACAGCAATACCACCGCTCGGACTTTCCTTGTCTCCCGCGCTACCAAAACTTTGTCTGCCACTGCCACCGTATCCAGCCGCTCATGAGGAGGCTGCTGGGCAGCCTCCTAGAAAGCGAAGCAACGCTTCGCTTCATGGACGCCACTATGCTGCCAGTCTGCAAGCTGGTGCGGAGGCGCTGGCACCGGGTTGCCCGGGGCGTCGCCCATACGGGCCACAACTGGCAAGGTGAGCATTACGGCTTCAAGCTCCATGCCTCCATCAACAACGACGGCAAACTCTGTGCCATTGCCTTTTCCGGCGCTA
>Ga0207695_10010828_pt1 | contig 11113 bp, 8 predicted proteins | sample KBSC54metaG_FD_184354 | JGI IMG/M metagenome (GOLD analysis project Ga0207695, IMG submission 184354) | Corn rhizosphere microbial communities from Kellogg Biological Station, Michigan, USA - KBS C5-4 metaG (SPAdes) (version 2) | ecosystem: Host-associated > Plants > Roots > Rhizosphere > Soil... | reverse complement strand
CCGGCACGAGGTTCGCGTCCGCGCCTTCGGCGTCGCGGCCATACACCTGCAGCCAGCCCGGCTCGACGAGCACCTTGCCTTCGGTCTTGAAGTGATGGCCGGCGACTTCGGTGATCCGCGTCGTGACGCGGAATTCGGCCGCCGGGAAGAACACGGCGAGGAAGCGCTTCACGACCAGGTCGTACAGCTTCTGCTCCGGCTCGGACAGCGACTTCGGCGCCTGCAGCGTCGGGATGATTGCAAAGTGGTCGCTGATCTTCGAGTTGTCGAAGATCCGCTTGTTCGGCTTCACCCAGCCCTTGTCGAGCACCTGCTTCGCATGCGGCAGGTAGTTGTTGCTCTCCTTGAGCATCTCGAGCGTGGACTGGACCGTCGAAAGGTAGTCTTCCGGCAGCGCGCGTGCGTCGGTACGCGGGTAGGTCAGCACCTTGTGCTTTTCATACAGCGCCTGCGCGAGGCCGAGCGTGTTCTTCGCGGAGAAGCCGAAGCGGCCGTTCGCCTCACGCTGCAGGCTCGTCAGGTCGAACAGCAGCGGCGACAGCTGTGTCGACGGCTTCGATTCCTCGGAGACCGTGCCGACCTGATCGCGACATGCGGCGACGATCGTTTCGGCAGCCGGCAGGCTCCACAGGCGGGAGTCGCGTTTCTCCGGATCGAATTCGTCGCGCTTGAATTTCGGGTCGTACCACTTGCCTTCATAGAAACCGCCCGCGCACGCGAATGCGGCCTTCACTTCCCAGTAGTCGCGCGGGATGAAGCGGCGGATTTTCTCTTCGCGTTCGACGACGATCGACAGCGTTGGCGTCTGAACGCGGCCGACTGTCGTCAGGAAGAAGCCGCCGCCCTTGCTGTTGAACGCGGTCATCGCGCGGGTGCCGTTGATCCCGACGAGCCAGTCGGCTTCCGAGCGGCAGCGTGCGGCGTCGGCGAGCGGCTGCATGTCCGTGTCGCTGCGCAGGTTCGCGAAACCGTCGCGGATCGCCTGCGGCGTCATCGACTGCAGCCACAGGCGCTGGACCGGCTGCTTCGCCTTCGCGTGCTGCGCGATCAGGCGGAAAATCAGTTCGCCCTCGCGCCCCGCGTCACATGCGTTGATCAGGCGGTCGACGTCCTTGCGCTTCATCAGCTTGGTGAGCACCTTGAGGCGCGACTCGCTTTTTGCGATCGGGTTCAGGTCGAAATGCGGGGGGATGACGGGCAGATGCGCGAAGCTCCATTTCCCGCGCTTGACCTCGTACTCTTCCGGGGCGGCGATTTCGAGCAAGTGGCCGACAGCGGACGAAAGGACGAATTCGTCGCTCTCGTAGTATTCGTCATGCTTTGTAAAGCCGCCCAAAGCGCGCGCGATGTCGTTCGCGACAGAAGGCTTTTCCGCAATGATCAGTGCTTTGGACATGACAGGTGTGTGATGGTAGACCGGGTTCGCCGGTTGTGAGTCCCTTTTACGACCGCTTTATAGCACACGCCGAAGCGACGGCGGCTCGGCGTGTAAAAAGCGGCTCATCATAGAGGGGGGCTGCAACGGCGGCAAGCGCCCGGCGCGGCGGGGCGCGCAAATGCGCGAAAAACCGCCGGGCGGGGCGCGAATTCAGGCTTCGACGTTCAGGACGTTGCGCAATTTCGGTGCGTGCGGCGCACCGGGTACCGCGCTCAGGTCGGACAGCATTCGTTCGACGATCGCCGCGTGCGGCAGCACCGTGCCGAAGAAGCGTGCGGTGTTGGCATCCTCGATCAGGATCGTCGGGAAGTTCTCGACGTCGAGATCGTCGAGGCGGTCGGCATGCGTTTCGATGTCGATCCAGGCGAAGCAGGCGTCGGGATGCGCGTCGGCGAGCTGGTCGAAGGCCGCCCGGTAGTCGCGGCACGTGCCGCACCACTCTGCGCACAGGCAGGCGACGAGCAACGTGCCGGGATCGGCGAGGCGCTCGGCGATCCGATCCGCATCGGTGTCGAGATTCAGCGCGGGCATGGATTTCCTTGAGTATCGTCGGCGGCGCGGCCGCCCCTATTCGGGGAAATGTAGCACGCCGCACGCGGGCGGGGTGGGTGCGGCGTCAAGCCGCGTGAAGCGTCCGCCGGGGACGCTCGCGACGCGACCGGCCAGTTCGAGCGCGAGCAGCGCGCGATGCAGCATGTCGTCAGACAGGCTGCTGTGCTCGGCGAGCCATTCGAATGTGACGGGGCCGTATCCCAGTGCGGCGAGCACGGCCTGTTCGGACGGGGTGCAGGGCGACGGAGGCGGTGATGCTTCGATTCGGGCTGGCGCGGCGGCCGGACCGGCGGGGGGCGCTTCCATAATGGCGGCGCAGGCGCGCTGGCCGGAGGCTTCGGTTTCGCGAACCTCGTCGGGATTCGCGCGCCGAATTCCGGGGCACGCCGCACCGGTCGTCGGTTCGCCCAGCCCGTATTCCTCGAGAATATCGAGTGGCGCTGCCGTGAGCTTCGCGCCGTCGCGGATCAGCGCGTGGCAGCCCTGCGCGAGCGGTGCGTGGATCGAACCCGGCATCGCGAACACATCGCGCCCCAGTTCGTTCGCGAGCCGCGCGGTGATCAGCGAGCCGGAGCGCGGGGCGGCTTCGACGACGAGCGCGCCGATCGCCAGCGCCGCGATCAGCCGGTTGCGCTGCGGGAAATGCGCTGCGCGGGCCGGGGTGCCGAGCGGCCATTCCGACAGGATCGCACCGTGCGCGGCGATCTCGTGGGCGAGTGCGCGGTGCCGCGCCGGATAGACGAGATCGGCACCCGTCGCGATCACCGCGACCGTGCCCGACCGGCCGTCGAGCCCGCCGCGATGCGCGGCGCCGTCGATCCCGAGCGCGAGGCCCGACACGATCGGGAGTCCCGCGTCGGACAGCGCGCGTGCGAAGCGCGTCGCGTCGGCGAGCCCCTGCGGCGTCGCGTGGCGGCTGCCGACCACGGCGAGGCTGCGTGCGTGCAGCAGGTCGAGCCGGCCCTTTACATATAGCAGCGGCGGCGGGTCGTGCAGGTCGCGCAGCCGCGGCGGGTAGGCCGGATCGCTGAGCGTGACGAACGCGTTGCCCGGCGCATCGAGCCACGCGAGCGCGGCATCGGTGCGCGCATCGAGATCGTCGCGTTCGCTTGCGCGCACGGCCTGCGCGGCGGCGGGGCTGCTCACGGCGGCAATGGCCTGGTCGGACGCGCGCAGCAGCGCCGCCGGCGAGCCGAACGCGTCGAGCAGCGCCTGCAGTACGGCGGGTGCGAGGCCGGGCGCATGCCCGAGCTGCAGCCACGCGCGCAACGCGGAGGTGGTCAGCGCTTGAGGCGACATGAGGCTGCCCTCGAACGCGACGGCCAGCGGACCGCGTGGCGCCATGATAAAATTTTCATCATCCGAAATACTCGACAGGGCCGCGCGCGCAGGCGCCCGGCCAATTGCAGGAGGCGCGATCCGCGGCATTGATACGCCGCGCATCCGCCTCATCTTCATTGCATCGCGGCGGCGGCGCCAGCCGGCCGGATGGCCGATGCCGCACCCTGCTCTACCGAATACCGAACGCCATGGCTTTGCTCAACATTCTTCATTACCCCGACAAGCGGCTGCACAAGGTCGCCAAGCCCGTCGACAAGGTCGACGACCGGATCCGCAAGCTCGTCGCCGACATGGCCGAGACCATGTACGCGGCGCCCGGCATCGGCCTTGCGGCCACGCAGGTCGACGTGCACGAGCGCGTGATCGTGATCGACGTTTCCGAGGAAAAGAACGAGCTGCGCGCGTTCATCAACCCCGAGATCGTCTGGTCGAGCGACGTGAAGCAGATCTATGAAGAGGGCTGCCTGTCGGTGCCCGGCATCTACGACGAAGTCGAGCGTCCCGACCACGTGCGCGTGCGCGCGCTCAACGAGCAGGGCGAGGCTTTCGAGCTCGACTGCGAGGGCCTGCTCGCCGTGTGCGTCCAGCACGAGATGGATCATCTGATGGGGCGCGTGTTCGTCGAATACCTGTCGCCGCTCAAGCAGACGCGCATCAAGACGAAGATGAAGAAACTCGAACGCGCGATGTGACGCGCGTTCATCCTGCCCGACCCCGAACGCTGTCATGACCCATACGTTGCGCGTGATTTTTGCCGGCACGCCGGAATTTGCCGCGGCTGCCCTCGCCGCGATCCACGAGGCCGGTTTTCCGGTGCCGCTCGTGCTCACCCAGCCCGATCGCCCGGCCGGCCGCGGGATGAAACTGCAGGCGAGCGCCGTGAAGCGCTACGCCGTCGAGCATGGCATGCCCGTCGCGCAGCCGCCGTCGCTGCGCCGCGCGGGCAAGTACCCCGCGGAGGCGGCCGACGCGATCGAGCTGCTGCGCACGACGCCGCACGACGTGATGGTGGTCGCCGCGTACGGCCTGCTGCTGCCGCAGGAGGTGCTCGACATTCCGCGCAGCGGCTGCATCAACATCCATGCGTCGCTGCTGCCGCGCTGGCGCGGCGCCGCGCCGATCCACCGCGCGATCGAGGCCGGCGACGCCGAGACGGGCGTCACGCTGATGCAGATGGACGTCGGCCTCGACACCGGCGCGATGATCGAAGAGGCGCGCGTCGCGATCGCGCCCGACGACACGACCGCGACGCTGCACGACCGGCTGGCCGCCGACGGCGCGCGGCTGATCGTCGACGCGCTCGTGCGGCTCGAGCGCGACGGTACGCTGCCGGCGACGCCGCAGCCGGCCGACGGCGTGACCTATGCGGAAAAGATCGGCAAGCACGAAGCGGCGCTCGACTGGCGCAAGCCTGCCGACGTGCTCGCGCGCCAGGTGCGTGCGTTCGATCCGTTCCCCGGCGGCGTCGCGACGCTCGACGGCGCGGCAATCAAGCTGTGGGCTGCCGAGCCGGTGGCGGCGCGCGGCGATGCGGCGCCTGGCACGATCGTCGAAGCCGCGCCGGAAGGCGTGGTCGTCGCGTGCGGCAGTGGCGCGCTGCGCGTCACGCAGTTGCAGAAGCCGGGCGGCAAGCGGCTGCCCGCGCGCGAATTCCTCGCCGGCTCGCCGCTCGCCGCGGGCCAGCGTTTCGCGCTGCCTGACGTTGCCTAACGTGACCTGACCGCCATTCGACACGGCCTGCCGGCCCTGCGCAATCGGCCGAACGGTCGAGTCGCGCAGCGCGGCAGGCGCGCGTAGAATTTCCCTGCGCTCTCCGGTTTCGAGGTTTTCATGTTCGGCATCACCCATTTCGGCTTCTTCGTGCTGGCAGTTTTCCTGCTGAACGTCACGCCCGGCCCCGACACGGCCTACATCGTCGGCCGCAGCGTCGCGCAGGGCCGCGGCGCGGGGCTGATGTCGGCGCTCGGCATTTCGGCCGGCTGCTGCGTTCATGCACTCGCGTGCGCATTCGGCCTCACGGCGCTGCTTGCGGCGTCGGCTGCCGCGTTCACGGTGATCAAGCTGGTCGGCGCCGCGTACCTGATCTATCTCGGCGTGCGGATGATCGTCGCGAAGCAGGCCGCCGCGCCGTCGGGCGCCGAGGCCGCCACGGCAGCAAAGCCGCTGCGCCAGTTGTTCATGCAGGGCTTCTGGACCAACGTGTTGAACCCGAAGGTCGTGCTGTTCTTCGTGTCGTTCTTCCCGCAGTTCGTGTCGGCCGACAGCCCGCACAAGGCATTGGCGTTCCTGACCCTCGGCGCGGTGTTCGTCGCGATGAGCACGGTCTGGACCAGCCTGGTCGCATGGGTCGCGGGCAGCGTCACGCAGCGCTTTTCCGACAAGCCGGGCGTCAGGAAGTGGCTCGACCGCACGGTCGGTAGCGCTTTCGTCGGCCTCGGCCTGCGTCTTGCAACATCGCAACGCTGAGATTGAATTTTTCCGGCAAGACCTTATCTAACAAATCGCTTACAATTTTCCGTCGCGCCCTGTGATGCGCGGCGGGTTCCCTGACGGATAAGGAGTGGGTATGTTCAATTGGGTCAAAACGGCGATGCTGATGGCCGCGATCACGGCCCTGTTCATCGTGATCGGCGGAATGATCGGCGGCTCGCGCGGCATGACGATCGCGCTGCTGTTCGCGCTCGGCATGAATTTCTTCTCGTACTGGTTCTCCGACAAGATGGTGCTGCGCATGTACAACGCGCAGGAAGTCGACGAGAACACGGCGCCGCAGTTCTACCGGATGGTGCGCGAGCTGGCCACGCGCGCGAACCTGCCGATGCCGCGCGTCTACCTGATCAACGAGGATGCGCCGAACGCGTTCGCGACGGGCCGCAACCCCGAGCACGCGGCGGTCGCCGCGACGACGGGCATCCTGCGCGTGCTGTCGGAGCGCGAAATGCGCGGGGTGATGGCGCACGAGCTCGCGCACGTGAAGCACCGCGACATCCTGATCTCGACGATCACCGCGACGATGGCGGGCGCGATCTCGGCGCTTGCGAACTTCGCGATGTTCTTCGGCGGGCGCGACGAGAACGGCCGGCCGGCCAATCCGATCGCGGGTATTGCGGTCGCGCTGCTCGCGCCGATCGCCGGCGCGCTGATCCAGATGGCGATTTCGCGGGCACGCGAGTTCGAGGCCGACCGCGGCGGCGCGCAGATTTCCGGCGATCCGCAGTCGCTCGCGACCGCGCTCGACAAGATCCATCGCTATGCGGCCGGCATCCCGTTCCAGGCGGCCGAAGCGCATCCGGCCACCGCGCAGATGATGATCATGAACCCGCTGCACGGCGGCGGCCTACAGAACCTGTTCTCGACGCACCCGGCCACCGAGGAACGCATCGCGCGCCTGATGGAGATGGCGCGTACCGGCCGCTTCGATTAAACCTCGGCGCGCCACGCGGCCGTTGCCGCGCGGCGTCCGCCCCACCACCCCGCACGCTTCGCGCTGCGGGGTGTTTCATTGGTGCGCGCCCTAAAGCGGCCAAAGGGGCCGCATGGTCGCACGCTACAATGCGCGGTTTGGGATCGCAGGGCCGCGCGGCCGCCGCAATCCCGCCGTTTGCCGCCATTCGCCGTTTGCCGCATTTGTTAGCTGCGCTTGTTTGCCGATTCCGCTCCGATGACACGAACCCGTTCTTCCGCTCAGTCTTCTTCCGGCCGCCCGGCGCGCCTGTCCGCGCCGCATCTTGCGCCCGATTCGCTCGGCTTCGCACTCGACGCGGCCGCGCAGGCGGTCGATGCGGTACGGCGCGGCACTGCGCTGCCGGCAGCGCTCTCGGCGGTATTCGCGCAGATGGCGGCCGGTGCGCAGGCGCTTGCGCGCGGCGCGACGCAGGACGTCGCGTACCGGACGATGCGTCGCCTCGGCAGCGTGGACTGGCTGATCGGCCGGCTCGTCAGCAAGGCGCCGCCCGCGCACGTGAACGCGGTGCTCGCCGGCGCGCTCGCGCTGCTGCTCGATCCGGCGGACGATGCCGCATACTCGGCGTTCACGGTGGTTGACCAGGCCGTGACCGTGATCGGCGCGCGCCGCGAATACGCATTCGCGAAGGGGTTGGTCAACGCGGTGCTGCGCCGCTTCCTGCGCGAGCGCGACGTGCTCGTCGCTGCGATGCAGGACGACGCCGTTGCGCGCTGGAATTACCGCGCATGGTGGGTCGATGCGGTGAAGCGCGCATGGCCCGACGCATGGCAGGCGATCCTCGCGGCCGGCGAGCGCCAGGGGCCGCTGACGCTGCGCGTGAATGCGCGTCGCGCGAGCGTCGACGCGTATCTCGACACGCTGCGCGCGAGCGGGATCGACGCGACTGCGATCGGCCGACATGCGGTACGGCTCGCATCGGCGCTGCCGGTCGAGCGCATTCCCGGATTCGCCGACGGCGTGGTGTCGGTGCAGGACGCCGGCGCGCAGCTCGCGGCCGAATGGCTCGGCGCGCGCGACGGCATGCGCGTACTCGACGCATGCGCGGCGCCCGGCGGCAAGACCGGCCACATTCTCGAGCTGGCCGATGCGGAAGTCGTTGCGCTCGAAAGCGACGCGACGCGCGCGGCGCGCATCGGCGAGAACCTCGTGCGCCTGTCGCTCGCAGCGGACGTGCGTGTCGGCGATGCGGGTGCGCCCGGCGCGTGGTACGACGGGCGCCCGTTCGACCGCATCCTGGCCGACGTGCCGTGCTCGGCATCGGGCATCGTGCGGCGGCATCCCGACATTCGCTGGCTGCGCCGCGAGGCCGACATCCCGGCGCTCGTCGCGGAACAGCGCCGCATCCTGTCGGCGCTGTGGCCGCTCGTGAAGCCGGGCGGCGAACTGCTTTACGTGACCTGCTCGATCTTCCCCGAAGAAGGCGAGTTGCAGGCCCGCTGGTTTGAAGCGGTCTGTGAAGATGCGGTACGATTGGACGCCCCCGGCCAGCTGCTGCCGGGCGCAGTGCAGGGAGGGGCTGCCGCCGGCGCACTCGACCAGAACACCGATCACGACGGATTTTTCTACGCGCGGTTTCAGAAACGGTGACGATCAAACACCTTTTTCCACTTCGGCTCGCGGCCGTCCTGATGGTCGCGTTGACGCTGTGCCTGGCCGTCGCCCGGCCGGCGCATGCCCAGTCGATCGCCGTGCAGCGCGCGTCGCTCCAGGCCGACGGAAGCGGCTGGAGCCTCGATGCCCGCTTCGATTTCGAGCTGAATCCGAACCTCGAGGATGCCGTCAACAAGGGCATCCCGCTTTACTTCACGACCGACTTCGAGCTGAGCCGCGCGCGCTGGTACTGGTTCGACGAGCAGCCGGTGTCGGTGACGCAGACGATCCGCCTGTCGTTCCAGCCGCTCACGCGCGAATACCGCGTGTCGACGGGCGGCCTGCAGCTAGGCTTCCCGTCGCTGAAGGATGCGCTCGCTGTCGTCAGGCACATCACGTCGTGGCACGTGATCGACCGCAACCAGGTGCGCCTGGGGGAAACCTACATGGCGTCGGTGCGGATGCAGCTCGATACGGCGCTGATGCCGAAGCCGTTCCAGGTCGACGCCGTGAACAATCGCGACTGGACGCTCGGGTCGGACTGGAAGCGCTTCAACTTCACGGTGACCGAACGTGCTAAATAAAGTGCGCCGCGCGGCCAGCGGGAAGAGCCTCCTCGTTCGTGTGATCGTCTCGACCGTCGCGTTCACCGCGTTGCTGCTGCTCGTGCTGCTCGCGGCCGCGAGCGCGAATACCGAATTCTTCGATCGCTACTACTCGTGGCTGTACGCGACCAACATCGTCGTCGCGCTCGTGTTCCTGCTCGTGGTGCTCGGGCTGATCGGGATGATCGTCGTGCGCCTTAGGAAGGGCAAGTTCGGCACGCGGCTGCTCGCGAAGCTCGCGGTGTTCTTCGCGCTCGTCGGCGTGGTGCCGGGCGGGATCATCTACATCGTGTCGTACCAGTTCGTGTCGCGCAGCATCGAGTCGTGGTTCGACGTGAACGTCGAGACGGCGCTGACGGCCGGCCTGAATCTCGGCCGCGGGATGCTCGATGCGTCGCTGTCCGATCTGCAGACGAAGGCGCGACTGATGTCCGACCAGCTCGCGAGCGTCGACGCGAACACGAACGGCACGACGCTCACGCTGCTGCGGCTGCGCGACCAGTTCGGCGTGCAGGACGCGACGATCGTCGAGCCGAGCCGCGGCGGTTCGGGCGCGGCGCCCGACCTGCACATCGTCGCGCAGGCGTCGGGCAATTTCGCGGCGCTGATTCCGGACGACCTGCCGACGCCGCTGATGCTGAGCCAGGCGCGCGAACACGGCACATACGCGGCGATCGAAGGCGAAGTCGACGGCGACCCGCGCGCGCACGGCGCGAAGGGCGCGCTTCGGCTGCGCGTCGTGCGGCCGATTCCCGATGCGACGACGTCGCTGCTGCAGCCGGCCGAACGCTTCCTGCAGCTCACGCAGCCGGTGCCGCCGACGCTCGCGCACAACGCGGACGCCGTGCAGCGCGCGTACCGCGAGTATCAGGAAAAAGCGCTCGGCCGCACGGGCCTGCGCAAGATGTACATCGGCACGCTGACGCTCGCGCTGTTCCTCGCGACCTTCATCGCGATGATGCTCGCGCTCGCGCTCGGCCAGCAGCTCGCGCGGCCGCTGTTCCTGCTCGCGCAGGGCACCAAGGAGATCACGGAAGGCGACTACACGCCGAAGCGCGAGATCAAGACGCGCGACGAGCTCGGCTTCCTCACGCAGTCGTTCAACGCGATGACGCGCCAGTTGTCCGAGGCGCGTCTCGCGGTCGAGAAGAACCGCATCGCGCTCGAGCATTCGAAGACGTATCTCGAGAGCATCCTCGCGAACCTGACGGCCGGCGTGTTCGTGCTCGACCGCCAGTTCCGGCTGACGACGGCCAACCGCGGCGCCGAGCGGATCTTCCGGCAGCCGTTCAACGCGCTGATCGGCACGACGCTCGACCAGATCGGCGTTGCGGCGGGATTCGGTGCGATGGTGCGCAAGGCGTTCGCCGATCGCGAGGCGGCATCCGACGGCGGCAGCGGCGATCGGGGCCACTGGCAGCAGCAGTTCGCGATCGAGATGCCGGGCGAAACCGAACCGCTGACACTGCTCGTGCGAGGCGCGCGCCTCGTGTCGACGGTCGAGGGGCAGGCCGACGATCCGCAGACGTCCGGTTACGTCGTGGTATTCGACGACATTTCCGACGTGATTTCCGCGCAGCGCTCGGTTGCGTGGGGCGAGGTCGCGCGGCGGCTCGCGCACGAGATCAAGAATCCGCTGACGCCGATCCAGTTGTCGGCCGAGCGGCTGCAGATGAAGCTGTCCGACAAGCTCGCGCCGTCCGACGCGGATGTGCTCAAGCGCGGCGCGACGATGATCGTCAACCAGGTGGCCGCGATGAAGCGGATGGTCGACGATTTCCGCGAATACGCGCGCACGCCGCCGGCGGTGCTCGCGAACCTGCAGTTGAACGAACTGGCGAGCGAGGTGCTCGGGCTGTACGGCGTCGGCGAAGGCAAGAGCCCGATCGTCGCCGAGCTCGCGCCATCGCTGCCGGTGATTCGCGGCGACGCGACGCAATTGCGCCAGGTGATACACAACCTGCTGCAGAATGCGCAGGATTCGGTCGCGGAAGCCGAGCATCCGCGTGTGTTGATCGAAACCAAGACAGTAGAATATGGCGATCCCGACGCCGAGGGCAAAACGCGCGTCGCGGTACGTCTTACCGTGTCCGACAACGGGCCCGGTTTTCCGGCACGCAT
>Ga0207695_10010820_pt1 | contig 11120 bp, 9 predicted proteins | sample KBSC54metaG_FD_184354 | JGI IMG/M metagenome (GOLD analysis project Ga0207695, IMG submission 184354) | Corn rhizosphere microbial communities from Kellogg Biological Station, Michigan, USA - KBS C5-4 metaG (SPAdes) (version 2) | ecosystem: Host-associated > Plants > Roots > Rhizosphere > Soil... | reverse complement strand
GTCACCACCGAGGAGCACCCCGGGTTCCCCACCGATTTGCAGGCCCAGTTCATGGCACTGATGACACGCGCCGAGGGGATATCGATCATCACCGAGACCATCTTTGAAAACCGCTTCATGCATGCCCAGGAACTGGCGCGCATGGGCGCTAACATCCGACTGGAGGGCCGCCAGGCAATGGTGGCAGGACCCATGCCGCTATCCGGCGCGCAAGTGATTGCCAGCGATCTGCGCGCCAGCGCTTCGCTAGTGCTGGCCGGGCTGGCCGCGCAGGGAGAAACCGTCATCGACCGGGTTTATCACATCGATCGCGGCTATGACAGAATCGAAGCGAAGCTGGCGGGCGTGGGCGCGCGCATACGGCGGGTCCTGTAAATGGGGCCTGCCAAATTTCCCGACTAGAGAGGCTTTCATGACAACTCCCCATAAAGTGCATAGTCCCGGTTTTCTGGCTTTGGTGAATGATGCCAAATCGCGGGTTGAGGAAGTAGACATCGCCGGTTATCAAAAGATGCCGCGCGAAGGACATTTACTGATCGATGTTCGTGAAGACCACGAATGGGCTGCGGGCCATGCGGCGGGCGCGATCCACATGAGCAAGGGAACCATCGAACGGGATATCGAGACGCGCGTGCCCGACACCTCCACCAAGATGGTGCTGTATTGCGGCGGCGGCTATCGCTCGGCGCTGGTGGCGGATGCGCTGCGGAAGATGGGCTATCGCCATGCGATTTCGCTCGATGGCGGATGGCGCGCATGGAACCAAGCCGGATTACCGGTGGTCAAGGACTAGCGGCTGGAATTAGAACAGCCCGCGCCCGTCGCCGAACACCTGATCCAGAAACGCGAGCACGGTTAACCCCATGGCGATCGAGTTCACGACCCCGATGAACTTGGTGAATCCCTTACCCATAAACTCGAAGCGCAGCACCAGCGCGAAGGCGATGCCGGAGTAGAGCAGAATGAGGGGCAAACCCCGGTCCGTGAGCATACTCAGAGCCAAGGCGGCGCTGTAGTAGAGCAGTGGAACGTTGCTGTCGTAGCGTCCCCGGCTGAGCAGCACGATCGCGATGATGGCGAGGGCGACCACCAGCAGGATGGTCATGTTCATCGGAGTTGCGTCAAAGTACATACGATTTCATTCGCGTCTCTCGGCGAATGCCCGGTGGTTAAAACGTATAAGCGATCGCCAGCATCGGAACGATATTTTGCAAGATGCCGGGCACGCTCGAACCCACGTTGGGAGCAATCAGCTCCTTGGGGAAGGGCGTGATGTAGTCGTGCACTTCTAGGCGGAGCTGCAGCGCATTCGCGATCTGCCACTTCACTCCCGCGCCCAGGCTCAGCAATGGCTGCAGTTCCTTGCCCTGAGTAAGCAGCGCATATTGACTGAGCGGCTGCACCAGACTTGGCTCTCCGGTCGCGCGATAAACTTTGATGCCCGCGCCCGCCGCCAGGAACGGCCGCACTTTGGAACCGGCCCGGGTGGCGTGCCACAGCACGTCGTAATGCAGACCATAGGACTGGGCAGTCAAGGTGGCCGACGTGGAGCCCCGCTCGAGCGAGAGGTCACCCAATTGATAATCGAAGCGGACTTCGCCGCCCCAGTTGTTCGAAGCATTCTGGCCCAGCCAGACGCCGCTCGCGACATTCGTCCGGATCCCCGCGCTGGCCGTGGTGGAGTTGTTGGTCACGTCACGCGAAGGATAAAAGCTGCCTCCGATGCCGCCGCCGAATTCCCACTTCTGCCCCAGTGCGGCGGGAGCCAATCCGATCAGGCCCATCGCGCAAACTCCGAATATGCGGTACAGTTTCATGTCGTTTCCCCTGTTCTTCTCGCGGTATTTCCTGTATGACTCTTGTGAGCCGCTTGCCGGGCGATCGAGTAGCCCTGCGGTGCTGCCCACGTTGTTGCCTAATTCACCACGCGGACGTTCACCGTCTGCGACTGTCCGCCTTGCGTGATGGTTAGCGGCACACTCAATCCAAGCGCTACGCTGCTTGGAACGTTGACCGAAATCTGATAAACGCCAATCTGTCCGGAAGCCAGCCCCGCGAAAGTCACGGGAAGTCCAACCCCATTGAGCGTAACCGTGGGTTGCGTCACAACCGTCGCTGAAGGATTGGACGGCGACACGGTTCCGGCTGCCACCACGGGGGACGTCAGGCCCAAACCGGCCGCGAAAATGTTTAGCGAATCGTTCCGGCGCACCGGGTTAGAAGCAGTGACCAGCAGGCCATCGGCCGCCCGGTAGATCGCCGGCAGATTGGTCGCGTCCCCCGCCTGCCCGTTCAGAAACACGGCGGGCGCGTTGGCCAGGACGTTGAAATTGAAATTCGGACTCACATTCTGCGGCGTCCGGATGGTCATGATCGCAGCGCCTGCGGTGCTGTCATCCAATTGCGCGTTAATCAGCGACGGAGAAACCATCAGCAGTGAGATGGGCCGCCCGTTCACCAGAACGCAGCTATTGGCAAGCACGGTGGGAAGCGGCGTCGTCGCGGAGGCGACGGGCGAAGTGCTGAGATTGCTGCCGCTAATCGAGATTAATCCGCCCGAGGCGGCGCCCGAGGTGCCGTCGGCCGCGCTGTTCACGCTCGAAATCAGCGGCTGCGGCAGCGGAGCATCGTAGTTCGCCGCGAGCAATGTGAGGCCGGACTGCGACAAGCTGACGAATGAATTATGGAACGGCAACACCGCCAGGCTGCGAATGAAATTGCCCATGACGGAGCCGGAAACCGGCAGCAGAGGCGCTTCCACGGTAGGGGTGGGCAGAATGGCGCCGCCGGTGGAAAAGTTCACCCGCTCGGCAAATCCCGGGCTGACCGAACTGGCCGCGCCGGTGCGCACCGCCCCTGACGAGAAAACGATACCCGAGGACTGGCCGCTCGAAGTGTCCAGATTCAGAAACGGGACCAGCGATCCGTTCAGCATTTGATCGCCGACGGCGTAAATTCCCTGCGAGGTCCCATAAGCTCCGGCGAGCGCCGAGGAGCCTTTGCGCGAAACCGTGAAATCGCCGACGCCCGCGTCGTAGAGGAAAGTATACCCATCCGGTGTCGCCACCATGACCTGCGAGCCGTCCGGATTGGCGACGGCGATCGATCCGAGGGCGATTTTGTTCACCCACAGTCCCACCGCATCAGGCTGCGTGGCCGCGAGAGTGACCGGATCAATCAAGAGTATGTGTCCCTGGTTCTTGTAATCCCGCGAAGTTGCGATGATCCGGTTATTGGCCACTGCCAGGGAACGGATCACGTTTCCGTTGCCGGCGCCGGTCGGGACATCCGGCTGACGGCTATAGTCATTCAGGTTGTAGACCGCCAAAGTCTCCGAATCGTCGTGCGCGATATAAATGTATTGATGGTCGAAGCTGATGGCCATGCTGGTGGGAACGTTATCGGTGCGCAAGGTCTTGAGCAGCGTGTTGTTGGTCCCGTCAAATGCCAGCAGGGTGTTGTTGTCCTGGCGCAAAACGTAATAGCGATCGCGAACCGGATCCGCCAGAATGTCCACCAGCGTTCCCGGGACCGGAACAATGGTTCCGCGCTGATTGGGATCGGGGTGATTCACGAATACGTTTACCGGATCGATCACATTAATGGCGTCCGGCGAGGAAAGTCCCAGATCCACCGCCTGAGTTCCGTGGAGCGAGGCGAACGCCGAGGGGTCGACCGTAACCGTAACCGTAGCGGGCGTGACGCCGATGGCCGGCGATACCGTGACTCCGGGGCTGGCCGGTTTGAAGGCGAAGCCGCTTTGAACGATGCCCGGATCGGTCACCGTGAAGGTTTGCGAAATAGTATTCCCGTCGCAGAAATTTCCGCGGAAAAACAGACTGGGGGTCGACGTAGTGACTCGCGACATGGAATCCAGGAATCCCACCGGCAGAACCAGCACGCCCGAATCGGAGATGGAATACATCATGCTCGACTGTGGATTGAAGATACTTTTCCCCTTGGTATTTTCCGGCAACCTCAACTTTTGGATCACCGTCAGATTATCCTCAGCCAGAATCTGCAGCACTGGAGACTCGCCCTGGGTGGCTGGGATCTGGGCGTAAATTAAACCGCGCGAATCGTCAATGAGACTGGTGCCGACGCTAAATTGATTGGTGCTTTGGGGAACGAAATTGGTAATGACGCCGTGATTCAGCATGATCCAGCCGACCATCGCCACCGATCCGTCCTGATTGAGGCTCACGACGCGCGGCCCCAGGTTCCCAGTGGACAGCACGATGGCCCCTGGGGACACGGTTTGCGAAGCTACGTTATAGCTAAACGTGATGGTCTCCTTGGAACCGCCCACGCCGAAAATCGTCATACCGTCGCCGGACGTCGAGACCGAAGCGGTGCTGATATCCAGCGGGTAAGTCCCGTCGGGAACGGGCGTGACCAGCGGCGCGAGACTGGCGATCGTCCCTAGCGATCCGGCGGTGTTGGAGCCGGGATCGTACAGCAGAAATTCGGTGGTGGTGACCACAAACGCCTGATTGTCGGCGCCGAACGCGACGGCTAGCGGCGGTTCCGCGAGCGCTAAGGTCTGGCGCGTGCCGAGCACCATATTCAGCAGGGTCAAATGGTTATTGGTGGGCGCTCCCGTCTGCGGATTGTCGTAGTGGGCCACCAGCAGCCAACGCCGGTCCGGGGAGAGCGACATCGAAACCGGATTCGGGTCCACCTGAATCGGCGTCTCCAGTTCGAAGGTCGCCAGATTCATCCGGTCGATGCGGCTGGCGGTGAAGTTGGCGATATACAGCACGCCACGCGGCTGATCCACGGCGAGATCGGTGGCCTCGCCGCCAATGGGAACGCGAATCCCGAAGGTGGCGGGTTGAGCAGAACCGATGGACGCGGCCGCGATGCTCAGGGTCGCCCATAGCAACTTAGGAAACATGCGTTACCCCCATCACTTTCAATCCCATTCCCCTCACTCCGATAACCGTCGCTTCCGTAACCTTCGCTCCCCTAAAATCAAGCCCAGCGGTCCAAGTGGATTCCATGAACTTCCTTTCCCTCCAGATCGTCAAAGGACATTCGCTGCGAGGCAATTCTGCAGTCTGGCGCGGCCATAATTTAGACCGACGGATCGAGTTGCATCTGCAACCGGCTCTTTCGCCGCTAACTCCAAGAAGCAACTTTCCCGGAAGAGCGCGGGCGCGAACACCGCGAGAGGCGAATTAGCCCCGCGTCTTCCGGAAAGGAGCTTTCGGGTTATTCGGCGTTCTTTTTGCGGCGCAGCACGATGATCCCAAGAAACAGGATCGCCAGCACGGCACACACGATTCGAACAGTGGAAGAATCCATCGTATTTCTCCTTTCCTGATAACAGTAAATTCGGCTTTTCTGGTACTAAGCTTTAGACTAGTCCTAAATGTTCTGCATCATCGGCACTAGCTCGCGGATGATCTTCATCGCCACCGGCCCTACGGTCACCACGAACAGCGAGGGCAGGATGCAGAAGAAGATCGGGAAAATGAGCTTCACGCCCAGCTTGGCTGCTTTCTCCTCGGCCACCTGGCGCGCCTGAACCCGCATGAAGTCCGAGTGCGCGCGCAGACTCTGCGCCACGCCGGTTCCGAAGCGGTCGGCTTGAATCAGCACCGCTACCAGCTTCTTAAGATCGTCGACGCCGGTACGCTCGGCCAGATTCCGCAGCGCCTCGACGCGGCGCTTGCCGGCTTTGAGCTCCAGATTGACCAAGCCGAACTCTTCGCTGATCTCCGGGTGGGCGTGTTCCAGTTCCTTCGAGACCTGGAGGATCGCCTGATCGAGACCCAGTCCGGACTCAACGCAAACCACCAGGAGGTCGAGTGCGTTCGGCAGGCCGCGCGCAATTTCCTTCTGGCGCTTGGCCGCCTTGCGCCGCACATACTCGTTGGGGCCAAAGAAGCCCATGGCGGTCGCCAGCAGAATCACGATGAATTTATTGCTGGTATCGGTTTCCGATCCCGCCACTGCCGCCACCGCGACCAGCGGGAAGGCGATGCCTAGAATGGCCTTGGCTCCGTACAGGATCTTGAGCGCGCCCTCTTTGCGCATGCCCGCGCGGATGAGGCGCCGCTGCATCACCGTGACGTCCTTGGGCGATTGCGGAACGATATTTCCCAGGCGCCGGATGACGTCGTGGAATGCCAGGCTGGGATGCGAAGGCATTTCATCGGGCTGCTGTGCGCCGCCCACCACGCGATCCATGGCCTCTTTCGGGCGCACGTAAATCTTCATGCCGTACATGGCGCCGGCAACGGCAATTCCGAAGAAAATCAACAGGGGCAGGAGCAGGCTCATAACGCTAGACCTCGATCTTCACGATCTTCTGCATGATGCCGTAACCGATCAGCTGCAGGGCCACGGCCGAGCCCAGCATGATTTGGCCGACGTCGTCGGTGAAAAAGAACTTAACGTATTCCGGATTAGTGTAAAACATCAGCACCGCGACCGCCACCGGAATCAGGCTCAGCGCGGTGGCCGTCATTTTGCCATGCGCGCTCACCGCGCGAATTCGACCGCGCAGCTTAAAGCGTTCGCGAATCACGTAAGCCAATTTGTCCAGAATTTCCGCCAGATTGCCGCCAGTGCGCTTCTGCAGCAGAACGGCGGAAACAAAGAAGTGCACATCGAGCGACGGCACGCGCTTGGAGAGCTTCTGCAGCGCGACTTCGATGGGCAATCCCAAGTTGTGCTCTTCGAAAGTGCGGCGGAATTCGCCCGAAACCGGCTCGGGAAATTCGCGATGAATCATTTCAAGAGACACCGAAAAAGCGTGGCCGGCGCGCATCGAGCGCGAAATGAATTCCAGGGTTTCCGGGAACAACTCCTCGAATTTATGCAGCCGCGCCTTGCGCTTGCGGTATACATAAATCCAAGGGAGGCAGGCGGCGGCGAGCGCTACCCCGAGTACCACCAGTTTCGGAAGCGGCAGGAACAACCACCCGATAGCCAGCACGGAACCCAGCGTCATGATGGTCAGGTGAATCATGCGGGCCGGCGGCCAGCTTAATCCGGCCTGCTCCATAAGGGTCGCGAGCTTGGGCCCCAGTTGATATTTTTCGACCACCTTTTGGGCAAACTGATTCTTGGAATCAGTGTTGTTGATGATGACCTGCTTCTCAATGGACGCGCCCTTTTTGCCCTTAATCGCGCTGCCTTTGGCGGTTCCGAGCAGGCGGGCCTTGACGCGGTCGACGTCGGAAGCCTTGAAATACTTCGACACCATGAACCAGGCCACCATCGCGACGGCCCAGATTGCCAGAATGACAAAAAGAAATCCCATGACGATCAGATCTCCATTACTTCTTCAAACAGGTCTTGCCGCAGGCGAATGCCGGCGCTCAGGAGTTTTTCGTAAAACTTAGGCCGGATGCCGGTGGCGGCGAAACGTCCCACCACCTTGCCGTCGGGATCCATGCCGCGCTTTTCAAATACGAACAGATCCTGCAGGGTGATAATTTCGCCCTCCATGCCGGTCACCTCCGTGATCGACATCACACGGCGTGAACCGTCGCTCATGCGCGAGGCCTGCACCAGCAAGTGCACCGCGCTCGCAATCTGCTGGCGGATCGAGACCAGTTGCATATTGGCGTTGGCGAGCGAGACCATCACTTCGAGGCGCGAAACTGCGTCGCGCGGGGAATTGGCGTGGACCGTCGTCAGCGAGCCGTCGTGACCCGTATTCATGGCCTGCAGCATATCCAGCGCTTCCTCGCCGCGGACTTCGCCCACCACGATGCGATCGGGCCGCATACGGAGGCTGTTCACCAGCAACTCGCGCTGCCGTATCGCACCCCCGCCTTCGATGTTGGCGGGACGAGTTTCGAGACGCGCCACGTGCGGCTGCTTCAATTGCAACTCGGCCGCGTCCTCGATGGTGACGATGCGCTCCTTGCCGTTGATGAAGCACGAGAGCGCGTTAAGCAGCGTGGTTTTTCCGGAGCCGGTTCCTCCGGCGATGATGATGTTGAGGCGTGCCTTTACCGCCGCTTCCAGCAGTTCCATCATGCCCTGGGTCATGGCACAGCGCTGCACCAGATCGGGCGGCATCAATTTGTCGGTCGAAAAACGGCGTATCGAGAGCAGCGGGCCGTCGACGGCCAGGGGAGCGATGATGGCGTTGACGCGCGATCCGTCGCTCAAGCGGGCGTCCACCATGGGCGTCGATTCGTCGATGCGGCGTCCCACCTGGCTGACAATTTTGTCGATGATGCGCAGCAGGTGCTGATCGTCGCGGAAGGTCACGTTAGTCAGCTCCAGCAAGCCGCGCCGCTCGACGTAGACCTGCTTATAGGTGTTGACCAGAATGTCGGATATCGTAGGATCGGTCAGCAGCGGCTCCAGCGGCCCCAGACCGAAAACTTCGTCCAGAACCTCGTCGCTGATCTGCTGCTTTTCAAGCGAGCTGAGCAGCGTGGGCTCGCCGTCGATCAACTGAATGACCGCCTGGCGGACTTCCGCCCGCACCCGCTGGTTGTCGATGGTGGCCAGCGCCTCGAGGTTGATCTTATCCACCAGTTTGCGGTGGAGCGTGAACTTCAACTCCTGATATTCCGGCTTCAGGTTGGCTTTCTGACGGCCGGCATTCTTGAGAAGCCGTTGCTCCCAGGAAACCTGCTGGGTGTTCTTGTTGCCGTTATCGATATTTGGAAACATTTTTATTTATGTCGTCCTGTCTGATTTCACGGGTGATGTCTGTACGTTTTCGGATTCGGCGGCCACGAGCTCAGGCATGCAATAGCACGGCTTTCGAGCCTCCAGCCGCCGGCGCCGGCTTCTTTCCTTCATCCACAGCGCTGCACATGCCCGCCGCGAGTCTTTCAATGGCCTTGCCCAATTCCCCTTCGGGGCCGAGCGGCTGCCCCAGCGTCACTACGCGGTGCAGCGAAAAATAATCGTTGGGCAGGCTGGCATGCACCGGGCAGTTGAACAACTTCTCCAAATTCGCGGCGCCGATATCGTCGCGCCGCTCCACCCGGTTCACCAGCACTTCAAAACGTTCCTTGGGAAAACCAATCTGCGCGATCATGCCCATGGCTTTGCGGGTCAGGTGCAGGCTGGGCAGCTCGGAAGTGGTCACCAGATAGGCATGCTCGCATTCTGCAAGCGCCGTCAAACTGATTTGGCTGAAGACCGTCGGCAGGTCCAGAATCACCCAGTCGTAAAGCTGGCGGGCATAATCGATCAGCAGCCGCAGCCGGCCCCCGTCGATCGGTTCGGCATAAGGCGCGGCCGGCGAAGGCAGTATGTCTAATCCGCCATGGCTCACCGCCAGCGAACTCCACAGAGTCGGGTCCAGATGCTCGGCATGCTGGAGCGCGTCGACCACTGAATAGTTATGGCTCAACTTTAAATAAAACCCGATGGTTCCGCCGGTCAGATCGAAGTCCGCCAGCAAGATCCGCTGTCCGGTCAGGCGGCGCAGCGCGAAAGCCGTTTGGGTGGCGAGCGTCGAAGCGCCCGATCCCGGCTTGGCGCTCGAGAAGGCGATGACATGCCCAGCTCCGCTGTCCTCGACGGGTTCCGATCCGCACAAGCGGCGGAGCCGCGCGATGGCGTCCCGCTGCGACGACAATTCGAACGGCGCGGCCAGAAACTCAGTGGCGCCGGCGCGCAGCGACTGCAGAATCGCGTCCGAATCGTTCTGGGTATGCAGGCCCACCACCTGCACCGGTGGTTTTAATCCTGCGATAAACCGGATGAGCTCGGTGGCAATCTCCAGGTCGGAAGCCAGATCCAGCAGGATTACGTTGGGTTTCAGTTGCCGGATACGCGCTTCCAGAGTTTGTGGCGGCGGATAGTTCTTCAAGTCCGCCAGAATCTGGAACGCGCGGCTTTGCGGCAGCGTAGCCACGAATTGTTGCGCCAGGTCGCGATTCGGCGCAATCAACAGGGCGGCGATTTGAGAGTCTTTCTGGACAGGTGTGCTCATCTCCGGCAAATTTCCCTTAGCGCGCCATGCGCCTCACGTCAGTTCTTCTTCCCCGCTTTATTCTTGGCGTTCTGCATATCGGCCTGAGTCAGGCGGACGAGGAAGTCCTTGGGGAAAGCAATCTCCGGCCGGGGATCGTTGGGCCCGAGCGGCTGCGTCACTTCCGGTGTGACCAGCATCACCAGATCGGTGCGCGATTTCTTTACGCTCTTGCTCTTGAAAAGAGCGCCCAGCACCGGGATATCGCCCAAGAACGGCAGCTTGCTCAAACTTTCCGTATCGCGGTTGTCGAGGAGTCCAGCCACCACGAAACTCTGCCCCTCGCCGAGTTCCACATCGGTTTCAGCGCGGCGAGTCGAGATCGCGGGAATCACAAAGCCATTGAAGGTCACGCCATCGGCGGCATCCAAAGTCGAAACTTCCTGCGTCAAGTGCAGTTTGATGGTGTGGTTGCCGGTAATTACCGGCGTGAACCGCAAGCGAATTCCAAATTCCTTGAATTGGACGGTTACCGATCCCGCATTGCCCCCACCCTGCAGCACCGGCACCGGAAACTCGCCGCCGACCAGGAAGTAGGCTTCCTTGCCGTTGGTAGTCACCAGATTCGGCTCGGCCAAAATCTGCAGAATGTTCTCCGACTGGAGCGCCTGCAGGAAAGCCCCCAAATTCAGCTTGGGATCGAAAGCAAAGAGGTTCAACGCCGACCCGATCGTTAATGTATTCAAGCCCCCCGAGCCGCCTTGCGTGGTCGAGCTGATCGGGGACTGCTGAGTAGAAGCGTAAAACCCGGTCTGACCCGCCTGCGAGAACCAATTGACACCGTACTCCTCGGCCTTGGTGCGGTCGAGTTCGGCGAATCTCACCCGCAGCAGTACTTGCTTTTCTATGGGAGGAGTGCCGAGCTCCATATTATTGACCACCGTCTTCGCGAAGGTGGTAGCCAGCGCGATCGCCCGGTCGGCGATTTCCTTGCTCGACACCTTGCCGTTGAGGGTCAACGAATCGCGGGAACTTTCGGGCACGATTTGTTCATTGGGGAACGAGTCCTTCAGGATCTTCCGCAGCGAGTCCAGATTCAAATCCACCGTTACGTTATAGAAGGTTCGTTCGCCGGTCTTACTCCAGACGACCAATGTCGCGTTGCCGAGACCCTTGCCGTGCAATAGAATCTCGCGCGTGGTGACAGGACTGGCATCCA
>Ga0207695_10010819_pt1 | contig 11120 bp, 9 predicted proteins | sample KBSC54metaG_FD_184354 | JGI IMG/M metagenome (GOLD analysis project Ga0207695, IMG submission 184354) | Corn rhizosphere microbial communities from Kellogg Biological Station, Michigan, USA - KBS C5-4 metaG (SPAdes) (version 2) | ecosystem: Host-associated > Plants > Roots > Rhizosphere > Soil... | reverse complement strand
CTGGTCGCCCCACTGCGCCATGGGCCCACCACCCGGACCGGCAACGCGCATATCAGGGCCGGCCGGCGGAGCTGGAGGCAGCCCAGGCGGCCCAGGTAGCCCCGCCGCGCTCAGCTGGTCAGGGCTCATCGGGAGCGGCAGAAAGCCACCTGACGCCGTCTGAACGCCCGCTTGCCCCGTCGCCGGGTCGATGATGTACCCGCCGGCCATCAGTAGTGATACCCCGCGGGGCCGTAAGCCTCGTAGTCGGGCTGTTGCACGTCGGGGCGGACGAAGCCGCTGGATGGCAGCTCGCCGCCGAGGGCTTGGAGCTTGAGCCGCCGGTCGAGCTCGTCCTGGCGCCGCTGCACTTCGCTCAGGGCGGCCGTGTTAGCCAAGGTGAGCCGCGGGGCGTTGATTGCCTTCTGCCCGTCCGGGGCCCGCTCGACGACGCCAGGCAGGTGTTCCAGGTCTTGCGCCATGGGGCCGACGTAGCGGCCGGCGCCGTCCTGCTCGGGCTTCTTGTAGCTGTATTCGTAGCCCTGTGCGGGACGAAGGTCGGGCGCCTTGAAATCGCCCATCGCGCCGAGCGCTTGGAGCTGTTGCATCCGAGCGTACTGCTCCGGCGACGGCATGCTGTCTCCAGCCGGCGCATCCTCGAAATTCCGGTGAGACATGCTGACCGGGACGATGTCTTTCTTGGCGCGAATGTCGCTCTTCGTTCCGCCGCCCTGCATCTGCGCGTAAGCCCCGAGCGCGCCCGTGGCGGCGCCGAGATACATGCCGGTTTGCGCCGTGCTGTTCGCCTGCGCGGCGTTGTAGTTGGCCGAGCCGAGCCCCGCGCCCTGCGCCTGCGCCGCCTCGTAAGCGTTGTTCTGGCCGGTAGCCGAGCCAGCCAGCCCTTGACGGAGCCCCTCGTAGCCCATGCTTTGCGCACCGGCGCCGAGCGTGAATGCGTCGTTCTGCCCTTGCGTCTGGAGCCCAGCGTTGAGGTTGTTCGCGCCAACTTGGTATTGCAGCTGCTGCTGACCCTGGTTGAACTGGTTCGCCGCCGCTGCATCGTAGTTCGCCTGCCCGGCCATCGTTTGGCCGAAGCTTTGATCGCCACCACGGAGCTGCCCAGCGTAGCCAGCCGACATGCCCGCGCCCTGCTGGGCCGCACCAAGCGCCTGGAGCTGCTGCGCGCGATAAGCCTGGTCCTCTTGAGCTCGAAGCGTCGCCGCCGCGTTCGCCGCATTGCTCGAGATACCAGCGGCATTGAAGGCGGCTGTCCGAAGCGCCGCGCCGCCGCCGCCAGGTTGGCTCCTGGCAAAGCCGTATTGCTGTTTCGCGGCAAGGTCCGTGCCGGCCTGGAGTTGCGCCTGTGCCGCGCTGGGTCCCTGCTCGCGATTGGCGAACTGGTTGAGCGCCCCGGTCTGCTGCTGGAGACCGCCGAGCGCTGCGAGCTGGGCTTGTCGACCAGCCGCATCGGAGTTCTGGAGGTACCCGAGCCCGCCGCTCTGAACCTGCTGGATGCTGTTCGGCATCTTCTGCGTCGGTCCCTCGCGGAACTGCGCGCCTTCGCCCAGCGCGTCGAGCTGCTCCTGGCGTTGCCGATAGCGCTCGGACTGCTGCTCAGCCCAGCCGCCGGACGGACCGAGCCCATACGAGAAGTTGTTGCGGTTCGGCGTGTAGCTCGGCGCCGCCTTGTCGCCGTCTCCGCTCTTCAGCCAGCCGCCGATGCCGCCAATGAGGGCACCAGCTCCTGCGCCAATCGCGGTTCCGATGCCAGGGACAACCGAGCCGAGCGCTGCGCCCGTGGCTGCGCCTGCTCCTGCGCCCTTGAGTGTATCTCCTCCTCTGCTCATCAGACGACCCGATCCGCCGGCTTGAGGAGCCGGAAACCTTGGGGTTTCGCATCCGCTTCGATGACGATCCCGATGAAAGCCATGCCTTCGAGCGCGCTGGACTCGAAGATGGAGAACCGCAGCGCCGTCACGTCGCGCTGCTCGACGTTCCCGAGTTCCACGTCGAGGTAAACATCGTCGCCGGAGACGTAGTCCGGCGAGATACCCGTGTAGCCACGGGTGGTCGCTCGACTGCCGAGGTCCGTCGTCTTGGTGGCGCTCAGCGTGCAAGCGGAGCCCAGCACACCGAGCAGGCCGACCCGGTTCACGACACCATGGCCGAATGTGCCCCAGGGTCGGATGTCGCCGGTCGTGAGCTGCATCGAAATGGCCAAGCCGCCATCGCTGTGGAAGTCGTCGCGAACGCGGAAGGGGTGCCACTTAGACGCGCCGCCTGTGCCGACGGTCATCAGGGCCGGAGCCTGAACCGAGTCTCCGGACCACCCAGCCTGGAAAGTCGCCGGGTAGTCCGCGGAGCAGGTGTCGACCGAAAATGCCTGGTAAGCAACGTCGAATGTGATGACGACGCCAGACGTGGCTGCCTCGTCGGCAACGGCTGTCCATTGCACCACTTGCTCCGAGTTGTCCGCGCCACCGCGGGAATTGTAGCTTGAGCGCGCGCTGGTGATGATGGGGTACGTGCTGAGCGTGTCCAGCACCTGGCTCATCTGGATCGGCGCGCCAAAGCCGCGAGGTAGCAGCATCAAACCGCGGGCCGACTGGAAGAAGATGCCAGCGTCGGTCGCGTCTACGCTGCGCCAGTCGATGCAGCCCATATCGAAAGGCAGACGCGAGACGGAAAAGAACCCGTTCCCGGAAGCATCGGGCCCTTCGCCGCTGACGACGTAGATGCCCTCTTGCGTGAATGCCACCTGCGCGTCGCACCAGGCCATGCCCGTGCATGCGGACGGCAACGTAGCGCGGAATGCATCATCATCAGCGAACTCTGGCGCCAGGTGAGGCATGAACAGCTTGGACGCCTGGATGGTGTTCCCGGCAAACCCGCCGCCGCACCACAGCCGGTTTCCTCCGACGTTCGCAAATGAACACGCTGGGAACTGCGAGGCGGCTAACTCTTGTCCGATGTTGACGTAAAGCGCCTCGTTCTGAACGATGTCCAGATCGGTTGATAGGCTATCGGCGAAGTTGAAGTAGCCAAGCACGTCGCCGCCCGGGGAAGCGTCGAATTTGCCGACGAGGTAGTACACAGTGCCGTTGGTGAGCGTGCGGTAAACCTTGCACGTGACTTGGCGACGAGACCCCAGCTCCATCGTCGACCACCGGGTGATGATGGTCGTGTTGGGGGCCGCAGTAGTGGCCGAGACGGGCAGCGCGGGTGCGCTTCGTTCCTCCACTCCGCCCACGTTGCTCACGAAAACAGCCGTGTACTTGTAGCTTCCGCCAGCAGGCAGCACGCCGCCTCCGGCCACCGAAGGAGCAGCGAGCGAAACGGGCGCTTGGATGAATCCCGCCTCGTATGCCGCCACCGCGTCAACCCATTGCGGCTGCGCGCCGGCCACGAATTGCCGATCCGTACAGGGGACGACGCAGGACTGCGCGTAACGCACCCCTTCGGTGATGTGCCGCACCGGGACGACCATCACCGAGCGCTGGTAGACCGTCGCGCTGTTGCGAACGAAGCTCTGGCGGTTGTAGTTGATGAGCGAAACGTATCCATTTGCGGCCAGCAGCGGCGTCGGGAACGGTGGCCCTGCCTTGGCAGCAACTAGCGGCGTCGGCACATCGCGGTCATCCACGGTCGCTTGGACAGGAAACACTCCAGGGAATGACGCTGCGCCGCCGGAGTACTCCTGATCGTGCGGGATTCGGACGAGCGTCGCGACGCCGATCCCTTCGCCAGAGATGTAGCGGAGCCAGATGAAAACCTCGGTCGTCCCGATGTTAAATGGCTGCGAAAGCGGAACGCAGTTCTTCTGGCGCATCACCACCAGTGTCACGGCTGCAGTGGAGTCGAAGTCCAACACGAACGTATCGTTGTTCGCCCCGGTCACGACCGCGAGCAGCTTGTAGACGAAAACGGCCGGGCGCTCGGCGAACATGACCGGGCCGACTGCCCCGGCCACCGAAGTGGTAACGTTAACCACGCCAGCGCCGCCGAATGCCGCGTTGTAGGAGACGGCAAAAACGCTCGTCGCGTCGAAGTAGCCCACGCACAAGGCGCCCGAGGCGCGGCCAAAAATGCTCAGCTGTGTCTTGTTACCAGCGCCGCCGGCCGTAACGTTCGTTACCACGGCCCCAGAGACAGGGTCGAGCGTGCCGATCCGGACGATGAGCGGCGTTCCCGAGAGAACGTGAGCAAAAAGGAGGAGGTTGTTGCTTGTCGGGTAGTAGTTCGCCGCGGACTGGCTGCAGGTGAAGGGCGGCGCGTCATCGAAGCCGTTCACGAGATCGGTCAGCGTGTAGGATATGATTCCCGTCTTGTTGCCGGCCGTGAAAACGTCAGTGATGACGACGATGGTTGCCGGCGAAGGCATGCTCAGCATCTGAACACTCGGGGTGTCCGTCGTCGCGACGCTGGTCAGCGCGATGTCCTGGCTGAACTCCACGGCACCCGTTTCCGGGTCCATGGCGTTCACGCAGATGTACCAGCCGCCGTTGTAGATGCGCCCCTCGGCAGTCCAGATGAAGCCGAGCCCGGTCGTCATGCCGCTGTAGGGCGCGCCGCCGCCGGCCACTTCGAGTGTCTCTTGGACGGGCGGGTCGATGATTGGTCCGGGCGTGAACTCCGGGAACTTGTTCCAAAGCATGCGCGTCGCCCCAAGCACGCCGATGCTGGGCTTGGCGACCCAGTTGTCGGAGATGGTGTTACGCCGGTAGAACGTGTCATCGACGACGCAGAACTCTGGACCGAGGCAAACGAGCCGACCGCCGCCGTTGCCGAGCGCCGCGCCGCTCGCATCCAAGCCGCTCTTGCTCGTGTAGCCGTTGCGCTTGCCAATACGGTTGTTCTTGCGGAACCGCGCGTTCTGCATGCGCGAAAAGGTGCCGACGGGCAGCACCTGAACGGCCTGCCCTTCGTTCTGTCCTTGGGTGAACGGGAACTCGATGATTTCGGTTTCCGCCGCCATCAGGGCACCGTCCAGTAGTTGACGCCGTCACAGAAGACGAGCGCGTTGCCGGCGGTGGCGATCGTGGCGTGGTCGAGCCCGTTGATGGTCCGACCTGCGGGGGCGCGCAGATAGAGGTTGCTCGTGCTGCCCGGGAGGTTGATGACGAAACTGAACTTCCCCGCGTCGCCCGGCTGCGGAGTCGCGAACGTGGTGGACACGTTGGTGACGCTGGTGTCGAACAGCTGGAACTGGCCAGGCGCCATCACGCATGAGTCGTCGTGGATGATTCGCGGGCTGGTGCGCGCGAGCCTCGACATGCTCGTCTGCTGCATCGCGTCGCCCATGTCCGAGGCGTTCTGCTCGAGCTGGACCAGCTGCCTGCGGAGTTCCTCGGCGCTCGCGTCGTCTTTCGGCGCCTTGAAGTCGCGGATGCGTTTTAGGGCGCTCATCCGACTAGCCACGCCTCCGTCCAAAACACGTCCATCGAGTCGCCGGCGCCAGCCAGCTTTCCGTTCACGGTCAGCGACAGGTCGGCGCTGGTGGTCACGGTCGGACTGTTCTGCTGCAGCTTGGGGTTGAGCCCGTCCACCAGCAAGCGCGACTTCTTGAACTGCGAATTAGCGCCTACCGCTTCGATTTCGCACTCATAGAAGAAGATTGCGTTTGCCGCCGGTCCGGCCGTCAGCGTGATGCGATCGATTTCGACGCCGCCCAGACTGCAACCAATCGACGACAGCGCAGCGGCCGTCACGAAGCGGCCCGTGACGCGCACGATGATTTTCTTCGTGTTGTCCTCGAACCAGTAGGCCTTGATTCGGGAGTTCGCAGCGCCGGTCAGCAGCGTCGACATGACCGTAAGGCCGGTAGTCCCCGTTAGGTTGTGGCTGTTCTTGTCGAAGGCGCGTCGCCGCATGCCCTGCGAGAGGAATGCGTCCTCGTCGCTCTCTCCGCTGCCGACGTAGTTCAGGAAGTCGACGGCGTTTTTGTCGGCGGCGCCGTTGTTGAACGTGTTCGGAGTCGCAAGGTCGTTGTAGTAGTAGCCGCCAGTCCGAGCCCGAACCGCAGCAACCGTGGAGCGTTTGAAATTGTTGCCCTGCAGATGGCAGCGCGCGTCGTGCATTACGTCGACAGCGACGGCACAATCGTTGAACTCACAATTGTCGATGTGCCCCTGGGTGCCGCGGGACCATTCGATCGCTGCATTCGTGTTCCCGTTGCAGCGCACCGGTACCCCGCCGTAGCCTAACGTCACGTCCACGCATCCGTTCACGAGCGCGCCGCGCGGGCTCGCCCAGATGCCGCCACCGCCGCGCACGTTGGTGCATCCCTGCAAGTAAACGTCGGAGTAGCTGCTACCCGATCCGTGGACGTTCGAGAAAGCCAGGCTGGCGCCGTAGTCCACCAGCAGACCGCACGAGTCGGTGCCTCCGATGTAGTTCTGGAATTTCACGTCGCGCACGTCGATTTGAACGCCCGCGTTCGGGCCAGTTGCGCGAATCGCCCAATCGCTCGCCACCGCTCCAACCGTTCCGTCGAAGATGGCCGTTGGGACGTTGGGGTGCCCGCCCACTGCCGGACCAGCGAAGATGACCGGGTTTTTGCTTGGCGTCGTATGGCTATTCCGGTGAACGGTGCCTGCCCAAGTGCCAGCTGCGCAGTCGATGCGCCAGGTTCCGTCAAGGAGCGCATGGCCTGCGTTCGTCAGCGCATCGAATGCGTTTTGGGGCGTGAGCTTTGGAAGGGACGCGCTAAGTCCGTCGTTCGCGGCGCTACCCGTCGCAGCAATGTAGATGTGGTTGGTCTGCCCAGATTTGGGCTCCATGTAGTAGATGTCCGAACCGCGCCGAACTGCGCCGGGCCCACGATGCTTCACGCTGTGAAAGTTCGCGATGTTCGCGCTCACATCGTAGAAAACGTCAGCCGCACCGGAGGGCCACCAGAGCGAGGCGCCGATCGCCAGGGCGTCTACGATGGCCAGCGCAATCGCCGCGTCATTCGCTACTGCCGTGCCGCCTGGGACCGCGCCGTACGTACTCACGTCGAGCCCATACATGGCCGAATCCACGTCCGCGCCCTCCATGCTCCCGACGCGCGTGGCCGTGTTGGCCTTGTCGGCATGCTCGTTGCGAATCTGGTTCGCGGCGGCCTTGACGATGGTCTTGGGTACGAAGGCCATCAGTTGAACGACTCGTCGAAGGTGTCGTCGAAAATGCCGTTGCCCGACCCGGGCGAGCCCAGGTAGCCGCGCCGATGCCGCTCGGGGAAAACCTGCTGAATCTGCTCGGCGTAGTTGGCGTTCCGCTGGTCTGCGAGTGCCGAGATGCGCGCAAAGTTTTCGGCGTAGAGCTGGGCCAGGTTGCCGATGGGCTTCTCGGCGATGGTCCGGTACTCAATGGCGACCTTGAGCGCGACCAGCTTTTCCCAGCCGTTCACGCCGTCGAAGGTCGCCGCGTCGTCGTTCAGCGGCGCAAAAAGCGGGATGTAGCGAATGTTCGCCGTCACCGCCGTCCGTGGCATCGGCAGGATTTCGACGGACCGAGCCGACGCGGTTTGCGTCCCCTGCAGGCGGTACGCCTTGGGTGTGAACCGGTCGAAAATCTGGAGCATCTCGTAGCGGGTGCGCTCACGCACGCCGAACGGGTGGAGCTCCTCAATCTGCGTGGGGCCCCAGTTCAGCCGAATCGAGAGCAGCTGGTAGAAGTCCGATGGCAGGGCGTAGAGCTTCGTGCCGGAGACCACGGCGATGTCTGCGTCCGTGGCGTAGTACTCATGGCCCCGGGCAGCCACCAGCACGTCGAACAGCTCAGCCAGACACGTGTTGATGAGCGTGTCGAGGCTGACCGCGTTCAGCGTGGCGTCGCTGTCAGGTACGAACGAGCTCGAGCCGCCCGGACGACCGTCGGCATACGTGCGCGCCAAGTTGCGAAGATACGCTCGATTGACGCTGCCCATATGCCTCCGGTTCGGTCATCTCACATGCACGCTTTGACGTAGCGGTCCAAGGCGTCCGCGAACAAGGCGCGGTCACCCGACTTGATAGCGTCGAAAGCGTCGTCGGCCGCCATCGACTTCATGTCCCCGTAGCTCGGCTCGTCGCTTTCCGTCGACTCGCCCGGGTCGCCGGGGTCCGGCTCACTGTCCATCGACGGCTTCTTTTTCAAGCCGCCGAGGGCAATGAGCAGGTTCGCCTTTTTCGGTGCTGCTCCGTCAGCCATCAGCAAGCCGCAATGTCGGCGAAAACGATCTCGCCGCTGATGAAGTTGTTGGCGTTCGCGGCGGCCGGGTCCTGAACGGCGCCCGTGTTGTCGACCACGAGCAGATCGACCGTGACCGGCGTGCTCGTGCCGACGTTCGCGACCGGGCCAGGCTGGCAAAAGCGCTGCTGGCCGGCCGCGTTGACGTTCAGGTGAGCCATCGTGGACACGTGGTTCTTATAGGCGTGGGTCAGCGTGAGCCGAAACAGACCCTGGGAAACACGCGAAGCGCTGGCGACGTACAGGTTTAGCGGGTTGCCCGACGTGTTGACGCCAGCCGATGCGTACCCGGCGAGAATCGGAGCGTTCGCGCCATCGACAAACAGCTTGAAGACGATCCGCTTCTCGGATGGGACGTTGGACTTCCCATCATAGCCGGCGAAGTCAGCCACCGCTCAGGTCTCCGCCTTGAAGAGCTTGATGACGAACTTGCTGACAGGGACCACCACGCCAGTTCCGCCCTTGGCGATGCTGAAGGTGATGCCGCCACCAACCGGAACCGCGAGGTTCGCCACCGTTTGCGTGGTGATGTTTTTCGCCTGGTTTTGGGTCCAGTTGCCGCCGGCCACATCGGTCACGATGGTCAGCGCTGCCGCGCTCGCACCACCAGCCAGGTCGATGGAGCGAAACGTAATGGTCGCGTTGTTCGTGGCGTCGGCCGTGATGCCAGCGCCAGTCGCCACGGCCACCGCGCTCTGCATGTACACCGGCACGTTGAACGGATTCATCCAGACGAGCGTGTCGGTCGTTGCTGTGCTCGCCATGCCATCTGCGGCGGCCTTGTCGAACACAACGTTGATGGCGTGGAGTTCGTCGATGACGCCCAGCGCGCCGAGCTGGGTAATAGACGCGGAAAGCGCCTTCTTTGCGTTGCCGAGGTTGGTTGCTACGGGCATTGCTTTGCTCCAATCAGAATGCGGCAACCACGGCGTTGACCGGGTTCGCGTTTTCGAAGTTCATGTAGCAGCCCAGACGGAACTGATAGTCGTCGCCGTTCGGGTTGCGGAGGAAGGACTTGATGCCATCGAAGTCGAGCAGCATCGGGCAGTCACCAGCGCTGCGGCAGGTCCAGTCCTCGCGCGGGTTGATGATCCAGGCCGTGCCCTGCGGAACGTCCGTCTCGTCGAACACGGTGCAAGCGCCGACCGAGCCGAGCAGCTTGATGCCCTCGTAGCCAATCTGCGGGTTGTCCGTGGCCACGTCGATCGTCTTGTAGGAACTCTGTTCCTTGAAGGCGTCGCGGATGTCCAGCGGGTTCATGAACACGGTGTTCAGGTCGATGCCGGAGAGCTTCGCTTCGGCGATGGCGTCGACCAGCGTTTGCTGCTTCGGTTGCCCGCCGCCGCTCACGCGCCAGCCAGACAGGTAGTTCACGTCGCCAGCCGTCGAGCGGTTCACGCCCAGGAAGCTGTCGCCGCCCGTCGGGTCAGCCGTCGGAGCCCAACCGGGGATGCCGTTCGGGTAGATGCTGTAGTCGCCGTCGCGGAACAGGTAATCGTTCGCGGCGATGCCACCGATGAACGTGTTCCAGGCCGCAGAGGCGGTGAGGGTGGCCGTACCGGTCGAGGTCTTGCGGGTCACCGAGGTGATGGTCGCTTTGCCGATGTTCGGGCTGGTGACGGTCGCGTAGCCGTCGTTCGGGGCCGACTGGAGCACCATGCCCTTGAAGAAGCCGGCCACGTCGGCGCGGTTCGTCAGGGTGATGGTGGTCGTGGTCTGGCCGCTCAGGATGCGACCGCGCGAGCCGCCGCCAGTGCCCCAGACGGCGCGGCCGAACGTGCGCTTGAAGGCGTCGCGGGCCCGCTGCATTGCCCACTTGACGATGTCCAGGATGGCGCCCTTCGAGTTGTCTCCGCCGCCGTTCTTGGCAACCGCCATCGCTTCGCCGTCGATGCTGCCGATCTCGTACAGCTTGCGACGACCGAGCGAGAAGCGGACCTGCTGGGTCGCGCTCTGGTTGGCCAGGGCGTTCGCGATGTTCGCGGAACCGCCAGCGCCGGGAGCGATGCTCACGACGACGTACTTCGTGCCGTCGGAGGCGAACTTCGTGTCTTTCTTCATCAGACCGTAAGCCTTGGAGGCCTGGTACTGAGGCGTGGACACGTCGTCCGGGTAGAGAATCTTGAAGATGTTTGAGCCGGAAATCTGTTCTGCAGCCACGGAAACCTCCTTGCGACGCTCGGTCGCGGAGGTCCGGCTGATTCAGATCACCCGTAAAAACCCGCGGCTTCGAGCTGGCGAATCTGCTCCCGTCGTTGCTCTTCCTCACTCATGCGCCGTTGTGCGCCGCCCGGGGAAGTGCTGAGGGTTGCAGGAATCGTTGCTTGTGTTGTCGCGGGTTTCGGAGGTTCCTGGCTGGGTGCCCGTCCAGCTTCCGGCACGGAGCCGGCAGTCTCGTTTTCGCGATCCGTTCGGGCTTGCGCCGTTCCGTTCGCTCGCTGAGACAACTCGAGATGAACCGCTAGGTTCTCTTCGAGTATTTCACAAGCGCGGCGAATGTCAATAGGTCGTCCATGCTGACGATGCATCGACAACATGATCTCGGCCAGCGCGTCCTTGGTGTAGTCCGCTGTGCGCGGGTCCGATGCGTAGGCGACGACGCGGGGGGTCTCTTCGTTCTTTGCCGCGAACTCGAGGTTCCGCTGCTTCACTTGCGCGACTTGTGCATCGAAGGCGGCGTCCTCCTCGGCCTGCTGTTTCCCCTTCACGGCCTGCTCAATCTGCTCGAGCCGGCGCTGAATCTCGGGGTCGGCCTGGGCCTGCTTCTTCTCGGCCTCGGTGAAGGTGCCGCCGCTGGCGAGCTTGAGCGAGATGGTTCGCCAGAAGCCGGCCGGGTCGCCCACGTTCCCGAGCCGATGGATAGCCGTCAGGAACTTGTCGGGGTCGCCGCTCTGCATGTCGGCGATGCTGGCCTTGAAGGCGCGGTCGTA
>Ga0207695_10010818_pt1 | contig 11121 bp, 12 predicted proteins | sample KBSC54metaG_FD_184354 | JGI IMG/M metagenome (GOLD analysis project Ga0207695, IMG submission 184354) | Corn rhizosphere microbial communities from Kellogg Biological Station, Michigan, USA - KBS C5-4 metaG (SPAdes) (version 2) | ecosystem: Host-associated > Plants > Roots > Rhizosphere > Soil... | reverse complement strand
AAAGGTACTGATCGCGTCGCAGGACGCCGGCACCGAAGCCGCCCTCAAGGAAGTCGCCAAGACGATCGAAACGACCGGTTCCAAGGTGTTGATCCAGGTGCAGCGTGCCGCCTTGCGCGCCGATCTGAGCGCCACCGTCGATCTCGCCGTGACCAAACTCGGGGGGCTCGACATTGTCGTCACCGCGCTCGACGAGCCGCTCTATGGGCCGGCCGAAACCGCCGACGATTCCGCCTACGACCGGGTCTTCGAAAGCAACTTCAAGACCGCCTGGATGGCGTTTCAGGAGGCCGGGCGCGTGATGCTGAAGCGCGGCGGCGGCGTCATCGTCAACATCAATTCGGTGCTGGCCGAGCGTGGGGTTCCCAACGCGACGCTCTACTGCGCGGCCAAGGGCGCGGTGCGCAACCTGGTGCGCGCGCTCGCGCTGGAATGGGCCCGGCGCGGTATCCGGCTGAACCTGCTGGAATGCGGATGGACCGCGGAGGAGGGCAGCATTGCGCTCGAACCCGGCGACTTCAGCGAGAAGCTCATCAAGTACCTGCCCTATCGGCGGTTGCTCAAGCCCGAGGAGATCGCGGGGGCGCTGCTCTACCTGGTGTCGCCCGCGGCCGGCTTCGTCACCGGCGAATCGATCGCCGTTGACGGCGGCCTGCTCTGCCGCGTGTAATCGTTCCTTGTCGGGGATATGATCAGATCGACGCAATGACGGTTGAGTGTGGAGATTAAGCCGATCCGCACCAAGTCCGATTACGAACGGACGCTGCGGGAGATCGAACGCCTGTGGGGTGCTCGGCAACGAACTCCCTAGGGCGACCGGCTGGACGTGCGCGCGACGCTGATCGAAGCCTACGAGCGCATACACTTTCCGATCGACCCGCCCGATCCGGTCGAGGCGATTCGCTTCCGGCTCGAGCAGCAGGGACTCGATCCGCGCGCCCTCATCGGAGTCATCGGAGGCCGCAGCCGCGTGTACGAAGTGATGCACGGCAAGCGTGCGCTCTCGCTCGAAATGATCCGCCGCCTGCATCAACGCTCCGGCATTCCCGCCGAAGTCCTGATCCGCCCGAGCCGCGCCCGTCGCAGCCGCGCCGCCTGACATCGCGTACGGCTACTTCAGGACGGCCGTCAGTACCAGCGCGCTTTCCGCGAGCGCCTCGACCGCATGCGGCGCCTCGTGATCAATTACGGCGACCGTTCCCGCGCCGAGGGTCGCTCCGTTCAGGCGAATCGATCCGGTCATGATCGTCAGCGCGACTGTGCCGCGTGCTCGATGTTCCTTGAGGATGGCGCCTTGTTTGAGCAGCAACAGGGTGACGCTGATCTCCGAATTCTTGGCTAGCGATTCCGCGACGCGATCGCCCGCGACCCATTGCGGCCCGCGTTTGAGCCGGGCGATTTCATCGGCGATATTGAGGCTCGCGATGCCGTTCACGGGATGTCCCGCGGTCCACTCCGAATTCGTTGCGTCCACCATGACTCACACCTCGACCGATCGAATCGTTATCCATCCGAGCGTATGCCCATACGGGTCACTCGGCGAGTGGCGATGCCAGCGTCAGGCCGCCATCGACCATGATGGTCTGTGCGGTCAGATAGCGTGCCTCGGGCGTACATAGCAGCGCCACCACCGACGCGACTTCGTCGAGTTCGGGCAGCCGCTTGAGTGCGGTGCGCTCGGCGGTCACCTTGACCGCGCGCTCGAAGTCGCCCGCGAAATAGGTCCGCGATGAGTCGCTGTCGATCATCCCGAAGTTCACGCCGTTGACCGTGATGCCGCACGGGCCGAGTTCGAAGGCGAAGTCGCGCACCATCGCTTCCATCGCCGCCTTCGCCGCCCCGAGCACACCATGGCCCGGCAAATAGCGCATCGAATCGATGCCCGAGATCATCAGGACGCGCCCGCCGTCGCCCATCAACTTGCTCGCCCCTTGCACCGCGGCGACGAAACCGCCGACGCTCAGGTTGAAGGTGCGGGTCAGGTGATGCGGCTTGATCGCGAGCAGCGGTTTGAAGGCGGTGGCAGCCGCGTTGACGACCAGGATATCGAGGCGTCCGAGCTGTCTGCCCGCGTCTTCGACGAGCGCGCGTACCTGCGCGTCGTCCTCCATGTCGGCCTTGAGCAGGATCGATCGCGGGGCGAGCGCGCGGACCTCGTCGAGCGTGCGCATCGCGCTCGCCTCATCGCGCCGATAGTTGAGCGCGATAGTCGCGCCGCCGCGTGCGAGCGTCATCGCGATCGCGCGTCCAAGTCCACGTGTGCCGCCGGTGATCAACGCGACTTTGTCTTTGAAATCGAGCATCCGACGAAATTACCCGGTTGCTGGAAGGCTTGCCATAACCCGGCGGCAAATTCGATTGGAAACGCGGCCCTCACGGGGCGAGTGGCAGATCGACCAGCGACGTCACCTTGGTCCACTGTCCGCGTTTGACTTCGAACGGCCGATCGCCGCCGGGGCCGTGAATGACGTACTTGCCCGGCCGCAGCGGGACGCGGAAGCGGCCCGGCTCGGCTGCGACGCATTGGCCCGTGGCGATTTGATGGCGGTCGGTTGCGTCGAAGACCCAGATACATTCGCCGATAACGCCCTCTTGCGCGCCTTCGGCGATCCGCGCGCCGGCGAAACCATCGACGCCCGAGTCAAGGTTCGCCGCGGACGGGCTTGCTGCTGCGGCTGATGCCGACGGCGCGGGTGACGGCGAAGGCGAGGGGGCCGTAATCGCGACGAACCGCCGCCGATCGCATCCGCAGGCGATCATTACCGCAAAAATGAGGCAGGCAACGCCCGCGCCGCGCATCGCATTTTCGCCCATCGCTTACCTGTCCGCAGACAACCCTTGGTCAATACCGCCTGCGCTGACCTGTTCCAAGCGGTGTTGACCGCTGTCGGTGGTGAGCATTGCTCCACAGCCCGATTCCGGTCATCATTTCTCGTCGAATCCGGTCGAACGCTCAAGGGGTGGGTCGCATGGCAGTTCTCGAAGAAAGCGCATTTCAGTCTCGCATCGGCAAGGGCACCAAGGTCTCTGGCAAGCTCAACTTCAAATCGCCCACGAAAATCGAGGGCGAGGCGGAAGGCGAGATCACCGGCGACGAAATCGTGATCGCGCAGGGTGCGGTGGTCACCGCGCGGATCGCGGCGACGCGAATCACCATCGCCGGCTCGGTGAGCGGCGAATTGATCGCACGCGAGCGGATCGAAGTGCTGGCGACCGCTCATCTGCGCTGCACCATCAGCACGCCGAGCCTGGTGCTGAACGAAGGTGCGGTGTTCGACGGCGATTGCAAGATGCCACGCGAGAAAGCCGCCGCCTAGACTAGCAACGGTCGATTCAATCGCCGGCGGCGACGAAATCGACCAGCACTTTGTCCACGCCCCAACTGTCGCGCTGACGGACGATGCGGCCGGCGCTATCGAGTTCGATCTCGTCCGCATCACCCATCCGGGCCTCCCATGCCCACCGTAGGCCGGCGTCGTCACGGCGGCGGCAGTTTTGTTTGAGCGCGGCGGCAACCAGTGTATTGGGATCAATGATGGCGATTCTGCCGGTCCATCGGAGCTGCCCGCGGGCGCGGACGTGGGCCAGGATCAGCGCGCGAAACAGCACCAGATCGGCGTCGATTTCGCGGAAGCGCCCGAGTTTGACGACCACCTCATTGTGGCCGGCGACGGCGCTGACGCTGCCGCGTAGCGTTTCGTCAGCCGCGTGATAAACGGCGGTGCGCTTGAAAAGACCGCGATTGTAGCGGACGCTCACTCGTTGCACGTTGTCGCCGGTGTCGAGGACGGCGTCAACCTCATGCGTATTGGCGCCGTCAGTGGTGCGACGTTCGCCGATGATCGCGCCGCCGACATAGCGTTCCTGCTCGACGGCGATGACCATGCCGTCGCGGCGAATCTCGTATCGATAATCACCAGGAATCAGCAGCATTGCAGGCAAAGACCGGTGGCGGCGGCGCCACTCAGCTTGGTTGGCACCATATTTTGGCGGCGACAACGCAACTCTCTGCAAAACCAAGCTGCGGTGGGGCCGTCATAGAGATTGAAATCAACTTGCTGCGATTTCATGTGTTCTCCCGAATCATACCGCGATCTGCCGGGATTTGCTTGGCCGCAGAGGTTGCTGCCGAGCAGCCGCTCTCCATCTTTAGTATGAGTGCATTGCAATAGATCAAAGGACATCTCGCCAGAAAAATGGATCGGTGGAAAATTCGGAAACTTATTTAGGGTTTGACCTTTAAAAGCGAATAAAGATAAAATAAGGTGATAGAGCAGGTGGTTCCAGTCCGTGACGACTGATACCGCCGGGGTTGGCGTGAATAAATTTGCTGTTTATAGCGTCACAAGGGATAGGATCATCTGGACGCCTGTCCGTCTCGTCGAAATTCTCCCAGCGACAATCGACGGGCCTTCTGATCGACGAGCCAAGGGATCGGAAAGACCGTGAACGCCGCGTAATTGCGCTTGTGAAAGTTCGCAAAGTGCTCCATAGGAAGCTGTTTGAGTCGGTGAATTGAAGGGCCTTAGGAAATCTACAAAGGAACCAGAACGATATGTTGGCAGACGCCAAGGTTTTGACCGTGAGCGAACTTTCGGACTACCTCCGGGTTCATCGCTCGACAATTTATCGCCTGCTCAAAAAAGGACAACTGCCGGGGTTCAAAATCGGCAGCGACTGGCGCTTCAACGTGGAGGCGATCGACGAATGGCGGCTCCATCAGGGTGCCGCGGCGCTCGAAGAGCTGCGCAACGCCAATTGAAGCGCAAGTTGGCCACGCTCGCGATGCTCGTGTAGGACATCGGGAGAGTAGATAACGGCTCGCTACAACATCCGAGCCCTCGCCTAGTGGATAGAGGACTGGATGAGGGGCGTTATCATCCGCACGCAATTTCCGCGACGCATAGGTACCGACGAGCCGACCGCGGCTTCGCCGACTTCACAGGCCTCCCGTTCAAAAGGGAAATCTGAAACCTTGTGAGGTTTCAGTGTCCTTAAAGTACAAGGAGCGGATTCCTCGACCATTTCTCCCTACCCCGGTCACCATAACGCAAGGAGTCGCGAACGCCAGCGTCCGCGACTCCCGCTTTGTTCAATGGAGCGTGTAACTTAAATCAGCCGAGCAGGTTGCGCGCGACGACCTCGCGATGCACAGGGGCATTGCCCAGGTTCGCTTCGCCCGCCAGCGCCCGCCGATGATACAGATGCATGTCGTGTTCCCAGGTAAACCCGATTCCGCCGTGGACCTGGATCGCCTCCGACGTCACGTTCTTCGCCATGTCCGATGCGTACGCCTTGGCCATCGGTACCGCCGTTACCGACTCCCCCACACGCTCATCCACCGTCCAGCACGCGTAGTAGGTCAGCGAGCGCGCATTCTCCACTGAGACCATCATATCGACGCATTTGTGCTTGACCGCCTGAAACGATCCGATCGGCTTGCCGAACTGCACCCGCGTCTTCGCGTATTCGACCGCGATGTCGAGCGCTTTCTGCGCCGTCCCGACCATCTCGGTCGAGAGCACCGCCGTCGCGACTTCCAGGGTGCGCCGCAGCACTGGCCATCCCGCGTTCGCCTTGCCGATCACTTCACTCGCGGCGACGTTGTCGAATTTCACGTGGCACATGCGCCGGGTCATATCGACGGTTTTCAGTTGCGTGACCGTCACGCCTTTTTCATTGGCCGGAACGCAAAGCAGCGTGATGCCGTCCTCGCTTGTGCCCTTGCCGGTGCGCGCAGCGACCACGATCACGTCGGCGACATGCGCGTCCGGGACGAAAAATTTCTCACCGTTGAGCGTATATCCCGAGCCTTTTTTGGTCGCCTGCAGCTCGATCCCGCCCGCGTCCCAGCGACCGGCCGCCTCGGCCACCGCGACCGTCGCGATAAACTTGCCGGCCGCGATCTTCGTCAGGATTTCTTTTTTCTGGGCGTCCGATCCGCCCTCGCTGAATACCGGGCCGCCGAGCGCGACCGTGGTGAACAGCGGCCCCGGCACCAGCGCTTTGCCCGCCTCCTCCGCGATCACCGTGAGGTCGAGGAAGGTACCGCCCTGACCGCCGAACTCTTCCGCGATAAACAGCCCCGGCCATCCCAGCCCGACCAGCGTGTCCCAGAACGCGGCGTCGTGGGCGGTTTCATGCGCCATCATCTGGCGCACAAATTTGGTCGAACAATTGTCCAGCAGAAAACGCTTGGCGGAATCCCGCAACATTTCTTGTTCTTCTGAAAAACCGAAGTCCAACTTCTCGTCCTCCGTCGCACCGGCTCGCGCCCGATAATTTGGTTCGTTCCGGCGAGGATTCAATCAAATTTTAGATTGTTCTGAGCTACCATTATCCGTCTGGACGCTGCAAGCGCGTTTCCGTGCGCGCCACCCGCTGATACTCCTTCCCTTGATGATGCCGGCAGGCCTGCGCCATGATGACGATCGGCGAATCGACGACGATCGGAATCGAACGAGGAGCACATACGGATGGCATCGACAGGAATCGCGGAAACCAAAGCAGTCACGGAAACCAACGACCATAAGGCCGCCGTGCGTGAGGAGTTCACCCGCCAGGCCCAGGCTTACGCTGCCGCTGCCGTAATCACCGACGCCGATCGGCTCGCCCGCCTCGTCAACGCGATCGATCCCGCACGCACCGACCGCGCGCTGGAAATCGCGACTGGCCCCGGCTACGTCGCGATGGCCCTGGCCGAGCGTTGCCGCGAGGTCGTCGGCCTGGACTTGACGGCCGCGCCGCTAGCGATCGCTGAGCGCACCAGCCGCGAACGCGGCCTCACGAACGTCCGCTTCGAACTCGGCGAGGCCGACCAGCTCGCCTACGGCGACGGCGAATTCGACGTGGTCGTGTGCCGCTTCGCCTTCCATCATTTTCTCAATCCAGCGGCCATTCTCGCGCAGATGTGCCGGGTATGCCGGCCCGGCGGCACGGTCGCCGTGGAAGACCTCTATGCCAGCGAAAATCCCGCACGCGCCAACCGCTGCAATCGTCTGGAGCAGTTGCGCGACACCTCGCATACCCGCGCGCTCGCGCTGAGCGAACTGATCGCGATGATGGGAGGGGCGGGCCTCGATGTTGAACGCGTGCATTCCGAACGCCTCTCCAGCAGCCTCGAGGGATGGCTCGCGAGCGCGCAGACCTCGGTCGATCGCGCCGCTGAGGTGCGGCGGCTAATCGACGAGGACATGCGCAAGGATTCCTCCGGGATGGCTCCATTCGTCCGCGACGGTGCGACGCACTTCGTCCAGCGCACTGCCGCGATCGTGTGCCGCAAGCTCTAGCCGCATTCCGGTTGGAGAGGGAACCTTCCCACGCGCGAAGTCAGTTTGTTGATCAGCGGACTACCACGAGGTAAACCGCCATCGCGAGACCGGCTGCCGCCAGAAAGATTGAGACGGTGGCGGCGAGGACGGACGAACCACGGGACTGATAATTACCGCTGACTAATTGCCGGGTCAGGCGAACGTGATGGATCGTCGAAGCGACGTTCACGAATACGCCGGCGAGGACTAACCCCACTCCGACCGCAATTGAAAACCCGATCGAGGCGACGTTCTGGCCTGGATTGTGCTCGACGAATTCGCGGAAAAAGAGGCCGAACCGCGCAACGACGAAGCCGAACCCCATCAGCGCGAGTCCCGTGCGGATCCAGGCGAGGAAAGTTCGTTCGGCGGCGAGATAGACGCCCGGATCGTTGCGCAGATCGGCGGCCATCGAGGTCAGACCGGACGATCGGAAATCAGCGCGAGGACGCCGCAGTACTGCAAAAGGCCGGTGCGATCGCCGAGCGGGCCGAGTTCGCATCCGGTGAAGAAGCCGGCGACCGGGAGTTGGCCGAAGGTCTGGCCGATATAGGCGGAATCGTGATCGGGCATGCTGTACAAGCCCGCGCCGCGCGAGACGCAATCGAAATAGAGTCCGAAGGCCGGCGCACCTGCCGACCGATCCGCCATCGCAGCGAGCGTCGCTTTCAATTCCGAGCGGGAACGCTCGCCATCGCGCAGTACGAAGCCGATGCGATCGCCGAGCTTGGGGCGATGGGCCACGGCGATCGCGCCATGCTCCGGACTCGCGCCGGTGATATTGCGCACGAAGAAATGTCCGCGTTCGATCCGCTCGGCGCCGGAGGTCAGCGGCACGCCGATAAAGACGAAGGCAAGCGCGCGTGCGAGATCGTCTGCCAGCGGTCCGGCCGCCTCCGCGAAGACGTCCCACGCGCGGCGCCCGTCAAGCTCCAGGATTATATTGTCGCGCACTGCGCTAACCCGATGGGTCGGGCCGAGTGGCGCGCAGGCGTTGGCGGCGCCCAGGTTGATCGCGAAATCGCCCGCCAGCAACATCCCGGCGACCGCGTTGGAGCTGACGACGTCGCCGCAGAATTGAAAGGTTTCGCCCACCGATCCGTCTTCGGTGGCGCCGCCGCCGACGATCGTGACGCCCGGCAATTCGCGTGCGAGCGTCGCCAGCAATGGCTCGGGGTCGAGGTTGTAGGTGTCGGGGAACAGGCAGAGCAGGTTGTTCGCGCCGAGCTGCGGGCGCACCGCCGCCGCAATCTCCTGCGCCACCTCAAGCGAGCGTCCGCGCAATTGCGGCACGAAAAGCCGTGTCGCCGCGATCGCGCCGCCACCGATTACCATCACGGCGAGCGACGGCCCCGACTCGAACTCGCGCCCACCCGCGATCACGCCGATACTGCCGCAGCCCGCGACTTCGCGCGTGCCGGCCGCCGCGGCCACCGTCCGCACGAGCATGGGATAGGCGCCGCCATACGCGGTGCTGGCAAAGACCAGCGCGCAGTCCGCCGTGCGCAAGCCCGCCTGCTTGAGCGCCGCCGCGGTCGCTTCGGCCGCCGCATTACGCGGATTCGTCGCGGTCGAATAGCCGCACCCCGCCCTTATCATTGTCGGTTCTCCCTGCGTCGATCTTACTGGCGCGTGCCCATCAATCTCAGCAACTCAATCATCCGCCGGAGCGCCGCGCCCAACTCCTTGACGGAGACGCGCTCATTCAGCCCGTGGACTCCGCGTTCCTCGGCCGGCGTTGCCGCGATTGGAATAAAGCCATAGGCGTCGAGTCCCTTCTCGCGAAAATAATGGCTGTCGGTGAAGCCCGCGATCATCATCGGCACTACCACGGTATTCTCGGTCGCGGCCAGATCGCCAATGGCCGTCATCAGATCGGATTTGCGCGGCGACGACTCCGCCGGAAAGTTCAGTAACACGTCGATTTTGATCGAGTCGTCGGCGATCACCTTGCGCAGGTTCGCGATCACGGTTTGCGGATTTTCGCCCGGCAACAATCGCGCATCGATTTCTGCGTAGGCGCTCGCCGGAATGATATTGGTCTTCTGACTGCCCGAGAGCACCGTCGGCGTAAAGGTATCGCGCACCAGCGCATTCTGCCGCGGCACCGCTACGAACTTCTGCGCGAAGCCGCCGTCGCGCAGCGCCGTCGCCAGGTTGGTGAACTCGGGTGGCCCGCCGTCGAGTTGCGCGATCGCGCGGAAGTAATCGCGCACCGGGTTCACCACTCGAAGCGGGGCGCGATACGCCGCCACCCGATCGAGCGCCGCGACCAGCCGCGTCACGGCCGTGCTGTCCGGCGGCACCGCCGCATGTCCCGCCTCCCCGGTCGCCGTCAGGCGCAGCCAGAGCGGGGTTTTCTCGCTGAGCGACACTCCGTAATACTTGCGCCCGTTGGGACGGCTCATGATCCCGCCGCCTTCGTTCAGCAGAAATTGCGCATCGGCAAAAACGTCCGCCTCACGATCGACCATCCACCCGGCGCCGACCTTGCCGCCTTCCTCCTCATCGCCGGTCGCCACAAAGATCACGTCGCGATTGAGCAAGATTCCGGCGCGCTTGATCGCCAGCATCGCCATCAGCTCGATCACGCCAGGGCCCTTGTCGTCGAGGGTGCCGCGCCCCCAGACTTCGCCGTCGCGGATTTGCGCGGAAAACGGCGGCACCTGCCATTCCTTGGGATTGGCCGGCACCACGTCCATGTGGCTCAGCAGCACGAGCGCCTTGGTATGGCGTCCGGTTCCGCGCAGCCGCGCCGCCACGATTCCGCGCCCCGGCGCCGGCTCCCACACCGTCGCGGCAATTCCGTCGGCGAGGAATTTCTCCTTGAGCATTTTAGCGGCGTCGAGTTCGTCGCCGGGCGGATTGGTGGTGTTGATCCGCACGTACTGCTGGAGCAGCGCGACCGCTTCCTGCGTCAGCTTGTCGTAATTGATCGGCTTGGGCGGCGGCGCCTCCTCGATCAAGCCGCGGTCCTTATGCTGCCGCGCTTCGGCCGCCAACGGCCGTATGCATGCGATGCCGATCGCGAGCGCCGCGCAGATTCCCGCGCCCGCTACGAAGCGCGCGTTTGGATTAAACTTAAGCTTCATCGGTGATGAATCGAGCCGCACGGACCGCGGTAGATCAGCGGTCCCCGTAATTGAATATATCGATTACACCCTGGAGGAAATTGGCCGCCGGCGCCCCGTCGATCACGCGATGGTCGAAGGTGAGGCTGAGCGTCAACATCGAGCGGCGTGCGATCTCGCCGCGATAGACCGCCGGTTTCTCGACGATCCGCCCGACGCCCAGAATTCCAGTCTCACCCGTATTCAGAATCGGGGTGAACGCGTCGATCCCGAAATTGCCGAGGTTCGTGATTGAAAACGTCCCGCCGTTCACGTCTTCGAGCTTGAGCTGCCCGGCCCGCGCGCGTTCGCCCAAATCCTTGGTCGCAGCCGCGATCTCGCGCAGCGACTTACGGTCCGCGTTGGCGATCACCGGGACGATCAGACCCTCGTCGAGCGCCACCGCCATCCCGATGTTTACCTCGGGCAGCAGCAATATCGCCTCCTCGGACAGCCGTGAATTCATCCGCGGATGACGAATCAGCGCTCGCGCGACCGCATGAATCAGCAGGTCGGTGTAGGTGAAATCGAACTCGCGCGTGAGCCGCGCGCGGAGTTCGGTGGCGGCGGTGACATCGGCCTCCGTGGTAAGCGTAAGTTGCGCGGTATCGCGAAGGCTTTGATGCATCCGGGCGGCGATCGTGCGGCGCATCCCGCGCATCGCGACGGTGCGCATATGCGGCTTCGCGGTGGCTGCGCTG
>Ga0207695_10010815_pt1 | contig 11122 bp, 8 predicted proteins | sample KBSC54metaG_FD_184354 | JGI IMG/M metagenome (GOLD analysis project Ga0207695, IMG submission 184354) | Corn rhizosphere microbial communities from Kellogg Biological Station, Michigan, USA - KBS C5-4 metaG (SPAdes) (version 2) | ecosystem: Host-associated > Plants > Roots > Rhizosphere > Soil... | reverse complement strand
ACCCTCTTTGCCTGATGACCATAGCGAGTCGGTCCCACCCCTTCCCATCCCGAACAGGACCGTGAAACGACTCTACGCCGATGATAGTGCGGATTCCCGTGTGAAAGTAGGTAATCGTCAGGCTCCCCTCAAGCCAGAAACCCCCGCCCGACCAGGCGGGGGTTTTTGCATTGGCGCGGCCAAAATGCGGGGCGGCCAAGCAACGGCACCGCAGTCGGGCTTTGCCTCGAACTGTCCGAGGACGTCACTCGACGAGCGCAGCACGAAACCGTCCCCGAAATCTATGCGCATAAAGTGCATTCGTGCGACATGAGTCGGCGAAGCGAAGGCAAAGCCCTTCAGGGTAATATCGCCATTCGCCCCCGATCCCGGTGCTTGTCTGCACCTATTGGTGGTCGGTGTTTTTCGCATTCCATCTCCTGCATTCATGACTGACAGCCCTGCCCAAGGTGGTCGGACGACCGACTTCTTGCCGTATCTCGTCGCCGCAACGTTCTTCATGGAGTACCTCGACACGACCGTGATCGCGACCGCGCTGCCGCAAATGGCGCATTCGTTCGGCGTCGGGCCGAACGCGCTGAGCCTCGGGATGACGGCCTACATGCTTGCGCTTGCGGTGTTCATCCCGATCAGCGGCTGGATCGCGGATCGATATGGATCGCGCACGGTGTTCGCCAGCGCGATCGTCGTCTTTACCGGCGCGTCGGTGCTGTGCGGGCTGTCCGATGGCGTGGTGACGTTCACGGCTGCGCGGCTGCTGCAGGGTGTCGGCGGAGCGATGATGGTGCCGGTCGGGCGGATGATCGTCGTGCGCAGCACCGAGAAAGCAAGGCTGATGCGTGCGATCGCGACGATCACGTGGCCGGGCATCGTCGCGCCCGTCGTCGGGCCGCCGATCGGCGGTTTCATCACGACCTATGCGTCCTGGCGATGGATCTTCCTGTTGAACGTCCCGTTCGGCATCGCCGCGCTCGTCTGTACCTGGCTGATCGTCCGGAACACGCGGGCCGACGAGCAGCGGCCGCTCGATTGGGTCGGCTTCGTGCTGGCCGGCGGAGCACTGACCTGTCTGTTGATCGGCACCGAGGCGGCCGGCCAGCAGGATGTCCACTTCACGCGCGCGGCCGTCCTGGTGGGCGCGAGCGTATTGTTCGGCATGGCCGCATGGTTGCATGCGCAACGTTGCGTGCATCCGCTGCTCGATTTCACGACGCTGAAGGTACCGACGTTCTCGGTGACGGTGATCACCGGCTCGATCACGCGGATGGCGATCAACGCCGTGCCGTACCTGCTGCCGCTGCTGTTCCAGATCGGTTTCGGACTGTCGCCGTTCCAGTCCGGTTTGCTGCTGCTCGCGAGTGCGCTCGGCAATCTCGGCATGAAGGCGGGAACGTCGTGGATCCTCGACCGCTACGGTTTCCGGCGCGTCGCGCTCGTCGACGTGACGCTCGTCGGCATCTTCACGATCGTATGCGGCTGGCTGACCGCATCGACGCCGCTGACGATCACGCTGTTCGTCGTATTCGTCTACGGGCTGACGCGGTCGATGCAGTTCACGACGCTCGCGACGCTAGCCTATGCGGATATCCCGGCTCACCAGACGAGCGCGGCCAGCACGTTGTGGAGCGCTGCGCAGCAAATGACGATCGGGATGGGGATCGCGTTCGGCGCGTTGTCGCTGCGGCTCGCGGCGTTGGTGCGTGGCGATGCGGCCGGCATGCATTACGTGCTCGACGATTTCCGCTGGGCATTCGTCGCGGCGGGCGTGCTCGCACTGCTGACGTTGCCGGGCTACGCGCGATTGGCCTCCGATGCAGGCGATCGGCTGCGGGCGAATGTGGCTCGAGGGTAGGACGGGCTGCTAATCGCGTTTGTGTCGCGACAGGTGAGTGTTTTGGTTTCCTGTCGCTCGCAAGCAACGTCGAATCGTCATGGCTGTGATGACCTGATGGGCGGGCAGATCGTGCGGCGATGCGTGGCCGTAACGTCCTCGGAACGATTACACGCGACTGGCGCGACAGACGTGCGATGTTTACCGCGCGAACCCATCCGCGTGATCAACCGCACGACCGTATCGCGCTCGTTACCGTCACTGCGCGTCATGGAAGATGATGCCGACCGTGTGGCGGTGGCCGCTTCTGATCCGGCTTACGCCGTGGCGCAGGTTGACGCGATAGACGCCGCGCGTTCCTTGCACGGGCCTGCCGTGCACGGCAAAGATCACCGCGTCGCCTTGCGTCAGCGGTACCACTTCCGCACGCGACTGCATGCGTGGCCGCTGTTCCGTCAACACGAACTCTCCTCCCGTGAAATCGCGTCCCGGCGCCGACAGCAGGATCGCGACCTGCAGCGGAAACACGTTCTCGCCATACAGGTCCTGATGAAGGCAGTTGAAGTCGTCGGCGCAGTATTGCAGGATCAGCGGCGTCGGTCGTGTCTGTCCCGCCGCGTGGCAGCGATCGAGGAAGGTCGCATGGTCTTTCGGATAGCGGACGTCGATCCCGAGTGCCTGGTTCCAGCGATTCGCGATCGGCGTGAGATGCGGGTAGATCGTGGTACGCAACTCGGCGACGGTCGCAGGCAGCGGATAGGCGAAATACTTGTATTCGCCGCGCCCGAATCCGTGTCGCGCCATCACGACGCGTGAACGATAGAGCGCATCCCGCGGATAAAGCGATGCGAGCGCATCGCACTCGCTTGCCGAAATCAGGCCCGGCACGCGCGCGCATCCGTAGCGATCGAGCTCGGCATCGACGGTCGTCCAGTCGACCGTGTCGACGCGTTGCGCGATATCCAGCGATTCGACGGCAGGTTGCAGGTCGGCGATGTTCACGGGCGTACCTCGTTCGTCAGCAGTGTGGCGCCGTGCGGTCGCTCGGAATGCTCAGGAAACGTTGCACGCACGGTTGAGTCCACGATGGAAGTTGATGAACCCAGTCTAGCGACATCCGTGCGCCGGCGCGCTCCAGATCTTGCGCTCCAATTCGGAAAAGGAAGAGGGGACAGCTCGCGATGTGGGATGGGTGCACCGGATGCGTCGACGTCGGAGCGAAGAAGCGAAGATCGAATCTCCAACAGCAGGCGGCCGGCTTCGGCCGGCCACCCGCTGCGTCCCCGATCAGGCCAGCGACCGGAACAACCAGTAGAGCCCGCCCGCAAGTGCGATCGACGCCGGCAGCGTCAGCACCCACGCGAGTACGAGGCTGCGCACCGTGCTCCATTGCAACCCGGACCCGTTCGCCGCCATCGTGCCCGCGACGCCCGACGACAGCACGTGTGTCGTCGAAACGGGCAGCCCGTACACGTCGGCTGCGCCGATCGTCAGCATCGCGACGAGTTCCGCCGACGCGCCCTGTCCGTACGTCAAATGCTGCTTGCCGATTTTCTCGCCGACGGTCACGACGATCCGTTTCCAGCCGACCATCGTGCCGAGACCCAATGCGATCGCAACGGCGACCTTCACCCAGGTCGGAATGAACTTGGTCGCGTGGTCGAGCTGCTTGCGATAGTTGTCGATCGCGAGCTTGTCGTCAGCGGCAAGCGCGGGCTGGCCCGACTTCTCGATCAGACGAATTGCTTCGGACACCAGATACATCGTGTTGCGTACGTTGTCGACGTCGCGCTGCGGCACCGCCGCCATCGAGCCCGACGCACCAACCTCAGTCGCGAGCGACGTCGACAACTGCTGTACGGCCGGCAGCACGGCGGGCGTCAGCTCGCGACGCTGCACGTAGTGCTCGACGTCGGCGCGCGGGTTCGCGGACGGCGCGACGCCGTTCGTGTATTTCCCGAAGGTCGCGGCGGCCTGGTTCGCGACCGCAACGAAGGTCTGCGATTCGGCAGGCGTAACGGCCTTGTTCAGCGCATACGCGGTCGGCACCGTGCCGATCAGGATCAGCATGATGAGGCCCATCCCTTTCTGCCCGTCGTTCGAACCGTGCGCGAACGACACGCCCGTGCAGGTCAGGATCAGCAGGCAGCGAATCCAGAACGGCGGCGGCTGATCCTTCGGCGGCTCCTTGTACAGCTCGGGAATCCGCACGACGGCCTTCAGCACGAGCAGCAGCAGCGACGCGCACAGGAAGCCGACGATCGGCGAGAGCAGCAGCGACTTACCGACGCCGAGCGCCTGGCCCCAGTCGACGCCGCTCGTGCCCGACGGCCCGTGCATCAACTGGTTCATCAGCCCGACGCCGATGATCGAGCCGATCAGCGTATGCGAGCTCGACGAAGGCAACCCGAAATACCAGGTCGCGAGGTTCCAGACGATTGCGGCGATCAGCAGCGCGAACACCATCGCGAAGCCCGCGCCGCTGCCGACCTGCAGGATCAGCTCGACAGGCAGCAACTGCAGGATGCCGAACGCGACAGCGCCGCTCGAGACCATCACGCCGAGGAAGTTCCACATGCCGGACCAGATCACCGCGACGTTCGGCGTCAGCGAGTGCGTATAGATCACGGTGGCGACCGCGTTCGCGGTGTCGTGGAAGCCGTTGACGAATTCGAAGCCGAGCGCGATCAGCAGCGCGGCGCCGAGCATCAGGTACGGGAACAGCGATCCTTCGCGGACAGGCGACAGATCGGCGATCAGGTGCGTGGCGATATAGACGGCGCCGATCGCGAGCACCAGCAGGAAGAAGGCATAGCCGACCTGCCGGTTGCGCTCGACGGAGCCGCGATTGTTCGCGGCGGACGAAGCGGGTTGATTCATGACGGCATCTCGTAAGGGGAACCGCTTCCGATCCTAGCGGTGGCCAGCAGTCAGTTTGATGACAATCGGGATGACGAACGGTATGTCTTACGGCGATGCAAGGTGAACGTCGGCATGCGACAGAGACGCGACACGTCGGCTCGCATCTCTGTCCACATAGTGAACACGACACCGCAGGGACTTACGCATCGGTGTCGCGTCGATCGTCGTTCGTCATCAACGTCCAGCCGTGCGGCGATGCAATGAAGGTCATGCACGACAGCGGCGCGACGTCGATGCGGGTTGCAGCGTCGGGATCCATCCGCAGTGCGTGTGCGACGGCCGCGCGAACGATCGCCGCATGCGTGATCGCGACGATGTCGCGGCCGGGCGGCAGCGCGTTCAACCATATTCCGACACGGCGAGCGGCGGCCTCGAACGATTCGCCGCCGTGCGGCGACGCTGACGGATCGGCGATCCATGCGCCCAGTTCGTCCGGCAGGTCGCGCGCGAGGTCGTGCAGCCGCTTGCCGCGCCAGTTTCCGTAGTCGATGTCGCGCAGCGCATCATCGACGTCGGCATGCAGCCCGAGCGCATCGGCGGTCTGCCGCGCGCAGCATGCGGGGCTGCACAGTACGAGCGAGCCGGCGACGCCTGCCCACCGGTCGCGCAGCGCAGCGGCGCCTGCGAGCCCGCGTGCATCGAGCGGATCGTCGTCGGGAAACGTGCCGGTGCGCATCGCTCGGGTCGATGCGTGTGCGATCAGGCGCAGCGAGGCATGCATGTTCATGTCGGTTTTCGGATGGGCCGGGGCGGGTGCGCGGTCGTCCGCGGGCTTTCACTCCTACAATACGCGGCCGTTCGCGCGTACAATTCGCCCGATACGAAACGCGGAAGCCGGTGCAATCCCGGCGCGGTCGCGCCACTGTAACCGGGGAATCCCGATCCCGGAAGCCAGACCTGCCTTCGTACCCATCCAACATTTGCCGGGGCGCGATTCCCCTGAGGTGCATCCATGAGCGAAGCAGTGCTGAAGCCGGTTGTCGTGCCGGCACCCATCCCCGTCCGTGAACTGCTGCCGTGGGCCGTGTTCGCCGGCCTGATCCTGCTGCTCGCACTCTATTTCGTCGGCGCGGAACAAGGCGCGACGTCGCTCGTGCCGGGCATGGTCGTTCATGAATTCGTCCACGACGGCCGCCACCTGCTCGGCTTTCCCTGCCACTGACGCGGAGTACACGATGGTCGGAAAGCTGCTCATGCGCGGGATGCTCGCAGGCATCGCCGCGGGCCTCCTCACGTTCGGTTTCGCGAAAATCGTCGGCGAACCGCAAGTCGATCAGGCGATTTCCTTTGAAGAAAAGCTCGAGGCCGCCAAAGGCGACGCGCCGGAGCACGAGCACGAACTGGTCAGCCGCGACACGCAGGCCGGCCTCGGCCTGTTGACGGGTGTCGTGACCTACGGCGCGGCATTCGGCGGGCTGTTCTCGCTGGTCTTTGCGTATGCATACGGGCGAGGCGGCCGCCTTCCGGCACGGCCGCTGGCCGCGTGGCTTGCGCTGGCGGCATTCGTCGCGCTCGTGATCGTGCCGAACATCAAGTACCCGGCCAATCCGCCGTCGGTCGGCGATCCTGACACGATCGGCTATCGCACGGGCCTGTTCTTCCTGATGATCGCGATCTCGATCGCGACGATGGCGTTCTCGGTCAGCGTGCGCCGCCATCTGCTGGCGACGCTCGGCCAATGGAATGCGTCGATTGTCGCGGGGCTCGTATTCATCGCGATCATCGCGGCGGTGCAGTTCGGGCTGCCGTCGATCAACGAAGTGCCGGCCGCGTTCCCGGCCGCCGTGCTGTGGAAGTTCCGCATCGCGGCCGTCGGCATGCAGGCGATCATGTGGACGACGATCGGCCTGCTGTTCGGCGCATGGGTGGAACGCGACGAACGCATCGGCATGCGCGCCGCCTGACGCGCATTGCAATGGGCGCGCCTAGCGCAGCATGCGCGGCGCGCTCCACGTCGATTCGCGCGCCAGCGCGACGAACGCGGCCAGATAGTCGATCGATGCATCCGCTTCGCGGATGCCGAGGAAGATCTGCTTCGCGATCCCCTGCTTGCCGAGCTTGACCGGCACGACCGGCATCCGGTCCGCGTATTCGTCGGCGAGCCATCTCGGCAGCGCGGCCACGCCGCGCCCGCTCGCGACCATCTGCAGCATGATGTCGGTCGTCTCGATCGACTTGTGGCGCCTCGGCACGATGCCGGCCGGCGTCAGGAACTGGTTGTAGATGTCGAGCCGGTCGGTTTCGACCGGGTACGTGATCAGGATCTCGTCGGTCAGTTGCTCGGGCGTCACGTAGTCGGCGTTGGCGAACCGATGCGAGTCGGCGACCACCAGCACCTGCTCGTAGTCGAACACGGGATCGAAGCGCAGGCCCGGCTTGTTCAGCGGATCGGGCGTGACGAGCACATCGATGTCGTAGCCGAACAGCGCACCGATGCCGCCGAACTGGAAGCGCTGCTTCACGTCCACGTCGACGTCGGGCCAGCGCGACAGATACGGCGACACGACCTTCAGCAGCCACTGGTAGCACGGGTGGCACTCCATCCCGATGCGCAGCGTGCCGCGCTCGCCCTTCGCGTACTGCCTCATCCGCTCCTCGGCGAGTTCGAACTGCGGCAGCAGCCGGTTCGCGAGCTTCAGCAGAAAGTGCCCGCCCTGCGTGAGCCGCAGGCCGCGGCCTTCCCGATCCCAGATCGGCGTGCCGAGCTGCTGCTCGATTTTGCGGACGGTATGGCTGAGCGCCGACTGCGTGAGATGCAGCGCATTGGCGGCCGCGGTCAGCGAGCCCTGGCGCTCGACTTCACGAATGACGACGAGATGGAATCGTTCCAGCATGGATATCGTTCGCTCAACAGATGCATGAACAAATTTAATGGATGAATGAAATAATGCCATTTTATTTCATGGTTTGAAATCCCTATCATGACTGCCGGACATTCACTACATCTGGACGGCAGCTTCATGGTCAGGACACACAACCTCGGTTTTCCGCGCATCGGCGCGAAGCGCGAACTCAAGTTCGGTCTCGAACGCTACTGGAAGGGCGAATCGTCGCGCGACGCGCTGAAGGCGCTCGGCGCCGAGCTGCGCCAGCGCCACTGGAACGAACAGCGCGATCTGGACCTGGCACCGATCGGCGATTTCGCGTTCTACGACCAGGTACTCGACATGAGCTTCATGCTCGGCAACCTGCCCAAGCGCGTGCAGGGTTTCCACGGCGACGTGCTCGACAACTATTTCCGTGTTGCGCGCGGCCGTTCGGCGCAGTCGGCGCAAGAGCATGCGGCGTGCTGCGGCGGTGTCTCGGCCGGCGAAATGACGAAGTGGTTCGACACGAACTATCACTACATCGTGCCGGAATTCCACGCGGACACGAACTTCTCGCTCGACCCGTCGCGCCTGCTGCAGCAACTGGCCGAGGCGAAGGCGCAGGGCGTGAATGCCAAGCCGGTGATCATCGGCCCCGTCACGTATCTGTGGCTCGGCAAGGCGAAGGACGATTCCGATCGTCTCGCGCTGCTGCCGAAGCTGCTGCCCGTGTATGGCGCGCTGCTCGACACGCTGACCGCGCAGGGCGTCGAATGGGTGCAGATCGACGAACCGATTCTCGTCACCGAGCTCGACGCCGAATGGCGGCAGGCGTTCCGCACCGCGTATGCGGTGCTGGAGACGCGTCGCATCAAGCTGCTGCTTGCTACGTACTTCGGCCAGCTTCAGGACAACCTGACGCTCGCGAGCTCGCTGCCGGTCGACGGGCTGCATGTCGACGCGATCAATGCACGCGACGAAATCGACGCTCTGGTGCGCGAACTGCCGGCCGAGCGCGTGCTGTCGGTCGGCGCGATCAACGGCCGCAACATCTGGAAGACGGACCTGAGCGCGACGCTCGACTGGCTCGAACCGCTCGCGAAGCAACTGGGCGATCGCCTGTGGCTCGCGCCGTCGTGCTCGCTGTTGCACGTGCCGGTCGATCTCGCGAGCGAGGAGAAGCTCGACGCGGAGATTCGTTCGTGGCTCGCGTTCGCGCTGCAGAAGCTCGACGAGCTGAAGGTGCTCGCGATCGCGCTGAACGAAGGCCGCGACAAGGTAGCCGATGCGCTTGCCGCGAACGCCGCCGCGATCGACTCGCGCCGCCGCTCGCCGCGCGTGAACAACCCGGCGGTGAAGGCGGCGATCGCGCGCATCGACGCGCGGCTCGGCAACCGCGTGAGCCCGTATACGCAGCGTGCACCGAAGCAGTCGGCGCGACTGAACCTGCCGGCCTTCCCGACGACGACGATCGGCTCGTTCCCGCAGACCGCCGAAATCCGCCAGGCGCGCAGCCGGTTCAAGGCAGGTGCGCTCGATGAAGCCGGCTACCGCACGGCGATGAAGGCTGAAATCGAACGCAGCGTTCGCGAACAGGAGTCGCTCGAGCTCGACGTGCTCGTGCACGGCGAAGCCGAGCGCAACGACATGGTCGAATACTTCGGCGAGCAGCTCGACGGCTACGCGTTCAGCCAGTTCGGCTGGGTGCAGTCGTACGGTTCGCGCTGCGTGAAGCCGCCGATCCTGTTCGGCGACATCAGCCGTCCGAAGGCGATGACGGTCGAATGGATCGCGTATGCGCAGTCGCTGACGAACAAGCCGATGAAGGGCATGCTGACCGGCCCCGTGACGATCCTGAACTGGTCGTTCGTGCGCGACGACCAGCCGCGCTCGGTGTCGTGCTACCAGCTCGCGCTCGCGATTCGCGAGGAAGTGCTCGATCTCGAGAAGGCCGGCGTGCGCGTGATCCAGATCGACGAGGCCGCGCTGCGCGAAGGGCTGCCGCTGCGCCGCGCGCAATGGAGCGAGTACCTGAAGTGGGCGGTCGAGTCGTTCCGCATCACCGCGAACGGCGTGCAGGACGATACGCAGATCCATACGCACATGTGCTATTCGGAGTTCAACGACATCATCGCGTCGATCGCCGACATGGACGCGGACGTGATCACGATCGAGACGTCGCGCTCGGACATGGAGCTGCTCGACGCGTTCGACAGCTTCAGGTATCCGAACGAGATCGGGCCGGGCGTGTACGACATCCATTCGCCGAACATTCCGACGCAGGATCACATCGTCGGCCTGATGAAGAAGGCGGCCGAGCGGATTCCGGCGGAGCGTCTGTGGGTGAACCCGGATTGCGGCCTGAAGACGCGCCAGTGGACGGAAGTGATTCCGGCGCTGACGAACATGGTCGCGGCGGCGAAGGCGCTGCGCAGCCAGGTGCAATAGCAAGCACCGCGCCTGTCGCGACGACTGCACCCGCCCGCACGGCCGGTTCTGCAGCGTGTTCGGCGCCAAGCGCAACGCGATGCTCACCGTGCGCCCGGCCTTTCGGCGGGGAAATGAAAAAGGGCGGCGTGGTTGTGCCGCCCCTTGCATGCGATGACCGGGCAGGCGAGTGAAGCAACCTGCCCGTTGCGGACGTTACGCGGTGCGCGCGCCGTGCGGCAACGGCTCGTTCACCTTGCCGGGCGCCCCGGCATCGTCGATGCCGACGCGGCGCGAGATCAGCCACACGCATAGCGAAGACAGGATCGCGGCACTCGTATACTGGATCGCGAGCGGCCACCATTGCGGTGCGGTGTTCTGCGCGATGATGGTCGCGACGAGCGGCGTGAGGCCGCCGGCGAGCGCGCCGCACACCTGGTATGCGATCGAGATCGCCGTATAGCGGATCCGCGCGGCGAAGATGCCGCTGACGAAGCCCGCGACCACCGAGTAGTAGCCCGATTCCGCGAGCGTCGCGAGGCCGACGCCGACCGTGATCGACAGCGGCGTGCCCATGTGTACGAGCGGCAGCATCACGAACGGGACGATCGCGGCCCATGCGCCGGTGATCAGCAGCACGCGCGTCGTGCCGAAGCGTTGTGCGAGGAACGCGGCCGCGAGCTGTACGACGAACTGCAGCACCGCGACGATCGCCATGCAATGCAGCACCATCGACCGGTCGAGCGACAGGAACTGCGTCGCGTAGCTGATCATGAAGATGTTGCTGAAATACACGCCGGCGATGCCGTACACGTTCGCGCCGATCGCGAGCAGCAGCAGCGGCCAGTACTTGAGCGCTTCGCGCACAGGGTTTTGCGCGGTGTTGCCGCTCTTCCTGACTTCCTCGAACTCGGGCGACTCGGACACGCTCGCGCGGATCACGAAGCCGACCACCAGCAGCACGGCGCTCGCGAGGAACGGCACGCGCCAGCCCCAGCTCATCATGTCGTCCTTCGACAGCGTGCTGATCGCGCCGAACGCGAGCATCGACAGGATCAGGCCGCTCGCGCTGCCGAGCTGCGCGAACGACGCGAAGAACGTGCGCTTGCCTTCGGGCGCATGCTCGCCGGCGAGC
>Ga0207695_10010812_pt1 | contig 11123 bp, 12 predicted proteins | sample KBSC54metaG_FD_184354 | JGI IMG/M metagenome (GOLD analysis project Ga0207695, IMG submission 184354) | Corn rhizosphere microbial communities from Kellogg Biological Station, Michigan, USA - KBS C5-4 metaG (SPAdes) (version 2) | ecosystem: Host-associated > Plants > Roots > Rhizosphere > Soil... | reverse complement strand
TGAAGAGCGTCGAGGCGGCGGACGACCACACGGTCGTCGTCAACCTGTCCGGCTTCTCGGACGGCCTGCTGTACGGCTTCGCGAGCCTGTACGGGCTCTACCTGATCTCAGCGAAGGCGCTCACCGACCACAAGGGCAAGGACTGGGCCCAGTCGTGGCTGCGCTCGAACATGGTGGGCACCGGCCCGTACACGCTCCAGAACTACCAGCTGAACCAGCAGGCGTCGTTCGCGCGCAACGAGAAGTACTGGGCCGGGTGGAAGGGCGCCCACTTCGAGCGCGTCCTGGTGCAGTACGTCTCCGACCCGTCCAGCGGCCGGCTCGAGCTCGAGCGCGGCCAGAGCCAGATCGCGCTCTACCTGCCGGACGACGTCGTGTACTCGATGCGCTCCGAGAAGAGCGTCACGGTCACCGACGACCCGAGCTTCAACGTCTACTACCTGGGCCTGCCGTGCCGCACCGGCCCGACGGCGAACAAGACGGTCCGCCAGGCGATCTCGTACGGCTTCGATTACGACACCTGGACGAAGAACGTCCTGAACGGCACCGCGACCCAGGCCCGCGGCCCGTTGCCGAAGATCTTCCCGGGCTGGGACGGGACGCTCCCTCAGTACAAGTACGACCCCGACAGGGCCCGCAAGATGCTGACGGCAGCCGGGTTCGACGGCGGCGGATTCTCGCTGAAGTTCATCTACGAGACGGGCTACTACTGGAAGCGGCCGCTGGGCGAACAGTTCCAGGCCAACATGAAGGACCTCGGGATCACGGTGTCGATCCAGGAGCTGTCGCCGTCCACGTGGGTCGGCACGCTCTCGAACAAGGCCACCGCGAACGAGGCCTACGGGGTGGTCTGGTGGCCGTCGCTGGCGACGCCGTTCGACTTCCTCTGGACGCTCTTCGCCACGTCTGCGCAGGGCTCCGCCGGATACAACTTCACCTACTACTCGAACCCGCAGTTCGACACCGTCCTGGACAAGGCCTCGGCCGAGCCGGACGAGACGAAGCGGATGCAGCTCTACGCCCAGGCGCAGCGGATCGTCGTCGAGGACGCGCCGTACATCTTCCTGAGCGACGTGAACTACCTGCTGCCCATGAGCCCCAACCTGAAGGGCTTCGAGTTCAACGGCATGTACATCAACTCCGTCGACCCGTACAAGCTGAGCGCCTGAGACCGTGGGCCGGCTGCTCCTCCGACGCCTGATCTCGCTGCCGATCGTGCTGCTCGGCATGAGCCTCGTCACGTTCGCGGTGACGCACATCGTGCCGGGTGATCCCGCACGGCTGCAGGCCGGCCCGCACGCGACCGAGCAGCAGGTGGAGGTGCTCAGGCACAAGTACGGCTACGACCAGCCCCTCGTGCAGCAGTACGTCACCTACATGGGCGACCTGCTGCACGGGAATCTGGGCAACTCGATCACCACCCGCCGGCCGGTGTCGGAGGACCTGCGCCAGTTCTTCCCCGCGACCGTCGAGCTGACGGTCGCCGCGATGTTCATCGTGGTCGTCGCGGGGTTGCCGCTGGGGCTGCTCGGCGGGTTGCGGCGAGGGAGGTGGCCCGACCACGCCAGCCGCCTGCTCTCGATCGCGGCGGTCTCGATGCCCGTCTTCTGGCTCGGGATCATCCTCCAGATCATCTTCTACCAGCGGCTGAACATCCTGCCCGTGGGCGGCCGCATCGATCCGGCCCTGCTCCCGCCAACCCATGCCACCGGCCTCTACGTCGTCGACGCGATCTGGAGCGGCGACACGGTGGCGCTGCGCTCCTCGCTCAGCCATCTCATCCTCCCAGCCCTGACGCTGGCGGCCGGGAGCATGGCCGTGATCACCCGCATGACCCGTGCGTCGGTGATCGAGGTGGGGTCGAGCGACCACGTCCGGGCCAGCGTGGCCAAGGGCATCTCACGGTCGCTCGTCGTGCGCCGGCACATCATGCCGAACGCGATCATCCCGGTTACGACGGTGTTCGGGCTCCAGGTGGGGACGCTGCTCGCAGGCAGCATCCTCGTCGAGGTGGTCTTCTCGTGGCCCGGGATCGGGCTCTACGCCGTCAACGCCATCTCGAACCTCGACTTCGCCGCGATCATGGGCGTGACGCTCCTGATCTCGGTCACCTACGTGATCGTGAACCTGCTCGTCGACGTCGCCTACCTCATGCTCGACCCGCGCATCGCCGACGCCCAGGAGGCGGGCACGTGAGCCTCGTCCCGCCCGCCGAGATGGCGCCGGTGCCGGATGTGCCCGGCCCCGCCGACGACGTCCGCCGGCGGCTGCGCGGCTCGACGGCGATCCTGGCCCGCCTGCTGCGAAATCCCCTGAGCGCGCTCGGCATCGTGCTGCTCGCGCTGCTCGTGCTCGGCGCCATCTTCGCGCCGCTGATCGCCCCGTACAACCCCGACGGCTTCGACGCGGCGGCGAAGTTCCTGCCGCCCAGCTCGCACCACCTCTTCGGCACCGACGACGTCGGCCGCGACCTCTTCAGCCGCGTCCTCTACGGCGCCCGCTACAGCCTCACGGCCGGCGTCGCCATCCTGGCCATCGCGGCCAGCGTGGGCACGGTCGTCGGCCTGATCGCCGGCTACGCCGGCGGGATGCTGGACGAGGTGCTGATGCGGGTCACCGACATGTTCCTGGCCTTCCCGGCGCTGATCCTGGCGATGTGCGTGGCCGCCGCGCTCGGCCCCAGCCTCGTGAACGCGACCCTCGCGACGGCGATCGTGTGGTGGCCGTGGTACGCCCGCCTCGTGCGCGGGCAGGTGCTGCAGCTGCGCAACGAGACGTTCGTCTCGGCCGCGCGCCTCGCGGGTGCGAGCCGCGCGCGCATCGTCTTCCGCCACATCCTGCCGAACTGCACGACGCCGATCATCGTGCAGATGAGCCTCGACCTCGGCTACGCGATCCTCACCCTCGCGGCGCTCTCGTTCATCGGTCTGGGCGCCCAGGCGCCGACGCCGGAGTGGGGCTCGATGATCGCGGTCGGGCGCGACTACTACCTGACGCAGTGGTGGTACGTCACGTTCCCCGGCTTCGCGATCTTCCTCGCGGTGCTCGCGGCAAACCTCGTGGGCGACGGCCTCCAGGAGGTCCTCTCGCCGCATCTCGACCAATGACGACGACGGAGGGGCACATGGCAGGCGGCGAGTCCAGGATCATCGTTCACGGAGGCCAGGTCGTGACCGCGGCCGGGACCGGGCCGATCGACGTCGTCATCGCCGACGGCGTCGTGGTGGAGCTGGCCGCGCCCGGCGTCGCCGACCGGAGCGGGGCCGAGCTGATCGACGCGACCGGCCTCGTCGTCCTGCCGGGCGTGGTCGACGCGCACACGCACTTCATCCAGGACGACTCCGACCTCTTCGACCCCGACCCGGACGAGCACGAGGGGTTCGAGGCGGGCGGCCGCGGCGCGGCAGCGGGCGGCGTCACCACCGTGGTCGAGATGCCCCAGGCCCGGCCGCCGACGGTCGACGGCGCCACCTTCGAGCGCAAGCGGTCGCTGGCCGAACCCGACGCGGTGGTCGACTTCGCCCTCTGGGGCGGCGTCGTCCAGGCCACCACGGCCGAACAGATCGACGAGCAGATCGCCGCCGGCGCGGCCGGCCTCAAGGCGTTCATGTGCAACTCCGACCCGAGCTTCCCCGGCGTCGACGACGACCGCCTGCTGGCAGCGCTCACCCACCTCGGCCCCACCGGACTCATGCTGGGCGTACACGCCGAGAGCGACACGCTGCTCGAGGCAGGGCTTCGGCGGATGGAGGCCGAGGGGCGCAAGGAGCCCCTGGCCCACCACGACTCCCGCCCCCCCATCGTCGAGGTGGAGGCGGTCAGCCGGGCCATCGTCCTGGCCGAGGCCGCGGACGCCTGGGTGCACATCGTCCACCTGAGCGCCGGCGCCGCCGCCGACGCGGTCGCGCGGGCGAAGGCGCGCGGCGTGCGCGTCACCTGCGAGACGTGCCCGCAGTACCTCGCGCTCGATCACGACGACCTGGCCCGGCTCGGCCCGTTCGCGCGGTGCGCGCCACCGATCCGCTCCCGGGCCGACGTCGAGCACGTGTGGGAGCGGCTGGCCGACGGCACGATCGACTGCATCACCACCGACCACTGCGCGTTCACCTACGAGAGCCGCACCCGCGGCGCCGACGACATCTTCGCGGCGCCGAACGGCCTGCCGGGGATCGAGACGTTCGTGCCGGTCGTCGTCAGCGAGGCCCGCGCCCGCGGGTTCCGGTGGGACGACATCGCCCGCTGGACCGCGACGACGCCGGCCGCCCTGTGGCAGGTGGCGCCGCGCAAGGGTGCGATCGCGATCGGCGCCGACGCCGACCTGGCGCTCCTCGACCCGGCGAAGACGTGGACGGTGCGCGGCGCCGACCTCCACCACACCCACAAGTGGACGCCGTTCGAGGGCCGCGAGGTGCAGGGCCGGGTCGTGCGCACGCTGGTGCGTGGCACGACGGTGTTCCAGGACGGCGCCACCGAGACGGTCGCGCCCGGCTTCGGCCGGTTCGTCCCCGCCCAGCGGCGTGCGCTGGAGGCGGCGACGGTATGAGCTCGCGCATCCTGCTCATCAACCCCAACACCACCGTCTCGATGACGGAGGGGATGGCGGGCGCCGCCCGCGCCGCGGCGCGGCGAGGCACCGAGATCGAGGGGGCCACCGTCGACGGCAGCGTGCCGTTCATCGACGGCTGGTACGACGAGACCGTCGCCGCTGCAGCGGTCGCCCGGCTCGTGTCCGAGCGTGCCGGCACGTTCGACGCGGCCATTGTCGCCTGCTTCGGCGACCCGGGCCTCTACGCCGCCCGTGAACTGACCGACGCGCCGGTCGTCGGCATCGCCGAGGCGAGCTTCCTGCTCGCGATGTCGCTCGGCCACCGGTTCGGCATCGTCTCGACGGTCGACCGGGCCACCCCGGCGACCTGGGACCTGCTGCGCCACTACGGCATCGGGGCCCGCTGGGCCGCGGTCGAGCCGAGCGAGGCCGAGGTGCTCGAACTCGACGACGACCCGGCCGGCGCGATCGACCGCATGGCTGCGGCCGGCGCGCGGGCGATCGCCGCCGGCGCCGAAGTGCTGTGCATGGGCTGCGGGGCGATGGTCTCGATCCGGGCCGAGCTCGAGCGGCGCCTGCATGTGCCGGTCGTCGAGGCGGTGCCCGCGGCGGTCGCGCACGCCGAATCGCTGCTCGCGCTCGGACTGCGCACGTCCAAGGTGCGCTCGTTCGCGCCGCCGGCGACGATCCTGCAGTGACGGCGAGCCGAGTCGAGGGGCGGCTGGACGCGCTCTATGCCATTGGCGGGGGGGAGGGCGCCAACCGGCCGGCGCTCTCCGCACACGAGGATGCGGCGCACGCCTTGGCCTGGGGGTGGATGCGCGAGGCCGGCCTCGAGACGGGCACCGACGCAATTGGCAACCTGTACGGGCGCCTGCGCGGCCGGGAGCCGGGGCTGGCCGAGATCTGGTGCGGCTCACACCTCGACTCGGTGCCGCGCGGCGGCCGCTTCGACGGGGCGCTCGGCGTGGTGGCGGCGCTCGAGGCCGTCTCGCGGCTCGAGCCGGGGGCACGCACCGTGACCGTCGTCGCGTTTCGCGACGAGGAGGGCTGTCGCTTCGGCGACGGGTTCCTGGGCAGCCGCGCGGTCAGCGGCCAGCTCGATGCCACCGGCCTCGAGAACGCCGACCGCGACGGAGTCACGGTGCGCGAGGCGCTGGCAGCCGGCGGCCACCCGTTCACGCCCGGAGACGGCTGGCTCGTCCCGGCTCCGGCCGCCTTCGTCGAGGCGCACATCGAGCAGGGCCCGGCGCTGGCCGGGCAGGACGCGGCGCTCGGCGTCGTCACCTCGATCGTCGGCATCCTCGAGCTGCAGGCCGTCTTCGCCGGCGCCGCCGGCCACGCCGGCACCACACCGATGGCGAACCGCCGCGACGCGGCGCTGTGCGCGGCGGCCTTTCAGGTCGCCGCGGCCGCCGCGGCGCGAGATATCGCCGACGCCGTCGTGACCGTCGGCTCGGCCATCGCCGTCGAGCCGGGAGCGGCGAACGTGATCGCCCGGCGAACCACCGTTCGCCTCGACGCCCGGGCGCCCGACGCCGAGCGGCTCGCGGCGCTCGAGCGAGCGGTCTGGGCGGCCGCCGACGAGGCCGCCCAGGCACACGGCTGCGAGGCCCAGGTGGACGTCACCATGCGGATCGACCCTGTCGCCTGCGATCCCGCACTGCGCGACGTTCTCGGCCGGGCGGCGGCGGGGGCGCCCTCGCTCCCCTCCGGCGCGGGCCACGACGCCCAGGTGCTGGCCCGGGCCGGCGTGCCCATCGCGATGCTCTTCGTCCGCAGCCTGAACGGCGGCATCAGCCACTCCCCCGCCGAGTCGAGTTCTCGCGAGGACGTCGCGGCATGCGTCGACGCGCTCGAGGCGGCACTGCGAGAGCTCGCCGACCGTCGCTAGAGGATCGCCGCCGCCGCGCCAGCATCACGCCGATCAGGCACAGCCCGCCGCCGGCGAACGCGAGCCACGGTGGCCGCTCGCTCAGCACCGCCCAGCCGAGCAGGATCGCCACCACCGGCGCCAGGTAGGTGAGCGATCCCATCCGCCCCGCGCTCGTGCGCCCCAGCGCGAACGACCACGTTGCGAAGCCGACCGCGGTCGGCACGAGGCCGAGGTAGACCGTCCACGCGATCGGGCCGGGGCCGGAGCTCGCCGCCTGCGAGACGAGTCCCGGCGCGAACGGCAGGCAGGCGATCATCCCCGCGGCGCACCCGAGCCAGGTCACCTGGAACGGCGAGACCCGCGCGAGCACCGGCTTCTGCACGACCACCGCCGACGCGTAGGCGAACGCCGCGACGATGCAGAGCAGGATGCCGAACTCGGCCCGCGAGGTCGACTCCGCCGTCGCGTACCCGATCGTCACGCAGCCGGCGAACGCGACCGCGCAGCCCGCGAACAGGCCTGGCGGGAAGCCTTCGCGCAGGAAGATCCCGGCCATGATCGCGATCAGGATCGGGCCGGTGTTCACGAGCATCGCGGCCGTCCCCGCATCGACCCGCCGCTCGGCGGCGTTCAGGGCGACGCTGTAGAGGCCGAGCCAGAGGACGCCGTAGGCGGCGATCTGCCACAGGTCGCGGCGGGCGGGCAGCGGCTCGCGCCGGATGGCCGCCACCGTGCCGAGCGCCGCGCAGCTCACCAGCAGCCGCCCGAGCGCGATCGAGCCCGGCGAGAGCGCGTGGCCGGCGGCGCGGATGCCGACGAACGCCGAGCCCCAGGCCGTGACCGTGACCAGGCCGGCGGCGAGCGCGGGCAGGTCGCGACGGACGGGGACGGCAACCGGAGCCTCGTCGAGGACGCTCATCGGTTGCACAACGCCGCCCGGCGCCGGTTCGTGAGGTCGGACGGCCGGATATCCTCACGGGGCTCGATCCGATGAGCCACGGCCACGACCATCATCACGGCCCCGGCGGCCATTCCCACGCCGTCTCCGCCGACGCCGACCGGCGCAAGCTCGCGATCGCGCTCGGCCTGATCCTGGGGCTCATGCTGCTGGAGATCGTGGCCGGCCTGATCGCCGACTCGCTGGCGCTGGTCTCGGACGCGGCCCACATGCTGACCGACGCGGTCGCGATCGGCCTCTCGCTGTGGGCGGCGTCGCTCGCCACCCGCCCGGCCAGGGGCGCGATGACGTACGGGTACCGCCGCGCCGAGATCCTGGCCGCCCAGTTCAACGGCGCGACGCTGCTGACGCTCGCCGTCCTGATCGTGATCGAGGCCGTGCGCCGCCTGATCACGCCGCCGACGGTGGAGGCGAGGCTGATCCTGGCCGTCGCCGCGGTCGGCGTCGTCGTCAACCTGATCGCCACCTGGGTGCTGGCCAGGGCCAACCGCCAGAGCCTGAACGTCGAGGGCAGCTTCCAGCACATCGTCACCGACCTCTACGCCTTCATCGGCACGGGCATCGCCGCGATCGTGATCCTCGCGACCGGCTTTCAGCGGGCCGACCCGATCGCCTCGCTGTTCGTCGCGGCGCTCATGCTGCGCGCATCGTACGGCCTGCTCAAGGCCAGCGGCCGGATCTTCCTCGAGGCCGCGCCGGAGGGGATGGACGTCGAGGAGATCGGGGCGGCGCTGGCCGGCCATCCTCGCGTGGTCGAGGTGCACGACCTGCACGTGTGGGAGGTGACCTCCGGCTTCCCGTCGCTGTCCGCGCACGTCCTGGTCGAGTCCGACGCCGACTGCCACGGCATTCGCGAGCAGCTCGAGGGGATGATCGACGAGCGCTTTCACATCCACCACACCACGCTCCAGGTCGAGCACTCGAAGCCCCGGCTCGTGCAGATGTCGGCACCGCGGCCCCGGCGCCAGGCGGGCGGCCCGTGAGACACCACCGCCGGCCGGGAGGCGAGCCCCCGGCCGGCGACGTGGACCCCTCGGTAGAGCTCGCTACTTGTACTTGTAGATGGCCACGTAGTCGACCTGGAGCGCCACCTTGGGCGGCGTGGTCGAGTCGGGCAGGACGCCGGTGAACCCGTTCGTGCCGGTGTTCGTCTGCATGACGAGGTGCATCGGCGTGGTCGGGATGTGGCTCGTGTAGTTCGCCCACAGGTGGCCGTCGAGGCGGACCGTGATCTGCCCCGGCACCCATGCGAGCGTCATCGTGTGCCACTTCCAGAAGTCGGCGGTCACGTGGGCGTGGACGCGCGTGCTGCCATAGTGGAGCGTGGCGGTCTCGACCCGGCGGGCGGCGCCCTTGTCGGACGACTCCTCGATCCAGTCGACGACGGTGCCGCCACCGTTCGGGCGCAGGGCGACGTCCATTCCGACTCCCTTGCCGCGGTTCATCCGGAACCGGACGACCCAGCGGCCGTACGTCTGGCTGACGAGGCGCGCCATCGAGGTGCCGCCGGAGACCCACTTCCCGCCGAAGTTCGGATCCCTGTAGGTCTGGATCCGCAGCGCGCCGGCCTTCGACACGACGTGCGAGGGCGCCCAGATCGACTGCGGGCAGCACCCGGGGACGCCGTCGTAGAGCGTCCAGGTGTGCGGCGCGAGCGGCAGCCGGAACTGGCGGTAGAAGATCATCTTGGGGAACCGCGAGGAGACCGGCGGCGGGGTCGCGGCCGTGGCCTGGGCGGCGAGGGGACCCGCACCCAGGACGAGGACGGCGAGACACATGAAGAGCTTCCTGGATCGTTGCATGCGGCGGATCATCGGCAGTCCGGCGCCGTTTCCACATGCTTCCAAGAGATTCTCACAACACGCTCAATTACCGTTTACAACCCCGGTGTCGAAGACGACGGCGGTACAGTGCACCCATGTGCCGAAACATCCGCCCACTCCATAACTACGACCCCCCGGCGACCGAGCAGGACGTCCGGGACGCGTCGCTCCAGTACGTGCGCAAGATCAGCGGGATGACGAAGCCGTCGAAGGCGAACGAGGAGGCCTTCGCGCGGGCCGTCGAGGCCGTCGCCGCCGCGTCCGCGCAGCTGCTCGCAGAGCTCGTGACGAACGCGCCGCCGCGCGATCGCGAGGCCGAGATCGCCCGCGCCCGCGAGCGCGCCGCCGCCCGCTACGGCGAGCGCGGCGCCGCCTGATCCGGCCGTGGCCGAGCGCATGCTGGTCGAGATCTGGTCGGATCTCGTCTGCCCCTGGTGCTACCTGGGCAAGCGCCGGCTCGAGCGAGCGCTCGAGGGGTTCGTGCACGCCGACCGGGTCGACGTCGTCTGGCGCAGCTTCGAGCTCGAGCCGGACGCGCCGAAGGTCGCCGAGAGCCGCCGCGCGCTGCTTCTGTCCCGCTACGGCATGACCGCCGAGCAGGCGGCCGAGCGCGACGCGCAGATGACTGCCCTCGCCGACGCCGAGGGCCTCGAGTACCGCCCCGACCTGGCCCAGCTCGGAAACACGTTCGACGCCCACCGCGTGCTGCACGCCGCCCGTGTCGCGGGCGTGCAGGGGCAGGCCAAGGAGCGGCTCCTGCGGGGCTACTTCACCGAGGGCCGGAAGCTGACCGACGCGGACACGCTGGTCGAGCTCGCCGCCGATGCCGGCCTCGATCCCGATGCCGCCCGCGCGGCGCTCGCCGACGACGGCCTCGCGGACGAGGTGCGCGGCGACGAGCGCGAGGCGGCCGCCATCGGCATCACCGGCGTCCCCTTCTTCGTGCTCAACCGCCGCTACGCGGTCTCCGGCGCGCAGCCGAGCGAGATCCTGCTGCAGGCGCTCGAGCGCACCTGGGCGGAGACGATCGACGGCGCAGCACCGCCTGCATCGTGATCTGGTTTCCTTGGGTTTACCGCTGCTGCCGCTGGGTACCTATGCAGGCATGTGGCTACTCATACTTCTCATCCTTGCCCTGATCCTGTTCGGGGTCTGGGGCGCGATCAAGCTGGCCTTCTGGGTGCTCTTGATCGCACTCGCTGTGGCGCTCATCGTCGGGTTCCTCGGCCGCGGCCTCTTCGGGAGCCGCGGAGGCGCCATCTAGCCATCGCGCCGCCGGCCCGTGGCACCTCTTGACGCCGCCGAGAGGAGGCATCGATGTTCGGCTTCATCCGCAGCATCTTCGTGATCGCGTTTCTCGTCGTGGGCGTGCTCGTCGCCCACTCGCACCACTACCTGCGCCACCTGCACGCCGTCCGCCCGATCGCCTCGGCCGTGCTGGCCGTCGTGCTGTGGCCGATCGTGCTCCTGGGCGCGAACCTGCACCTCCACTGACGGCGCCCGCCGGCCGCGCCCGGTAGCGTCCCCCCGCGTGCAGCGCATCGCCTGGAGGGTCATGGCCGCGGCGGCGCTCGTCGCCGTCCTGATCGTCGGCCGCAGCTCGGTCGAGCCCGGCCTCGTCGTCGCCACCGTCGGCAAGCCGCCCGACCGCAAGCCGCTGGTCATCCACGGCGCCTCGACGCCGATCCGCCACATCGTCTTCATCGTCAAGGAGAACCGCTCCTACGACAGCATGTTCGGGCTCTTCCCCGGCGGCGACGGCACGCGCACCGGGCGCACGGCCGCCGGCCGGGTCGTGCCGCTGCGCCGGCTGAAGGACGTGCAGACCGACCTGCAGCACAACCACCACGCCGCGGTGACCGACATCGCCGGCGGGGCGATGAACGGCTTCTCGGAGGTGCCGGACAAGGACGGGAAGAA
>Ga0207695_10010811_pt1 | contig 11124 bp, 10 predicted proteins | sample KBSC54metaG_FD_184354 | JGI IMG/M metagenome (GOLD analysis project Ga0207695, IMG submission 184354) | Corn rhizosphere microbial communities from Kellogg Biological Station, Michigan, USA - KBS C5-4 metaG (SPAdes) (version 2) | ecosystem: Host-associated > Plants > Roots > Rhizosphere > Soil... | reverse complement strand
CGGCGGTAGCGCGATTTTCGTCACCGCACAGATTTCGGCGAGACGGAATGGACCCCGATTGTTGAAAAAACGAGGATCTGCCATGGGCGTTGGCGCGAAAAGCGCTCCGTTACTTCTTGGCCGGGGTGGGAGCCGGCGGCGCTGCCTGGGTCACTTTCAGGCTCGGCAATTTCTGGTTCAGCTGGTCGATGGCGGGCTGGGTGATGTCGAAGGCTTGCACGGCCTGGGGCGAGGCATAGACCAAGGCATTCTTGTCCAGGATCATGTTGGCGCCGCGCTGCTGCATCAGGTTTTGCAGGATGGGCTCCAGCGCCTTGGCGATGGTCTGCTGCGCCACCATGAAGCCGCCCTGGATCGCTTGCTCCTTGCGCTGCGCGGCGGCCTGCATGCCGGCCTGCTTGGCTTCGAAGGCTTTGACCTTCTGGGCCTTGGCGTCCGCCGCCAGGATGGCGATCTGCTGCTGAAGCTGCGTCGCTTCGGCCTGCAAGGCCTTCTGCTGGCCCGCGATTTCGCCCTTGGCCTGGTTGCCCATCGCTTCGATCTGGCGGGCGACATCCTGGCCCACCTTGGAGAAGCGCAGGATCGCCTGCCGGTCGATCAAAAGGATTTTCTGCTGCACCGGCGGAGGCGGCGGGTTGGCGGCCAGCGCGGGCATGGAAGTCGCGATCACGAGCGTGGTGGCGAGGAGGATCTTTTTCATGGTCTTAGAACCCTGTTCCAGCGGAGAAGTGAATGATCTGCGGTCGGTCATAGCTGGCCTTCACGATAGGAACGCCCAGATCGATCTGCAGCGGGCCGAACGGCGAGCGCCAGCCGAAGCTGAGGCCGGCCGAGGCGCGGAATGCGAAATTGTCCTTGACGCAAGACTGGGCGATCTGGCCGCCGACATTAACACCGCCGCAGGTGCGGATGACATTGTCCACTCGGCCCAAGGTACCGAAATCGGAGAAGGCCGCGATCGAAACGCCATAGCTTTCCGGCAGAAGCGAGGGCAACCGGGCCGACAATGTGCCGATGGCATATACATTGCCGCCGATCGCGCCGGTGTTGAGTGGCGCGTCCAGGTCGCGCGGACCGATACCAGCGATGGCGAAACCGCGGAAACTGTCGCCGCCCTTGAAGAAGCGCTGGTTGATCGGCACCGGGGTGCCATCATAGCTCTGGATGATGCCGGCATGCAGCGCCAGCGAGTTGATGATGGCGCCGTCAAAGGCCGGCCTGTAGGCGGTGTATTCGGTTTCCGTCTTGACGAATTTGAGGTTGCCGCCGAAGCCCGCGAAATCCTGGCTGAGCGAGAAGCTCATGCCGGTGGTGGGCCGCCGGTAATCGTCCAGGCTGTTATAGCCATAGGTGAATCCGAAGATCGAACCATAGGTGTCGCCGGCGGCCAGCTGGATTTCCAAAGGCGCATTGCCGAACGGCGTGACCCGCGTGATCTGATAAGTGTAGCGCAGCCCCACCGAAGAATATTCGGAAATGGGAAAGCCCATGCGAAGCGTGACGCCCGACGTGTCGCTGGAATAGGTCGCCTGGCGATAGTCCACTTGCGATTTGTAGATATCGAAGCCCGCCGCCAGCGGCCGGTCCAGGAACCATGGCTCGGTGAAGCTGAGCTGGTAGAGCTTCTGGATCTGCGAGACCGAAACCGAGGTCTTCAGATATTGCGCGCGGCCGAACAGATTCTGCTCGGTATAGCTGAATTCGCCGGTCAGCTGGCTGGCCGAGGAATAGCCCAGGCCCAGCTGCAATTGCCCCGTCGATTGCTCGGTGACGGACACCGTGATGTCGGTACGGTCGGGCGCGTTGCCCGGGGTATTCTTGACATCGACTTCTTTGAAGAAGCCCAGCGACCGGATGCGGGTGCGCGAACGGTCTACCAGCACACGATTGAAGGCGTCGCCTTCCACCAGGCGGAATTCGCGGCGGATCACCTTGTCGAGCGTGCGCACATTGCCGGCGATATTGATCTTGCCGATGTAGACGCGCGGGCCCTGGGCGATATCGAAGATCAGGTCGATGGTCTTGGTGTCGCGATTGCGGGCGATGCGCGGATGCACCTCGGCGAAGGCATATCCCTTGGTGCCGGCCGCATTCGTCAGGGCGTCGATGGATTTCTGCACCGTCTCGGCATTGTAGACGTCGCCGCTGGTGATCGGGACCATCGGGCGCAAGGAACTGGGCGCCAATTCCTTGATCTGGGAATTGATCGTGACCTTGCCGAATTTGTAGCGGGGGCCTTCATTGACGGTGAAAGTGACGTAGAAATTCTTGCGGTTCTGAGCCAGCTGCGCGACCGCGCTGACCACGGTGAAATCGGCATAGCCATGATTGACGTAAAAGCGCCGGAGCTGTTCGCGGTCGAAGGCCAGCCGGTCGGGGTCGTAATTGTCGTTGCTGGCAAGAATTTTATACCAGGCGCTCTCCTCGGTGGCGATCTGCCCCTTCAGGGTCGCATCGTCATAGATCTTGTTGCCGATGAAATTGATGCGCGCGATGCCGGTGGTGGGCCCTTCGGTAATCGAAAAGATCAGGTCGATGCGGTTCTGCGGCCGCTGGATGATCTGCGGGTCGACCCGTGCGGCAAATTTTCCGTTACGGCGATAAAGCTCGACAATGCGCTGGACATCGGCCTGGACCCGGGCGCGGGTGAAGGTGCCGCGGGGCTTGATCTGAACTTCCTTGGTGAGGTCCTTGGTCGAAACCTTGTCGTTCCCTTCGAACACCACCTGGTTGATGATGGGATTTTCGACCACACGGATGGTCAGGGTGCCATTGGCGAAATTGATCTTCACATCCGAGAAGAGGCCGGTGCCGAACAGGGATTTCAGGGCCTGGTCCGCCAGGGCGGGGTCGTAGCTCTCCCCTTCGCGGATATTCACATAGGTCAGCACCGTGCCCGGCTCCACGCGCTGCGTCCCGGAGACGGCGATGTGCTGGATCACCCGGGCAGGCTGGGCCGGTGCCGCAGGTGAGACCGGCTGCGCGGCAGCAGGCTTTTCGGCATTGAGGATAGCGGCGCGGTCTTCCGCGCCCGGGCGCAATTGCGCGGCCGCCGGGCCCGAGAAAAGGGCCAGGCACAAGGTCGCGGACGTCGCGCGCAGGACCGCTTTATGAGTGGCGATAGTCCGCATTCCGCCGTCCGGCACCCGTCTTGAAGGCGCGCATCACCGGTAACGGCAGCGGCCGAAGTTTCAGAAAAGATTCAGGCGAGCGAGGTCGTTCCATGTGGTCAGGAGCACAAGCCCCAGGACCAAAACCAGCCCAAGCCGAAATCCGACATCCTGGGCCCGCTCACCCAGCGGCCGTCCCAAAACTGCTTCGCATGCATAGTACAGAAGATGTCCGCCGTCGAGCAAAGGAATCGGAAAAAGGTTGGCCAGCCCAATGCTTACGGAAAGTACAGCCACCAGCTGAAGAAGCGCCGTAAAGCCGAATGCCGCCACCTGGCGGGTCATTTTGGCGATTCCAAGGGGCCCCCGGAACTGGTCGGCGCTGGCATAACCGCGCACCATCTGGGCAATGCCCTGCACGGTGGTGCGCATGATATTCCAGGTCTGGACATTGGCCGCCACGAAGGCGGACGGCAGGCTGTAATATTCGGTCGTAATTGGGGCCTTTGGCGAAGGCCGCACCCCAATCACATAGGTGGTCCCCATGTCGCCCAGGACGTCGCGGATACGGGCCTCCCGCGGCATGACGTGAATGGTGAGCGGCTCGCTGCCCCGCACCAGATCGACCGCAAGATTGCGTCCGCCGCTGACCGCGATGATTTGGGGCATCTGCTCAAAATCGGTGATGCGGGTTCCGTCGATAGCTGTGACGCGGTCGCCCGCCTTGATGCCGGCCGCTTCCGCCGCGCTGCCCTTGACCACATCGCCCACGACCGGCGCCAGCACCGTGTGGCCGGTGAAAAAGATCAGCCCCGTAAAAAGCACGATCGCGAGAATGAAATTCGCCACCGGCCCGGCCGCCGCGACGGCAGCACGTTGCCAGAGCGGCTTGAAGATAAGGGTATGATCGCGTTCGGCCTGGCTCATGCGTGCCGCCGCTGCATGATCGGGCGCGCTGGCCGCATTCGCGTCGCCGGCGAATTTCACATAGCCGCCGACCGGGATCCAGCTCACCTTCCAGCGCGTGCCGCGCTTGTCGTTCCAGCCGAAAATCTCCTTGCCGAAACCGACGGAAAACACATCGACCTTCACGCCACAGGCGCGCGCCACTAGGAAATGGCCCAGTTCGTGAAAGAACACCACGACGGTGATCACGAACAGAAAGGCCGGCAACCCCAGCGGCGTCCAAGCGATAAGATTCCTTATGGCGTCAAACATGGCGTCCTCTTAGGTCCCCACCCGTTGACATATTTCTTCGGCCAGCACGCGCGCCCGCGCGTCTGTCCCCAATACCGTCCCCAGATCGCCGGCCGGGCCGTTGGTGCCCTGCGCGGCATCGGCATTCAAAGTCTCGCCGACAACTTTGGAAATATCCAGGAATCCGATGCGGTGGTCCAGGAAAGCCTGCACCGCGATTTCGTTGGCGGCATTGAGCACGGTTGGCGCCAATCCGCCGGACCGCATGGATTCGATCGCCAGATTGAGGGCCGGGAACCGGTCATGGGCCGGCGCCTGGAAAACCAGCTGCCCCAGTCTCGCGAGATCAAGCCGGCGAGACGGCGATGCGATGCGCCGCGGCCAGGCCAGCGCATGGGCGATGGGCGTGCGCATATCGGGCGCGGACAGGTGGGCCATGGTGGTGCCGTCGCCATAGCTGACCAGGCAATGGACGATGGACTGGGGGTGGACCACTACGTTCAATTTTTCCGGCGGCAGCGCGAACAGGAAATGGGCTTCGATCAGCTCCAGCCCCTTGTTCATCAAGGTGGCGCTGTCCAGCGAGATCTTGCGGCCCATCGCCCAGTTGGGATGGGCGACCGCCTGTTCCACCGTGGCGGCAGCCATTTTCTCCAGCGGCCATTCGCGGAAGGGACCGCCCGATGCCGTGATCGTCACCGTCTCCACTTCGCTGGCGTCGCCCGAGCCCAGAACCTGGAAGATCGCGTTATGCTCGGAATCGACTGGGATCACCGAGGCGCCGGAGCGCTCCAGCGCGTCGCGGAAAACGGCGCCCGCGGCCACCACGCATTCCTTGTTCGCCAGCGCCACGATGACGCCGCGTTCGATGGCGGCAAGCGCCGGCTCGATGGCGGCGGCGCCCATGATCGCAACCATGACAAAGTCCGACGGCATCGCGGCCGCCGCAATCACCGCATCGCGGCCGGCGGCGATGTCGATGCCGGTTCCGGCCAGGCCGGCTTTCAATTCTTCATAGAGCGAGGCATCGCCGATCACGGCGCGCTGGGGCCGTAGCGCCCGGGCCTGTTCGATCAGGAGCTTGGCGTTGCCCTGGGCGGTCAGCGCGGCCAGCGGAAACGCATCCCCGCCATACACTTTGCGGGCATGAGCGATCACGTCGAGCGTGTTGACGCCGATGGAGCCGGTCGAACCCAACACAGTGACCTTGCGCTGGACCACATCCTGGAGCGACGGGATGGTATCGAAAATTCCACTTGCGGCGATGGGTTTCATGACGCGATACCGAAAAGAAGGTTGAATTTCGCCAGAAAGACCAGAAGCGCCAGGGCGACACTGGCGAAGATAGTGGAATCCATGCGGTCCAGCACACCGCCATGGCCGGGAATGAGACTGCCGGAATTCTTCACGCCGAACCGCCGCTTGGCGAAGCTCTCGAACAGATCGCCGGCATGGGCGACGGCGCTGAAGATAAGGCCGAACAGGGCAGCGATCCAAAGCGTTCCACCCAGGAGCCATATGTAGCAGCCGAATATCAAGGCGGCTGTCACGCTGCCCCCGATGGTGCCCGCCCAGGTTTTGGACGGCGACAGGACCGGCGCCATGCGCGGCCCCCCGATCAATTTTCCGAAAATCAGCGCTCCGGTATCCGTCGCCCAGACAATCAGGAACAAGCCGGCGATGATCTGCCAGCCCCGCTCCGGAAAGGTCCGCAAGCTCACCAGCGCGATCGCGGGCAGCCCCAGATAGACGACACCCAGCCCTTGCCAGACAGGGCTTTGACCGCGGCTGCGAGCGGCGATGACGGAGACAAGCGTGCCGATCGCGACCAGGAGCAGAGCGGGTCCGATCTGCCGCAATATCAGAAGAATAAGGACGGCCGCCGCCACGGTGAGCGATGTGATCGCGGTTTCCAGGCGATAATCGCGTCCCGCCGAAACCATGCGGTGCCACTCATACGCGGCCAGGACGGTAATCAGCACGACCAGCCCGGCAAAATATTCGGGCCAGACCAGCGCCAAAATCGCCACAACCGCCAGGCCAATCCCGAACAGTGGTCGCATGACCAGATCCATGTCCCAGCGGATGGCGCGATAACCCGGCGCATGCCCACCGGCGGATGGCGAATGGGGGCGCGGGCCGCTCACGCCACGGCTTCCGAGTTGAGGGCGCCGAAGCGGCGGTCGCGGCCGGCGAAACTCTGCAGCGCCTTGAGAAGTTCGGCGCGGCCGAAATCGGGCCACAGCGTGTCCACGAACAGAAGTTCGGCGTACGCCGATTGCCAGAGCATGAAATTGGACAGGCGACGCTCGCCCGAGGTGCGGATCACCAGGTCCGGCTCCGGCAAGGCGCTGGTGAAAAGCCGGGAGGCGAAGAGATCCGTGGTGATGGTTTCCGGATCGAGCCGCCCTTCGGCGGCGGCGCGCGCCAGCTCCCGGGCGGTGGCCGCGATCTCCTCCTGCCCGCCATAATCGAACGCGAAAGTGAGGTTGAGGCCGGTGTTCTGGGCGGTGCGGCTTTCGGAATCCAGGATCATCTGCTGGATATCGCTGGCCACCCGGCCGCGATGGCCAATGATCCGCATACGGACATTTCGCTCCACCAGCTCATCCATGTCGCTGCGGAAGTAGGTGCGGAACAGCCCCATCAAGGCGCCCACTTCCGCCTTGGGCCGTTTCCAATTTTCGCTGGAAAACGCAAAAAGGGTGAGATTGCCCAAGCCCATGTCGCAGGCGGCGCGGACCGTCTCGCGCACCGCGTTCATGCCCGCGAAATGCCCGGCCTCGCGGGGCAAGTGCCGCTTCCGTGCCCAGCGCCCATTGCCATCCATGATGATGGCGACATGGCGGGGCAGAATCTGCGGAAGGTCGGCCAGCGGTATCTCCATGCCGGTGCTCAAACCTGCATGATTTCCTGCTCCTTAGTATGGAGCGCGTTGTCGATGTCTTTGATATGCGCGTCGGTGAGCTTCTGCAGCTCATCGCCTTTGGTGTGATGCTCGTCCTGGCCGATCTTGTGATCCTTTTCCAGTTTCTTGAGCAGGTCCATGCCGTCGCGGCGGACATTGCGCACCGCGACCCTGGCGGCCTCAGCATATTTGGCGGCAAGCTTGGACAATTCCTTGCGCCGCTCCTGGTTGAGCTCGGGCAAGGGAATGCGCAGCAGCTGGCCGTCCATTTGCGGATTAAGGCCCAGGCCCGCATCGCGGATCGCCTTGTCCACCGCCTTGGCCAGGCCCTTGTCCCACACCTGCACCGTGATCATGCGCGCTTCGGGCGTGGAAATGGTGCCGACTTGACTGATGGGCACGACATTGCCGTAAGCTTCGACCGACACCGGATCCAGAAGCGCCGGGCTGGCCCGGCCGGTACGCAGACCGCTGAATTCGCTTTTCAAGGTGGCCACGGCGCCAGCCATGCGCCGGCTCATCTCATCTTTGTTATATGCGTCCGCCATTGTTCTTCGCCTCGCCCCTGATACCGGAATCCTAACTCAAACCCCGGCGGGAACTTCATTTTTCTTCGATGATGGTCGCCCGGCCGTCGCCCCGAAGGACCTTGGCAAGCGCCCCCTTGTCCTTGAGCGAGAAGACCAGGATCGGAATGCCATTTTCCCGGGACAGGGAAATGGCCGATGCATCCATTACTGCAAGATCTCGCGCTAACACCTCGTGATAACTTAGAGATTCGTATCTGGTGGCGTCAGGATACTTTTTGGGGTCGGCACTGTAAACACCGTCAACCTGCGTGGCTTTCAGCATGGCGTCACAGGCCATTTCGGCCGCCCGGAGCGCCGCAGCTGTATCGGTGGTGAAGAAGGGGTTCCCGGTTCCGGCGGCGAAAATCACCACCCGGCCCTTTTCCATGTGCCGAATCGCGCGGCGCCGGATATAGGGCTCGCAGACCGTGCTCATGGGGATGGCTGACTGGACCCGGCTGGGCACGCCGTTGCGTTCCAGCGTCGCCTGCATCGCCAGCGCGTTCATCACGGTCGCCAGCATGCCCATATAGTCCGCGGTGGCCCGGTCGATGCCCTTGGCCGCGCCGGCAAGGCCGCGGAAGATATTGCCGCCGCCGATCACCATGCAGACCTGGGTGCCGGCCTGGACCGCTTCCTTCACGTCGGCGGCAATGCGCTCGACCGTTCCGGTGTCGATGCCGAAAGCGCCCTCGCCCATCAATGCCTCGCCCGAGACTTTGAGGAGCACACGGGCATATTTGGGCTTGAGGGCCATCAGATCATTCCTCGGGAGCATCGGTCCGGCGCGTGGCAAAGCAGCCCATGCGCGCGGCCCGCGATCAAAATCAGCGCGTTCCTGCCATCTGGGCGACTTCGTCGGCGAAATCGCTTTCCATTTTCTCGATGCCCTCGCCCACCTGGAAGCGGACAAAGCCCTCGATCGCGACCGGCGCGCCCAATTCCTTGGCGGCCTTTTCGACCACCTTGCTCACCTGGGTTTCGCCATCGATCACGAAGGTCTGGGAAAGAAGAACGGTCTCTTCGTAGAATTTGCGCATGCGCCCTTCCATCATCTTCTCGATGACGGCGTCGGGCTTGCCAGACTGCTTGGCCAGTTCCCACTGCACATTGCGCTCGCGCTCGACCACATCCTTGGAAAGATGCTCGGGCGTCAGGGCCAGAGGGTTGGCGGCAGCGATGTGCATGGCGATCTGCTTGGCCAGGGCCGAGAGCTTGCCCTCGTCTGCGGTGGATTTCAGCGCCACCAGCACGCCGATCTTGCCCAGCTCCGGCGACGCGGCATTATGGACATAAGCCGCCACCACGCCCGGATTGACGCTTAGCGCCACGGTGCGGCGCACGCTCATATTCTCGCCGATCTTGGCGACCAGTTCGGTCAGGGTCTGCTGCACGGTGCTGCCGCCATGCTTGGCCGCCAGCAGCTTCTCCAGATCGCCGCCTTCGGTCAGCGCCAGATCAGCGGCGGCCTTCACAAAGCCTTTGAACTCTTCATTGCGGGCAACGAAATCGGTTTCCGCATTCACTTCGACCAGCGCGCCGGCGCCCTTGCCCACGGCAACGCCGACCAGGCCTTCAGCGGCGGCACGGCCCGCCTTTTTGGCGGCCTTGGAGATGCCCTTCTTGCGCAGCCAGTCGATGGCCGCTTCCATGTCGCCACCTGTTTCGTTCAGCGCGGTCTTGCAGTCCATCATGCCCGCACCGGTCTTGTCGCGCAGATCCTTCACCATGCTGGCGGTGATATTTGCCATTGCGGCCTCCGTAACGGCGGTGCCGGGCGGCAGAAGCCCGCCGGCACCGCAACAGTCAAAACGAGAAAATCAGGCAGTCGCTTCCGAAGTGGCGACGTGGCTGGAGGTGTCTTCGATCTCTGCCGCAGCCCCGATATCGACGCCGGCTTCGACCTGGCTCTGGCCCAGGCCGTCGATGATGGCGCGCGCCGCCAGATCGCAATAAAGCGCGATAGCGCGGGCGGCATCGTCATTGCCCGGGATCGGATAGGCGATGCCATCCGGATCGGAGTTGGAGTCCAGGATCGCGGTCACCGGTATGCCCAGCTTGCGGGCTTCGGCAATGGCGATGGATTCCTTGTTGGTGTCGATCACGAACAGCATGTTGGGCAGGCCGCCCATTTCCTTAATGCCGCCCAGCGAGCGCTCCAGCTTGTCCTGCTCGCGCAGAAGGCCCAGCAATTCCTTCTTGGTGAGACCCGACTGGTCGGCCGTGGTCAGCGTCTCTTCGATGGAGCGCAGGCGACGGATGGAGTGGCTGATGGTCTGCCAGTTGGTGAGCGTGCCGCCCAGCCAGCGATGATTGACGTAATACTGCGCACAGCGCTTGGCGGCAGCGGCGATAGGCTCGGAAGCCTGGCGCTTGGTGCCCACGAACAGGATGCGGCCGCCCGAGGCCGCGACTTCGCGCAAGGCGACCAGCGCCTGGTGCAGCAGGGGAACGGTCTGGGTCAGGTCCAGGATGTGGATGTCGTTGCGGGCGCCATAAATGTAGGACGCCATCTTCGGATTCCAGCGCTGCTGGCGGTGGCCGAAATGGGCGCCGGACTCGAGCAGTCCACGCATGGAAAATTCAGGCAAAGCCATTGGGTCGTTCTCCTTTACCGGTTGGCCAGATGCGCGGGCTATTCCTTCGAAGGAACACCGGACGGGGAGACCGGAACACCCGGCCTGGACCCACCCGCACATGCGAGATGGCGGCGCTTATAGGGTTTTGCCCCCCGCTGCGCAACCCCGCCCTGCGCCGGAAACCCGCCATTCCGCCGGTTCCCATGCTAGGAAACTACATGACAGATCCGATCCGCCCTCTTCTGCGTCAGCTTCGCCCCAATGGCCTGGTCGAGGTGGCCAATCTGGGCCTGCACCGACCTGGACTGATCCCGCTCTGGTTCGGGGAAGGCGACCTGGTCACGCCGGACTTCATTCGCAACGCCGCTATCGCGGCGCTCAGCGAAGGCAAGACCTTCTATACCTGGGCGCGGGGCATTCCCGAACTCAGGCAGGCCATCGCTGATTTTCATCAACGGACCCTGGGCGTTGCCATCGATATGGAACGGGTGACCGTGCCGGGCGCCGCGATGCTGGCGATCGTGACGGCCCTCCAATGCGTGATCGAGACCGGCGACAATGTGGTGATCGTGGCCCCGGTCTGGCCCAACATTTATCAGGCAGCCCAGGTCGCCGGCGCCGACGTCCGCCTGGTGCGGCTGGACGAGGATTGGAACAGCGGCCGCTGGCACCTCGACCTCGACAAGCTGTTCGGAGCGTGCGACGGGCGCACCAAGGCGATCTTCATTTCCTCGCCCAGCAATCCCACCGGCTGGACGGCC
>Ga0207695_10010810_pt1 | contig 11126 bp, 12 predicted proteins | sample KBSC54metaG_FD_184354 | JGI IMG/M metagenome (GOLD analysis project Ga0207695, IMG submission 184354) | Corn rhizosphere microbial communities from Kellogg Biological Station, Michigan, USA - KBS C5-4 metaG (SPAdes) (version 2) | ecosystem: Host-associated > Plants > Roots > Rhizosphere > Soil... | reverse complement strand
GTGAATGCTTGGCGGCAGTTTGTGCGCACAACGTGGCTGATACCGCGACCACCAGGGAGGCAAGCAAAGCATGAGTCCGCATAGGCTTGGGAAGAGTGTACAAGAGAGAGCCAGGCAACCGGATGGGCCGCCGGAATTCCGACGGCCTAGGCCCGGCCAAATTCCGCGAGAATCGCAGAACGTTATCGACCTTTGCGATTGTCGGCTAGAGCAGCTTCCTTCAACTCGTGGCTCGCCTGCTCAAGAAGTGCTTTCGCCCTGGCCGCATGGCCTTTCATGTCCCACTGGTTTGCACGTTGGGCGTCACTCACGCGATTGTAGGCCTGGTCACAAAGCCGCTGAGCATCCGCAAGAATCGGGTGTCGACGGGCGCTGATGTCGTGCTCAGGGCCTTGGGCAATTGTGATGCCGGTGATGGCGAGGCTTAAGCCTAAAAGGCTGCCTGAAATCCACTTGCGCGTTTTTGTCATTGGGGAAGTCCTCCGTCTACGAAATTAACAATCCAAAGGAACTCTGAACAATCGAAAACATCTGGTCTGCGCGCCCTCGTCCTTGACCGGCGGCCAACCTTAAACCCGGCCCCTGAATCCATGATCGGAGCAGTGGGTTTGCAATCTTTTGGCTGTAGGAGCAGTGAAGATGACACTATCGAAAACCACAAGGGACCACGATGAAATTCGTAAATGGGCTGAGAACCACGGAGCAGTTCCCGCCGAGGTAGCGAGCACCGAGAGAGCCGGAGAACCTGGCATTCTGCGCTTCGAGTTTCCCAAGGCACCGAACCACAACGACTCGAAATTGAAGGAGATTCCCTGGGACGACTTCTTCGAAAAATTCGATGAAAACGATCTCGAGCTGGTCTACCAGGAGAAGACAGCCGACGGCCAGAAGAGCAACTTCAACAAGCTGGTGCACCCCTCCAGCGACGAACACTCTTCCAAGAGCAAGTCCGGTTCGTCATCGCACAGCGGGCGCAGCAACAAATCCGACAGCGACGACGCGAGCGGGTCGAAGAGTGGATCGCGCGGCTCCAAGTCACAATCAACAGGTTCACATTCCTCCGGCACCAGCCATAGCGCTACCGATGAAACCGATATGGAAGATGACGAAGACTTCGATGACGACTTGGAAGAGGTCGCCGGTGCTGACGATCTGGACGATAACGGCGAGCCGCGACAGTCTGCAAGTAGCTCGTCAACCAAGTCAGGCAAATCGAACAAGTCCAACCAGTCTGGCGGATCATCCTCCAAGTCAGGAGGGGCGTCATCGCACAACTCGGGGCAGAGTTCAGCAACCAAGTCAAAGAGCTCGAAGTCGAGCAGTTCGAAGAAGAAGTAGACCACCAGCGCTTAATCTCCGGGCCGGAAAGCACCTCGGCCCGGAATTCCCTTCCCCCTAAATCGGCATTCTGCCGCCCGTCGCGCCGTAGATCTCGCCGTTCACATAGCTGGCATCATCCGTCGCCAGGAAGACAAAGATCGCAGCCTGTTCAACCGGCATCGCGGGCCGCTTGAACGTGGTGTTCTGCCCGAATACCTTCACATGATCGGGTTCCATTGTGGATGGAATCAGTGGCGTCCACACCGGACCTGGAGCTACCCCGTTTACCCGGACACCCCGCTCCATGGCAAGCTTCGCAAAACTTTTCGTCAGGCTGGCAAGTGCAGCTTTGGTCGCCGCATAGGGCGCTAACGACGGCTCAGGCGTGAACGTCTCGATGGAGCAAGTGATGATGATCGCTCCGCCGGGCTGCATGCGCGGCAGCGCGGCCTGCGTCAGGAAAAACGTTCCATATACGTTGGTTCGGAACGTGGTGTCAAACTCTTCTTCAGGAATGTCTTCCAGCTTGGCGTAGGTGCGCTGGTAAGCGGCGTTGTTCACCAGGATATCCAGCCGCCCAAGGCGGGAGAAGGTTTGGTCAACCAGCTTCTGGCAGAACTCGCGTTTACGGATATCTCCGGGAATTGCGATGGCACGGCGCCCGACCGACTCAACCAGGCGAACGGTTTCATCAGCGTCTTCTTTTTCCTCCTTCAGGTGCGTGAACAGAATGTCTGCCCCTTCCTTGGCGTAGCACAGGGCTACAGCGCGGCCGATGCCGCTGTCGGCACCCGTGATCAGGGCCACTCGCCCCTGCAGGCGTCCGTATCCGGTGTAGGTGTTCTCGCCGTAGTCGGCAGGCGGCTTCAGGTCGCGCGAATTGCCCGGAGGTGTTTGCTGCTGCTTTGGGAATGGCGGCTTTGGGAAGCGTTCGCGGGGGTCCGTGAGACTGGCGGCTGTGGTGTTCGGCTCCGGAGCGGACTTCGGGGACTTTGGCATCAAAAACTCTCCTCGTTGCGTCTGTGATGCAGGACCGATTGGTAACGTCGGATGGTCCAGGAAGGTCGGAATTTTGTTCTGGCTGGGGGATGGAAATGCTAGAATTCAGGCCAAATCGATCCTCTGATTTGCATTGAAAAGGAGTCATCCGGTGATGCGCCTTGTTCGCCAAATTCCTGTTGCGGTTGCCTTTGTGGCATTTGCGTTTGGTTCATCGCTGCATCTGAGCGCCCAGAGCGCTGACCTTCCGGATACTGCTCCCATCGCGACCATTGGCGCCGGCTCAACTGTAGCCGTAAATGCCGACATCCTGCTGCCCGCAAACCAGGGGACAATTTACCTGCAGAATGGCGCCATCACCACGTGGGAGCAGATCGACAAGAAAGCTCCAAGCTGCAGACTGAACGCGGTGGAAAGCCCGGTGGTACGGCGCCTGGTTCCCGGCCGCAAGATGGTCATTACCGGCACCACCCAGAACAATGCCAGCGTGAACTTCTACGGCGACGTGCTGCAGTTCGACGAGGATGCAACCGTAAGCCAGTTCCAGTGCTCGCCCGGCCACAAAGGCGCCATGACCATCGGCGAACTGAAGCAGGTGTTCGGCGGAATGTTCTCGCTGATCCAGGCTCCGCCGATCGTAGGCGAATAACTCAGCTCCAACTTCTCAGTTGGCACCCAGCACACCCGGTCAGGACGCAGCTTGTGTCTCCGAACCGTCACCAGCAGTTCGCTTTCTAAAGTAATTACTTGACATACGAAAGCTCTGCTGCGTCACAGCGGAGCGGCGGCGTTTCGGCTACACTCTCCGGCGGCTGAATGGACGGCCCGGTGGTGTGACGTGCAGACAACCTGTGCACTTCTGGACGTAAAGATCACGGATCAAATTGGCGTGATCACGCTGAACAATCCCAAGAAACATAATGCGCTGAGTACCGCCTTGATTGACGAGTTGTGCGCCGCGCTTGAAGAGATGCTCCTCAGCCAGGTGCGCGTGGTAGTGCTGCGCGCTCCAGCCGGGGCAAAGGTCTTCTCAGCGGGACACGATGTGCAAGAGCTGCCAACGAACGGGCGCGATCCGCTGACCTATGGCGACCCGGTTCGGCGGGTGATTCGGATCATCGAGCTCTTCCCTGCTCCGGTGATCGCCATGGTGGAAGGCAGCGTGTGGGGCGGTGCCTGCGAACTGGTGATGAGCTGCGACATCATCGTGGCCGGCGACGACAGCACCTTTGCTGTGACTCCGGCGAAACTGGGCATGCCCTACAACATCTCGGGCGTGCAGAATTTTCTCAACACCGGAGGCATGCCGCTGTGCAAGGAGATGCTCTTCACCGCACAGCCGATGGGGGTACAACGGCTACTGGTCCAGGGAATTGTGAGCCATGCGTTCCTCGGGATCAGCTTGAACCATTGACAAGAAAAATCGCCGAGCAGATTGCCAACAACTCACCCCTGGTCATCAGCCTGCTCAAGGAAGAGTTGCGGCTCCTGTCCGCCTCTCACAACCTGGGGCCGGAGACATTCGAGCGAGTGCAGGCTTTGCGCCGCGAGGTCTACGACAGCGAAGACTACCAGGAAGGGATCAGGGCATTCTTCGAGAAGCGGGCGCCGCGCTTCCAGGGAAAGTAGATTGCCTGCGGCCCACCGCAATCTGGCAAGCCGCGCCTTAATCTCTGCTCAATGCATCTTCGGCCGCATGATCCGCAGCAGTGGCTTCCCGCCCACATTCTCGAGCGGAAAATACACAAGGTGCGTTTTCGGATCTACGCTCACGGAATGCGCATGGGGCATATTGCAATGCCCTATAGGCTGAAGCTCTCGGCCTCTTTCGCGAAACAAGCTAACCGTGCCCGATTCAGCGGATACATAAAGCAGCTTTAACCCCGCGTCATATGCCAATACATCCGGATCATCTCCTACATGATGGACAGCAAGTTGCTTTGATGCCCTCAGGTCAAACACTGCCAGCGAAGCATTCTCTTCCCCAGCAGCGAACGCCAAACGCATCTCAACATCCAGCGCAATGCCGTGGGGGTTCTCGACTCCGGAAAGCTGATGGCGAGCAATGATCTTCATCGCCACCGGATCGATCTCAACAAGCTGATTCAAGCCATGAACCGCAACCAGAATGCGTCCCGATCCCGGATCGTACACCGTATTCCCCGCATAACCGCCAAGTGAAATCTTCTCAATCAGCTTGTTCGTTTTCGCGTCCACCACCGCATCCAATGCACCGTGCTCGTCCGATACGAATACCCTCTGTGCACCAGGCGAATACGCCAGCCCATCTGGATATTCAATTGGTCCCGCCTTCCCGACTATCTTCAGCGTCTGCATATCCACCGCTAACATCTGGTGATCCCCAGTTGCCGAAGCAAACACTTTTCCGATCTCCGGAACAGCGATGACGCCATGCACGCGCTTGAATCCATCCAGATTCGCCATCACCTGGCGCTTCGCCGTATCGAACACAACCAGCTGGTCTGCGTTCATATGCGCGATATAAAGTCGCCCGTGCTCAGCGTCCATGCTCTGGTAGTCGAACCGCACCGCGGGCCCCGGCACTGGGACATCGGCGATCAGTTCGAGCACCTCTTCGCAGGGATTTCGCGCCTGCGCCGAGCATGTGATCGAACCCAGCATCATGGCAAATACGAAAGCTCGTCTCATAGGCCCGCTCTACTCCCTGTTCCCTACTCCCTATTTCCTACTCCCTACTGCCTCGATTTCAAATCGGTAGCTCCCCGCGGCCAACTCAAATCCGCCATCCACCTTCTTCGCATGCGGACTGCTGTCCAGCGCCACACCCTCCAGCTTCCAACGCGCTGCTTCCGCTGCCTTCAACTCCAGCCGCCCCGCCGTATTCGCCGGCAGCGTGACGTTCCACTCCGCCGTGGTGCCTTTGACAGTCCAGTTCGACTTGATCTCCCCATACGATGACGCATAGCTGAACTGGAGTGGCGACAACCGCGCATCGAACACCGGATGCAAAACCACCGTGTGGAAACCCGCATCCAGCGGCGACGCATCGACACCCGCCGCGTAGCGATAGATCCAATCCGCCACCGCTCCATATGCATAGTGGTTATACGAGTTCATCTGCGGATCGCCAATCATCTGGTCGCCATTCCATCGCTCCCAGGTCGTCGTCCCGCCATGCTCGATGACGTAGCCCCACGACGGCATGCCGGTATTCAGAAGCACGTCATAGGCCAGCTTCTGATGCCCTGTCTTGGTCAACTCCTCCAGCAGATATGGAGTCCCCACGAACCCCGTATTCAACAATCCGTGATTCGCCTCAATCTTCTTCACCAGCCGGTCAGCTGCCGCGCTCCGCAGATTCTCCGGCAGCACATTCATGTGCAGCGCCAGCACATACCCCGTCTGCGTATCCCCTGCTTTCGATTTCGCATTTGGATTATTGATATCTCCAAACGGGGAAGGACTGTTATCCGCACCGGGAACATAGCCACCCGCCTCCACAAACTTCTTCTCAAACGCATCGCGAATCTTTTTCTCCAGGTTCGCGTAGTGCTCTTCCTCGTCCGCGCGTCCGGTCGCGTGCGCCATCTGCCGCATCATCTCCACGTCATAGGCCCAGTACGCCGTCGCAACAATGTCCTCCTTCGTTCTTCCCTCCAAGGACAGCCAGTCTCCGAACGGTGTCCCCGAATTGTTATGCCAGATCCCCTCCGGATTGCTCTCGTCGATCGCATCCACATACTTCCGCATCGCCTGCCAGTTTTGGTCGATCACCATCGTGTCGCCAGTCTGAATCCACGACGTCCAGGGAATGATCACGCCCGCATCGCTCCACGCCGCACCCGTACCCATGTGGGGCTTCGCCGTTCCGGGCGCATATATCCCGTAGTAAGGCGTGCCCACCTGCGTCCCGCGCAGATCAGCCGCAAACTTCCGTGTGAACGACGCGAGGTCCGCATTGAAAGAAGCCGCTCTCCAGAACACCTGCGCATCCGCTGACCATCCCAACCGCTCATCCCGCTGCGGACAATCCGTCGGCACTCCCACAAAGTTCGACCGCTGCCCCCACAGAATGTTGCTCCACAGCTTGTTCACCATTGCATTGCCGGTCTTCAGCTCCGCCGTAAACGGAAAGGCCGTGTGCAGCACAAGCGCCTTCACATCCTTCGCATCAGGAGCAGTCTTCGATCCCGTCACTTCCAGATACCGGAACCCATGAAACGTAAATTGCGGAACCAGATCTTCCGTTCCGTTCCCGCTCAGCAGGAAATGATCTGTGACTTTCGCCGTGCGCAGATTCTCCGTATACAAAGTCCCATCAGGATTCAGAATCTCGCCGAGCCGAACCTGCACGTCCGCACCCGTCGGCCCCGAAATCTTCAGGGCTTCAACGCCAGCCATATTCTGCCCAAAGTCATAGATAAACACCCCCGGTTTCGGCTGCGTCATGTTCGGATCATCGATCGAGCGCTCCACCCGGATCGGCTCAAAATCCTGAGCCTTGATGATGATCTCCTTCGGCTTCACAATTTCAATCGGTTCCAATGACTGTGTCCCATCCGTCGCGGTTGCATCGTGATCAGTGGGCGCAGGTATCCTCAGATCCTGCGTCTCCCCGTCATACAACTCCGAGTGCAGAATGTACGACGGCCTCGCCTTCCAACTCCCATCCGTTGCCACCCACTCCACGCTTCCATCCGCATGCTCAATCCGCAACTGCGCCCTCAGCGCCGGAGGCGTATCGCCGTAATTGTTCGGCTGTTGCAACCACTCCAGCGAAGTCGAGTACCATCCCGGCGCCAGCAGCGCCGACAGCACATTGCTCCCGCCCTTCACCAACTGCGTGACGTCGTACGTCTGATACAGCACGCGCTCTCGATAATCCGTCCACCCTGGAGCCATGACATCTTGACCAACGCGCTTCCCGTTCAGAAACAGCTCATACGTCCCCAGCGCGGTCGAATAAATCCGCGCCGACTTCACTGAACTGCCCGCATCGAAATCCTTCCGCAACTCCTTCACGCTGTCCGGAATCCACGGCTGAAGTACTGGCGCACTGTCGGAATCCTTCGCCTGTTCCCACACCACCGCATTCTTCCATCCCGCATCATCAAAGGCCTTCGACTCCCAACCCGCAGCAGGTTCCGGAGCACTCTTCCATTGCCCATCACTCGCCACCGTCGACGACGTTCCATCCGCATACAGCACCACCACCGTCGCAACCATCGGCGGAGCATTTTTCCGCTCCTTCTCGCCGTACTTGTCGATGTAGTGCACGCTCTCAATCGCAATCGTGTTCTCCCCTTGAACCACCTCCGCACTCACATCCGCACGCACAAACTTCTTCCAGGGCAGATGGTGATAGGGCGGAAACGCCGCAGCCGTCAGCACCTGCTTCCCATTCACCCACGCAGAAACCGTATCCTCCCCCGTTGCAAACAGCACCACCTGCTTCACCGGCTTGTCCACATTCACAACCGTTCGATACGCAAACTTCTGTTCGCTGCTCGGCTTGCCCGGCTTCGCATCTGGATTCGCAATCCATTTCGCCGGCGCCTTCCGCTCCGCCGCTTCCTCCGGCGTCTCCCATCCAATCCACTCGCCCTTCCACGCGCTCTGATTGAGAAGCCCGGTTTCCCACCATTCGGCCCCGCTCGCCGGATAAGCGTTCCCGTCCTTATCCCACACCTCTACCCGCCAGAAATATCGCGTACTCGCCTTCACCGCCGGCCCGGCATACTTCACATTCAGCGACTGCCCCGATGTGACCTTCCCGCTATCCCACACATCCGTCTTGGCGTCCGCCAGCAAGTCCGTCCGAGTCGCCACCATTACGCGATACGCCGTCTGCTTCGCCCCTCGCACCGCATCATTCAGTTGCCACGAGAACCGCGGCGTCACATCATCAATCCCCAGCGGCCGATCGAGATTATCCACCTGCAGATGCACCGGCCCCATCTGCCCGCTCGCCATCACACTCACCCCGGCGAACATCCACCCCAGCATCCATCTCGCAATCCGCATTGCGCTTGAACCCCCACTTTCTCAGAACCAGCAAGTATATGCATTCACCTCCATAGCTCGCTCTGCTGCATGAAATCGGGTGCCCCATTCAAACCGCAACTTTATCGCGGCTTGGGTGGGAAACAATGAACCTCATTCAGCATTCGCGAGGTGCCCTCGGTGCCTCGCTTTTGGACACCGGATTCCACCATGCATCAAGTCCATTAAGATTGCGAGGGAACTCCTATGCAACGACCTCTCACTCTCTCCTCCGAAGACTTCCGTGCCCTCGCGCACTCCCTCTCTGACTTCACCGCCGACTACCTCGAGCGACTCCCCACCATCCGCTCCTACCCAGAAAACATCAACGGCGCGGACGTCGAACAGCTCTTCTCCTGCGAAATCCCGATCGAAGGCATTGGCGGCGCCGCCTTCGATCTCCTCCCTGAAATCTTCGAGAACTCCCGCCCGGCCTGCCCGCGCTTCTTCGGATACGTCTTCGGCTCCGGCGAGCCCATCTCCGCCCTCGGGCAGTTCGCCTCCACCGTGCTCCATCAAAACGCCACGGCCTGGCGTTCCGGCCCCTCCGCCAACGCCATCGAACGCACTGTTGTCCGGTGGCTCGCCTCTGCGATCGGCTGCAGCGGATTCAGCGGCAGCCTCACCCTCGGCGGATCATCGGCAAACCTCATGGCCCTTTGCATGGCGCGCGAGGCCAAAGCGCCCGCCAATCAATCCGGGACGCGTGGCGGCATCATCTACTGCTCCACGGAAGCCCACATGTCCACTCCCAAGGCCGCCGCACTCCTCGGCCTCGGTCACGATGCCGTCCGTCTCATCCCAGTCGACGACTCCTTCCGCATGAGCACCGCCGATCTGCGCCAGACTATCCAGCTCGACATCGAAGCTGGCCTTAAGCCCCTTGCCGTTGTCGCCAGCGCCGGAACCACCGCCACCGGCAGCATCGACCCCCTCCGCGAAATCGCCTCCATCTGCCGCGAACACAATCTCTGGCTCCACATGGACGGAGCCTACGGCGCACTCGCCTCTCTCGCCATCCCCGAAGCATTCGACGGAATGGACCTGGCCGACTCCATCTCCCTCGATCCCCACAAGTGGCTCTATCAACCCACCGGCTGCGGCTGTCTCCTCTACCCCGATGCCACCGATGCGCGCCGCGCCTTCTCCCACTCCGGCGACTACGCCCGCTCTCTTACAACCGATCCGATAGAGGGCTTCGCCTTTTTCGAAGAATCCATGGAACTCTCCCGCCCCTTCCGCGCTCTCTCGCTCTGGCTCTCTCTCCGCTACTTCGGCCTCCGCGCCTTCCAGCAGTCCATCAGCGACGACCTGCATCTCGCCCAGGTACTCACCCATTTCATTGACGCCGAACCAAAACTCGAGCGCCTCGCTCCCGTTGCCCTCAGCGCCGTCTGCTTCCGTTACACCGCCTCATCCACTGACGATCTCGACGACCTCAACCGTCGCATCCTCGATCGCGTCATCCGCCGCGGTCGCGTCTACCTCTCCAACGCTACAATCCACGGCCACTTCGCCCTCCGCGCCTGCGTCGTCAATCACCGCACCACCGAAGAAGACATCCACGCCATCGTCACTGAAGTCCTCGCCGCTGCCGCTGACCTCCGCGCGTAAATACAAAAGGCCGGCGAGTCTTCTCGACCCACCGGCCCAATGCAATCAACCTATCTACAGCATTCTCACCGACTGCACGTGGATTACATTGCCCTCTTTCTTCCCCGACACATCCACGCGGATATGATCCTGCTTGTTGCTACTCTCCAGCAGGCTCTTCGCTTCCTGATTTCCTTTCGCGTCGAATTTCAGATAATTCCCGTCCTTGTCCACGATGCCAAATCCGCTCTTGGCACACGCCAGCGCGCACGACTTCGTATGCGCATCCGGATTTGCCTTCGCCTTCGTCGAGCACTGCGTATCAATCAACGACACATTCGACCAATCTTCCGCCGCCGCAAACGCCGGCAGCACCAAACACATTGCCAACACAGAAACCACTCTCTTCATCGGCTTTCCTCCTTTGTAGAATTAAATTTCGACTAACTAAGATGAACCGCTTCGCCCGGTACCTCAACGGCTCTTGACGTTGCAGGCAGATGCACAGCCTCACGAATCTCAGTCAGCTTCGCCAGCACAAACGCTCCCAGCGCAAGCTCCAGGTCTCGCACCGCGATGTCCAGAAACAATCCCTGGCTCACCAGGCTCGCTGAAATCGCCACCAGCCACGCCGCCACAATGTATGCCGCGTAACGTGTCCAGCGCGTAAATACCAGCAGCCCCGCCACCATCTCCACAACCCCGACAATGTGCATAAACGTTGCGGGAGCGACATGCAGCATCTGCGGAATCACCGGATTCAGATACATGTCCCAGTTCGTCAGCAGGTTAAAGAACTTGTCCAGACCCGCAAGAAACGGCCCCACTCCCAGCCCGATGCGGAGCGTCCACCATGCAACATTCAGTCGGTGATCGTTTGCCATCTCGCCTCCTTCGCTTGTCCACTTTCTCTGCTCAATGGAGCGGCAACCCACGACTCGGTTACAAAACAAATCGTTGTAACCAAACCGGAGCTCGCCGGTCCATTGAGCAGGTGCCTCGCTAACGTGATGATGACAACCAACCCGATTTCCCCCGCCCTGCCCGTTGACCATTGGACCGACGAACACATTGTCCAACGTGTCCTCCAGGGAGAAGTGCTTCTCTTCGAAGTGCTCATGCGCCGCCACAATCAGCGCATCTACCGGGCAATTCGCAGCATCATTCGCGATGACTCAGAATGCGAAGAG
>Ga0207695_10010809_pt1 | contig 11127 bp, 10 predicted proteins | sample KBSC54metaG_FD_184354 | JGI IMG/M metagenome (GOLD analysis project Ga0207695, IMG submission 184354) | Corn rhizosphere microbial communities from Kellogg Biological Station, Michigan, USA - KBS C5-4 metaG (SPAdes) (version 2) | ecosystem: Host-associated > Plants > Roots > Rhizosphere > Soil... | reverse complement strand
TATACGTTTGTTTCAGCAAATCCCGGGGCACGGAGTATAAATTCCGAACGCAAAAAATTCTTTCTCCAACCAAACCACCTCCTGCTCTCTGCCAAGCTCTCTGCCTACGCTCTTTGGAAATACTATGGACTCAAAAAACGTCAAAATTACAATGAACATTGGTCAATTGAAAACTATGCTTGGTGCTCTCTATAATGATGGTCTTACCAAGAAAAAGGATATGCTTATCTTAAGAAAAAGCGTTTTGGAAATGCAACAAGAATTGGATAGACAAAAAATGCTACGTTCTCAACGAGGAAACAGAATTACCAAACAAGAATTGGATGATGAAGTTACAATTATTTCCAACTTAAGAAAAAACGAAATTGAAATTGCTGATGTTCAAGAAGATTATAATGAAGTTGTTAAATTACAAATTAAATTGGAAAATGTTTATCATTCAACAACAAATCAAACCTCTGTTGACTTTTACAACCCAAGTTCTCCAAGAACAATGGATGAATACTTATTTGAAGATACAATTGGATTACATAATCAACTTATGGAAAAGATGTTTAACGAACCAACTTATACACCAACAAAAGAGCATCTATCAAGAACTGAATTGGAACTTGAAGAAGAAAGTAACATGTCTTTGGCAGAGTTAAATTTTGGAGAAATTGACAAACAAACACCAATAAAGAAATTTTTTTAAACTAAATTGTTTTATTTATTTTGTTTTATTTTTTTTATTAAAAAAAAATGATTGACAAAGCTTGGAATTGAGATTTGCATTATACTACTTTGTTAGGTAATTATTATTTTTTTTAAAAATTCTTACTTTTATATTAGATGACCGAAAACACATCACGTATAAAAAAGAATGACGAAGCAAACGTCGATTGGTTGATCTTATGATTGGTCCGGAATACCTTCCGACGGGGTATAAATTCCGAAATAAATGCAAAAAAAGTATCCAAGCAACAACAACAACATGGCTAGTGGTCCGGACTGGAATGCTCTTCTTGATACGCTCTCTGCCAAGCTCTCTGCCGAAAATGATGATGTTTTGGTTTTACAAGATCAAGTTGATGAATTAATGGAGAAGCAAGATCCTATTGCTGCTGAACTTAAAGAAGCTATTGCCACCGCCTATTCAACTCCTGGAGAACTTGATGAATTTGACAACTATGTTGATGAATTTGGTTATCCTGCTCCTAGTTCTGATGAAATACATAATGCTAATCTTAAAATCATTGAACTTAAACCAATTAATGATACTTACACAAGTACAATTAACAAGATGGAAGCTGTTATTAAAAGTAAAATAACAACTATTAAAGAAATTGAAGAACAAATTCGAAAAGTAAAACTAGCTATTGAACATGAAAAGAAGGCAAGACAAGATGCTGAAAGAGAAATAGAAGAAAGAGCAAGACAAGCTGAAGAAGCAAGACGGATTGAAGAAGAAAGAATTAGACAAGCTGAAGAACAAGTAAGACGTTTGGAAGAAGAACAAAGGATAAGACGTTTGGAAGAAGAACAAAGGGCAATTAACAAGATGGAAGATACTATTAAGAAGAAAATGACAAGTGAAATTCAAACACCTCCACAAAGAAGAATAATATCTATGCAAAGAAAATCTAGTTCAAAAACTCCTCAAACACCAATAGCACCTGAACCTCAAACACCAATAACACCTGAACCTCAAACACCAATAACACCTGGACCTCAAAAAAAGCGAACAAGAGAAGATGCTCTTGAAGAGTCAATTGAAGAAGTTGAAAATCCCAAACTAACAAAGAAACAAAACACAATTCAGGATAAAGAATTATCAAAACCTAAAAGAAAGAGAGATAGAGCTTTTTCAACAGAAGAAGATATTGAAGAACCCACACCAAAGAGACAAGATATATCTACTATGGAAGGTGAACCTATTAGTCAACCTCAAAGGAGGATAGAAATTGAAGAACCAATTGAAACTGAACCTGCACCAATTACCAAAGTTAATGATGCTCCATTAACAACAATTCAACCTCCTATTCAATGGGATAGTGAACCCCTTCCTTCTGTAGAACCTATCCATACCCAAGTTCATCCATTATCAGTTGTAGATATACAACCCTCTTCAAAAGTTTTTGGTATACTTTTTTAATTTTTTTAAAAAAAAACTTACATAATTTAGTAACTAGAGACAATTTTATGATACGTTTTGATGGTATGCCAAGACCAGTTAAATGGGCAGATTTATTACAACCAAAACCATTTAACTTTAATGGAGGTCCTGAACAATGGATACGAGCCGCAGAGGCTTTTATTACTAAAACATCTGTTAATGGTGCTATGAGTAGTGATGGTCAATTTTTATTCAACATATTATCTCTTATAAGGCCTTATAGTAGCAAAGAACTTACTACTCCTGAACAAAACAAACTACTTTCTGTTATTATACTTCTTGGAAGAAAGAATGGTGCCGAATTAAGGTTAATGTTACATAATCGAACAAATTTTGAAGAAACATATAAATTAAAGACTATTTCTAGTCAAATGATGGAAAAAATAACACCACCAACAAAACCCCCATCAAAAACAACTACAGCACCGAAGCCAACAAAAGTATTAACTGATCAATCAAAGAAATCAAAACCAAAAACTACTCCAACAAAGACAAAGTCAAAGTCAAATATCTCTAAAACAGTTCAAAAAGATAAAGAAGGCATTAGTGAAAGGCAAAGTGACAAGTTTACAAGGTATGAACAGAGAAAATACAAAGAACAACTCGAAAAAGAAAAACAAACTGAAAAAGATCAAGATAAAACAAAGCAACCAACAAGGAGAACGTTAACTTTTAATTCTCAAAAAGCTCCTTTAAAGTCTGGAAGTCTTGCCTTTGTAACATTAAGAGAAAATGCAAAATCCTTATTTGGAGCTACATGGAGAAATTATGCAACTTTCAAAAAATATTTAACTCCTTGTAAAGAAATGAAGGGTATTAATAGTTATAATATTGATAATCCGGACTTAAAAAGAGAAATTGACAAATATAAACAAGGTGTTGAATTTATTGAAAAGGTATTTGCAAAGATTCCAATGTTAAATACAACATGGCCAGAAGCAAATAATCAAAACAAAAATTTATTACAATGGTTAAGAACTCTTGCAATTAAATCTCAAGAGGCTGATAATCTACAAGATTTTATTGATGCTTTTAATGAAGATTTTGAAGGTGATATACTTGAATATAATTTAAGGATGGAGATTGAGAGAGGTGAACAACAACAAGACCAAGATATCTTACCTGATGATGGGGGAGCTGGAGGTGGTGGGGACGGAGGTGGAGGTGGAGGTGGAGGTGGAGGTGGAGGTGGAGGAGGGGGTGGAGGAGATGGGGAAGATGCTGATGCTAATAATGAACCACTCTTCAATGCTCTTGATGATCCATGTTTTCGAATGCTCAATGCCACACTTTATAAAGGTACTTTTCTTTAATTTTATTTTTTTTCTGCAGTCTCCTCGGCTCCGGTATTCAATTTATTAAGAGGATGGAACAAGAAGAGAGGAATTTATCTATCGACAAAACCCAACACCAATCTATGAAGTGGATAGTCAAATCAAAATTCAAGAATCAGCAACGATACATTGGGGAATGCAAGATATGTTCAATGCTTTCGATCAACATAAAGATGATACCGTAGCCGAGGGGGATGAAATTTTTTATCTCTTGGCTCAATTGCTACTTAAAATGGCTGATAAAAACTAACTAAATACAGATCGTATTACTGTATGGCGTGTTTTATTGGATATTCCAGCTGAATTTTTCTGGGAATGGAAACATGAGGACGATGATTTAAAACAAACCTTTCGTGATATTGAAGTTGAAATAGCTATTTCTTCAATTATGAGAAGATATCAAGAGTATTTACACAAGACAAGACAAAGACCTCCAATGTCCTTTTTATTATTTTTAACTCAAGCACTAAAAGAAGCAACAAATATCGCTGTTATAGAAAGATTAAGTCAAGAAAACTATGAAGGATTGGAATTTATAGAAGAACATGAAACAATTAGAAAAGTTAAACTTACCAGACCTATAAGCAATGAAAATCCAGTTCATGTTGACTTCAACGATACAACAAGTTTAAATTATAATCTATTAAGTTATCAAATTTATACTTGGAATAATATCTTGGATGAAAGGAGTCGAGGAAAAGGAGGAGAGGAGGCTGCAGCTTTTATTGCTAAATACCAATAAAAAACTCACTTTAATTAGGATTGACTGTTTTCTGGTGGCGAAAAAACAAAAAGAGAGTTATTTTAGCAAACCATCATCCTGATAAAGGACCATTCTCACAAAATCTTTCTAGAATTAAAACAAGGTTCTTTTGTCCTCAAACAAAGAATACCAAAGGACAAAAATTTTTACCAAGCATTATACAATGTTTAAATTATATGAAGGATGGTAAAATATCTTATACATCTGTAAAAGAGAATCAAATTAAAGATATCAAGAAAAAAACACCAATTACAAATGAAATTCTTAATCAACTATGTGAAATTTATCAAGTAAATATTAGAGTGTTTTATGAGAAAGTTATTGATGGAGGAAGACAAATTGCTCATGATAAAACTTTTGGTGATGGTAAATATGAAGAAACAATTGGATTATTACGATCCTTCAAAGATAGAAATTATTATGCAGCGTTAATGCCTGATTTAGATGGAAGTATTGAATTTATTACAAAATACTTTTATTGCTCTACTCATGCTGATTGGGTACCAATAAATGACAAAGAAGCTTACGAGAGCCATTTAAAGCAATGCAAACGATGTCAACATTGTGGACAAACAATTGCTAAATATATTGCTCATGAATGTGATGGTATGCATTATGAGCGAGATAAGAAAAGAAAGTTCAAAAATAGAGCTCGTAGATATGAAAAGTCAGAAACAAAAGATGATCCAATGAAGAATTACTTTTGTGACTTAGAAACAATTGGATTAGGTTATCGAAAATCATATGTTACCTATGCAGGAGCAATTATAGATGACAATAAGGATGAAGATAATGTTGAATTATATATGGGGAAAAATTCTCTCGATCAATTAATGAATTATATAATTGAAAATTGTGATGGAATTGTATGGTTCTTTAATGGATCAAGATTTGATAATTTATTCTTATGTTCTTGGTTGATCAAAGCAGGAGTTACACCAATACCAGGATCTATTATCAAGATTGGTAATGCTATTCTTTCTATGAGTTTTCCAACCAAAAATGGGAAAGCAACTTTAAAAGATCTAGCTCGTTTTTTACCAGGGAGTTTAGCCGAGAATTGTAAAGCTTTTGGTTTACCTGCAGAACTATCCAAAGGTGATATTGACCATGAAAAGATTAAGACTTGGGATGATGTTGATAAACAACAAGAAGAAATTCGTAAATATTTGGGTAATGATGTGATATCTTTAAAACACATCTATCGTTTATTTGCAGAGGAAATGTATACTAATTATCAATTACATGTATCCCAATTTTTTACAAGCTCCCATCTTGCTTATGGAGCATGGACAACAACAATTCAAAGATATAGAAAAGATCATGTACTTTATAAAACACCAGTGAAAGATGAAGAAAAGATGAGGAAAGCATATAAAGGTGGAAGAGTTATTTGTGGAAGACCACATTGGAAAAGTAGTTGGTGGGGTCCTATAAAACGATCCTTGTTCGATGTTCCATTACAACAAGAGAAAGAGGGAGGATATAATGATGATATTAATGGAAAATGCACAACAAAAGAACTTTATGATAGAATTGATGATTTTTTAGTATTTGTAGATGCAAATTCTCTCTATCCATCTGTTCAAGTGGATAGAAAATATCCAACTGGGAAACATCATTTTACAACATTTGTAAAGGATTCTCCTGAAGAAAAATATTGGAAGGATCAAATTCAATTTCGAAACAGAGCATGTAAAGATGAAATTAACCGAAGTATCTATTGTGTTGATGTTACACCTCCAAATAATTTAACTATTGCTTTTCTAATGACAAAAGATGAGAAAACAGGAGGAGTAGAGCAAAACTTATTACGTAAAGAGAAACAATGGTTCACTGGACCAGAACTATGGGAAGCATCCAAATTAAAGTACATAATCACAACAATTCATGAAAAATGTACATGGGAAAGATCTGCTGATATATTTTCAGAATTCGTTAAAAAAACCTACGAATTGAAGAAAAATAGTAAAAAAGACACACCAAAATATGTATGTGCAAAGAATATGTTAAATGGATTAACAGGAAAATTTGCTCAACATCTCTTACAAATGATTCATCATATCTATTTAAAAGATCAACCAATTTGTCATGATGTAAGGGAAATGACTGAAATATTCGATGAACTTGAAAATATTCTTGGTTGGTTTGCTGTTTCTGATGTCGAAACGGAATATTGTGGATTCCCTATTCACTTATCTGCTTTTATACTTGCTTATTCTAGAATATATATGTCAAAATTACTTAGAAAGATGGATATTACAACAGATTGTAAATTATGTCCACTTTATGGTGATACAGATTCTCTAATTCTACCTAATGAAGCTTGGATGAGATTACCTGAAAAATATAAAGGTGAAGTCAATTTAGGTCAAATGAAATATGAAATTCATGGTAAAATAATAGAAATAATTGTCGTTGCACCAAAAACTTATTGTATAACCTATATCGAAGATAAGACTTATGCTATAAAATCGATAACTAAATCGAAAGGAATTCCACATAGTACAAAGCCTTATCGAACTATGGACTTATTTCTACATGATCAAAATGAATTGGAGAGAGGAGAACGTGAATTTAATAGAATGGAAGCAAAGAAAAATGACAAAAATCAACTACCTAGCGACGAAGTAAAGTTAACAACAAAAAATTACCTATTTAAAGATCTGGATAATAATATTTTATTCTCATCAAGACGTATTCCTAGAAAATGTGTTAAAGAAGTATTATACCGTAGGATGAATATGGATTGTGTGTATGGTAGCATGGAAAGAAAGGTTAAAGCAGGAAATATAGAAAATATTTCTGTAACTTTAATGTCTGCACGAAGAAGATTCGGAAAGACAGATTGGTGGAGTACCGGAGTGCGTGTTGTTCCTGAAAAAGATAAAAGTGAATATTTATATGCGAGTGCAGTACCTGTTGGACATCATAGGCTAACGAGCAAATACAACCAAGTTGAATAAAAAATTATTTAAATCAAAAAAATTAATGGCGTTGAATGCGAGACTTTTCGGTGCTGAGACAGTTGATTTGGAGAGTGATATTATCACCTCTACCAGTGATACTTTTGCTATTATTACTTCTGGATTAAACAAATTTACACTTAATGGTTATCGAATCTTAACCACACAAGATGTACAACCATCCATCTCTTTAGCACCTATAGGAGCAACTCCAAATGCAGATGGTGCGACAATTACCAATGGTCAACTTGCTTTACAACCTGCGAATGCAAGTTTTGGTGGAGTTGTAACTACTGGTACACAAAGTTTTAGTGGACAAAAAACTTTTTCAAATGCAAAAATTAATTTATTTGGTACTAAGGACAATCTTCCACCCGATCCTAATAGCAACAATGATGAAATAAGAATAGTTGCAATTAATGCAACAACAGGAGAATTATCTTGTTATCCAGCTTGGAGTGGTCTTGGAACAGTTTCTTTAAATACTGGTACAATAACATCTCAGACAAACCCAAATCCAGATATCTATTTACAAATGATTGGTTACAATGTGAATTGTGGTATATTTCCATCAGGTAGTAATGCTTCATCGCTTATTACAGGGATAACTGGATCACCTACAATTTTAGATTTGACTGGCTCATCAGCAACGATAGATCAAATTTTTCAACCAGGTTTTGATGTTTCCGTAATAATACCTTTTATTAACAATGGGGTTCCATGTTCAGCTCTTCTCACAGTTGGTGGATCTAACAGTGGACCAGCCACTGCAGGAAAAGTAAGGGTTCAACTAATACCAGTTGCTGTATTTACACCACCCTTTGGATTAGGAACTATAAATACATGGCTTTCTTGGGGAATATGGAAGTCCTAATAAATTTTTTTTTTTAAAATCAGACAATTATGGCTCTCAATGCGAGACTTTTTGGTGCTGAAACGGTGGATGTGGAAACGGATCAGTGGAATGGCACTTGTGACACCTTTAGCTTGGTTACTGCTAATCTTAATAAGTTTACTTTAAATGGCTATCGAGTTCTCACTACACAGGATTTACCTTTTGCTACTGGGGTTACTACTCTTGGTCCTGTCGGTTCAAACCCCAACGCTAATGCCGGATTAATTTCAGGGAATACTCTAACTCTAGAACCAGCAAGTTCCTCTTTCCCAGGAGTTGTTACAACGGGAGCACAAACATTTACAGGTGCAAAAACATTTACAGATAACATGGTTGGGAATGGAAGTTTACGATTAGGAAGTGTTTTACAATTACCAGCCACAAGTAGCAGTACTACAGGTAATATTAATCAAGGTGGCGCAGCAATTTTCCATACTTATGGAACAAACTCTGTGTGGGCTGGAACAGGTGCAGGACAAGGTTTTTCACAAACAGGATCAGGAAACAGTGGTTTTGGAACTAGTGCAATGCAAGCACTTACTACAGGGGGAAATAACACAGGAATTGGATATACCAGTGGACAATCACTCTCTACTGGAAATGGTAATGCCATGCTCGGAGCAAACTCAGGAAAAGCTCTATCTGTTGGAAGTGGAAATTGTTTAATGGGTCAAAACGCAGCACTCAATGCTACTTCACTATCTAATTCTATTGTTATTGGTAATAATGCAGGGACAAGTTTTGCTAGTGAAGTCAATGCAGTGTGTATTGATCCAGATCAATCTGCTGGATTTCTTGGTAGTAATTCTGTTAATATTGGATCTAGTAGTGCAACAAAATGTAGAATTGGAGGAATTTATGGTGCTACTGCAGTCGATACACCCATTGGGGTTGATTCAACAACTCAATTATTGGGACCACTTGCATACAACGATGCATTAGTAACTCAAACAGCAACACTAGATTCAGGGACAATTACGACAATGACAGTGAATGGTGCTAGTACTACCACTGTCCAATTAAAAATGTTGAAAAGTGGAAAGTCAGTGACTATGCGATTAGTTAATTTTTCACTCACAGCACAAAGTGGAGCTGCACTTACTCTCAATTTTGGAACATTACCATCTACTTATTGGCCAGTCCATGCTCTATCTTTTCTTGTTACAATAGTTAATAATTCAGTATTCTCAAATGCAGTTGTCTATATCACCGCTGGTGGAATTGTTACATTACAATTATTAACAGGAGCTGCATTCGTTCTCCCACTAACAACACCCTATGATTACTGTCTTACATGGGTGACAAATTAAAGATTATAAAGATAATAAATTATTTTTTTAATTGCACAATCACAATGGCACTCAACGCAAGACTTTTCGGAGCAGAGACTGTTGACATTGAATCAGACACTGTCAATACCATTACAGATACTTGGGATTTGCTCATTGGAAATTTACAAAATTTCACCGCAAATGGAAATCGAGTTTTGACAGAGTTGGATGTAACAGTACCAATCACCGCCTCCGCAGTAGCAACACTTGATGTTGGTACAGTTACAACAATGGTACCAAGTTCGACTGTTACAATTACTCTTTCAAAATCAGGAAAGGTAGTTACCGCCCTCATTCCACAATTATCTTTAACTGCTCAAAGTGGCGCAGCAACAACAATCATCTTACCAGCAATTGTTCCAGCTGCTTATCGCCCCGTATCACAAACCAATTTTTCCGCTATCGGTGTAAACAATGCTCTGAATGCTGATCTATGGGCTTCTGTCTTAACCACTGGAGATCTTCGTTTTTCTATTTATTCCTCTGCAGCATTAACCCTACCTGCTGGAACGAAACAAGTTGTCCTTTCTTGGTTTACTGCTTAAAACTAATTTCAATAAAATCATCTATTCTTTTTATTATATGAATTTTATAGCCATAAACTCTATTGTCAGATTCAAGTATCCTATGTCATTCTAGGATTGTACAAATCTGGAGACCACCAAAGCCGATAAGAGTATGGATATAATAAGAGAAAGAAACCACAGAGCCAGCCATCCATTTCTGAGGATCCAAAATTTTATCTGTCCAAAAAAGGTTGGTTCTGGATCTGGGATTACACGGGTTCGGTTCGAGAGCAATGAAGCAATAGCGGTCATGATAGCCAAGCGTATGTACCTTCGCCTGTATAATATAGTTTTTCTTTTTATGTGTTTTAATTTTTTCTTCACTCTTTTCTTTTTCCATCGCAACAAGTTGTATGCCAATCTGTTCCACATAAGGTAGTCGATTTGGGTTTTCGAACTCCGAAGACATTTGTCCAAAAAATTGGTAATGCAATGTACAACCACTCCTTGGTACTCACTCAACAATCTATCAACCGTACTGCTCTCAACAATACACTCCTTTTATTACAAATTTACAACCCTACTGGAACCATCACAAGAATCGACAGCCCAAAAGTTGAACCTGGAGGGTTTAACTATGCAGGAAGAGGAATTACAAATGAATCAAATCTTATCGACCCAATACTCTCCAAAATATTGGCATCCATCATAACTGTATTTTTGCTCGGAGTGATTTTTTTCTCCCGTGTTCCTAACGAGGAACCAATTTTAATAATATGTATTTATTTGACCTGGGTTATGACAATGGTATATGATAATCAACATATTACTTATAGGAATGACCGTTCTACCTCCACTAGTTAATTTTTCTTCAATAAAAACAAGAAATAATCACGCTTTTTTTTATTCCATCCAAGGAAGAATGAGTTCAAGCAGCACCTCCACTAGTGAATCCTCAGACGACTCCAGCATGAGTGAAGAAGTCTCTCAAGCACAAGATGAACAGAAATTACTCAAAATTAGAATTCCATTGAAAAGAAAAAGAGAAGACGAAGAATCAGAAGATCAACAAAATCCATGCGAAGGCTCCCCACCAAGTGAATCCTCTGACTCAGAAAAGAAACCCCCAAAAAAGATTAGAAGACTCGTAGTACCACCAGCTCAAGGATGGTTTATT
>Ga0207695_10010803_pt1 | contig 11131 bp, 7 predicted proteins | sample KBSC54metaG_FD_184354 | JGI IMG/M metagenome (GOLD analysis project Ga0207695, IMG submission 184354) | Corn rhizosphere microbial communities from Kellogg Biological Station, Michigan, USA - KBS C5-4 metaG (SPAdes) (version 2) | ecosystem: Host-associated > Plants > Roots > Rhizosphere > Soil... | reverse complement strand
ATGCTCTCCACATCGGCAGGATTAATACGATCTATATTTGTTTGCCCCGCAGGAGCCGGAACACCGTCGATAACGATTAGCGGAGCATTGCTGCCCAGCGTATTAATACCACGCACACTGATGGTTGAACCATCGTAACCAGGCTCGCCGCTTGCATTAGTTGCGATTACACCTGGCATACGTCCGGCAATAGAATTGGAAAGGTTAACAGCTGGTGATTTTACCAGTTCCTCGCCTTTAACCGCTGTAACAGATCCGGTAACGGTTATTTTCTTTTGTACACCGTAACCTACTACAACTACTTCGTTAAGCCCTTTATTTGCTGATTGTAATTTAATATTGAGCGTAGTCTTACCTTGAATTGGCACCTCCGCAGTCGTGTATCCAATAAATGATACAACCAGGGTGCCATCGTCCGGCACATTAAGTGTAAAATTTCCGTTTATGTCAGTCACTGTTCCGTTGGCAGTACCTTTTACTTTTACAGATACGCCTATAAGCGATTCTCCTGTTGTCTGATCGGTTATTTTTCCTGTGACTTTAATTTGAGCTAATAACTTATTTAAAGCTGCTCCGTGTGATGTGGCAAACTTTGTTTTGGAAATGTTGGCAGTACCCGCTGACGACGTACTGACGAATAGCAAAGCAATCAATAGCTGACCCAGTGCTATTTTTGAGACATTTAACAAGTTTACAGTTCTATGTAAATTGTATTCCATGTTTAATTGGTTAAGTTGATTTAAATTTTAAACGCGCACTCTCAAAGTGGGATGGTTTACCGGAGCGTAATTATCTATAATCGCAACTCCTGATTGGGGTTTGTCTGGCTTTTGTTTATCCCATAGTCATCATTTAGGTTTAATTTTTTTACAATTGGTTAGGTTATAAAATTTGGCAGTCTAACAAAATCTGAAGGCATTGCCGCCGTCAATCTCATTCTTAAAAACATCTCTTTAGTTTCAAAAACAGCATCGGCAACAAATCACTTTATCATCGATTTTTTTTCCATTTAAGAGCGTTTCCTTAAAACAAGAAATTAAATGTTATCACTACAGTTATAATTGATTGCACTAATGTGAGCATAATCGTGGTGATTCATGGGGGGTAAACTCTTAAAACTTGAGGGGGTAATTCGTAACCGATAGATAATTTATTAACTTTTAGCTATCTAAAATTAACCTATGGATTAACCATTGATGATTTTCAGTTTTACGGCATTTTTTGTGACACTTGGCTGAAAAGGTGCCCGGAATTTTTTGATATACTCCGATGGATTTAATCCAAAGAGCTTGCTAAACTGCTCCCTGAAATATTTCAGATCATTAATGCCAACTTTATAGGCAGCCTCGGCAACTGTGCAATTGGTATTAAGAAACATTTCGGCTGCTTTTCTGAGACGTATAAACCTTATAAACCCATTTGTTGATTGACCTGAAATGGACCTGATCTTTTTATACAGATTAGACTGGCTCATACCAATCTCATCCGCCAGGGTTTTGATACAAAAATCATTATCAATTAAATGTTCTTCTACAATTTTTATGCATGCCGCCAGGAAGTCTTTATAATCCGCGGATACTTTCAGGTCATTTGACTTTAAGGTTATCTCATTATAAAAGTATTTTTGGAGATTATTTTTGCTCTTTATTATGCCCGTTACTCTTGCAATAAGCAGTTCTTTTTCAAAGGGCTTACTTATGTAATCATCAGCTCCGCCTTCTATGCCTTTTAATTTAATTTCCGGTGATGAGCTGGCGGTCAACAATACTACAGGTATATGACTTAAAGAAGGTTCTTCTTTCACCCTGCTGCATAATTCGATACCACTTAAACCTTGCATCATAACATCACTGATAATAATATCCGGCAATATCTGATGAACTAGATTTAAGGCATCCACTCCATTTTCAGCCTCAAATACCTCAAAATCATTGCTGAAAATTTGCTTAAGGTATTGCCTGATCTGCGCATTATCATCCGCAATGACCATAGATTTGGATTCAAAGTTGAGCGCTGCCGACTTTTTATGGCTTAGAGAATGTAATTCTGTGCTTGTTTTCGATATCGATAGTTCTTCTTCGTGCTGTTCAATCAATTCGTCCAAAAAAGCGGAGGTTTCGGCAACATCTTCAAAAATCAGGTTGGGGCCTAAATGCTCTTTGCCCTTCAGCAAACGAATCTTAAAAGTGGTTCCGGTGCCCTTTGTACTCTGGTAACTAATGCTTCCGTGATGATCTTCGACAAATCTTTTTACCAGGTAAAGGCCGATGCCAAACCCGTTTGCCAGTGGCACTGAATTTTGCAACTGGTAAAACTTATCAAATAACTTTTCCCCAACGTGCTCATCTATGCCGCACCCGTTATCCTTTATTTCAATATTTACAAAGATGTCTGTTTCAGAGATGTTACAAATAATAGTTCCATAATTTGCCGTGAACTTTAAGGCATTAGAGATTAAGTTAAACAATGCTATTTCTATTTTTTCACGATCTGCAAATAGTTCAATGGCATCTGTTTCACAAACAAATTCAAACTGAATACACTTGCTTTTTGCCTGGTGACTGAAGCATAAAAAAACCTCTTTGGATAAGTTGACGATATCCAGTTTTACAATTTTGAGTCTATCGGATTCGCTATCGGCCTTTCTGAATAATAACAATTGATCGACAAGGCTTAATAACCGGCGTGCATTCCGGTAAACAATATTAAGATTACCTGTATCATTTGTTCTTTCCCCGGGATTAAATAATAATTCCTTAACCGGGTTTATAATTAATGTAAGAGGCGTTCTGAACTCATGAGAGATATTAGTAAAAAATGAGAGCTTTTTTTCATTAAGTTCTTTCTCCTTTTCGGCAGACATCTGCGCAATTTTAATCTCATATTTTAGTTTAGCCTGGTTACTGCGATAAAGTATATAGTAATAGATAAGCGTTACGGTTATAATGAAATAGCTCAGAAACGCCCACCACGTTTTATACCAGGGAGGTAGGATTTTTATTTTTAAAGTGGCATAATCTTCAAACCATAAACCGTCCTGGTTAGCCGCTTTTACTTTAAATGTGTAGTCGCCTGGCGGAAGGTAACGGTATGTAACTGATTTTTGATTTTTTACGTAGTTCCAATTTTTCTCCAAACCATCCAGCTTGTATGCAAATTCACATTTTGGGGCATACGCATAATTTAAAGCGACATACTGAATTGAGAAAACCGATTGATTGGGCTGCAAAGTAATGTCAGTTGATTCATTTATAACTTTGCCTAGTATATTATCCTTTTGGCCCACTTCAACTTCTTTTCCAAATAACTGCAAACCTGTAATTAATACTTTTGGTCTAAATGTATTTTGTTTTACCTCCGCCGGATAAAAAATATTATAGCCTTCGGTTCCGCCAAAAACCATAAACTTCTTTTTGCTGCAATACAGGGATGAACGTGGGTTGAACTGTCCTCCCTGCAAACCATCCGAGGTATCATAATTAGTGATGCTGTTTGTGTTTGCTCCAATCCGCGACAGGCCTTTATTAGTACTTATCCAAATATCGCCGGAGTCGTCTTTTTGTATTGAATTTATTGTATTGTCGGCTAGGCCATCTATTTCCGTAAACTGTTTAAACCTTTTATTTTTGATGTCATATATAACAAGGCCATTCCCTTCTGTACCTATCAGGAGGTTCTCCTTCCCGTCTAAATACAATGAATATATAACCTGGCTGGATAAAAATCTTTCAATTTGAGATTGATTGAAATAATCGACAAACTTGTTTTGATCTCTTATGTAATATTTAAGGCCTGAGGAATATGTTCCAATAAACAAATTACCATATTTGTCTTCGGCAAGTGCGCGGATATTATTTGAGATAATAGTGCTGTTTTGGGGATTGTAGTTGACAAATTTATCTTTCCCTGCAGGCAGCATGCTTAAGCCACCGCCATTTGTGCCAACCCACAAGTTATTTTTTGAGTCTTGCAGTATTACTCGAACATCATTTAAGCCGATGCTTGATGGATCACCAGCCTTATGGATAAAGTTAGTGAAAGAATCTGTTTCTTTATTATATCTGAAAAGTCCTTGTGAGTACGAACCGAACCATAATGTATTTGAATGATCTTTATAAGCGCTAATTATTGCATTGTCTGTTAATGAGCCTTTTCTTCCATCTGCCCGGTAATATTTTACTACATCGCCATTCAATTTCCTCTTATATATTCCATCGCCGTCGGTGCCAAGCCACAAATACCCTTCATCATCCATACACAGACCGTAATATCTTAAGAAACTCGATCCATAATTATCAACCAGCTTATTTTGAAATTTGTTAAACTTTTCCGGAATACTGCTCAGCATGTAAATACCATCGCCATAGGTACCGGCCCATATATTTTTGTCTTTATCCTGAAATAAAGTTTGAACTGACCTGGCTGTTATGCTGTAGTTGTCTTCAGATTTTACGGGGTTTATGGTCACATCCTGATAACCCGACTTTTCAGCTTTGGCAAGGTCAATGTTGTACAATCCGCCGTCTTGCAAGCCGATGAGCAGGTTTTTATTGTCATCTTCGAGAAGTGAAGAAAAGTAATTACTTCTTAGCCTGTACTTTGACCCTGAAAAAACAAGAAATTTATTTTCGTTTCTTCTGTAAAGAAATAACCCTTTGCTGGCAGCCACCCAAACATCATGGTTATGGTCTTCATAAATAGCATTGATCCTGCCGGGAGGAATTACGTTTAGGGAGAATTTGGCATTTAAGTTTTTTAAAATCACCCCATCTTTTATACTAAAAATATTTAACCCGCCCTCAAGGGTGCCGACCCATAATAAACCATGAGTGTCTTCTACAACGTTAAATACTGTAGTGCCCGATAAACCGGGAAGTTTATGTTTATTATAAATTTTGTACTGGCCGGTTTTCCTATCATAAAAAGAAAACCCAGTGCCGCCACATGCAAACCAAAGCTGATTTTTGTTATTTTCAAAAATGCTGGTAACATAATTGAGATTATTGGCCTGATTGCCCGGAGGATTAAATTTAGAAAAACGCTCCGTTCTGATGTCAAATTTATAGATCCCTCTTCTCGAGGATATCCATATATCTCCGCCTGCATCCTTAAATATATTTTGAACATAATTACTTGGCAAACTATATGGATTGCCAGGTTCAGATTTAAAGACCTTAAAATTGGTGCCGTCAAAGCGATTTAAGCCATCGTCTGTCGCAAACCACATAAACCCTTTATTGTCCTGGGTTATACTAGTTACTATGCCAAATGAAAGCCCATCTTTCAATGAGTATTTCATTACTTTTTTTGTAACTAAAGCCTGTGAATACACACAAGAGCAGGCAATTACCCCTAAAAGGACAAGTATAAGTCTTCTCATGAAATATCAGTTAACAGGTATATTAGTTCCAACTTTTGTAACAAAACGAATACAAAAGCCTATTTCTCAAATGTAGTTTTTTTTAATAAAAAAAGAAATGTATTATTGACAACTAAAAAAATATTCGATAAAATTCTCACCCAGAGGCTTAATCGGCCGAATGCATTCCACAAGTTTTTATTAGAATAATTAAAGCCAACTGGGTCAGGATGACCTACTTAGAAAAAAAATAATTGCGATTCTGTCAGCCTGAATTGTATTCATAAAAAAGTTTAAAATGTTTTCAGCACTTGTTCGTCTATATACCTAACAGAACATTTATGGAAGCAAACACAATAATATTCGAAGAACAATCGCCAGTATCAAGGGTATGGGATTATACCGACAGATTAGCCGCCCTTTTCGTTGACATCTGTGATTTTATCGGGATACCGGTCGATATTCCAAAGGGATTGCAAACTCAAAACGAAGGGCTTTTTTATGCTGATTAGATAGGATTTCGATTTTGTATCATTATCTTTCGGTATGCACCAGGAATTCCTTCCACCTGAAGAATTACAGGATACTATCAAATGTTTTTGGTATGATAGGCGGGATTCCGAAGATGTCGAATCGACTTTCGAAGTACAGCCAGACGGTTACGCTGAGATCATTTTCTACTTTGGCGAACTACACCACATTTCTTCCAACGACGTCTTAGAGTCATTACCATCACCCTTTATGATGGGGCTTCTTAATCAGCCTGCCACTTTTTACACAAAAAACAGTTTAGAGATCATTGCTATCAGGTGCTTCCCCTGGACCGTCTTTGATTTGCTCGGGCTACAACCCGGAAAGGGCGGTGTGCGCATATTTGAACATCCGATCGCACAACTCCAACCCGCCTTGAAGAAGCTTATTCATGCAGGGAAGATTGATGAAGCGGCGACTTATTTACAACAGTATTTTCTCGATGCACGATCTCAGGTTACTGTTGATAGTATGCTGTTCAAGGCTGGAACTGCTATGAGCAAAGCAGGGGGAACAATCCCGGTAAGCCAGGTAGCTGAGGCAGCGCACGCGACGATCCGCACATTGGAACGGAACTTCAAGCAATCCTCAGGTCATACAGTTAAAGATGTATCTGCACTGATGCGTTTCGAGCAGGTGCGAAACCGGTTATGGCATTATCCTGATACCAATCTGGCGGGCTTAGCTCATGAGCTGGGTTATACAGATCAACCCCATTTAAGCAGGGAATTTAAACGCTACAGTGGCACCACTCCGGCAGCATTTGCCAGAAAAGCAAAAAAAGGCAAGCAGTTTGCAGGCAGCGATTTTGTCGCATTTGTACAAGCCTAACACCAAAGCATTCGGGAATTTTGTGTTTCAAATATTCAATTATGAAAGAAACACAAAATCATACTATATACGATGTCATTATCTCTGGTGCAGGACCTGTTGGCCTGTTCCTCAGCTGCGAATTAGCACGGACTAAATGTTCAGTCCTGGTACTGGAAAAGGCTGAGAACCCCGATTCACCATTAAAGCAGTTACCTTTCGGGATAAGAGGGCTTTCGGCACCAACCATTGAATCTCTTTATCGCCGGGGATTGTTGGACGAACTGGAAATACACAAACGACTTAAAAGCCCGCATCAAAATTCCGGGCAAGGTGCTAACCGACAAGTGGGACACTTTGCTGGTATCCCGTTCCTGGAAGGTAATATTGATGCCTTAGAATGGAAACACCGCCTGCCTGGCTCGACTGATGTCAGCTTAATTTCTGAAATGCAGGAATTGGAAACTGTGTTTACCCGTCGCGCAGAATCTCTCGGCGTAGAAATAAAACGCGGATATGCCATTACCGCGTTTCAGCAGACTGAGGATGGTGTAACTGTTCGGGCCGGCGATCAATCTTTTCAAAGTAAATGGCTCGTAGGTTGCGATGGAGCCCGCAGCGTTGTACGGAAAGCAGGTGGTTTTGAATTCGCGGGGACAGAGCCTGAATTTACTGGTTACACAACCCGGGTTGATATTGCTGACCCCGAAAAATTAAAGCCGGGCCGGAACCTGACTGAAAGAGGCATGTACCTGCAATCGCAGCCGGGTTACATCATGATCCAGGATTTTGATGGCGGTGCATTTCATGATTCGGGAAAGCCCATCACGCTGGACCATGTGCAGGATGTATTACGCCGTATCTCGGATACCGACATTATAATCACCGCTCTGCATGCGGCAACTACCTGGACTGACCGTGCACGGCAGACCACCACCTACCGCAACGGACGGGTGCTTTTAACCGGTGACGCCGCACACATTCACTCACCATTAGGCGGGCAAGGTCTTAACCTCGGTCTGGGTGACGCTATGAATTTAGGTTGGAAACTTGCCGCAACTATCCACGGCAAAGCTCCGGACGGTTTGCTGGATAGTTACCATACTGAAAGGCACCCGATTGGCGCACAAGTACTGGATTGGTCACGTGCACAGGTTGCGATCATGAACCCAAGTCCGCAGGCCCACGCGTTGAATGCCATTGTCCGCGACCTGATTAATACATCTGACGGCGCCACTTATTTTGCAGGACGGGTATGGGGTATTCATATGCATTATGATCTTGATGGCAATCATGCGCTAACAGGTTACAGCGTACCTGATTTTGAGTTTGAAGATGGTACAAAAATTGGCGAATTAATGCTTGATGGTCAAGGCATAGTACTTGATTTCGGCATGAATTCGTCACTTAAAGCTTTGGCTGATCGATATGCTGCCCAATTAAAATACGTTTCAGGTATGGCGAAAGATCAATTAGGTTTGACTGCTGCTTTGATACGTCCTGATGGCATTATCGCCTGGGCTGCTGACAGCAAGCCGGATTATAACGAACTTAAAAAGGCCATAGACCTTTGGTTTGCACCTGAGCCATACAAGCAACTAATTTGAGCCGTAAAGGAAAGCGGCAGCCGGGCAAACAGGCTGATCTTTGTATCGTTAATTAATTAAATAATATCTATGACAACGATAACAAAAATCAATCTTGGTAAAAACGGTCCGCTTATTTCTAAACTCGGATTGGGCTGTATGCGCATGTCGCCCGTGTGGGGCGGTCCGGCTCAAGACGAAAATGAAAGCATCGCCACCATTCAGATGGCTTTGGACAATGGTATCAACTTTCTGAATACCGGCGACTTTTACGGCGCAGGTCATAACGAACTGCTTGTTGGTAAAGCCATAAAAGGCAGACGTGATGATGCCTTCATCAGTGTTAAGTTTGGGGCCATCTTTCACGGTGGCCGATGGCTTGGTTTGGATCTGCGCCCTATAGCCATCAAAAATTTCATCAATTATTCGCTGGTGCGATTAGGTATTGAAACCATTGACCTTTATCAGCCCTGCAGAATGGATAACAGTGTGCCGGTTGAGGATATCATTGGTACAATAGCCGACCTGATCAAAGAAGGAAAAGTACGATACATCGGCGTTTCGGAGATTACCCCGGAGCAGTTGCGTAAAGCGAATGAAGTATACCCGGTCTCTGCGTTGGAAATTGGCTACTCGTTAGCTGACAGGCAAATAGAGAGTGACTTGCTTCCTACCGCCAAAGAACTGGGGATAGGCGTTGTGGCTTTCGCCAATACAGCCGAAGGTTTACTTACAGGCGATATGAAGGCACCGCTTCCGGCAAATAGCTATCATGGTCACTTTTCACGCTTCCAGGGGGAGAACCTGGTCAAAAACCTTGAAAAAGTAGAAGTATTAAGGCAAATGGCAAAGAACAAAGGATATACGCCGACGCAATTGGCAATTGCCTGGGTTAATTCGCAGGGCGATCATATTATGCCGCTGGTGAGCATGAGTCGCAGGTCGCGGTTGCCGGAAAACACGCAAGCCATGGAGATCAACTTCACTACTGAAGAGATGAATACGCTTAACACCAATTTTGCACCGGGCGCAATACTTGGCAGTACCTATCTGCAACGATAAATCTGAACGTAAGGGCGCCGGTTTTATATCTTTACATCATGACGAATCCAAACGAAATACTCCCGGGAGTTATCTTTTATGCTTACCTATCGGCAAAGCGAAAGGAGAAAGTGGGTTTTCTAAATCATAACACACTGGTTTATCTGGTTTCGGGACAGTTTACTTTGGAAACATCTGGTCAAAAGATTTCGATGAGGAGAGGTGAGATGCTGTTGATCGGCAAAAACCAGCTGGCGCAGATCACCAAAACTCCCCTGCCCGATGAGGATTATGAATCGGTTGTGATTTCCCTCCAGGAGGATTTGCTGAGAAAGATCGCGCTTGAAGAGCAAATAGAGATACATGAAAAACATCCTGGCCCGGCCAATATTCTAATTCCCCGGAATGATTTTTTGCTGGGTTATTTTCAATCTATAATCCCTTATGTCCGCAACCCCGCAGAAAAGATATCTGCGGACATGGGTACTTTAAAGGTAAATGAAGGTGTAAAGCTATTACTGCACACCATGCCGGAGCTTCGTACATTTTTGTTTGATTTTTCGGAGCCTTATAAGATCGACCTGGAAAAATTCATGCTCAGGAATTTTCATTTCAATATCCCTGTCGAAAAATTCGCACAACTTACCGGACGAAGCCTTGCCGGGTTCAAGCGCGATTTTCAAAAAACATTCGGCACAGCGCCAAGGCATTGGCTGCAGGAAAAGCGGCTGACTGAGGCCCGCCACCTGATCGAGCAAAAGAATAAAAAGCCATCAACCATCTATCTCGATTTGGGTTTTGAAAGCCTTTCGCATTTTTCTCATTCTTTTAAGAAAAAGTTTGGAAAAGCGCCGACTGAGCGGTTGGGTTAAAGCCATTTAAAACAAGAGAGCTGCCTATCAGATAGCCCTCTTGTTTTTATAACACCTTATTTAGCTGCCGGATGATTACTGCTAAACGAATCGCGGAACATCTTCCAGCCCTTTGCCGTCTTTTTCCATAACACCAGGAATTTACCGTCGTCGGTTACTTTGCCTTTTGCATCAATGGACTGCCATTGGCCCATTTCGGTTACATATTCTTTGCCATCGCCGTAAACCGCTTCGGTAATAAATTTACCATTACGAAGGCCTGCATCATAACCCAATTTAAAAAAATCGAGCGCGCCTTTGCGACCTTTAAAAGATTGAGAGTTTGGTGCGAGGATGATGCAATCGTCGGCGTAACGATCGGCAAAAATATTTGCATCGTTTTTCATAAACGACGAAAAATAAATGCCATTACTTGTTGCAATAGCTTTTTTGGCTTCGACCAATTCTGATTTCGACTGTGCATGGGCCTGGTTAGCATAAATAATTGACATTGTGGCTAATACGCCGCTGATAAGGAATTTTCTCATTTTCATTTCTTGTTATTTATTGATTGATCAAAAATACCTTCCATCAAGCGAACCGAATTGTAAAAAAGCGAACAAACATTAACTTTGAGTGTGAGAGATCAGGTATTTTTTCCATCGGCTGCGCTAAAACCGTATATCAGCTATTACTGGACCTGCCGTCACCCCGATGACGTGTTGGAAGTGATGTACCCAAGCGGCTCGATAGAACTATGCATTGATATTGCAGATGGCAATACAGTAAGGCATCGCGGAGACACCGCAATGCACGTACCACGGCTGGAACTATTAGGACATTGGACCATCCCGACCCGCGCCGCCATAAAAAAAGGGAATACCTGCCTCATCACCCGGTTTCAACCTTATGCAGGCGCACTCTTTTTTCCTCATGCCGCCTCCGAGTTCACT